>Ga0213824_1000428_pt1 | contig 33124 bp, 33 predicted proteins | sample MC6MC0906MG_FD_179892 | JGI IMG/M metagenome (GOLD analysis project Ga0213824, IMG submission 179892) | Enriched soil aggregate microbial communities from Iowa State University, Ames, United States - MC6-MC0906-MG | ecosystem: Environmental > Terrestrial > Soil > Unclassified | place: USA: Iowa...
ACGGCGCGCGCGAGGACCGGATCACTTTCTGGTGCGGCAGATGCATGGCTTGAATTGTTCACAATTCAAAACTCCCCCTGATTGTTTTTATGCGGGTTTGTGTGTCTTGTTGATAGACATCATACAAGTGAGTTTCTGAGGTTCGCAATGCGGTCGTGAGTGATTTGTTCTTATAAGATCGTAGGGTTATCGGGTATTTTGGTTATTTGCTTAATGTTTATTGGGTTTTTTGGCGCGTTGAAGAGCGCTGGCTGTCGCGAGTTCTTCATGGTGACGATGATGAGATAAGGCAGGGCTAAGATTGGTTGTCATACAAGTCGGCTGACTTTTGAATCAACGCCGCCTCGTGCCCGATCGGGATGTTAAGCTCCCTCCAGCCCAACCCGTGGACCCGCAACGATGCCCATTGATAGTGGACCTCCCGTCCGTAGACGCTCCAACAACCTGGCCCAAGGCGTGCTCGACGCCCTGACCCAGCGCATCCTGCTTGGGCAGTTGAAGCCCGGTGAAAAACTGCCGTCCGAATCCACCATCGTGCTCGAGCATGGGGTGAGCCGGACCGTGGTGCGCGAGGCCCTGTCCAAGCTGCAAGCCTCGGGGCTGGTGGAGACGCGCCATGGCATCGGCACCTTTGTCCTGGCGCAACGGGCCCAGCAAGGCTTGCGCCTGCATGTGGACACCGTCGCCAGCGTGCGCAACATGCTCGAGCTGCGCCTGGGCCTGGAAGTGCAGGCGGTGGCGCTGGCCGCCGTGCGCAGGTCCGACACGCAGCTGGCCCACATGCGCGCTGCTCTCGACGACTACCAGGCCTCGCTGGCCAACAACGACAGCTGCGTGGAAGAGGACAAGCGTTTTCACCAGTTGATCGCCGAAGCCACCGGCAACACGTTCTTCACCGAGATCATGCAGCACCTGGGCAATGCGATGATTCCGCGTACCCAGGTGAAGGGTGACGAGCGCGGCGGGGCGGACTTTGCCAAGCTCGGGCAATTGGCGAACCTGGAGCATGAGGCGATCTTCAACGCGATCAAGCGCCAGGACCCGGATGCCGCAAGGGCGGCGATGGTGTTGCATCTGACCAACAGCCGCGATCGATTTTCCGGCGAATAAAAAGGAACGCAGGTTGAACGAACACACCTTGTCCATGCGCCTGGAGCGCGTGGCCGCGCAGGTGCCGAGGGGCGCGCGGCTGGCCGATATCGGCTCGGACCACGCCTACCTGCCGGTGGCCTTGATGCGCCGTGGCGTGATTGAGGCGGCGGTGGCGGGCGAGGTGGCGAGCACGCCGTTCCACGCGGCGCAGCGCACCGTGCGCGACAATGGCCTGGAGCAGCACGTCACGGTGCGCCTGGCCGATGGGTTGGCGGCGATAGAGCCGGCGGACGCGATCACTGCGATCAGCGTCTGCGGCATGGGCGGCGAGACGATCCGCGACATCCTCGACAACGGCAAGGCCCACCTCAGCGGCCGCGAACGTCTGATCCTGCAACCCAACGGCGGCGAACAGCCGTTGCGCTATTGGTTGATGAGCAATGGCTACCGCATCCTCAGTGAGGAGCTGCTGCACGAAAACCGCTTCTACTATGAAATCATCATGGCCGAGCGCGCCGAACCGGTGGTGTACAGCGCTGAGGAGCTGTACTTCGGCCCCTTGCACCTGCAGGCCCGCAGCCCGGCGTTCCTCGCCAAGTGGCAGCGTGCGTTGTGTCTGAAAAAACGCACCCTGGCGGGCTTTGAACAGGCTCGGCAGCGGGTGCCGCAGGCGAAGGCGCAAGCCATCGCCCAGCAGGTCCAGTGGATTACCCGGCTGCTGGTGTAAATAGGCCACCGGACTCCCTTCAAGTTCTCCCCATGGGCGGCCGATAGGCTGTGGTGATTGAGGGCGTTTCAGTGCGCGCCTTGGGCAGTCGTCTCTGCGGGTGACAATGCCTGTGTCGCGACTGAGTGCTTTCGCCCCATTTTCGCGCACGCTTCGGGCCGCTTTGGCGCGTCGCGTGCCCTGTTTCAGGGCCGTGCAGCCACGGCCCGTATCTTGCTAGTGCCAACCTAATCAATGACATGGCATTTTGCCGTTAGTCATTTCAAGGCTTCGCCTGCCGTCTAACGCGTGGGTTGTTTTTGGGAGTGGACATGCACAGCCTTTTATCACCCGGTATCCGCCTGCTCGGACGTTTCGGCTTCGCGCGTAAGTTCCAGATCCTGTTCTTCCTGTTCATGCTGCCCCTGGCGGGCAGCCTGTGGATGATCGGCCAGGACTATCGCGACAAATTAAGCGTGATTTCCAACGAACAGTCCGGCGTTCGCCAGCTGCTGGCCCTGGATGCGCTGGACGGCCAACTGACGGCGCAACGTAACCTGGCGGCGCGCTGGAAGGCGGCGGACATCCTGCACGCCCCAACGCCGGAAGCGAAGGCGGCGATGGATAACGTCGATGCCAATTTCCCGCTGATCCTGCAAAGCCTGCAAGCCCTCGGCGAGGCGTTGAAAACCCAGAACGCCAGCGCTGATGTCCTGGCCCGCTTCGAAGCGTTGCAGGGCACCGTCAAGGGCATGGATTCGTCATCGCTGCGCACCGTCGGCTGGTGGCCGGACGGCTACGACCGCTTCACCACCGCGCTGACGGCGATGCAGGCGCTGCGCGAACAGATCGCCCTGGACGCCGGGCTGATCCTCGACCCGTGGCTGGAAACCTACATGCTCATGCAGATGGGCACCCAGCACGCGCCCGACCTGATCGAGCGCATCGGGCGCATGGCCAGCGTGGGGCAGTCATCCATTTCTTCGGGGCAGTTCACCTTGCAGAGCCGTTTGCAGATGCGCGACTTGCGCAGCCGCATCGGCGATGCGCGCGACCAGTTGATCAAGGCCGCCTCTTCGCTCAAGGCCAAGCAGTTCGCGGGCATGGAACCCTGGACCGGACAGTACGACAACAGCCTGCAAGTGCTGGATAACGAACTCAAGGTGCTCGACGACGGCGTGTTTGGCGGCACCATCAAGCTCGACACCGCCGCCTTCGACCGCAGTGTCGACGCCATGCTCGGCAGCCTCGGTGCGCTGCGCAAGCAGTCGTTGACCTCTCTGGACGCGCGCCTGAGCTATTACCACGACCGTTCACTCAAGCAATTCATCCCGATGGCGGCGACATTCAGCCTGTTGGCCCTGGCGGCGCTGTACCTGTTCATGTGCCTGCAAGCCTCCATCCGTCGCAGTGCCAGCGGCATTACCACGTTGGCCGAGTCCCTGCGCGACGGCAACCTGTGCGTGGAAGTGGCGGTGGAAGGGCGCGACGAACTCGCGGCGATCAGCATCGCGCTGAACGTCGCGGTGGTGCAATTGCGCACCAGCCTCCTCGGCGTCAATCACGAAACCCAGCAACTCGGCTCGGCGGTGCTTACCCTGAATTCGCAATCGGGCAGCACCCTCAGCGAAGTCGAAGACCAGCAGCACCAGATCAGCCAGATCGCCGCCGCCGCCACGCAGTTGGCCGCCACGTCCATGGGCGTCGCACGCAGCTGCGAACAAGCCTCGGGCAGTGCCCAGCAGACCCGGCGCATCGCCGAGGACAGCAGCCGCGACAGCCAGCGCACCACCGCCAGCATCCAGCAGCTCAACCAGCGCCTGACCGACACCTCGGACGCCTTGCAGCAGGTCAGCCAGCAAGGCCAGCAGATTCAATCGGTGGTCGACACCATTCGTGGCATCGCCGAGCAGACCAACCTGCTGGCGCTCAATGCCGCCATTGAAGCCGCACGCGCAGGCGAGCAAGGCCGGGGCTTTGCGGTGGTCGCCGATGAGGTGCGCAGCCTGTCGCAACGCACCCAGGCCTCGACGGCGCAGATCGCCGGCACCGTCGACAGCCTGCGCGCCACCGTGAGCCAGGCGGTGACGCTGATGGGCGCCGCGTGCGAGCAGGCGTTGACCGATGCCGAGTCCGTCACCGGCCTGGGCACGCGCCTGGGCGAGATTGCCGGCGCGGTGCAGAACGTCACCGACACCCTGGCGCAAATCGCCACGGCGGTGGAGGAGCAGGCAGCGACGGCGGATGAAGTGAGCGGCAATATCCAGCAAGTCGACCAGGCCGCCGGGCGCCTGCTGGACGGCGCCCGCGCGGTAAACCGTGCGGCGGACACCTTGAGCAAGGGCAGCCAGGCGTTGAGTGATAACACTGCACGGTTTCGCCTGAGCTGAGGCCTGTACACCCTCAAGATCCAACCCTGTGGGGGCAAGCCCCCTCCCACAGGTTCAGGTCAGTTGGCCGAGGTATGCAGCACCTCAATCCACAGCGCCCCCTTGCCCGACGCCGCTTCCCCCACCCGCTTCAACGCACCGCTGGCGCTGACTGCATAGGTGCCGACCTTGTCGCTTTTTTCACCGGTCACCAGCAGCCAATGCCCGTTGGGGGAGAATGCGATATTGCGCGGCTGCTTCTCCTCGACCGGGTAGTTGTCGACATAGCTCAGGCCGCCCGTGGTCGTATCCACCGCAAACGCCGACACCGAACTGCTGGTGCGCTCGCTCATCAGCAGCAGCCTGCCGTCCGGCGACAGGCGCAAGTCGGCCGCCCAGATGCGCGGTGTCGGGTCGTCTTTCAGGTCATTGTTGCGCGCGTCACGCACTTCACCATGGGCCAGTTTCAAACGCTCGGGAATGCCATTGGCCACGCCAATCTGGGTCAGCGCGCCGGTGCCGTCATCGATGGCAAACGCGGTGACGGTGCCGCTCATTTCACCGACCACATACAGGTACTTGCCGTCGGCCGAAAACGCCAGGTGCCGAGGCCCGGTGTTGGCCGGCACGCTCACGTAGCCGCTGCCGATCGGCGTGAGCGCGCCGGTGTTGGCCTCGAAGCGGTATTGCAGCACACGGTCCGTGCCCAGGTTGCCGGCGTAGGCAAAGCGATTGCTGGGGTCGGTGCGCAGCGAGTGGGCATGCAGGCCGGTTTTGTAGGTGCGGATGGGGTCGGGCTTGTCGATGGGCTGGACGCTGAGGGTGTCGGCACCGTAGGACGCCGCGAGCAAATAGCGCCCGGCGCGGTCAGTGGCCAGGTACGCCATGCTTTCGGCCAGTGGCGCCTTGGACTGCGGCGTCAGGCGGCCGGTTGTCGGGTCGATGCTGAAGCCCTGGACCTGAAACGGCTTGACCCGCAGGGCCGCGAACAAGGTCTTGCCGTCGGGACTGACGGCCATGGGGTTGACCTGGTCGCCGGCCGTCACTTGCTCGACCAGGCTCAGGGCGCCATTGCTTTCGTCGAGGCGGTACTGGGAAATCAGCCCGTCACCGGGGCTGGAGATATACGCAAACGTGGCGGCGTGGGCGGGGGCACTGAAGCCGCAGACAACGGCGGCGGCCAGGAGCAGGGGTTTGTTCACGGATGATCCTTTATTGTTATGGGTGTGATCGGTCATCGTATGACTGTGGGCGGGTCTGGGCAATGATTGTTTTAGCGGTGGTCGGGGCGCTGTATCTCTGCCCGCGCCAAGGGCATGATGCGCTGCATGAATAACGACCCCGTGGCACTTTACTGGCGCTTCAAGGCCCCCGATCCCGGCATCGGCCCGCGTGAACAGGCACCCATGCTCGCGCAGGAGCAGGCCTGGGCACGTGAGCATGCGGCCGGGCATCACTTCAGTTGGATCGAAGTGCTGCTGCCGCCGCTGTGCTTTGGTGTGTTCCTGCCCAGCCTGGTGTTCATGCTGGGCGCGTGGCTGTACGGGGCCGCGTTTGCGCCAGGGCTGGACGTGGACCGTGTCATCGGCGACACGTTTGCCTGGCAGGTATTGGCGGCGGTGGTCTTTACGGCGGCCTGGGGGCTGCGCAACTACCTGCGTGATACCCGCGATCCCATCAAGCGCTATTGGCAGGCCATGCCGGATAAGGGGGTGGTCGAGCTGGAGCGCCACAGGCTGGTGTCGGGCACCAGCCTGTGGGCCTCGGACTATGATCCCGACTGCAACGCCCTGATGCAATGGAAAAACGGCCAGCTCGAACGCACCCAGAGCAGCGGGGTATCGCAGTGGATCGTCGCCAAGACCACGGCGGGCCACTGGCTGGTATTCAAGGACGAATACCCCGGTGACTTCACGTACAACCGGGTCGGCCGCATGCCGGCACCGGACAAACAACTGCAACCCTGCCAGGACCTGGCCTTTACCTTCGCCCCCGGTACCAACCTGATGCTGGGCCGACGTTTCGACGGCGAACCGCTGCCCTTGCTGGACACCGGATATTGGCTGGCGGCCGATGAGCTCAAGCGCCTTACAGCAATCGCCCATCACTGGGCGTTTTTCCCGCCGGACCGCTATGGCGTGGTCAATGCCCGGAACGCGCCGTGGGTGCAGCAACTGTTGGACAAGGCGCAAGCCGATGGCGAGGTGGCCGGGGGAACGGGTTTTACGCACGCTTAGTGGTGAGCGGACTTTTTGTGGTGAGCAGGCTTCTGTGGTGAGCGGGCTTGCCCCGCGCCGGGCCGCGAAGCGGCCCCATCAAGAACACCGCGTTTTTCCAGGTAAATCCGGATAACAGCTTTTGGGGCCGCTTCGCAGCCCGGCGCGGGGCAAGCCCGCTCACCACAAAAAAAAGCCAGGTCACTCCGGGCTGGATACATTCAGGTACCCGATGACGGGTTTTCTGTAATGGGATGATCTTCTGTGATAGGGCACCCGCGTAGTGGTGAACGAGCTCTTTGTGGTGAGCGGGCTTGCCCCGCGCCGGGCCGCGAAGCGGCCCCATCAAGAACACCGCGTTTTTCCAGGTAAATCCGGATAACAGCTTTTGGGGCCGCTTCGCAGCCAGCGCGGGGCAAGCCCGCTCACCACAAAAAAGCCAGGTCACTCCAGGCTGGATACATTCAGGCACCCGATGACGGGTTTTCTGTAATGGGGTGATCTTCTGTGATAGGGCGCCCGCGTAGTGGTGAACGAGCTCTTTGTGGTGAGCGGGCTTGCCCCGCGCCGGGCCGCGAAGCGGCCCCATCAAGAACACTGCGTTTTTCCGGGTAAATCCGGATAACAGCTTTTGGGGCCGCTTCGCAGCCCGGCGCGGGGCAAGCCCGCTCACCACAAAAAAGCCAGGTCACTCCGGGCTGGATACATTCAGGTACCCGATGACGGGTTTTCTGTAATGGGGTGATCTTCTGTGATAGGGCACCCGCGTAGTGGTGAACGAGCTCTTTGTGGTGAGCGGGCTTGCCCCGCGCCGGGCCGCGAAGCGGCCCCATCAAGAACACTGCGTTTTTCCAGGTAAATCCGGATAACAGCTTTTGGGGCCGCTTCGCAGCCCAGCGCGGGGCAAGCCCGCTCACCACAAAAAAGCCAGGTCACTCCGGGCTGGATACATTCAGGCACCCGATGACGGGTTTTCTGTAATGGGGTGATCTTCTGTGATAGGGCACCCGCGTAGTGGTGAACGAGCTCTTTGTGGTGAGCGGGCTTGCCCCGCGCCGGGCCGCGAAGCGGCCCCATCAAGAACACCGCGTTTTTCCAGGTAAATCCGGATGACAGCTTTTGGGGCCGCTTCGCAGCCCGGCGCGGGGCAAGCCCGCTCACTACAAAAGCCAGGTCACTCCGGGCGGATACATTCAGTCACCCGATGACACTGGCTCGCCAGCTACGGCGCGCTAGTGTTAATGCTCTTCAGGACGGTCCCCAGGAGCAACGGAATGCGACCCACCCCCCAATCCCATCGCCTGCGTCACGGTCGTTACTCTGAATACGGACGCAGTTACCTCATTACCGTTGTCGTGCATCACCGTCAGCGCCTATTCACCGACCTTTATCTGGGTCGTCTGCTGGTTGCCGAATTCCGGCAGGTTCATGAGCTGGGATTGGTCGACTCTCTGGCCTGGGTCATCATGCCTGACCACATTCACTGGTTGTTTGAGCTGAAGCAGAAAACGTTGCCCGACGTGGTGCGGCGTATGAAGTCGCGTAGCACGCTGACCATCAACCGGCGTCGTCAAAGCAAGGAGCGTGTCTGGCAACCCGGTTATCACGATAGGGCTGTCCGCGCGGAGGATGATGTTCGCAAGATGGCTCGCTACATCATTGCCAACCCTTTGCGGGCCGGGTTGGTGGAGCAGGTAGGGGATTATTCGTTATGGGATGCTGCATGGCTCTGATTGAGTAATTGATGGCGCAGTGGTTGAAGCCCGCTCATCAAAAAACGGTGCCCGCTTGCCGCGTAGGAACCTTCAGGCCTTGAGGGGCTCACTTGTTATGTCGCCCTGTTCCCCAGCCGAAAGGAATCCGCATGCATGCCACCTCATCAACGGTCCCCCTTCATCCCCCCGTCGAACGCGAACTGAGCCTGCGCGCGGTCATCACCGGCACGTTGCTCGGTATCCTGCTGACCCCTTCGAACGTGTACGCCGGGTTGAAGATCGGCTGGTCGTTCAACATGTCGATCATTGCCCTGCTGGTGGGGTATGCGATCTGGCAGGGCCTGGCCAAGCGCTCGTCCGAGCAACTGCCGTGGACGCTGCATGAAAGCAATATCAACCAGACCGTCGCCTCGGCCGCTGCTTCGATCATTTCCGGTGGGCTGGTGGCGCCGATCCCGGCCTATACCCTGCTGACCGGCAACCAGCTGGATGCGCTGCCGATGATCGCCTGGGTGTTCTCGGTGAGTTTCCTGGGCATCTGGATCGCCTGGTACCTGCGGCCTTCGTTGCTCAATGACAAGGCGCTGAAATTTCCCGAAGGCATGGCCACCCTGGAAACCCTGCTGCATATCTACAGCCATGGGCGCGAAGCGGCGACGCGCTTGAAGGTGCTGCTCAGTGCGGCGTTGCTGTCCGGGCTGGTGAAGTGGGTGGACACCTTTGTGTGGGCTTTCCCGCGTTGGTCGCCAACCGCCCATCTGGAGCGCCTGACCTTCACTGCCGACCCTTCGCTGTTGCTGCTGGGGTTTGGCGGCATTATCGGCATTCGCGTCGGCCTGACCCTGCTGCTCGGCGCCTTGCTCGCCTGGGGCGGCCTCGGCCCGTGGTTGCTGGCGCAAGGCCTGGTGAGCTTGCCGGCCGGCAGCAGCGGCCCGCAATTCGCGGCGTTGGTGGAATGGTTGCTGTGGCCGGGAGTGAGCCTGATGGTGTGCTCAACCTTGGCGTCGCTGACGATTCGTCTGTGGGCGTTATACACTTCGACCAAGTCCGCCGGCGGGCAAGCCTGGAGCGTACCCAAACCCGGGCCGGCCGCTGGTTTTGTGCTGTCGATCGTATTGGTGGTGAGCCTGCAGGCACTGTTGTTCGGCATCAACCTGTGGATGGCATTGCTGACCATTCCCCTGGCGATCTGCCTGGCGGCCGTCGCTGCCCGTGTGGTGGGCGCCACCGGTATTCCGCCGATTGGCGCCATCGGGCAGTTGTCCCAGCTGAGCTTCGGCATCGTCGCGCCGGGGCAGGTGCCGATCAACCTGATGAGCGCCAACACCGCCGGCGGCTCGGCGGGGCAGTGCACCGACCTGATGAATGACTTCAAGGTCGGCAAGGCCATTGGGGCCACGCCGCACAAGCAAGTGATCGCGCAGATCCTGGGGATTTTCATTGGCAGCATCGTCGGGGTGTTTGCGTACCTGGCGCTGATTCCTGATCCGCAATCGATGCTGCTTACCGAGGAATGGCCGGCGCCGGCGGTGGCGACCTGGAAAGCCGTGGCGCAAACCCTCACCCATGGGCTGGATTCATTGTCGGCAAGTATTCGCTGGGCGATCGGTATCGCAGGGCTGGCCGGGGTGTTGCTGGGCATACTCGACAGCCTGTTACCCGCCCATCGCGCCCGCTACCTGCCCAGTGCTGCCGCGTTGGGGTTGGCGTTTGTGCTGCCAGCTTCGGTGTCGCTGATGATGGCCCTGGGTGCGGTGCTCACCTGGCTGGTGAGCTGCCGCTGGCCGAGCCTCACCGAGCGGTTTGCGATTACCGCAGCGGCGGGGTTGATTGCGGGGGAGAGCATCACTGGCGTGGGCGCGTCGCTGTGGCAGATGGCGGCGCCTTAGCCTCTGCGTAGTAGAGGGCAAGCTACTCACTTGGCAAACGCATACTCCCCACCCTGTTCCAGCGCCTGGCGATAAGCCGGGCGTGCCTGGAAACGCTGCACCCACGCCGCCAGGTGCGGATACGCCGGCAGCTTGCTCTGGGCCTTGGCGATTTCGCCGATAAAGCTCATCTGGATGTCCGCGCCGCTCAAATCATCCCCCAGCAGATACGGCGTATGTGCCAGCGCCTCGTTGAGGTAACCGAGGTAATTGGCCACTTCCGATTCGATACGCGGATGCAGCGGTGCACCGGCATCGCCCAGGCGCCCGACGTACAGGTTAAGCATCAGCGGCAGCATGGCCGAGCCTTCGGCGAAGTGCAGCCATTGCACGTACTGGTCGTAGGCGGCCGTGGCCGGGTCCGGCTGCAGGCGGCCATCGCCATGTCGGCGGATCAGGTAGTCGACGATGGCGCCGGACTCGATCACCACGTTGGCGCCGTCTTCGATCACCGGGGATTTACCCAGCGCATTGATCGCCTTGAGCTCCGGCGGCGCAAGGTTGGTTTTCGGGTCGCGCTGGTAGCGCTTGATCTCGTACGGCAGGCCAAGTTCTTCCAGCAGCCACAAAATGCGCTGCGAACGTGAGTTGTTGAGGTGATGGACAATGATCATGGGAACTCCGCGGGGCATGGGGTGTGTAGGAACAGACTGCTGCGGCAACGTAGAGTGCCCTGAATCAGCGGGATGTTTGCTTGGCAAACGTCCCTTCGATCAACGCACCACCTCGAACGCCGTGTATTCATACGCCGAGCGCATTTTGCTCGAGGTCGTTGCCAGCGTCAGGGCAATGCCCAGGTCTTCGATAAACGCGCGCGAGGTCTTGTAGTCGCCTTGCTCGCACTCAAGATTGATGGCGTCGCCGGTCAACGAGGCAAACACCTGTCGGGCCGGGAAGCGCTGGCCGACCTTGCAGCTCACGGAGGTCTCGAGCGGGGTATCGGTCGGTTTGCCGGGCACGTTCGCCATGTGCAGGTTGGCGCTCAGCGTCTGGCCAGGCGTCCAGCTGCTCGGAATACTCAGTTCGGCTTCGCGGGTCAGCAGCACCTGGCCGTCGCCCACGCCGTTCATCTTCGACTTCAACTGGATCAGGTCCGCCTGTACCAGGCGCTCGACATGGAAGGTGTCGCTGTAGATCTCGTTCTTGTTCAGCAAGCCACCCACCGCCGTAAAGGTCACCGAGGTGGGGGTGTCGTTGCTGCCATCGCTTTTTTTCGACAGGTAGGTGTAGTTCAACGTCTTGAACTTTGGCTGCAGCAGGGCCGAGTCGAGGCGCTGGAGCACGCTGGCGGGGACGGCGACGTCGTTGATGCTCGGTTCTACGACGGTGCGCGGGTAGTCCGCCGGTTGGATGTCCGGACGCGACCAGGCCAGCAGCGCCGCATCGACACCGCCCTGCAATGAACAACTGATGCGCGATTGCGTGCCGTCGCTGCCTTCCGGCTCTACCAGCAGCACGCGCTCGACTTCGCGGGTGCCCGGCGCGACGCCGGGCCGTGGCTTGATGGCCTGCCAGCGGTCGCCGACCTTGAGCTCGCTACGGATGTAGGCGCCGTCGCCTTTTTGCAGGCGAGCCGGTTGGTCGAGCAGCGGGGCAAGGCGTTGGGCAACTTCGTCGATAGTGCCTTGCACAACAAAGCCCCAGTAATAGTAGCGCCCCAGGTTGCCGAGGTCGGTGGCCTCGTCGGCGTACGACAACAGCTTCAAGCCGGCGATCGGCGGCGTGCTGACCGGCACCGCGTTGGCCTTGCGGTCCGCGCGGTTAACCACCGCGATCCACGCGAAGTCTTTGTCTTGCTTGAGCGGTGCGTAGGCCTGCCAGGCGTCGCGGTGGCTGTTCAGGCGGCTGAAGAACGTCGCGTCGCAGCGGGTGAAGGCCTTGAACGTGTCGGTCAGCGCGGCGTCGTCGGCGTGGGCGATGGAAGGCAGCAGCGCAGAGGCGAGGAGGAGGGCAGCGGTAGGCAACTTCATCGGGCGGGATGTCCGTATCGGGGCGGGAGCTGGGCATTATCCAGAAATTACCCGCTAAAGGCTCGGTTCAATGGCGGAGAGTATCTATACACCTTTGACGGCTGCCACCGATCTCTGTGGTGAGTGGGCTTGTCGAATCGTCGCACCGCCCGCGCTGGGCTGTGAAGCGGCCCCAAACCAGACACGGAGTTCTGACAGGAGAATCCCAGCGCCTTTATGGGGGCTGCTTCGCAGCCCAGCGCGGGGCAAGCCCGCTCACTACAAGAGCTTCTCGCTGTAAGGCTATGGGTTCACCCGCGCCACTTTTCAGATCCACAGATCATTCGTGGCCGTACGTTCGCCGCCTTCATGGCCGGTATTCAAGATGCCTCGAGGCTCAATCATCATCAGCTTCGCCTCACCTTCGGCGGCGGTCCGATGTTCAACGCCACGCGGGACCACATACAACTCGCCCGCCGCCACATACACCGGGCCTTCCGGCAGATCGATACGCAGCGTCCCTTCGAGCACCAGGAACGCTTCGTCGGTTTCCGGGTGCGAGTGCCAGATGAACTCCCCTTCGATGCGCACCACCTTGAACTGGTAGTCGTTCATTTCGGCGACGACCCTGGGGCTCCACTGCGCGTCGATGAGCGATGCCTTTTGCGCGAGGTTTACCGGTTGTGCCGAGTGCTGTGACGTAGCCATGATCCATCCTCTGGTAGGTAAGACGGCCAGATTATCGAGGCCACGGGGCGCCTGGCTTGTACGATCCTGCAGGTTGGACGCCTCAAGCTCGGCCGATTTCCGGCGATAACCTGTATGAACCCGCCAATCAAGGATTGATGAAATGGCTCTTTCCGTCAGCGCTGCCTATCTCCCGCCGGCCAACACCAGCCTTACACCTTCCGACCAGAAGCTCGTGGCCCAGCCACTGACAGATGCCACGAAAGAAGCGTTGGCAAACGCCGCCCCGGCGGCCGTCTACCATCCCAGTGGATCAGCAAGCACCACGGTGGAACCGCCGGAGGTGGTCGACGTCTGGGTCGGTCGGACCCAGTCGCCAGACCACCCTCGGCTCGTCGAAATTTCCACCGGCGCGCTCAATACGCTGAAGGCATCCTTCAAGGCATTCGAGTCAGCGCTGTCGACCACTGCTCCCGACTTGGCCGGCAAAAAATACGGCTTCACCGTCGAAGCCGATGGCCGCCTGAAAGTGCTGGATTCAGCCAGCCAGCTCAGCAGCTCGGATACCCAGCGGCTGACGGATTTGCTCAACCGATCCCTGGGCCTGAAAACCGCAGCCGTTGCCTACCGCGATGCCGCCATCGACACGGTGGACGCCGATTCGGTCTGGTCGGGCCTGGGGTTTTACAGCCTGACTAACGAAAACTTCGCCAAGACCATTGATCTGGCGCCGCTCTCAAGAGACTTCGACCCGTCTGACTTCAAAGGGTCCAGGGATCGGATTTTTATTAATCAACTGGCCTCCAAAGGCGAACTGGCGACGCAAGAGACGGAAGCGGCGATGTATGAGCGGCGTGGAATACAGCGGTTCAGTACGCAGGCGTGACCTGCCTGGTGGGGTAAAAATGCAGCCGTGCAGCGAACATCGCGAAAGCTCGCAGATGCCCAGCCCACTGTACAACCGGCGCCAGGAAGATGCGCACTCACACCTTGGCCGTATGCACCTTGGCCAGGCGCACGCGCCAATCGCCGTCATGGCGCAGGCGGCATTCTTCCTCGGAGTCGAAGTGTACGCAGCGCTCCATGGGCGCGCCGTGCACGTCCGCATCGTTGAGCGCGGCGGCGGTCAGCTTACGCATGCGTGTGTCTGCCCCGGTCGAGAGGGCGTGTTCCTTGCTGGCGCGGCTGTCGAACACCCAGATCACCCGCAGGCTTTGGGGGAAGGCGCTGTAGTCGACGGTGTGGGTCAGCCAGTCGAAGCCGGGGATTTCAGTCTTGGCGGTTTCGCAGGCGTCGGTGAGGGTGGCGATGAGGCGGCGGTCGAGGCGGGCGGTTTCGCGATGGGTCAGGGGCATGGAGAGTCTGCAGGAGCCAAACGCCTGAGAATAGCAGCGTGCGCAAGCGGGTGGCAGTACTCATCTGGGATTGGCTTTCAGCCGGCCCAGTATCGCCGTGCGCAGGCAACCCCAGGCGATCAGCCCGATAATCAGCACCTCGGCGATGCCGACAAGCAAGTTGAATGAAAAAACCATCGGCTGCTCAGCCCAGTAAAAACTTGTCGACCCCGTTCGAAGCCCGCTGACCCGCAGCCGTCCGGTCAACAGCGCACGCATCAATGCGATCACGTGAGTCAACTCCAGCACCGCCAGGAACGCTCCCAGCAGGGTGAGCAGGGCGCGGGCGGGAAGGCCGAGTTTCTCGCTCGATTCGTGTGAAGACGTGAGCTCTTTCCCCTTCGGCTTGACCCCCTTCACCGCTCTGGCGCAGGCGGGAGCGGGCCTGTAGGTGGCGTTTGCCCTGGCCGGCGAATCGACCACGACCTCGGTGGGCAGCGGCACGTTCAGGTAGTCGGCCAGCTCATGCAGCCACCTGTCGGTGCGTTGACTGCCCGGCACCACCGGCACGTTGTCGGTGGTCAAACGCTGCTCGCTGCCATCGCGCATCACCAGCCACAGCTGGGTATAGACCGGCTCTGCCTGTGGGCGGCGGCGAAGTTCGAGGGCATGGGGGGCGTTGATGCTGAATACCGACTGCACCCGCTCGCGGCGGCCGAAAAAGTTACGGGTGCGGCGCGTGCCTTCACCGCTGTGCCGCGATAACAGCAAGGTTTCGCGGGTGCCGGTGTACACCATCAGCAGCAGGCCCAGGGCAGGAATCAGCAGCAGCCCGAGCACGATCAGCAGCGAGGACAGTGGGTCCAAGTCTGCCAGTGACGCATTTTCAGCGCTGAACCCAAACACGACGAAGGCCAACGGCAGGATGAAGGCCATTGCACCGGTCAGCAGCACGAATGCGCTTTGCACCCGGTTGCGCGAGTGGATGTGCAGGTCACCCTGGGCGGTGCGCTCGAAGCGATGGCCGATCAACATGCAGCTCTCCTGGTGCGCCGTTTTTAAGATTGCTCGAAAGTCTGTGACAGGCGGTGCATGTCGCAGCGCAGGATAGCTTATGCCGTGCAGGGCCGGACCAGCCGCACACGGGTATTCTCCGGCAGGCCCGTATTGCTAAAGTTTCCCACTCACCCGCCGACAGCCTTTGTTCCCACTTCACGGATGATTTTAATGTTCCGCTCTCTTTTTTCCGGCGTTGCATTGCTCGCCGTCGCCTGCACTGTCCACGCCCGTACCGTCACCACGCCCGAACAACTGTTGACTGAGTTCTCTCGTTGCGATGCGCACTTCTTCGAGAGCCTGCGCGATGCGCGCTTGCCAGCAGGTACCTTGCGCCTGAGTGACTACGGTTCGGTCAAGGCACCGACCATCATGAGTCCGCTGCAGGAAGGTGGCACTTACCAACACTTCGAAACGCCCCTGATCGTTAACGGCGTGCGTATGGTCGGCTATTACAACCAGGCCCAAACCATCAAGGACGTCGGCAATTTTCTGTTCTGGGGTTTTGTAGCCGATGGCTCGCCGCAAGAGGTGGCCGCAAAGCTCAAGCCGCTGATCGTTGATAACGCCCGTTTTGTCAGCCAGGGCAAAGCCATTACCCGCGCCGAAATCCGCCGTGTCGGTGACCCGATCGGCCAATGGCGCACCGAAGGGCTGACCGGTCCCGGCGTCGCTACGCCGTTTGGTTTCGTAGACCGTGTGCTGATGGTCGACGCGGGCGACACGTCACCGTCGCTCGTGGGACACACCACCGTGTTCTGCTCGCTGCAAGGCACCGTGACCGCGCCGCTCCTGCAGGTCTATCGCCCTGACCTCAACGCTCATCTGCTCGACTGACAAGGATGCTGATCATGAATACTCGCTGGCTCGCACTGATTGCCTGCTCCGCCCTCCTCACCGGTTGTGCAGGGATGCAGAACCCGCAAAAAGCCAACCTTGCCCACTGCGCTAATCAGTTAAAGGCGTCCAAAGCCGAAAACTACCCCCTGGTGCTGCAGGAAGGTGATCTATGCCTGCAGAAAGCTACGCTGCCTGCCTCGCTGCATAGTTTGATTTATGCGGTGCAGGCCGACGCCTACCTCAACCTCAAGCGCTTTCCCGAAGCCTTGGCCGCCAAGGAGAAATCCATGCAACTGGTGGTCAAGCCTGAGCCGCGCGCCTACCTGGACTTGAGCGCCATGTATCGCGCCGCTGGTAACCCGAAAAAAGCCCTTGAGCTCGTGCAGTTCAACCTTGACAACGGAATGGGAGAAGCAGGAAAGGGGGCCGGCTTCAATATGCCGACCTACTATCATCTGGGCCTCGCACTGACAGACCTGGGTCAGTACCGGGAGGCCGCCGAAGCATTCAGTACCGGCCTTCAGCGCCAGCCGGACTACGCCTGGGCCTATTATGCGCGCGGGATCGCGTACGACCATTTGGGCAACAGGGAAGACGCCAAGGCCGACTTCATGAAGTTCTCGCAGATCGTCGACAAGAAGTACCTGGAGCAGGAGAACAAGGCCAAGCTCGCGGAGTACAGGATTTCCATGCCGTGATTGGAACACCCGCTTAGGGGCGAATGTGCACCTTGTCTGGATAATTCGACGGATTCTGAGAAAGCACAGGCAGTGGAACAGGGTGGCCAGGCTCTGTGGTTCATCTGTGCTGCGAATGGTTGGGGGCTGCTGCGCAGCCCCACGGGAGCAAGCTCCCTCGCCACAAGGGGGAGCGTTTGCCTTGGTCAGTTCGCGGCTGCTGTCGCATGCTTCTTGGCCCGTAGCGCCAGGCAGCGGTTTGAAGGCTTGGTTTGGTGTTGGTCTGCTTACTGCACGCTCGTTATATCTGCCAACAGTTGTTCGAGCCCTTCCGGAGTTGAATAGAGGTTTTCCAGTGCCGCAACCTCGGCCAGTTGGCCCGGCGAAAGGGCCTTTTCTTCGTGTTCAAGCTGGGCGCGCATGTCCTCTTCATTTTTCGGCAGCTTGCGCTTCAAGGCTACACGCAAAAGCCCGCATGCCTTGAGCTTGTTACGTTCGAAACCTCGACCTGTGTCCATCTGCACAGCGAGAAGGGCGGTTGCAAACGCGTGCCCTTGCGCCGCAGCCTTGAGCAACCACCGGTTTGCTGTCGGGTAGTCGACCGGTATTTCATCACCCTTGCTGTAGAGGTAGCCGAGAATGAACTGCGCATCGGCCCGGCCTTGCTCGGCAGCACGGGTATACCACTGCACTGCGGCGGGTACATCCTTGGGTGTGCCGCTACCACTGAGCATTGCGAGGCCCATCATTTCGTAAGCCTTGGCATTGCCGTTGTCGGCTGCCTGAGCAAGTAGCTTGACCGATCGCTCAAGATCGACCGGCGCGCCTCTGCCCTGTGCGTAAAGCGTTGCCAACTGTATGAGCGACTCGGCATCCCCTTGAGCACTGCCCTTGCTTGCCCATGCGAACGCCTGCTGGTCGCTCGCCTTAACGCCATCACCTCGGTAGTAAAGCCTCGCGAGGTCTCCTTGCGCTTTGGCATGCCCTTGTTCGGCGGCTTTTTGAAACCACATGGCTGCCTGGACGAAACTCCTGGGTTGATCCTGGCCTGCAATATTGGAAATCCCCAGGAAATACTGGGCATCCGGGTTTCCATGCTCGGCCGACCGAGTGATCCACTCCAGGCCCTTGGAATGATTTACCGCTACGCCGCGCCCGTAGTAGGTGAAAATACCGGTTTTATACTCCGCGACAGGTTCGCCGTTTTCAGCAGCGCGCAAATACCACTCTGCCGCCTTGACCGGGTTTTTATCGACCACCAGGCCTTCGTCGTAGAACGCACCCATCAGCAGCGTGACGCTGTGCGGACTGCGCCATACGGTGATAGCGAACGTGATCAAAAGATAGGCCAGACAGCCCAGGAGCAACGCAACCAAAGGAACGACAAGCCGGCGCAATTTCGAATCCATTCGTGAGGTGTGGACGGGCAGTGTAGCGATGCTCACGCGCCGTACATAGATGCCTTGCTACAACAGGTATAACCGCGTTCGGCGCTGCGAACCAGCGGCACATGTGCAGGCCCATGTAGGCGTTGATGGCGATGGTACATCGCGCCCAGCAGGGCAAATTGCGCTGTGATGGGTTGGTCGGGGAGCATCATTACGGTAGGCATGCAGTGAAGGTCAGGATCACTTTCGGGTTACTTGAACCTGTTTTGATTACTCGCTTACCGGAGGGCAGCTTTCGAGCGAGCTAGCTGGTAGCTGTGGGTAGCAAACGACCCGTAGCTGACTGTCGGTTCAGGTTCAGATTGAGCAAGTCGGTCGCTCACCCAATCGCTCTACCAACCTTACAAGATAACCGTCGGGATCCTGGACGATGAATTCGCGCTGGCCTACTTCTACATTGTCAGCCCGATACCAAGTGTCTTTGCATTCTCGATAGAGTGCACAGCCAGCCTGATCAAGTTTTTGGATAATGGGTGCAACAGCCTCAACATCAATCTGTAGGTTGATGCCTCTTCCAAACGGCTTGGTCAACGGCGCAGTCAGCCATTGACCCGCACCCGAATCAACCTGCTCAAGCATGACTTGAGCACCCTTCAAATCAAGGTATGCAAATCCATCTTCCAGGCGTTGATAAGCTACTTTGAAGCCCAGACGAGAAACCCAAAAAGCCAAGCTGCTATCCAGGTTGGTGACCATTAACTCCGGTACCAGTTTGTTACGTTCGAACATGAGATGACGTCCATTTCAAAAAGCTCGTTTTTGCGAACGGGCAGGTTTTGCGCCGTTGGCTTCTATACCGCAACGGGAACGTGGCGAGCGCGATGATGCACCGTCGGGTGGGAATTATCGAGTCGCGTCGAGTGACAAATAATGGCCCAGAGTTTTTTTACACACTCTGGGCCCGTTAGCAACCGTTGCTCTCGGGAGCATACGCTTCTGGTCGAAAGCCCCCCCTTTCTAAGCCAACCGGTCTACCATGCCACCCCCGGCAGTGGTTGCACGCGCTACCGACTCAACTTTTAAAGGTATCGCAATGTCCATCGACCAAATCTCCCTCCCCAAAGGCGTAGGCCCTCACGCCGCCAAGCTCCTCGACGCCATCACTGGCGCCGCCACCCATGAAGAACTCAACCGCGCTGGCGGCAAGGCTGAAGGCTTTGTGCTTGGTCTGGAATCCACCAAAGCCATCAAGAGCCAAATCGCCGAGTCGTTGTATGTGGCCTATGACGATGCGGCGAGTAATCGTTCTAGTGAATTGAAGGGCTAGGCATTAACCGGAGCAGGGCGCTTCGCGGTCGAGCAATTTGGCCGTGAGGAGTACGCCCAGCCCGCTCAGTTGGTGGATAGCGAGGGCGATGTCGCGGTGTTTGCCGCATAGGTCTTCGGACAAGTCGAGCAGCAGTATGCTGACTGAGGCGAAGGTTTCGTAGCTGTTGGTGATGAGGGTTTCGTTGCTGGCGTCGGGAGCGACGCTGAAGAGAGCGGTTGAATCTGTAGCCATTGTTAAGTTCCTTGCTTGGGCCACTACCTGATCGCTACTAAACGATAAGGCGGTAGCTGTACGCAGGTTAGTAGACCGGTGGAACCTAACAAAACCGGCGCGCCCGAGGGCGCCCTACGCACAGCCACCATCGAGCACAGACAGGCACGTCTGACAGATGAAGCTTGTGCACTTGTTAGGTTAAACCGTGGGCTACTAAACCCGATCACCGAGAGATTCGGCGACCGAGCCACCTTAGAGACGGCCATCCCAGCGCACAAGCCGGCGGATTCTGACGCAAGCGTAGGCAAGGGAGCAAGGCACGGTGGCTGGGCGGCTCACACCGTAAGACTTAATAACCATCCCGCCGCGCCGCTTCCTACAACCACCAGCCACGGTGGCAGTTTCCACACCATCAGCGCCACCAGGCCAATCAGCGCCAGGGCGACGTCCTGGGCGGTGAAGATGGCGCTGGTCCACACCGGTTGGTACAGCGCCGCCAGCAACAGGCCGACCACCGCCGCGTTCACACCCGCCAGCGCGGCTTGGGTGGGCGGGCTGCGGCGCAGGCTTTCCCAGAAGGGCAGTGCGCCCAGCACCAGTAAAAACGACGGTGTGAAGATCGCCAGCAGGCAGAGCAGGCCACCGAGCCAGCCGTTCGGCGCTTGGGTCATCGAGGCGCCGAGGAAGGCGGCGAAGGTGAACAACGGGCCGGGCATGGCTTGGGCAGCGCCGTAGCCGGCGAGGAATACATCGTTGCTCACCCAGTGGCGGGGCACGACTTCGGCCTGCAGCAAGGGCAGCACCACGTGGCCGCCGCCGAATACCAGCGCGCCGGTGCGGTAGAAGGCGTCGGTCACGGCCAGGGTTGGGTTGGGCAGCCACTGGGCGAGAATCGGCAGACTGGCCAGCAACAGCACAAACAACGACAGCCATAGCGCCCCGGCGCGACGGCTGATGGTCACGGGCAGGGCGTCGTGCGCGGTGGGCGGTGTGGGCTTGAACAGCAGCAGGCCGGCCATGCCCGCGATGAGGATCACGCAGACCTGACCCCACGCCGATGTTTGCAGCAGGGCCACGCAGGCGGCGAGCAGCATCACGGCCACGCGCGGAACGTCGGTGCACAGGTTGCGCGCCATGCCCCACACGGCCTGGGCGACCACGGCGACGGCCACCACTTTAAGGCCATGCAACGCGCCGGGCGGGATGGCGGTGCTGTGTCGGGTGATGCCCAAGGCCAACAGGATCAGCAGCACGGCGGACGGCAAGGTAAACCCAAGCCACGCCGCCAATGCGCCGCCGTACCCCGCGCGCGACAGGCCGAGGGCGATGCCGACCTGGCTGCTGGCGGGGCCGGGCAGGAATTGGCAGAGCGCGACCAAATCCGCGTAACTGCGCTCGCTCAGCCAGCGCCGCCGGGTCACGAACGCGTCCCGGAAATAACCCAGGTGCGCAATCGGGCCGCCAAAGGAGGTAAGGCCCAGGCGCAGGAAAATCAGGAACACCGACCAGGGATTTTCGCGGCGATCAGCGGGGGAGTGGGCCAAGGCGGGCGGTCTCGGTGAGGGCTGGGCATCGCGGCACCTTAGCGAATTTTGATGACGTGAAGAAGCGGCGCCAGCGCTCAATGTTGTACCGTTGCTCTCCAGGACCGTACCGATGATGAAGGAGCCTCCATGACATTGACCGTCGACACCCTGCTCGAACTGGCCATGGCCAACCCCATCAACGCCGAAATCACTGCGCGCCTGCCTGACCTTGGTGTGGACCAGTGCATGCTCACCGCGGGCTGCCTGTTCCAGGCGGTGTGGAATCATCAGGCGAATCTGCCGGCTGCTCAGGGCGTGAAGGATTACGACGTTTTTTACTTCGACACCGACCTGTCCTACGAGGCGGAGGATGCGGTAATTCGTGCGGCGGATGAACTGTTCAAAGACCTGGGCGTGAATGTCGAGGTCAAGAACCAGGCGCGGGTGCACCTTTGGTACGCTCAGCGCTTTGGTCGGCCTTACCCGCAGTTGCAGTCGGCGCGCGACGGGGTCGACCGTTATCTGGTGGCCGGTACGTGCATCGGCTTGGAGATTGCCACGGGCGAGGTGTATGCGCCGTATGGGTTGGAGGATGTGGCTCGGGGGATTTTGCGGATTAATCCACTCCATCCGGAGCAGGCGTTGTTTGAGCAGAAGGCGCGCAGTTATCAGGCGCGGTGGCCTTGGCTGAGGATTGTCGGGTTGGAGATACCGGAATGAATTGGCGCTGAACTTTTAGGTAGGTGTCGCACGTCCAAGCTTCAAATCACTTCCGCCAAGGACAGACGATGACCTTCTTTATCTTCCTGCTTGCCTGCGCCGCCGCCGCCAGTACCGGCGTCATTTTCAAACCCGGCGCCTGGTACGAATCCCTCGTCAAACCCAGCTTCACCCCACCCAATTGGCTGTTCCCGGTGGCCTGGACGATCATCTACCTGCTGCTGGCCTGGGCCGGCTATCGCTTGAGCCTGATCCCCGGCAGCCAAATGGTGCTGGCGCTGTGGGCTGCGCAAATTGCCCTGAATACCCTGTGGACGCCGGTATTTTTCGGCGCGCATCGCCTCCTGGCCGGGATGGTGATCATCGTGTTGCTGTGGATCACCGTGGCGGCGATGGTGGTACTGGCCGTGCGCCTGGACCTGATCACCGGCCTGATCCTGTTCCCGTACCTGGCGTGGCTGTGTGTGGCGGCGGCGCTGAATTTCTCGATCCTGCGTAATAACCGCTGATGGCTCGCCAACCGTGGCCCGCCAGCGAGGCGGAACTGGCGCAGATGCGCCGCTTCAATCAGAAGCTCTCCTGGCTGCCGCGCTTCAAGATCCGCAATCGCGTTACACCGCGTTTGATCCAGGCGCTGTTGCGCGTCAGTCAAACGCTCAAGCGCGCCATACCGGCTGAAAGCAGGGTTGTCGACAACGTCCCGGTGCGCATCCTGCGGCCAAGCGGCAAGCCCAAGGGCGTGGTGCTGGATATCCACGGCGGCGGCTGGGTGATCGGCAATGCGCAGATGGATGACGACCTCAACCTGGGCATGCTGCAGACGTGCGACGTCGCGGTGGTGTCGGTGGATTATCGGTTGGCGGTGGATACGCCGGTTGAAGGCTTGATGGAAGACTGCCTGAACGCCGCACGTTGGTTGCTCACGGATGATGAATTTGCCGGGCTGCCGGTGATCGTCGTCGGTGAGTCGGCCGGTGGGCATCTGGCGGCGGCGACGTTGCTGGCCCTCAAGCAATGGCCGGAACTGCTCAAGCGCATAAGCGGCGCGGTGCTGTATTACGGCGTTTATGACCTGAGCGGTACACCGAGCGTACGTGCGGCCGGGCCTGAAACGTTGATGCTGGACGGGCCGGGGATGGTGGAAGCGTTGCGCATGCTCACGCCGGGGCTGAGTGATGATGAGCGCCGACAGCCGCCGTTGTCGCCGTTGTATGGTGACTTTGAAGGGCTGCCCCCAGCGTTGATGTTTGTCGGGGAATTGGACCCGCTTAAGGATGACACGCTGCTGATTGCCGAGCGTTGGCCCAACGCTGAAGCACACCTGTTGCCCGAGTCGGCCCATGGATTTATTCATTTTCCGGTGGCGATGGCGGATGGGGTATTGGCCTATAGCCGACAGTGGATCACTCAGTGCATTGATGGCGAACAGGCATAACTGTATAGGCGCCTCTTTAAGGCTCACCCATTCTTCTGTGGTGAGCGAGCTTGCTCGCGTTGGGCTGCGAAGCAGCCCCAAAACCAGCCAGTGCAGAGTAAGCCCGCTTCCCACAGAAGGCACCGATTCACCACAACTTCCCTATCTTTTATCAGCAGGCCGGGTACCCTCTTTTCTCCAGACATTCCCCTTAAGCAAAGGAAAGCACGTGAAGATTCTCCAAGGAGCAATCGGTCTATCGGCGCTGTATCTGCTGGCAGGCTGTGGCCAGGTCACTGAAAAAACACTGACGTTCGATGTGCCCTATGGGATGTATGAAACTGTTCTGCGCCAGAACGTCACCGGAACAGGCCAGTTGACCTGCAAGGTCACCACCGACAACCAGGACCGCGGCGAAAAGTGGGTGCCGTCGGTGATTCTTGCGGCGGCCGAGGACGCTGCCGAGGACGACACCCTGTTTCTTTCCAGCTACACGCCAGCCGACAGCGACCAGCGCTTGTTCCAACTGCGCACCTTCAACAAAGCCAAGCCGGTCATCGACACCTTCTTCCATCGGGCCCCCGACCAACGCGGTGTGTATACGTTGCGCCTGACCTGGCAAGCGGACGGCGCCATTGGTTATCAGGTCGCCAGCGGTGGGGCCTGGGAAGAGAGGAAACTCGTGGACAAGCCCGGTTTTTCCGTGCGCCACGTGAGCGTACATGCCTCCGGTATGAAGGGCAGCGCTGTGTGTGAGTTGCGTGAGTGAACGCGCTGACGTTGAGGCCGGCGACGGTGACCGATCTGCCGTTCTCCCTGTGGTGAGCGGGCTTGTCCCGCGTTGGGCTGCGAAGCAGCCCCGAAACCAGTCTCTACAGAGTGTCTGATACAGCGCATTCCTCTTGACTGGGGCTGCTACGCAGCCCAACGCGGGCAAGCCCGCTCGCCACAACGGCCTATCTGCCACCGCCCCTCCCACAGTAGAGTCTCGGGTGAAGTGGACATGTGCTGTTCAGTTAGACCGCAACCGCAGTATCTGCGCCCCATCGAACGGGTCCGTCAGGTAATGCGCCTGCACCCCGAAGGTCTCCTGTAGCCGCTGTGGCGTCAGCACCTCCAGCGGCTTGCCCAGCGCGACCAGGCGCCCACGGTCCAGCACGGCCAGGCGATCGCAGGTCAGCGCCTGGTTCAGGTCATGCAGGGCGATGAGGGTGGTCACCGGCAAGCCTTGCACGCCTTTCAAAATCGCCAGTTGATGCTGGATGTCCAGGTGATTGGTCGGCTCGTCCAGCAACAGGATCTGCGGCCGTTGCGCCAGGGCGCGGGCGATGTGCACGCGCTGGCGCTCGCCGCCGGAGAGGCTGCGCCAGGCGCGGTGGCTCAGGTGGGTGGCGTCCACATCATGCAGGGCCTGGCGCACGATGGCGTCGTCGTCGCCGGACCATGGGCTCAGCGCCGACAGCCACGGTGTACGGCCCAGCGCCACGGCGTCGAATACGCGGATGGCGTCGTCGGTGTCGGCCTGTTGTTCCACCACCGCCAGCTGCTGGGCGATGGCGCGGCGGGACAGCTCGCCCAGGCGTTGGCCGCCCAGGCGCACGTCGCCGCTGGCCGGTGTGCGCAGGCCGGCGAGCAGTTTGAGCAGGGTGGATTTGCCGGAGCCGTTGGGCCCGACGATCCCCAGGGTTTCACCCAACTGAACCTCCAGGTGGATATCGCGCAGTAACTCCACCTCACGCACCTTGAAGCCCAGGCCGGTGCAACTCAGTACGCTCATCGCGCATTCCTCCGGCCAATCAGGATCAGTGCAAATACCGGCGCGCCGACCAATGCCGTGACCACGCCGACCGGAATCACCTGGCCCTTGATCAAGGTGCGCGACAACACATCGGCCGCAATCAAAAATAGCGCGCCGCCCAGCGCACTGGCGGGCAGCAGGCGCGAATGCCCGGTGCCGAGCAGCAGGCGCACCGCGTGGGGAATCACCAGGCCGACAAAGCCGATGGAGCCGACAATCGACACCATCACCGCCGTCACCAGCGCCGCGCACCCCACCAGCACAACCTGCACGCGGCGCACCGGGATGCCCAGGGAGGCCGCCGAATCCGTGCCGAAGGTAAACGCATCCAACGCGCGACGATGCCACAGGCACACCGCCAGGCCGGTGACCACCACCGGCACCGCCAGCCACACCGATGGCCAGCGCACGCCGCTGAGGTTGCCCAGCAGCCAGAACATGATGCCGCGCGCCTGTTCGGAGCTGGCGGACTTGGTGATCAGGAACGCGGTAAGTGCATTGAACAGCTGCGAGCCGGCGATGCCGGCGAGGATGATCTGCCCGGTGCCGCTGGACGAACCGCTGGCCCGCGCCAGCAGGATCACCAGCGCAAACGCCGCCATCGCGCCGACAAAGGCGCCGGCCGACAGTGAAATCAGCCCGCCGCCCACGCCCATCAGCGCCACCAGCACCGCGCCGGTCGAAGCCCCGGCGCTGATGCCCAGCAGGTACGGATCAGCCAACGGGTTGCGCAGCAACGACTGCAAAATCACCCCGCAGGTGGCCAGCCCCGCACCGCAGGCGGCAGCCACCAGGGCACGGGTGAGGCGGTAGTTCCACACCACGCCTTCATCGATGGGGTCCAGCACGTAACCGGCCGCCCATAGTTTGTTGGCGAGCACCTGCAGCACCACCTGGGGCGAGATGGCGGTTTCGCCGATGGCCACGCCGGCGAGCACGGCGATCAGCAATAGCGCCAGGGCGAGTAAGGTCCGGATCATTGCGGCAGGTCGTAGCCGTCGATGGCCGTGGCCAGGTGTTCAAGGCCGTCGAACATGCGGATGCTGGCCTGCAGCGCCAGGGCGTCGAGGATGATGATGCGGTTGTTTTTCACCGCGTCCATGTTGCGCGTGACCGGGTCGCTGCGCAGGAAGGCGAGTTTCTTTTCATGGTCGTCGGCGGGGTAGCGGCGGCGGTCCATGCGGGCGATCACCAGGAAGGTCGGGTTGGCCTTGGCGAGGGTTTCCCAGCCGACGGCGGGCCATTCCTCATCGGATTGCACCACGTTGTGCAGGCCGAGGGTTTCGAGCATGAATTCCGGAATGCCCTTGTGGCCGGCCACGTAGGGGTCGCTGGCCAGTTCGGCGCTGGAGAACCACACCAGCGCGCTGGCCTGCTTGAGGCCTTTGCTCTGCACGGTGGCCACGGATTGGGCCAGGCGCGCCTTGAGCTCATCGTTCAACTGTTGGCCGCGATCCTGTACGTCAAAAATCTTCGCCAGCTGGCGGATGCTCTTGTAGATGGTCTCGATACGGAACGGCTCCAGCCGCGTGCCGTCGGCGCCCACCAGGTTGTCCTTGCCTTCGCAGTCGGAGGGCAGCAGGTAGGTGGGGATCTTCAGGTCGTGAAACTGCTCGCGAGTGCCGACCACGCCTTGCGGGCCCACCACCCATTCCAGCTCGGCGGCCACCAGTTGCGGGCGCTTGGCGATTACCGCTTCAAAGCTGGGCTCGTTGTTGGCCAGGCGCTCGATGCTGTCGTTCTGCGCCTTGAACTGCGGCAACACGCTGTTGAACCACAGCGAAGTGCCCACCACGCGGTCAGCCACGCCGAGGGCATAGAGCATTTCGGTGGCGGCCTGGCCGATGGTCACGCTGCGCGCGGGCGCCTGCGGGAAAGTAAGGGTGCTGCCGCAGTTTTCCAGGGTCAGCGGGTAATGCGTGGGGGCGGCGTGGGCCAGGGCGCAGAAACCCAGGCCGCTGATCAGGGCGGTAACGCGTGGCAGCATGAGGCAATCTCCGTGTGGACCGTACGTGGAAACAGGGGAGGTACGGTTCGGAAATACGCCCTCGAACGCTGCCGAACGGGCAGGCAAGGAGGTCCTTCCCGGACACCCCGCCGGTTAGTGATTACTGGGCCGGCAGGTCTCCTGACTGATGCGTCGTCGCCACGCTCCGGCCTTCCCGGACGCGGTCCAGTGGCAGTGGGGAGCAGGCTCGGCATCTACAGTTGCGGGGGCAGTTCCGATTGACGCGGTGTACCGCGCTTCGGATTCCCTATTAGTCCCGTTCGGGAACCGGCGCGGTATGGTAGTTGATTAGGGCGAGGCGATACAGCCCGAAGGGCGCCCGGTCAGAGACGAATATCCTCGGGGCCGCGGATCAGCGCTTCAATTCGCGTGCCCGTGGCACGCTCTTCGTTGCTGAAACCGTCGTAGTCCGCCAGGTTGGCGAAGCGGATGCCGGTCAATTGTTCGATCTGGATCACGCTGCGCTGGTAGGTCCTGACCTGGCCGAACATCAGGTCGAGCTGACCCAGCTCGCGGCTTTGGTCGATCATATAGGCGCTGGCGGAGGGCTTGCCGTCATCGCTGAGGTAGGCCACCACTTTCCAGAACGCCTTGGGGATTCTGATGCCACGGTAAAGGCGGTCGTCGTCGGCGAACACCGGGCCGCTGAACACCGTTGCCCGGGCTTTCCAACGTTGCGTGTTATTGAGGATGTAGTCTTCCAGTTCCAGCCAGGTCTTCTGGTTGAACCCGCTCATCTGCGGCGAGCAGTTGGTGAAGTGGAAGGTGTCGAGGTTGGCGGTGTTTGCCGCGTCGCCCCAGTTGGGATCCTGGCGCCGTACCAGGTGGCCGCGATCCAGGCCATTGCTGGCATAGAGCTCTTCGCCCACCTGGGCGCTGATCGGCAGGCGCCCGTCGTAGGCCCAGGTGTCGTTGCTGCGGACTATCTCCACATGCTGCCCGCCATCGATATTGACGCCCACGTAGAGCGCCAGTCGTCGGGAACGGGACATCGTCACCGAGAAATGCGTGTAGTCCAGGCGCAGCGGTTGGACGTCATCCGCCAATGCCTCATCGGCGGTGGGCCAGGGCACCGCGAAGCTGCTGAGAAAATCCTCGGCGTAGCCGCGTCGGTCCTGTAGATCCTTGGCCGCAGTGACACGGGGCGTCGCCGCCCGGGCTTCCATCAGGGTGGGATTGGTCGCGATCAACGGGCGCAGATCGGCGAGTCGTGGGCGGTGCGCAAGATCGATTTTGGCTTTGCGGGCTGGCATGGGTAAGTCCTCCTTGGATAAACACGACTGCAACATAGATTGATGACAATTGATGACACGGGTTAACCCTGGGGGGCTATCCTCAAACGGTTACCGGAGCTACACCATATGCCAACAGGGAGCCAGCTAATGTGTGATCGCCACCAACGCAACCCGATTTTCTGCCTGATCCCGCCGTACATGCTCGACCAGATCGCGCGTCACGGTGATAAGGCCCAGCGCGACATCGCGCTGCGCACCCGCGCCAAGGACAGCACGTTCCGTTCGCTGCGCATGGTCGCAGTGCCCGCCAAGGGGCCGGCCCACATGGCCTTGGTCATGGGCGCCGGCAAACGGCGCTCGATCTACAGCGCCGAAGGCACCGACAGCCTGCCGGGCAAGCTGATCCGCGGTGAAGGCCAGCCCGCCAGTGGCGACGCCGCCGTGGACGAAGCCTATGACGGCTTGGGTGCCACGTTCGATTTTTTCGAAGAGGTGTTCGACCGCAACTCCATCGACGACGCCGGCATGGCGCTGGATGCCACCGTGCACTTTGGCCAGAACTATAACAATGCGTTCTGGAACTCGACCCAGATGGTGTTTGGCGACGGCGATGGGCAGTTGTTCAACCGCTTCACGGTGGCCCTCGATGTGATTGGCCATGAATTGGCCCACGGCGTCACCGAGGACGAGGCCAAGCTGATGTATTTCAATCAGTCCGGCGCGCTGAACGAGTCACTCTCGGACGTGTTCGGCTCACTGATCAAGCAGTATGCTTTGAAGCAAACGGCCGAAGACGCCGATTGGCTGATCGGCAAAGGGTTGTTCACCAAGAAGATCAAAGGCGTCGCCCTGCGTTCGATGAAGGCCCCCGGCACCGCGTTCGATGACAAGCTGCTGGGCAAGGACCCTCAGCCAGGGCATATGGATGATTTTGTCCAGACCTACGAGGACAATGGCGGGGTGCATATCAATTCCGGCATTCCCAACCATGCGTTCTATCAGGTGGCGACCCGGATTGGCGGGTTTGCCTGGGAGCGTGCAGGACGTATCTGGTATGACGCGCTGCGCGATGCGCGGTTGCGGCCTAACTCGGGGTTTTTACGTTTTGCGCGTATAACCTACGATATCGCCGGTCGTCTCTACGGCGCGAACAAGGATGAGCACAAGGCGGTCAAGGAGGGCTGGAAAGCGGTTGGCATTAACGTCTGACGTGAGGAACAGCCATGCAAATTTCGATCAAGGAAAACGGCGGGCCGGCGTTTTTTCCGGGTTTGACCAAGCCTCGTACGGTGGAGTTGAACACGTTGCCCGAGCCGGACCAGCAAGAGTTGCGGCAGCTGATCGAGGCTTCAAACTTCTTTCAATTGCCGCAGAGCACCACGCCAGAGCCCGGAAATCCGGGCCAGGTGCACTACACCCTGACCGTGAAGGAAGGCCAGCAGGAACATACGGTGTGCGTGCTCGCGCCGGTGAAGTCGCAGGCGCTGGATGGGCTGGTGCAGTGTGTGCGCCGGCATATCCGCAGTTGAGGTCACCCCAGCAGTTCCTTCACCTTGGTAATGAGCTTGTTGATGTCGAACGGCTTGTCCAGCACCGCATCGAACAGGTCCGAGCGCTGCATGCCGATATGGGCCTGCGCGCCGCTGATCAGGATAATCGGCAGGTGCTTGACGGCCGGCAGTGCACGGACCGCTTCGGCGAACTCCTCACCGTCCATCACCGGCATCATGAAATCGGTGATGATCAGCGACGGCCGTTCTCGCTCCAGCACCTCCAGCGCCTTTTTCCCATTGCCAGCTGTGACGACCATGAACCCCTCATCTTCCAGTGCGTAGGCAAGGATATCGGCGATCAAGTACTCGTCATCGACGACCAGGATAGTGGCCATGTCAATTCAACCTACCCAAAGACTTAAAAAGCTGAACCAGGCAGCGCTGAATTGGATGCAACTGAGGGGGCATTTCTTGAGACCTTTCTTAAGTCAACGGCTTGGTCACGGATCACCACCTCCAATAATGAGGGGTCATAAAAGCTGTCTCTGACCTTAAGAATGGAAAGCGTCCTTCTAAGTTCAGACTGAATCTCGAAGAAACGCATAAGCATGAGGTTGTCGGCAATGCTCGACAGTTCAGACGCGGGGGAAGTGACCTCCGAGCCGAACAGGTCATGCATCTCCCACGTGGCAAACACCGTGACGCCCCTGGCACGCAGTTCGTTCATCAGTGCGCTGTAGAAATCGGTGATCCGCGCCGGGTTGTTGGAGACGCGGGTCATGCCGCTCAAGCTGTCGATGAACAGGCGCTTGATGCCCTTTTCCTCGACCAGGCGCAGCAATCGCGCACCCAGCCCGTCCAGCAGACCTTCGGTAGTGGGCTGCCAGGCGATGGTCAGTGCGCCACTGTCTTCCATCTCCTGGATATCGATGCCCAGGGATTGGCCTTTGAGCCGCAGGCGCTGAGGGCTTTCGTAGAAGCCGAAGTGCAGGCCCGGAGCGTCTACCGTCGATTCCGAGAGGAACTTGAGGCCCAGGGTGGTCTTGCCTATGCCCGACGGCCCCATGACCAGGGTCACGCTGGAACTGTGCAGCCCGCCACCGAGGATGCCGTCCAACGAGCCGATACCGCTGGCGATGCGCGTCAGGTCGGCGCTGTCGGGCGCGGACGGCCGGCCATAGAGACTTTCCAGGCGCGGATACACCACCAGGCCGTCGTCGTTGATTTCACACTCGTGCAGGCCGGTGAGCGCGCCGCTGCCGCGGGTCTTGCGCAACTGGATGCGGCGCACGGAACGGGTGCCGAACAGTTCCTCGCCCATTTCGATCACGCCATCGACCATGGTGTGCTCGGGGCTGCCGTCATCCAGGCGTGAGCTGGTGAGGAACAGCACCGTGCAGCCGGCGAAGGCGGCATGCCCTTGCAGTTCGGAAATGAATTTTTTCGTGTCGATCGGCGAGTCGGCCTTGGAACGCGCGTTCAACAAGCCGTCCACCACCATGACAGTGGCCCTCTGCCTGCTGATCTCACGCCTGAGCAGCTTGACCACTTCGTCGAGGCCTTCGTTTTCCAGGGTGTCGAAGGCGCTGACAAACTGGATTTCGGCGCCGACACGGGAGGCGTCAAAAAAGCTCAGGGTAGAGAGGAACTGGAAAAGGCGGTCGTGGGATTCCGCCAACAGCGTGGCAACCAGGACTCGGCCGCCATTGCGCGCGTGATGAAACCCCAGCTGGTTGGCAAGGATGGTTTTACCTGAGCCGGGGCGGCCCTGAATGATGTAGGACGCCCCAGACACCAGCCCGCCCTTGAGCAGAGCGTCCAGCCCTTCGATTCCGCTTTGAAGGCGATTTAGCTTTTCCACAGTGCGATCCTGACCCTAAAAACATGCTGTTAAGCCGAGTGGACAGAATGCTAACGCCATTTGTTCACTGCTGCTACTTGCGATCCAGCCATACGGTCTGCGCATTGCAGAATTCGCGCAGGCCAAAATGCGACAACTCGCGCCCGAACCCGCTCTTCTTCACGCCGCCAAACGCCACCCGAGGGTCGGACACGCTGAACGCATTGATGAAGATCCCGCCGGTTTCCAGCTGGTTGGCGATGTCGCGGGCCTTGGTTGGGTCGGTGGTGAAGAGGCTGGCGGTGAGGCCGAACTCGCTGTCATTGGCCAGGGCCACGGCGTGGTCGGCATCGCGGGCGGTGATGATCGACGCCACGGGGCCAAACAGTTCCTGCTTGAACGAAGTCATCTGGTCGGTGACGTCGGCCAGTACGGTCGGCTCATAGTAGTTGGCGGCACCGGCGACTTTGTGGCCGCCCAGCAGCAGGGTGGCGCCTTCTTCCAGGGTGGCCTGGACCTGGCCGTGCAGCTCGTCGCGCAGGTCGAAGCGCGCCATCGGGCCGACGTAGGTGCTGGCCGAGGTCGGGTCGCCCATCACCAGCGCGCGGCTGGCTTCGACGAACTTGGCGGTGAAGGCGTCCACCACCCCGGCCTCGATGATCAGGCGCTTGGCGGCGGCGCAGACCTGGCCGCTGTTCTGGAAACGACCGATCACGGCGGCCTGCACGGCGGCGTCGAGGTCGGCGTCGTTGAGCACGATGAACGGGTCGGAGCCGCCCAGTTCCAGCACGCATTTTTTCAGCGCGGCGCCGGCCTGGGAGCCGATGGCCATGCCGGCGCGTACGCTGCCGGTGAGGGTGACGGCGGCGATGCGCGGGTCGGCGATGGCGGTGGATACGCCGTCCTGGGTCACGTTGATCACTTCGAACAGGCCTTCGGCGAAACCGGCCTTCTGCAACGCCGCTTTCATCAGGTAGGCGCTGCCCATCACGTTCGGCGCGTGTTTGAGCACGTAGGTGTTGCCGGCGAGCAGGGTCGGCACGGCGCCGCGCAGCACTTGCCATACCGGGAAGTTCCACGGCATCACGGCGAGGATCGGGCCCAGCGGGCGGTATTCGATCCGGGCGCTGCCGTTGTCCACCAGGGTGGGTTCCGGGGCCAACATGGCCGGGCCGTGGGCGGCATACCACTCGCTGAGCTGGGCGCATTTTTCGATTTCGGCGCGGGCTTGGGTGATGGGCTTGCCCATTTCCAGGGTGATCATCTGCGCCATTTCTTCGGCTTGATCGCGCAGGGCGCCGGCCAGGGCCAGCAGCAGTTCGGCACGCTGGCTGACCGGCCGGCGGCGCCAGGTGCGGAAGGCTGCGGTGGCACGGTCGAGGGCGGCGTCCAGTTGCGCGGCGTTTTCGTAGGGGTAGCTGCCGACTGTTTCGCCGGTGGCGGGGTTGATCGACAGGGCGTGGGTCTGGTGGGAAATAGCGTTCATGGCACCGTCCGGCTGAAGGAGTGGAATAGGGTCAGCCTACGGGGATGCATGTTTTCTGGAAACTGAATAATATTGAGCAATACGTTCACGATTGGAGAATGACT
>Ga0213824_1000431_pt1 | contig 32990 bp, 36 predicted proteins | sample MC6MC0906MG_FD_179892 | JGI IMG/M metagenome (GOLD analysis project Ga0213824, IMG submission 179892) | Enriched soil aggregate microbial communities from Iowa State University, Ames, United States - MC6-MC0906-MG | ecosystem: Environmental > Terrestrial > Soil > Unclassified | place: USA: Iowa...
AGTTTTCATGATTGATTACTAATTGGTTAGATACTTGGCTAGATGAATTGTTATTTTAGTATTTGGCATAGCTGTAACAATGCTTTTTACAACAATCACACCATTTCCTAGTAACATCCCACCAACTAATAATACATATATGGATTTTTGATAATTTTACCCCCAACAGTCTATTATTCTAGAATCGTCCCTAAAAATCAATAGTTAATTGGTATTTTACTATTTTCACTTCATCACCATAACATATATTTGTCACATGTATTTATATTAGAAAACTGAAATAAAAAAAAGAGACAGCTCTGCCATCTCTTTTTTATTTCGGTTTACCCTCATCAAGACGTACGTGAGGTTCTCCCCCATACGTCTTTTCGTTGATCTTCTTTCTTTGACATCTAATCAGTGTATAGACTGATTAGATGTCTTTATATCAACTTGTATATCACTTCTAAACAAAAATAAGTATCTTTTCTTTTGTCTATTACATTTTTTCTGGTGCAGATACTCCTACGATTGCTAATGCATTTTGAAGTGTAGTGCGTACTGCTTTCATTAATTCGTAACGAGCTTTACTTAATTCTAAGTTATCTTGGTTTAATACTTTTTCTGCATTGTAGAAGCTGTGTAATGCTGCTGCTAATTCAAATGCATAGCTTGTAATGCGGTGTGGCAGACGTTTTTGCGCTGCATCCGCAACTACAGCTGGGAATTCACCAAGTTTTTTCAGTAACTCTACTTCTTTTTCAGAAGTAACAAGTTTGTAATTCACGTCTCCGCCTGTAGCTAATCCTAACTCTTCACCTTGACGAAGGATACTGCATACGCGAGCATGAGCATATTGTGCATAGTATACTGGGTTTTCATTAGATTTTGATACAGCTAAGTCCATATCGAAGTCTAAATGAGAATCACCGCTACGCATTGCGAAGAAGTAACGCATTGCGTCCACGCCTACTTCTTCCATAAGCTCACGAAGTGTAACTGCTTTACCTGTACGCTTACTCATCTTCATTTTTTCACCATTTTGATACAGTTGTACCATTTGGATGATTTCTACTTCAAGTGTTTCTTTATCGTAACCTAGCGCTTGAATTGCAGCTTTCATACGAGGAATGTAACCGTGGTGGTCAGCACCCCAAATGTTGATTAGCTTATCAAAACCACGCTCTAATTTGTCGCGATGGTAAGCGATATCCGGTGTTAAGTATGTGTAAGAACCGTCGTTTTTAATTAATACACGGTTTTTGTCGTCACCGTAAGTCATTGAACGGAACCAAGTTGCTCCGCCTTCTTCAAAGATTTCATCACGCTCTTTTAATACTGCAAGTGCAGCATCAATTTTTCCGTTTTTATATAATGATGTTTCTGAGAACCATACATCAAATTTAACACGGAAGCTCTCTAAGTCTTTTTGAAGTTTTGCTAACTCATATTTTAAACCGTATGAACGATAGAACTCATAGCTTTCTTCTACATCAGCTTTTGCGTAACGATCGCCAAACTCTTCCGCTAAACGTTTACCGATTCCAATGATATCCGCACCATGGTAACCGTCTTCTGGCATTTCTTTCTCTAAGCCTAAAGCTTGCATGTAACGAGCTTCAACAGAAAGAGCTAAGTTATGAATTTGGTTACCAGCATCATTAATGTAGTACTCACGAGATACATCGTATCCTGCTTTTGCTAATACGTTACATAAAGTGTCACCTACCGCTGCACCACGTGCATGTCCTAAGTGAAGATCGCCTGTTGGATTCGCAGATACGAACTCAATTTGTACTTTTTCACCTTTACCAGTATTCGTTTCACCGTAAGCTTCACCAGCGTTTACGATTGTTGGGATTAAGTCTGTTAAGTAGCTATTATCCATGTAGAAGTTAATGAAACCAGGACCAGCGATTTCAATTTTTTCAATAGAAGCTTTTGCTTTATCGAAGTTTGCAACTAATTCTTCTGCAATCATACGAGGTGCTTTTTTCGCAACGCGTGCAAGTTGCATTGCCATATTTGTAGAGAAATCACCATTTGTTTTATCTTTTGGAGATTCTAATATAACGTTTGGAATCTGTTCTTCTGTTGCTAATTCTGCCTTTAATACAGCAGCTTGAATTTCTTCTTTAATCAATCCTTTTACTTGTTCTAAAGAATTCATTATTTTGCCTCCTTCAAATTAATTGTAATTGTATATCTGCCAGCTTCTTGTTCACTTAGAAGCAATGCGTACGTTAAGAAGAGTTGTCCTTTTTTCTTTTCATCCGACCATTTTAAAAGAACGTTATCAGTTTTCGTTTGCAATGCAAACGTACCAAGTTCACTCGTATACGTACCAGTTGTCCATTCACCTTTCACATGCGTCTGACGCATAGAAATAGCACCTGAACGCATAATGAGAACTTGTTCATCTTGAATTTTAATAATTGTTTTCACTTCGCCTTGTTCGTTCGGCTCCTGGAATGTTATATATGTACCTTGACCTTTTACATAGTATTGACCATTTGCTTCAAAAGCAACGGTTTCCTTCCTCGCCCCTTCACGGATTTCTGTTACGAAATGAACGTGTACCGGCAAGCCTGCAAGTTGTTTCTTCACGTCTTGCACACCCTTCAAATGTTATAGATATTAAATACTACTTATAATAAATCACTTTTCCTATCATATCAAAAAAAGACGCTGTCTGTCTGCTGAAAAATCAGGAAAACTCCTTTTCAAAAAATAATTCACCTTCACTTTATTTCATATGATAAAATGTTTTTTTAATCTAAATATTCTTTCTTTTTAAGGGGTGAATTTGTTGCTACCAACAAAATTGAAAAAAGGTGATGAAATTAGAGTTATTTCACCATCTTGTAGTTTAAGTATTGTCTCCACTGAAAACAGAAAGCTTGCTACGAAAAGATTAAACGACATGGGCTTTCAAGTTACATTCTCAAAATATGCTGATGAGATAGATCGATTTGCTTCCTCTTCTATTTCTTCACGCGTTCAAGACCTCCACGAGGCATTTAGAGACCCTAATGTAAAAGCCATTTTGACGACACTTGGCGGATACAACTCTAATGGTTTATTGAAGCATCTCAATTATGATTTAATCCGAGAAAACCCGAAGTTTTTCTGTGGCTATTCTGATATTACCGCTTTAAATAACGCACTTTACACAAAAACAGGCTTAGTTACATATTCAGGTCCACATTTCTCTTCATTCGGAATGGAAAAAGGGCTCGATTATAAAACCGATTACTTTTTAAAATGTTTAGCTTCTAATGAGCCTATTGAAATATTACCGGCTGAAACATGGAGCGATGATTCTTGGTATATAAATCAGGAAAATCGAGAATTTATTAAAAATGAAGGATATGTTTCGATTCACGAAGGCGAAGCAACTGGAGAGATTATCGGTGGTAATATGAGTACATTTAATTTACTGCAAGGTACACCATATATGCCAAGCTTACAGGGCAAAATTTTATTTCTTGAAGAAGATAGTTTAACGGGAAAAGCTACACTTAAAACTTTCGATCGATATTTACATTCTCTTATGCAGCAAACTGATTTTGAATACGTAAAAGGCATCGTTATAGGAAGAATGCAAAAAGGAGTAGAATGTATGATAGAGGACATTCAAGAAATGATTGCTTCAAAGCCTGAACTTACACATATACCTATCATTGCAAACGCAAGTTTCGGACATACAACTCCTATTTTTACTTTCCCAATTGGCGGAAGAGCAAAAATCACTTCTAATAAAAAGAACACATCCATTACAATTGTAACGCAGTAAAAAAGGAGCGAACGATTCGCTCCTTTTATGTTTTTTCTATTTTTTGCAACGCTTTTTGCGGGATTGATTCTTTTGGAATTTCAGCCCATCCTTTTCCCTGCATACCTTTTGCATAAATTTTTATAAAAGCACCCGTATGCAATTCACGGTTCACCATTCTTTTAATAACTTGTAGCTTTCCGTCTTCTGTATACCCTTTAAATGTATACAAATATTCATCGTCTTTTTTCTCACTTTTATCTATAACAGCATAATAATCTTGGATTTCTTTATTTGAAAAGAAGTTGTCTACAAAGGCATGCACACCTTCTGTTTTTGTGTTTAAATAGTACGCTGTTCCACCTAAAATAATGGCGAACACAGCTAAAACTTTAATTACCAATTTCATAAATGCGCCTCCTGTTTGCACTGCTTTCTCACTAACCGTATGTCTATACCTGTATTATACGAAAAAACGCATACTATACTCTATCGAAATGCCTTACACTTTCCTTACATTATTGTAAGAGTTTTTCACCTTACAGCCATTTCCCAATAAAAAATTTTTCCGTTTAACAAACTTTTATATTATTATTGAATGATACAAATTTTTATTACAAAAATCAAAGGAGACAGTTTTCAAATGGCTATCTTGCAAGGTTTAGCACTATTACTTGTTGTACTTTGTCTATTTACACTTTTCAGTTACCGCGCGCCTTACGGAATGAAAGCAATGGGCGCTTTAGCTAATGCAGCGATCGCAAGTTTTCTTATTGAAGCATTTCACCGTTATATTGGTGGAGAAATGTTTCATAATGACTTTTTGCAATCAGTAGGAGAAGCTTCTGGTAGTATGAGCGGTGTCGCAGCGGCAATTTTAGTCGCATTAGCAATCGGTGTCTCACCCGTATACGCTGTTTTAATCGGTATCGCTACTAGCGGATTCGGTATTTTACCAGGATTTTTCGCTGGATACGTTTGTGCCTTTGTCGTGAAGTTTCTCGAAAAGAAATTACCAGCTGGTGTAGAGTTTTTAGCAATCCTATTTATCGCTGCACCAATTTCACGCGGAATGGCCATGCTTATGGATCCACTCGTTAACGCAACACTTGGTAAAATCGGTTCTATGATTTCAGTTGCAACTACAGAAAGTCCTATCATTATGGGTATTATGCTTGGTGGATTAATAACAGTTATTTCTACATCTCCATTAAGTTCTATGGCACTAACTGCAATGCTTGGATTAACAGGTTTACCAATGGCAATTGGTAGTCTTGCCGTAGCAGCTTCTGCACCAATGAACTTTATTTTCTTTAAACGACTTAAAATTTGTTCAAAGAAGGATACAATCGCTGTAGCAATCGAGCCGTTAACACAAGCCGATGTTGTCTCAGCAAACCCAATCCCTATTTATATGACCAACTTTGTTGGCGGTGCGCTTGCCGGTATTATTACGTCACTATTCCAGCTCGTTAATAATGCACCAGGGACAGCATCACCAATTCCAGGGCTTCTCGTCTTGTTCGGATTCAATGATGTAATAAAAGTAACGATCGCTGCTGTACTATGTGGAATCGTTACCACTATTGTTGGATACATCGGATCAATTGTATTCCGCAAATATCCAATCCGTTCTGCTGATGAAATTCGCGGAATTACTTCGGAAGAGAAAGTTGCGTAAAGAAAGGAAGCTATTCTCATCGTTTGAGAATAGCTCTTTTTTATGTCGCGTAACGGTAAGTGAAATTATACTGAACACAACTCCGCATATATCGACTTAACTACTAAATAAGACAATAATAACCTACCTATTAATAAAAGAAGCCGGCTCAAAACACTTTTTGAGTCGGCTTCACTTTTATTTTATCTAGCTACAACGACTAGAATGATCGGTGGCTTCGCTGCCTCCGCTTTTACTTCACCCAGCCGAGCAGCATTTCCCGCACGAATTTGCTTGCTGCGACTGGTGTTTGATCACTATGGTCGTAGACAGGAGCTACTTCTACTAAGTCTGCCCCAACTACATTTATATTTGAATTTGCAATTGCCACGATGGAATCTAATAATTCTTTAGATGTGATACCTCCAGCTTCTAACGTTCCTGTTCCTGGAGCGTGAGCTGGGTCTAATACGTCAATGTCGATTGTGACATAAACTGGGCGTCCTGCAAGTTTCGGTAATACTTCTTTTAACGGTTCTAATACGTCAAATTTATATAAGTTCATACCTACTTCTTTTGCCCATTCGAATTCTTCCTTCATTCCAGAACGAATACCGAAAGAATATACGTTTTCCGGACCAATTAAATCGCACACTTTACGAATTGGTGTAGAGTGGGATAAAGGCTCCCCTTCATACGATTCACGTAAATCAGTATGAGCATCCATATGGATGATTGCTAAATCCGGATATTTTTTTGCCATTGCCTTAAAAATTGGCCAAGACACTAAGTGCTCACCGCCGAGACCTAGTGGAAACTTATCGGCATCTAAAAGTTTTGATACATACTCTTCAATCATGTCTATGCTGCGCTGTGGATTTCCAAATGGTAATGGAATATCACCCGCATCAAAGTACTTTACTTCTTCTAGTTCACGATCTAGATATGGACTGTATTCCTCTAGTCCAATCGATACTTCACGAATACGTGCAGGGCCAAAACGAGAGCCTGGACGGTAGCTTACTGTCCAATCCATTGGCATCCCGTAAATAACTGCCTCTGACTCTTCAAAACTTGGATGACTTTTAATAAATACTTTACCTGAATAAGCTTCATCAAAACGCATATTCTTTTCCTCCTTATGTGGAACTTAAGGTATCCCAACCTTTCACTATTTCTCAAATTTGGAGCGCATTGCTCCTCTTTCTCGATTTACCGGGGTCTTCTTTTTTAAAGATAAGAAGACGCTTTTCTTTACAGAAGTGTAAGTAGCTAGCATGCTCAAGTCTTCTGGACAAACACCTTAAATGAGCTACTTACACTTTATTTGTTCAAGCTCGATTTCTTACTTAATTAAATCGCCAACAAATTTCGGTAATGCAAATGCTGCATTGTGTAATTCTTTTGTGTAGTATTTCGTTTCGATTTCGTGGAAACGCTCTTCACTTACTTCTAGTGGATCATGTTGTTTAGATCCGATTGTGAATGTCCAAAGTCCACTTGGGTAAGTTGGAATGTTCGCTGTGTATAAACGAGTAATTGGGAAAATCTCTTTTACGTCTTTAAACACAGTTGTAATTAGTTCTGGTGTAAACCAAGGGTTGTCCGTTTGAGCAACGAAAATACCATCTTCTTTTAACGCTTTAGAAATTCCAGCGTAGAAGCCTTTTGTAAATAGGTTTACTGCTGGGCCTACTGGCTCAGTAGAATCTACCATAATTACGTCATATTCATTTTCGCTTTCTGCGATGTGTAGGAAACCGTCTCCTACTTTTACTTCTACACGCTCATTATCTAATGCGCCTGCAATTGATGGTAAGTATTGTTTAGAGTACTCAATTACTTTCCCATCGATTTCAACAAGAGTTGCTTTCTTTACGCTTGGGTGTTTTAAGACTTCACGAATAACACCGCCATCGCCACCGCCTACAACTAATACGTTTTCAGGGTTTGGATGTGTAAATAAAGGTACGTGCGCTACCATTTCATGATAAACGAACTCATCTTTTTCTGTCGTCATAACCATGCCGTCTAAAATAAGCATGTTTCCGAACTCTTCCGTTTCAACCATATCAAGTTTTTGGAATTCTGTTTGCTCCGTATGTAATGTGCGGTTAATACGCGCCGTAATCCCAAAATGTTTTGTTTGTTTTTCAGTGAACCATAGTTCCATCGTACAATCACGCCTTTCAATGCAAATTTATAATAGGGACATCATTAATGTCCCCTAACAAAAATAAAACAAAACATCCAAAAAGTATAGTTAAAAGTACAAAAATACCGAAAATATATTTTAGTCAGAGCGTTCTAACATATATGCGAAAAGGGTTTGCTTTGTAATAGGAAAGAAAACCCTTTCTTAAGAAAGGGCTTTTGTCTCTATTTCTACCGGTTTACGAATCGGAATTAAGATAATAACGCAACCAACTAACACAACAATTCCACCAACTAAAAATGGACTTTGCGGTGAAACAGTATGACCGATAACTCCCGATAAAATCGGAGCAATCGCGCCTCCTAACCAACGAACGAAGTTATAAACACCTGATGTAACAGATCTTTCATATGGTGAAATATCCATTACATAGCTTGTAAATAACGCATTATTTAATCCAGATGCTAATCCTGATAGAACGATTAATACGATTTGTAACCACATGATTTTAACGAAGAATAGTGCAATTAAGAAAATCGCAAATACGAGTAAACTACCTTTTAACAATGTTTTCGGTTCATATTTACCTTCTAGCTTATGCGCTAAAATTGCTGAACCGTAAGCTAACGCTAATCCCCATCCACAAAATACGAATCCTAATTGAATAGCAGATAAATGCATAATAAGTGGTGAATATGCTAATACAACGAAAAATCCGTAGTAGTATAACATTCCTGAAATTGCACCTTGCATAAACGGTTTATATTTCACCAGGTTAAGTAATTCCCCTACGCCTGCTGCTTTACGTTTCACTTTTCGCTCCGGTTCTTTTACAAAAAAGAAAACTAAAATAAATGCTAAGAAAATTAAAATACTCGTCGCAAAAAATGGATAACGCCAAGAATGTCCACCTAATACCCCGCCTAATAAAGGCCCACCTGCCATCCCTAAACCGATAGCTGCTTCATATAATCCTACTGCTTCATGAACTTCTTTACTTAATGCAATTAATAATGTCATCGCCGTTGCGAAGAACATCGCATTTCCTAATCCCCATCCAGCGCGGAAAAGAGATAATTGAGCAATCGTTTGCGATATACCACATATAAATGCAAATACAGTTACAATCGCAAGACCGATCGTCATCATTCGTTTATCACCAAATCTTGATGCAAATATTCCAGCTGGTAACATCATAATTGCCATCGTCAAAATATAGGCTGTAAATAACATCTCAACTTGCCAATGCGAAGCACCAATTTGTTCAGCAATGCTTGGTAAAATTGGATCGACTACCCCTATACCTGAAAAGGCAAGGAAGGTAGCCACCACTGTAATCAATCTCCCTAACTTTTGTTTGCTCTCCATTTTGATTACTCTCCTTTTGTATTCTCTAAAAATGTAACCGCTCGATTTAAACTATCCTCTAGCTCCGCCTTCACGCGCTGCATTTGCTCCATTTTCTCGTCTAACGTTTGCACTTGTTTTTCGAGCATCTCTTTAATCTCATGAATAACTTCACGGTCACGAGGATTTTCACTATTTCTTCTTTGTTCCATTCTTTCTTTTAACGATAAGAAATGTTGCATTTCTTGAAGCGTAATTCCTAGCACTTCTTTCGCTTCCACAATCTTTTTAATTCTTGCAATGTCCTCGTCTGTATACAGGCGAATGTTCCCCTCACTACGTTCAGGGGGATGAATTAAACCAATTTCCTCATAATAACGAAGTGTACGTTTTGTTAAACCAACTTGCTTTGTAACTTCATCAATTTTATACATGTTTATTCCTCCCTTCACTCGATTATTACATTTTACGTTAACGTTAACTTTTGTGCAACTGTTAGACTTTTGTAAATGTTTATCCTATTCAATTGTATTTTTCCAAAAGCAGTTTCATAATGAAAGAAAAGAAACGATAAGGAGATTTCCACATGAATAAACCACTTATTTTCGCTCACCGCGGGGTAAAAGGGACACATCCAGAGAATACGATGATCGCCTTTCAAGAAGCCGAGCGCATTGGTGCTCATGGAATTGAACTTGATGTCCATTTATCAAAAGATGGTGAACTTGTCGTAATTCACGACGAAACCGTCGATCGTACAACAAATGGCATAGGACTTGTTTCTGAAAAAACTGTAGAGGAATTACAAAATCTAGATGCTGGTAGCCATAAAAACCCTTCTTTCCATGAAGCAAAAATTCCAACGCTACGCGAAGTATTCATTTGGCTATCTACAACAAATTTACAACTTAACATTGAGTTAAAAACAGATGTGATTCACTATCCTAATATTGAAGAGAAAGTTGTTGCTCTCGTTCGTGAATACCATCTATCTAATCAAATTGTATTCTCATCATTTAACCATGACTCTGTTTCATTATTAGCAGAGATCGCCCCTGAAATCCCAAGGGCGATTTTATATGATACGCCACTTGCTGATCCTATTGCTGAAGCTAAAATCAGAGAAGCAACTGGTTTACATCCAAACTTTCGGCTATTAACAAAAGAATTTGTTCAATTTGCGCAAAAACAAGGGTACGTTTTCCGCCCTTATACAATTAACGAGTATAAAGATTTACAAACTATGATTGACTATGGCGTAGATGTCATCATTACCGATTGGCCAGCACGTGCCTTTGAGCTCCTTTCTTAATTGAAGGGGCTTTTTTGTTTTCAAAATTTCATTGTTTAAAATAAACCAAAACCCTCAATACTAATACAATAATGCTTGTATTAATGAGGGGCTGAAAAAGATGGATCAAACTATGAATCCAAAACTTAAAAAATATAAACGTCTTTTCTTCACCGTAATGTTTTCTTGTGTTCTTTTGTTCGTTTTTTCCTTTTTCATTATCATTATAGCTGCAAAAATTATGGGACCTCCCCCTGTTGCAGTTCCGCAAACGAGTGTCTTTTACGCTAATGATGACACCGTTATAGGACAAAGTAATGAAATACAAAAACGCTATAATGTATCTCTTGATGAAATTTCTCCTTATGTAAAAGAGGCGACACTATCTATTGAAGATCAACGATTCTACAAACATCATGGCTTTGATATGAAACGCATTGTTGGTGCCATTGTTGCCGATTTAAAAGCAATGGCAAAAGTACAGGGTGCTAGTACGATTACACAACAGTATGCTCGTAACCTATACTTAGATCATGATAAAACGTGGAAACGTAAACTATTAGAAGCAATGTATACCGTTCGTCTTGAAGTAAACTACAATAAAAATCATATTTTAGAAGGCTATTTAAATACAATTTATTATGGGCATGGTGCTTACGGAATCGAAGCTGCTTCTCGCCTGTATTTTGATAAAACTGCAAAAGAATTGACATTAGCAGAAGCTAGCATGCTTGCTGGGATCCCGAAAGGACCTAGTGTCTACTCTCCCTTTTTAAAAGAAGAACGTGCTAAGGGACGCCAATCTCTCATATTAGATGAAATGGTAGAACAAGGGTATATTACAAAACAGCAAGCCGTTTCAGCAAAAAAAGAACCGCTAACTTTCGCCACATTAGATACGAAAAAAGCGGCAGAGGTCGCGCCTTATTTCCAAGATGCTGTACAAGCTTCTCTTCTTCGGGATATTGGATTAGATGAGCAAGCCTTACAACAAGGTGGCTTACGTATTTATACAACGTTAGATCCTAAGTTACAATCTGTAGCAGAACAAGCTGTCAAAGATCATATACCTGAAACAGCGAATATACAAACTGCCCTCGTCTCTATGAATCCAAAAACAGGTGAAGTGGCTGCTCTTGTTGGAGGAACTGATTATAATACGAGTCAATTTAACAGGGCTACACAAGCCGTTCGTCAGCCTGGCTCTACCTTTAAACCATTTCTATATTACGCAGCATTGGAACGGGGATTCACCCCTACTACGCGCTTAAAAAGCGAATACACTGTATTCACTTTAGGTGACGGCATTTCAAAGTATAAACCGAAAAACTATAAAGATTATTATGCAGATGATTTCGTAACGATGGCACAAGCTCTCGCAGTCTCTGATAACATATATGCTGTGAAAACAAATTTGTTTTTAGGAGATGACACGCTCGCAAAAACAGCAAAGCAATTCGGAATTAAGAGTGCATTAAAAGATGTGCCTTCTCTAGCTCTCGGTACGTCTCCTGTAAAACCGATTGAAATGGTGAACGCTTATAGCATGTTTGCAAACGGCGGGAAAGAAGTAAAACCAATCTTTATTCGCCGCATTATGGATCATGAAGGGAACATGTTATACGACGCTCATTTGGAGAGCAAACAAGTTCTCGATAAGAGCAAAGCATTTGTGATGGAAGAAATGATGACAGGTATGTTTAATAAAAAACTAAGTAGTTATGCCGCTGTGACCGGACAATCGATGTTATCCAAACTATCAAGAACGTATGCCGGAAAGTCCGGTTCTACTGAAACAGATAGTTGGATGATTGGATTCACCCCGCAAATCGTAACTGGTGTATGGGTTGGATACGATCAACCTAAATCCATTTCAAACGTAGCAGAACAAGGGTATGCAAAAAAAATATGGACCGATACAATGGAAAAAGGATTAGATGGACAGCCTAAAAAAGAGTTCAAACAACCAACAGATGTTGTTGCAGTCGATGTTAACCCTGAAAATGGTAAGATTGCTACAAAAAATTGTCCAATTTCAGTTAAAATGTATTTCGCAAAAGGTACAGAGCCAACTGAATATTGTATGGATCACGTTGATGATAAAGAAGAGTTTGAAAAGGTTAGTGAAGAGAAGAAAAAGACGGGTTGGTGGAAGAAATATCTCCCGTGGTAAGAAAGAAGGCTATTGTCATTCTTTATCGGTAAATCGATATTCCTTATCAAATCGTTGATATATGTTGAGTTACGTTAGATAGATTTTCATATACCATGGTCCTATTCATTAAATAAAAAGGATGTCACCTAGTCAAAGAACTCGACTTACGGGACATCCTTTTCTTTTATTCACCTAATAATGCGTGACGCAATTCTTCACTAGACTCGTTCCAAATTGCTTCATTATGCTCTTTTAAGAATGTACCAAGTACTTTCTTAGATGATTCATCCATATGATCAATCATGATGTGGCGCTTTAATGATTTATCCATTTTGTTTACATGCTCTGGAAGTGATTTATATCCGCGGCGAATTTCACGGTCAACTGTCATTTCACAAGCAGTTACACCTGCGTAATAAGCACCATTTGGTGTTCTTTCAATTGTTACCCAAACAAGCCAAAATGGTTTTCCGTTTGGAACTTCATCTTTATTTGTTAAAAATTTAATACCTTTTTCTACTGTACTACGCGCGTGCATCGCACCGATATCAACGAATGCGGTTTTCTCTAGTACATCAACAAATACTGGTGAAATATTTTCTAGACTTAATGCCCCAACACCAAACCCACCATGTCCATCTGTTGAGTCATTCTTCACGATATTAAAACCAATTTTTTTCTTTTTCTCTGTCATATGTAAATTCCTCCTCGCTTAATGATTATAAAAGCCCAAAAATAGGCGCAATGATACTTTGTAAAAATACTAATACATATGGAATAACAACATTGAAAATAGGCTGAATTGTGTAATTGCTAAGCGGTGTAATAACAAGAATTAATAACGCAATTGCTCCATACTTTTCATACTGTGTCATTTTCGCACGAATATTTGCTGGTGCTAAATCTTCCACAACGCGATATCCATCAAGTGGCGGAATCGGTAATAAGTTAAATACAAGTAAAACTATATTAAGCATAATAAAAATTCGGAAAAATCGACCTAACGTATCTGCTACTGCAAATGGAATTGAGTCTAATACGCCAAACGTTAATAAGCTATACCAAATAATTAAACCAATTGCACTTAAAATCAAGTTACTAATCGGTCCTGCAATCGAAACTAATATCCCTGCAAGACGTGGTCTTTTAAAGTTGTACGGGTTAACAGGCACTGGTCTTGCCCAACCGAATCCAAGAATTAATACAGCAATCATCCCGATAGGGTCTAAGTGAGCCATCGGTGATAACGTTAAACGCCCTTGTTTTTTCGCTGTATCGTCTCCAAATTTATATGCAACATATGCATGCGCAAATTCATGCACAGATAGTGCAATAATAATCGCCATTGCTACCAACGGAATTTCGTGCAATGGATATCTAAATAACTGATCCATGATTCATCTCCTCTTCACTATGTCCAAAAAAGAAATTATTTGTTTTTTCGATTGTTCTTCCCCATAATCCGCTATAATAAGAGTGTAACTTACATAAAAGGAGCGATTGTACATGCCATACGTAACAGTGAAAATGCTAGAAGGACGCACAGAGGAACAAAAGAAAGCTCTTGCTGAGAAAGTAACAGCAGCAGTAAGCGAAACAACTGGTGCTCCTGAAGAAAACATCGTTGTTTTCATCGAAGAAATGTCTAAAAACCATTATGCAGTTGGCGGAAAACGCTTAAGCGACAAATAATCTCAAATTTTTTCATAAGAAGCAGCTCTTAGCTGCTTCTTATTTCTTTCCCTCTAACAACTCGATAATTCTCTCTTTATATTTTCCTCTTCTTCCATCTTCATAGATTAAATCATGCGGATAGAATAGCTTTTGATCCGTTCGCTTCTTACCTGTAATCGCCTCAACAATATCCGATTCACGCGAAAGCTCTCTAAGTTCCCCGTTCGGCATAAGAAGTAAGATTGGTAGACGTTCTTCTTCTTCTCCTGCACGATAAAAGTCATACGGTAAGTCTGACGTTGAATCAACAACTAAATAATACTCTGGATCGAGTCCAATCTTTTTAAATAGGCTACTTAATTCCATCCAATTATCTAAACCGTGCTTATCAGTAAACTCTACATATTTAAATAGATTTCTGTTCATAAAGCGGCGGCATAAATCACTTAAAATTGGATCTTCTTCGTCTTGCCATACTTGGAAGTAATAATACATTACGTTCTCGTCTAGCTTTAAATAATCCTCTACTGTTACTTCTTCTTCAAATAAAGAATAGAAATGAACAGGATGATTTTTAAACGCATAATACTTCTCATGCAGTGATTTAGCTCGGTGTAAAATCTTCGTTAAAATAACTTCTGCACTACGTGTTACCGGATGGAAATATACTTGCCAATACATTTGATAACGGCTCATAATATAATGCTCTACAGCATGCATACCACTATTTTTAATGACAACTTGATTACCGTATGGGCGCATGACACGCAGTATGCGCTCCATGTCAAAATTCCCATACTTTACACCAGTAAAATATGCATCTCTTAATAAATAATCCATACGATCAGCATCAATTTGGCTTGAAATCATACTAATCGCTAATTTATTAGTAGATGTTTTCGCAATGACATCTGCTACCTTTTGCGGAAAATCCTTATCAACACGGCTTAACACACGATTAATTTCCGTATCACCAACGATAATCTTTTGCGTAAATTTCTCATGATCTAACGAAAATACTTTTTCAAACGAGTGAGAAAATGGGCCGTGACCGACATCATGAAGTAATGCCGCACATAAACATAATAATCTATCTTCAGCATTCCAGTTCGGTCTGCCATCAAACACATCATCAATCATACGACGAATAATTTCATATACACCTAATGAATGAGTAAAGCGACTATGCTCTGCACCGTGAAATGTAAAAAATGTCGTTCCAAGCTGCTTAATACGGCGCAAGCGTTGAAATTCTTTCGTTCCGATTAAATCCCAAATAACGCGATCACGCACGTGCACATATTTATGTACTGGGTCTTTAAACACTTTTGTTTCGCTGAGTTTGTCGTTTAAATATACCACCTTCCGACATCCTCCTTCCTTTACTACATTCTTACTCTATATTATAAACGAAATAAGAAACAGAAAGAAATGAAAGACTATATTAATTCCTGTTATATAAAGAAAAATCACTTTTACCGACGTAAAAGTGATTTTTCTTTATATATTATTTTCCTAAAACAAACTCAGCAACTTCGTCTAAGATCATTTCTTTACCTAGTGGGAAGTATCCTTTGTTTAGGTCTTCATTGCTAATTGTGAATACGTGATTGTTTTTAACAGCATTCATGTTTTTCCAAATTGATTCTTCTTGGAATTCTTTTAGACGCTGAGAACCGTCACCAGTTGTAAATACGAATAAGTAATCTGGATTGTAATCGATTAAAGCTTCTTTTTGTACTTGTACTAGCGGTTTATCAGTTGGTGTACCTTTAACTGCTGGTAACTTTAAGTCATTAAAGATTACGCTACCGTAACCGTAGTCACCGTATACGCGGAAAGCGTTTGGATATGCAGCCATTTTCATGAATGTTGCATCACCAGTTTTAGCAACGATTTTATCATGTAATTTGCTTGCTTTTTCATCGTACTTTTTGAACCATTCTTTTGTTTCTTTCTCTTTACCGAAGATTTGACCTACTTCCTCGAATTTTGGACGCCATTGGTCTAATGGAGTTTTTAACATAACTGTTGGTGCAATTTTAGATAATTGATCATAAATCTTTTCTTGACGATTGTTTACAATAATTAAATCTGGTTTTGCGGCAGCTACTGCTTCAATGTTAATTTTATCGCCCCAAGCAGAACCTACTGGCTTCACACCTTCTAATTTCTTTGCAATATGTCCATCAATTTTTTCTTGTGTTGTATTTGCAGTAATAATCGGTTTCATACCGAAAATTAATAATTCTTCTGTTGAACCACTAAGGTCAGCAATTTTCTTTGGGTTTGCAGGGATTTTAATTTCCCCTTTTGCGTGTTGTACAGTGCGCTCTTCAGTCTTCGCATCTGCTTTCTTTTCTTCTTCTTTGTTAGAGCAAGCTGCAAATAGTACAGAAGTAACAACTAGTACCATTGCTAATAGTGTCATTTTAAAATTCTTCATGTTCCCACTCCTTCTAGCTGTATTTATCTTATAAGTTACAATGAACTATAAGAAACGAAAACAACAATTAATTAATATATATTTATTAATCGTTGTTAATGACCCATTCTAACGGGCGTTCAACTTCCCATTTGTAAGTAAGAAGCTCAACGTCCATTAGAAGTCCCCCTCTTTACGAGGGGGGTCTACTTATGCTTTTTTACGCAATTGATTATTAATCATCGCTAAATCGTATGTTAAACAAATCGGTTTACAGTTTACTGGACATGGAACGATTTGCGCTTCAATCTCAAATACGTTACGAAGTGTTTCACTCGTCATAACTTCATCTGGCGTTCCTTGTTTCATTAACTTACCTGCTTTTAACGCAATCATATGATCAGAGAAACGAGAAGCATGATTTAAATCGTGAATAACCATAACAATCGTTCTACCTTCTTCTTTGTTTAACTTCTTCAGTAAGTTTAATACCTCAAGTTGATGAGCCATATCTAAATATGTTGTTGGTTCATCTAACACAAGTAAATCTGTTCCTTGTGCAAGAGCCATCGCAATCCAGACACGTTGACGTTGACCACCTGATAAAGCTTCTGCTGGACGATTTGCGAATTCTGTCATCCCCGTCACTTCAAGTGCCCAATGAATGTAGCGATAATCCTCTTCTTTCAATGTTCCAAATCCTTTTTGATGAGGAAAACGTCCATATGAAACAAGTTCAAACACAGTAAGGCCTGTTGGCACTTCTGCAGTTTGTGGTAAAATCGCCATTTTCTTTGCGATTTCTTTCGTTGGCTGTTTCTCAATTGCTTTTCCATCAAGATAAACGGTACCTCGTTTTGCTTTCAAAATACGAGAAGCCGTTTTTAATAATGTGGATTTCCCACAACCATTTGGTCCAATAATCGTTGTAATTTGCCCTTCCGGAATTTCAACTGTTAATCCATCTATAATTAACCCTTCATTATAACCAACAGATACCGCATCAACTGCTAAAGTTGCCATACAAAAAGCCTCCCTTTATTTTGTCCTCATAAGTAAATATATGAAATATGGTGCGCCAATTACAGAAATAACAAGACCGACCGGTATTTCTGAAGTTGGTAACACACTTCTTGAAATTACATCTGCAAATAAAAGTAAGAGCGTTCCTATTAATGCTGCAGTTGGTAACATAATTTGATGTTTACCACCGACAAGGCGTCTCGCTAAATGCGGAGCCATTAAACCGATAAAACCGATGCCGCCCGCAACAGCAACAGATGCACCAGCTAAACAAACTGCAATAAATAATAATTTACGTCTTTCCTTTTCTACGTTTACACCAAGGCCAACTGCTGTAGAGTCGCCTAAATTCATTACATTTAATATGTGCGCTTTACTAATGGCAAGTGGTATGAAAATAACCATCCATGGAAGCACACTTAGTACGAACTTCCAATCTGTTCCCCATAAACTTCCTGCCAACCAAATCGTTGCAAAACGGAAGTCGTTAGATGTCATCTTCATAGAGAAAATTAAACTAACAGCACCGAATCCGGCTGCAACAGCGATACCAACAAGAATTAATCGAGTTGATGAAACGCCGTCTTTCCATGCTAGTAAATAAATTATAACCGCTGCCAATATCGCACCAACTAGCGCGAAGAATGGAAGGATAAATACAGATAAAAGTGTACCTGTTCCAACTTTTCCAAAGAAAAAGTAGACGAATACAACAACTGTTAATCCCGCTCCGGCGTTAATACCGATAATACCTGGATCAGCAAGGGGATTTCGTGATAACCCTTGCAAAATTGCACCTGACATAGCTAATGCAGAACCAACTAATATAGCAATAACCATACGTGGCATACGAAATTCAAATAAAATAACAGATTGATCTTCTGCACCTAATCCAACCAATGACTTTAATACATCCATTGGAGGTATTTTAAATGTTCCTGTATTTAAGCTTACTAAAAATACAGCAACGATTAATCCTACTAAAATCGTTAAAATAGAAACGTTCTTTTTTGTTAAGACGCTCGTCCTCACATTTTCCCTCTCCCTTCGTTACGTGCTAAGTAGAGGAAGAATGGAACCCCAATTAGCGCTGTAATTGCTCCAATTGGCGTTTCAAATGGTGGATTAATAACGCGAGATAACATATCTGCGCATTCAATTAACAATCCACCTAAGACCGCAGAACATGGAATAACCCATCTATAATCTGAGCCTACAAGGAAACGAGTCATATGTGGAATTACAAGACCAACAAATCCAACTGATCCTGCCATAGAAACCGCAGAACCCGTTAATACAAGAACAAGTACTGTTCCAATGAATTTTATTAATGTAGTATTTTGACCTAGCCCAATCGCAATCTCTTCACCAAAGCTTAAAATGGTAATATATCTCGACATCATAATTGCTATAATGAGACAAACAAGACCAATCGGTACTAACATATTAATACTTTGCCATTTCACTCCGGCAACGCCGCCTGCATTCCACATACTCACCTCTTGGGCAAGATTGAAATACAATGCGATTCCGGATGAAATTGCCCCTAATAAAGCACTAATTGCAGCTCCAGCTAAAGCTAATTTCACAGGCGTTAATCCACCTGGTGAAGAAGACCCAATACCATATACAATGCTCGCTCCAAACGCAGCTCCAATAAAAGATGCGATAACAAACATTAAATAAGGTGAATTAGGGAAGAATGCATACATAATTGCAATCCCGAATACCGCACCATCTGTAATCCCCATTAACGATGGTGATGCAAGTGGATTCCGTGTCATCCCTTGCATAATTGCTCCTGATACTGCTAAAAAGGCACCCGCAACTACGCCCCCTATTGCTCTAGGCATGCGAAGTTCTTGAATTACGTTATGATGCGTTATAGACCCATCAAACTGAAATACAGCTTGCCAAACGGTCTTTAAACTAATATCTGCAGCACCAAACGAAATAGAAACTGCCATGCTTAAAGCTAACAAAATTGTGCCTGCTATTAAAATAATAGAGGCAACGAGCGGTCTGCTCTTAATCTCTTTAACATTCACATCTTGCTGTTCTATACTCCTTGCGCTCGCTTCCATCCCTCAACCATCCTAACCAACAACATATATTTAATAAAATGAAATTTATTCTCAAATAGTAATAAAAAAAATTAGATGAATTGATATTTTCCTGATAATGATTCTCAGAATCAGACACTTTCTATTCTACCTACCACGTCAAAAGACTGTCAACCATTATTTTGAAATACAAATTCATACAAAACGCTATCTTATGGACATAAAAAAAGAAGAGTAATCTGTTCACTCTTCTTTTTCTTACTTATTTAACTTTGCTTCAATTTTTACAATTAATTCGTCTTCTGTTGGAGCCGCAACTGGACGATTATTTACAAACGCGAATGATTTTTTACGACCAGGGCCACAGTAAGACTGACATGCAACCTCAATCGTTGCACATGAATCTACTTTTTTTAACTTCGGAATCAACGTTTTAACGTTCGTTGCCTGACAATCATCACACACACGAAATTCGTTTCCCATTATATATAACACTTCCTCTATTTTAAACTTTTCACAAGTACATTTGAAAATAAACACTAAATGGTATTTTACCGCTCTTTGAAGCTTGTTGCAAGTCTCTGGGGATAGCTGTATTCCCATATAAGGTTACCTATTTTTTATATTTTCTCCTTCACAAGCTTTCATCATTCATAGCCACATTTTTTCTCTTCGTTGAAATCTACCATATTTTTAAAAGCTTTGTATAAAAGCTCATTTTTTTGCCCATTATAAAAATAGGAAGTTCATAAAAAGAAAGGGAGTTGAATCTATGAAAGTAAGACAAGATGCTTGGACAGACGAGGACGATTTATTACTTGCTGAAACGGTGCTTCGCCATGTTCGAGAAGGAAGTACTCAATTAAATGCATTTGAAGAAGTAGGAGATCAGTTAAACCGCACATCCGCTGCTTGTGGTTTCCGCTGGAACGCTGTCGTTCGTTATAGTTATGAGCAGGCTCTTCAACTAGCAAAAAAACACCGTAAAGATAAAATGCGTGCTGCGAGCGGTGAACAAGCGAAAAAACGTTTACTTTATACACCAACAGCCTCAGGATCAATAACTGATTACGAGGAACTAGTGCCACATGAAATAGCTGTCCAATATAAAGAAGCTAGTCCATATCAAGAACCGACTGTTCCCGCTTCAAAAAGTTCAATAACAATGCAAGATGTTATTTACTTTTTACAAACAGTTGGATCTTCAAATATAAAAGTAACAGCTCTTGAAAACGAGAATACGAGATTAAAACAAGAAATTAAAGCGCAAATCTTGCGAAATGAAGAACTAGAAAAGAAACTAGAAAAATTAGAACAACAATCTCATACTGTACAAGAAGATTACGAAACACTTATGAATATTATGAATCGAGCTCGCAAATTGGCAGTAATGGATGATGAGGAACGCTCACAAACATCTTTCCGAATGGATCGAAATGGTAATTTAGAAAAGATTGCAGAATAAAAAGGATGCATGCAATGCATCCTTTTTTATTATTTCACTTCCACCATATGCACTTCTTCTACGTTAGAACCTTTCTTTATATCTGGGAAAATCTTTTCCTTTGGATTCTCTTTAAAAGCTGCTAAACCAATTGTTTTTACCGGTTCACTTATTTTTGCATATTCCGTATCACTAACGACCGCATACATATCTGTATATTTACGCGCATCACCAATTACTACATTACCTTCATACTTCATTTTCTTTCCATCAATTACTACATTTTTTTGTTCCTCTTTAGCAAATACGATTCCAGCTTCATCAGAAATAGCCGGCAATGCTTTAATCGGTTCTACATCTTCCTTCACTACTTTTTTCAGCATGTTTTCTTTTACCATCTTTTCAGCTGTTGTTTTATTCATAATTAAAACCTTTTTCTCATTGACAGTACCTAGTTTTGCTTCAAATTTACTTTGGGATTCAATTTTATCTTTATATTGATCCATTGTTTTTTGAACGCCAGTTTCATCTCCGTACATAACAACACCCTTTGCTTGTGGTGCAATCATATCCATAATAGAACAACCACTAAATACAGCAGCTGACATAATCGCTACGAGTCCTAATTTCACTTTTTTCATTTGTATTCCTCCTAAAATCATAATTGCATCTCTTAGTTTAACTATCGTAGCTGGTTTAACCAATTCACTTTCCTTACAACAACATTACAATTTAGTAAGATTTCTCCCTAAAACTACTTTCTTTATTTTTTTGTTATAATAGAAATTGTCATTTTAAAGATAAGGGGTTAGTTATATGAGCAGTTCCCGTTCAATTTTATCTCAGCCAGAGTGGCGTATTGTAGATCAGTCTAGTTTAGGACCAACATTCCATGCACTTCAGTCATTCGCAATGGATGACACATTATGCACAAGTATCGGAAAAGGCCAATCCGCTGCAACAATGCGTTCTTGGGTTCATCACAATACAATTGTTCTTGGCATTCAAGATTCGCGCCTACCACATTTAGAAGAAGGTATTTCCTTTTTAAAAGAAAACGACTTCAATGTTATCGTTCGTAATTCCGGTGGACTTGCGGTCGTACTTGATGAAGGTGTTTTAAACGTATCACTTTTATTCCAAGAAACAGAAAAAGGTATCGATATTGATCTTGGATACGATACAATGTGGCATTTAATTCAGGAGATGTTAAAAGATTACGACGTTACTATCGAGGCAAAAGAGATTGTTGGTTCTTATTGTCCTGGTAGCTATGATTTGAGCATTCGCGATCAAAAATTTGCTGGTATTTCTCAGCGTCGTATTCGCGGAGGCGTTGCTGTACAAATTTATTTATGCGCGACAGGAAGCGGTTCTGAGCGTGCCGCACTCGTTCGTGATTTCTACAACGTAGCAATTCAAGGGGAAGAAACGCGATTTACGTACCCTGAAATTGTACCGAGTACGATGGCTTCACTCTCTGAATTACTTGGCGAAACAATTACAGTACAAGATTTAATGATGCACCTTTTAAAAACGTTGCAACAATTCGCTCCAAAGTTAACACCATCTCAGCTAACAGTAGATGAAGTTCCTTTATATGAGACAAATTTACAACGTATTATTGATCGTAACAATAAAGCACTTGCCTTAGAGAAATAAAAAAGACCACCCACATTTCAAAAGAAATAGGGTGGTCTTTTTTCATACTAATTCATTATAGAATTAAAGTGCTTGAGCTGCCGTAATTAAAGCTAACTTGTACACTTCTTCTTCGTTACATCCACGAGATAGGTCATTTACAGGCATGTTTAAACCTTGTAAGATTGGTCCTACTGCTTCGAAGTTACCTAAGCGTTGAGCGATTTTGTAGCCGATATTACCAGCTTCTAGGCTTGGGAATACGAATACGTTAGCATCACCTTTAATTGTAGAACCTGGAGCTTTCTTCTCAGCTACAGATGGTACGAATGCAGCATCGAATTGGAATTCTCCATCTAAAGTTAATTCAGGAGCCATTTCTTTAGCAATGCGAGTTGCTTCTACAACTTTTTCTGTTTCTGGAGATTTCGCAGAACCTTTTGTAGAGAAGCTTAACATAGCAACGCGTGGATCAATGCCGAATAGTTCAGCAGTTTTCGCACTTTCGATACCAATTTCAGCTAAATCTTGGCTGTTTGGTGCAATGTTAATTGCGCAATCAGCGAATACATACTTCTCTTCTTCACGTACCATGATGAATACGCCTGAAGTTTTTGTAACGCCTGGTTTTGTTTTAATAATTTGAAGTGCTGGACGAACTGTATCAGCTGTAGAGTGAGCTGCACCACTTACTAAACCTTGTGCTTTGCCCATGTATACAAGCATCGTACCGAAGTAGTTTTCGTCTTTAAGGATTTTGCGAGCATCTTCTTCTGTTGCTTTACCTTTACGGCGTTCAACGAAAGATGCTACCATTGCATCCATTTCTTCGTATGTAGCCGGGTCATAAATATCAACGCCTGCTAATGTTAAATTCATGCTAGCAGCTTTTGCGCTAATTTCTTCTTTATTACCAACTAAAATTGGTTTTACTAACTCTTCTTTTGCTAAACGCTCTGCAGCGCCTAAAATTCTTTCATCAGTTCCTTCAGGAAGTACGATAGAAATGCCTTTTCCTTGAACTTTTTCTTTTACTGTTGTAAATAAGTTGCTCACGAATAAACCCTCCTACATATGTTAAAAAACTCTATCTTTAAGAATACTGCTTTTCCTCTATATTTTAAACTTATAGCTCCCAAAAAATAGATAAAATGAAAATGATTATATTTTCATAAAATTCAGCATAGAAATAAATCCGCTTAAAGCCTTATCTCCTCCTATTTTCAAGTAAATTTAAATGTGACAATTTTATGCGCCGAAACTTTATGTAGATGTTTTTAACCCTATATATGCTATAGTTAACGTGTAAAATATCATTAACTGAGGTGAATAGAATGAGTGAAGCAACAACAACGTTAGATGGCTGGTATTGTTTACATGATTTACGTTCTATTGATTGGGCAGCATGGAAAACATTATCTAGTGACGAACGCGGACAAGCAGTGTCTGAATTTTTAAATGTCGTTGAAAAATGGAACGAAGTAGCTACTGCGAAAAAAGGCAGTCATGCAATGTATACAGTTGTTGGTCAAAAAGCAGATATTATGCTTATGATCTTACGTCCAACAATGGAAGAGTTAAATGAAATCGAAACAGAATTAAATAAAACAACATTAGCTGAATATTTAGTTCCTGCATATTCTTACGTATCTGTTGTTGAACTAAGCAACTACCTTCCAGCTGATGAAGATCCATACCAAAACCCACAAATCTTAGCTCGCTTATATCCTGAGTTACCAAAAGCAAATCACATTTGCTTCTACCCAATGGACAAGCGTCGCCAAGGTGATGACAACTGGTACATGCTTCCTATGGAAGAACGTAAAAAAATGATGTACAGTCACAGTAAAATCGGTCGCCAATACGCAGGGAAAGTACGCCAAGTAATTTCAGGATCAGTCGGATTCGACGATTTCGAGTGGGGCGTAACATTATTCGCTGACGATGTTCTTCAATTTAAGAAGCTTATATATGAAATGCGCTTCGATGAAGTAAGTGCTCGTTACGGTGAATTCGGTACATTCTTCGTTGGGAACATTTTACCAGACGAAAAAGTAGAGAAATTTTTACACATATAATAATGAAAAAGGAACGAATTTCGTTCCTTTTTTTATTATCCTCTATATTTCTTCTCAAAAACTTCTTTTCTCTGCAAATTCGAACAAAAATCGACAAATTCTTTTCAAATTTCTTGTAATATTGTAACCTTTTCACATCCAAATTTATGCTAAAATGGTACGAGCTATATGCTAATAACGATGCGAAGGTGATAATGTATATGAAGAAAATCTTGTCTATTTTACTAGTGCTTCTATTGTCAATTTCTTCCTTAGGAGTAACAACATCCCATGCGGAAGAAAAAATACATATAGAAGCAGCTGCTGCACTGCTATTTGATGCAGATACAGGAAAAATACTGCATGAACAAAATCCAGATGAATTACTAGCTATCGCTAGTATGTCAAAATTAATTGTTGTTTATGCCGTATTAGAAGCAATTAAAGAAGGAAAAATCACTTGGGATACGAAAGTAAACATTTCTGATTACGCTTATGAAGTTTCACGTAATAATGAATTCTCTAACGTACCGTTCGAAAAGGGACGCCAATATACTGTAAGAGAATTATATCATTCTATCGTTATCTTCTCTGCGAATGGATCTAGTATTGCTTTAGCAGAATTACTTGCAGGCAGTGAGAAAAACTTCTTAAATCTTGCAAATGAACATGCAAAAAAACTAGGGTTAAAGAAATATAAATTTGTAAACGCTACTGGGTTGAATAACGCTGATTTAAAAGGGAAACATCCTGAAGGAACTGATCCGAATGGAGAAAACTCTATGTCAGCTCGCGATATGGGTATTCTTTCAAAAACAATTATTACAAAGTATCCAGAAATGCTAGAGGATACAAAACAAAGATTTAGAAACTTCCCAGATAATCATCCGAAACCAATTCGTATGGAAAATTGGAACTGGATGTTACCAGGTGCTGCTTTCTCCTATGAAGGAGCAGATGGTTTAAAAACAGGAAGTTCTGATACCGCTGGATATGGATTCACTATTACAGCAAAACGCGGTGATTTACGCCTTATTTCAGTTATTATTAAAACGAAATCAATGGACGAACGTTTCACAGAATCTCGCGCATTAATTGAATACGGATTTAATAACTTCGAAAAACAGAAATTAAAAGTAGATAAAAATAACAAAATTTCTGTAGTAAAAGGAAAAGAAGACTACGTAACAGTTGTACCAGAAAAAGAAGTGACAGTAGTTACTGCAAAAGGTAGCAAAGCACCTTACAAAATTTCTACTGAAGCGGATAAGTCACTCGCTGAAGATGGACATTTAGTTGCTCCTATTAAGAAAGATGCAAAGGTCGGTTCCATCGTTTTAGAACCAACTGATAAATACGGATTTTTAGATGGAAATAAAAGTATGAAAGTTGCTGCAAAAACGACAGAAGAAGTAGAAAAAGCAAATTGGTTCGTATTAACAATGCGTTCCGTTGGTGATTTCTTCTCAAACTTATGGTCTAAAATATTTTAATGATAAAAAAGCTAGCGTAAGCTAGCTTTTTTATTTTCCCCTCTCAATGTAAAACTTCGTTTGGTTGTCATATCCGAGTCCTTTTTCTCATACGTATGAACTAGTAATTGTTCCACACTTCATCTAGAGATAAAGTGAAACTTTAATCAGTAGGGGGTTTTGTTCATCCCCTACTGATTATTAGTTGAACCAATCGGGCGTTTAGGGGCAGTTTGATATCCCACCTAACTTCTTTGCTCCAGCCGAACTTTAAGGTGGGAGTCTTACTGCCCGTTAATGCGGGATAAACCTCTTTCCAAAGGGTATTCCAAAAAGAGAGGTGACACATAATGGGTGTTATTGCTTATAACGAAGAAGATGTAAAGTTATTAGCTAGACTGATGCGTGCTGAAGCAGAAGGAGAAGGGCAACAAGGAATGTTAATGGTCGGAAACGTTGGGGTAAATCGTGTCCGCGGAAATTGTTTAGATTTTAAAAAAGTACGGAACTTACGTCAAATGGTTTATCAAAATCCTGGTGGTTTTGAAGCTACTCAAAAAGGGTATTTTTATCAACGAGCGAGAGAGCAAGATATCGCATTAGCAAGACGGACCATCCAAGGACAACGTTTTTGGCCAGCCAATTTTGCCTTATGGTTCTTTAGACCTGAAGGTCCTTGCCCGCCAACTTGGTACGACCAACAAAATTCTGGACGTTTTAAAAAGCATTGCTTTTTTCAACCATCTGGTGAAGATTGTCCTGGCGTATATTAAGGAATGAAAATGAGGAGGGATTTTTGAATGGCACAGCAACAAAATCCATACTATGGAACAGGTTTTTATCAACCATCTGGAACTTATGTACAACCGCAACAAATGACCGCGCAGCAACAGCAACAACAGCAAGCGATGCAACAACAAGCTGCTCAGGCTCAATTGGCAGTTTCTCAAGGTATGTTACCACTAGAGCAATCGTATATTGAAAACATCCTTCGTTTAAACAAAGGTAAGCAGGCTACAGTTGTAATGACCTATGAACGTGGTAGTTCGCTTGGTACACAATCTTATACAGGGATCATCGAGGCAGCTGGCCGTGATCATATCGTAATTAGTGAACCAAAATCCGGAAAGCGCTATTTGCTACTAATGATTTACTTAGATTATGTAGAATTCCCAGGAGAAATTACGTATTTACCTGGTCAACAAGCAACTTATGCTCCAAGACCATAAAAAAAAGCTGGCGAATGCCAGCTTTTGTTTTTTATAACCCTTTTACAACTGCAGTTCCGACTAAAATCCACGCCACAATAAACGCTACACCACCGAGAGGTGTAATTGGGCCAAAGAATTTAATACCTGTCGTGCTTAATGCATAAAGACTACCTGAGAACATAATAATCCCAGCTACCATAAGCCAACCAGCAGTGCTTAAAAGCGACGATTGAATCTTGTCCATTAATAAAGCAACCACAAATAAGCCACCGGCATGAAACATTTGATATGTAACACCCGTCTTCCAAACTTCTAACATTTTTGCAGAAACCTTATTTTCTAAACCATGTGCTCCAAAAGCCCCTAATGCAACAGCTAGTCCTGCTGCGATACAACCTAGTAAAAAGAAAATTTTCATCTTAATTCCCCTTTTTTACTTTTATCATAAGCAATTTTTACATATAAGCCAAACGATTTAACCTTTAAAAATCAAATAAAGAATTACCATTTGCACCTTCTTCTTTTATATACACAGGTTCTCCAGAAACCGGCATAACTGGTTGAACTGTCGTCATAGGCTGAGATCCAATTACTTGTGATTGAATTTCAGGTTCTCTATACGTAGAAGGTTCAACTTGTTCATCCAATAATAAATCACATAAAGCTCGCACAACTAATAAATGCGCTTTTGATTGTTGTCCTTCACTACTTTTTGCCTTTGCAATTTCATTGGCCATTTTATTTAAAATCTTATCGCTAGATACTTGCATTCCTTGTCACCTCTTACTTTGTAGTTCTTTCTCGAATTGTCCCAGTTTCTCTACTGAACCAAATACTATTATCATATCATGTTCTTGCAATTTTTCCTGCCCTGTTGGATTATGGATAATATCCCCATCTCTTAAAATCGCTAAAATCGTTATATCAAATCGATTCCTTACATCACTCTCTAGTAACGATTTATTGGCTAAAATAGAACCTTCCCCCACCTGAATTTCTTCAATTACAAAGGATTGATCTATTCCATACAATACTGTATCAATATAATGAACTGTTAATGGATTCGCAATACCTTTTGCGATATGAATTCCTGCCATACTAGATGGATTAATAACCTTATTTGCACCAGCGCGTCGTAATTTCTCTTCTGTTTCTGGTTTTTCAGCTCTCGCTACAATTTTAATTGCATCGTTCAGTCCTCTTGCTGTTAATGTAATAAATACATTTTCAGCATCGTTTGCTACGATAGCAACTAGACCCGCTGCCTTCGAAATTCCAGCGTTATGTAATACTTGATCTTCCGTTGCATCCCCGTGTACATATAAAAGTTTTTCCTGCTCCAATATACTTTCATCTTTATCCACAACTACAAATGGAATTTTCTTTTCCTGCAATTCATGTACAACTTGAAGCCCTACTCTACCACATCCACACACTATAATATGATTTTCTAACTGTGCTATTTGTTTATCCATCTTCTTCCTCCGCACTGCATGAAATAAATTCCCTTCAATAATCATAGCTGCTACTACCCCAATTGCGTACGTAACGATACCGACGCCAATAGGTATAATAAGAAGAGCAAAAACTTTCCCCGCCTGCGTTACAGGAACCGCATCTCCATATCCAACAGTTAACACAGTAATCATCGTCATCCAAAATGCTTGAAATAAACTAATCTCTTCAATTGTCATAAATCCTAGCGTTCCTAGAATTACAACAAAAGTCATACATACAACTGCTATCCATAATTGCTTACGTGCACTCATATTATGTTTCAACTCTTTTCTCTATCTACAATCTTTGCCAGAGGAAATGAAATACGTATATACTAGAAACTGAATCTATGAAAGAGGTCGATATAATGAAGATATTTCTTTCTGCCTTGCAATGGGCACTATTTATTTTAGCTGGAAGTCTTATTGTACCAATTAGTGTCGCGACTAGTTACGGTCTTGATGGCGCTGAAGCCATCGCGTTTGTACAAAGAACATTATTTGTTCTCGGATTTGCTGGTCTCTTGCAAGCTATATTTGGGCATAAACTTCCTATTCAAGAAGGTCCTGCAGGCCTTTGGTGGGGAATTTTCTCTCTTTATGCAAGTTTAGGCGTCGTATTATTTGGATCAAGCAATGAAACACTTAAGGTCCTCCAGTACGCTTTCCTATTAAGCGGAATCATTTGTATTATTCTTAGTGTTTTTGGACTTATTGATAAACTAGTTCGTTACTTTACACCGACAGTAATTGGAACATATTTATTCCTTCTCGTCGCACAACTTAGTGGCTCCTTCTTAAAAGGCATGTTTGGTCTTGATGGAAAACACACAGAAGTACAGGCCAACGTATTTATTCTTTCACTCATTGTTATTTTACTATCTTTTTTCATTATGAAGCTACCTATTATTGGACAATATTCCGTTCTTTTCAGTATCGTCTTCGGCTGGATACTATTCGCATGCTTCGGATTATCTAATCCAGTAACACCTGTGACAGATATAATTCGCCTTCCATCTCTATTTGTTTTCGGAACGCCTCGAATTGAATGGAACATGGCAATTACAGTCGTTTTCGTCACACTACTACTTCTAACAAATATGTTAGCAAGCATTCGCGTTGTACAAAAGGTTGTTTCTAAATATGAAAAAGATGCCGCTCCAAATCGCTTCAAACAAGCTGGCATTATAACAGGAATAAATCAATTACTAGGCGGTCTATTTTCAGCCATTGGTCCTGTTGCCATTTCTGGATCAGCAGGATTTATCGCAACAACAAATATTTATAAACGCCTTCCATTTATGTTAGGGTCAAGCTTTATCATTCTTGTTAGTATATTCCCAAAAATCACCTCATTCTTTGCAGCAATCCCCGTTGCAGTTGGGTATGCTGCGATTTACCCTGTATTTGCAAGCATGATTGGTCTCGCTTTTCGCGAATATGACACTGTACAAAATAAAGAACGTTTATTTAAAGTAGCAGGTCTTTCAATCTTTACAGGGGTTGGAGTTATGTTCATTCCGGCAGAAGCATTTTCTACGCTGCCACCATTTTTAGCATCATTCTTAAGTAACGGTCTTGTTCTCGGATCCGTAATGGCTATTTTGCTGGAAATACTATTTTCTCGTTCGAACGAAAAGCAACTATCGTAAATTGGAAAACTTCCATTATTGCACTCTATCTTTAGAGTTGTTACGATAATGATAAAGTGAAACTTTAATCAGTGGGGGGTTTTGTTCATCCCCACTGATTATTAGCCTTCACCAATCGGGCGTTTACGGGCAGTTGATCTCCCACCTAACTTCTTTGTCCCAGCTGAATTTTGAGGTAGGAGTCTTACTGCCCGCAAATAGCGGGATAAATTATCATGGGCAACACGCTCATGATAATTTATACTAACAATGCAGAACCTTTCTTATCTTCATGCAAAGAGGTTCGATGTCTTACTATATATTCCCCAATATCTTCATAAAAATTTATTTCTATTCCAACAAAGAGAGGAATTTTCTATATGACTTATAAAATGATTGTTTTAGATTTAGATGATACTTTATTACGTGATGACCATACTATTTCACCTCGTACGAAAGAGGCTTTAATGACAGCACAAGAGCAAGGAGTTAAAGTTGTACTGGCTTCTGGTCGTCCAACGTTTGGTATGCGCAATGTTGCAAAAGAACTTCGTTTAGAAGAATACGGTAGCTTCATTCTATCCTTTAACGGTGCAAAAATTATTAACTGTAAAACAAATGAAGAAATCTTTAGTAGTACGCTATCTCCTGAGATCGTTCACAACCTATTTGAAATTAGTAAAACTGAAGACGTTTGGATTCATACTTATATTGGCGATGATATCGTGACAGAAGAAAATAACCCGTATACCGAAATTGAGGGTGACATTACTGGTATGCCAATTGTTGTAGTAGATGAGTTTAAAGCTGCTGTAACAGAACCTGTAGTAAAAGTATTAATGAACAAAGAAGCTGAACGCCTTGTTGAAGTAGAAAAGAAACTACAAAAACAACTAGACGGCCAATTAAGCGTTATGCGTTCTAAACCATTCTTCTTAGAGTTTACTGAATATGGTGTTACAAAAGGAACGAGCTTAAACCAACTGATTCAAAAGCTTGGCATTAAGCGTGAAGAAGTTATCGCAATGGGCGATAGCTATAACGACCAAGCGATGATTGAATTCGCCGGTCTTGGTGTTGCAATGGGCAATGCGCCAGATGATATTAAAGAAATTGCAAACTATGTAACAGATACAAATATGAACGATGGTGTTGCAAAAGTTGTAGAGAAGTTCGTACTAAAAAGAGAAGCACTTGTTTAATATTTTCACTCATAAAACCTATTTGAAGTCAAACACTTCAAATAGGTTTTTATTTAAATTCTCATGCTTTTGTGACTATATTTTGAACTTTGCACTATTCTCGTAGTGTAAACTTTCTTTTTGTATATAATGAAACAAAATAGACTATTTTATTTTGAAAAAGAATACAAATTTACTATAAACAAGCATACGTTAAAGGAGGCTACTTTACATGTTATCTACACCAATCGGAAGATTAAGAGCAATTGGACTCGTTGAGGGGATTTCTTTCCTACTACTATTATTTGTAGCAATGCCATTGAAATATTTCGCGGGATTTGCAACAGCTGTTAAAATTACAGGCATGGCTCATGGCGTTTTATTTATTCTATTCATCTTTGCAGTAATTCAAGTAACAATCGTACACCGTAAATCAATTTTATGGGCACTTGGGGCATTCGTTTCATCAGTTATCCCATTCGGTACTTTTGTACTAGATGCAAAACTAAAGAACGAACAACAATAATAAAAAGGTAGTTAACGACTGTTAACTACCTTTTCACTTTATAAATTTGGAATTTCCCAATCAATTTCTCTTTCGCCCATATTAGCTAAAATCGTATTTACTTTGGAGTACGGCTTACTACCAAAGAAACCTCGTCTTGCCGATAATGGACTTGGGTGTACAGACTCGATAATATGATGATTTGTATTCGTAATTAACTTCTTCTTCGCCTGTGCATGACGTCCCCACAATATGAAAATAACTGGTTTTTCACGATCATTTAATAACTCGATTACGCGATCTGTGAAATGCTCCCATCCTTTTCCCTTATGAGAATTCGCCTCACCTTGACGAACCGTTAACACAGTATTTAATAATAAAACCCCTTGCTCCGCCCACTTTACTAAATAACCGTTATTCGGAATTTCATAACCATATTCATCTCGAAGTTCTTTATACATATTTAACAATGACGGTGGTGTTTTAATACCAGGTTGCACAGAAAAGCTTAAACCATGTGCTTGATTCGGCCCATGATATGGATCCTGTCCTAAAATGACCACCTTTGTATTTTCATATCTTGTATACTGAAGAGCGTTAAAAATAGCTTCTACCTTTGGATAAATCACATGCTCCTCATACTCTTCTTTTAAAAAATTAGCTAATTTTTGATAGTATTCTTTCTCAAATTCTGGCCCCAGTAATGGTCCCCAATCATTCTGCAAAATGTTTTCCATACTTTCACTTCCTGTCCAATTAATTCACCATATCCTGCCTTGTAAATACTACAAACGAAATAATAAGG
>Ga0213824_1000433_pt1 | contig 32880 bp, 28 predicted proteins | sample MC6MC0906MG_FD_179892 | JGI IMG/M metagenome (GOLD analysis project Ga0213824, IMG submission 179892) | Enriched soil aggregate microbial communities from Iowa State University, Ames, United States - MC6-MC0906-MG | ecosystem: Environmental > Terrestrial > Soil > Unclassified | place: USA: Iowa...
CTCAGGACCCTTATCACCTTTTTTAGAACCTATCAATAAAATTTGTTCAACCAACTTAAGGAGGAAACACTAAATGGCAAACATTACTGCACAATTAGTAAAAGAATTACGCGAAAAAACTGGCGCTGGAATGATGGATTGTAAAAAAGCGTTAGTAGAAACTGATGGCAATTTAGAAGCTGCAATCGATTTCCTACGTGAAAAAGGACTTTCTTCAGCTGCTAAAAAAGCTGACCGTATCGCTGCAGAAGGTACAACATACATTTTAGAAAATGGTAACGAAGCAATCATCCTAGAAGTAAATGCTGAAACTGACTTCGTTTCTAAAAACGATAAATTCCAAGTATTAGTTGCTTCATTAGCTGAACAATTACTTGCTGCTAAACCTGCATCAATTGAAGCTGCATTAGAGATTGAAAATGCTGAAGGTGTAAAAGTTGTTGACCAAATTTCAACAGCAATTGCAACAATCGGTGAAAAAATTACTCTTCGTCGTTTCGAAGTGAAAACAAAAACTGATGCAGATGCATTCGGTTCTTACTTACACATGGGCGGCCGCATCGGTGTATTAGTTACTTTAGAAGGTTCTACAGATGCTTCTGCTGCTAAAGATGTTGCTATGCACATCGCAGCTATTAACCCAACTTATGTTTCTCGTGATGAAGTTTCTGCTGAAGAAGTTGAACGTGAGCGTAAAGTATTAACTGAACAAGCACTTAACGAAGGTAAACCAGAAAATATCGTAGCGAAAATGGTTGAAGGACGTCTTGGTAAATATTTCGAAGATGTTTGCTTACTTGACCAATCATTCGTTAAAAACTCAGATCAAAAAGTACGTGACTTCGTTGCTTCAACTGGCGGTTCAGTAAACGGCTTCGTACGTTACGCTGTAGGTGAAGGTATCGAAAAACGTGAAGATAACTTCGCTGAAGAAGTAATGAGCCAAGTTAAAGGTAACTAATTTAGCTTGCATTTGATCCTAATCAAATAATATCTAGATTTTCTAGACTAAAAATGGGGAACACAACATAGCGTGTTCCCTATTTTTCCGAAATGAGCAAAAAAAGATAGCATTGGTTCATCCACCAAAAGTTGTGGATGACATTTGTTGAAACGTATGCAATGTATGTTGATTGAAGTGGAGGCGGGGCATCCCCAGGAAAGCGCCCAGTCGGAACGGAAATCAACAATACGTTATGGTGATGAGCCATATAATTTCCTATTCTGCCTTATTCACAACTAGCAATTATTGTTATATATATTATAATGGAAAAGGGAATAGAGATGTTTTAAATAAAGTCTGATGGAGGTTTACAATGAGTGTGCCACAATATAAACGAGTAGTTATAAAATTAAGTGGTGAAGCGTTAGCTGGAGAGGCGGGCTTCGGTCTATCACCAAAAATAATCAAGTCTGTTGCAGAAGAAGTAAAAGAAGTAGTAGATCTTGATGTAGAAGTTGCTGTTGTTGTTGGTGGCGGTAACATATGGCGTGGAAAAATTGGTAGCGAAATGGGCATGGATCGTGCAGCAGCCGATTATATGGGTATGCTAGCAACAGTTATGAACTCATTAGCGTTACAAGATGCACTTGAAAAATTAGGGATTGAAACACGTGTACAATCTTCCATCGTGATGACACAAGTAGCAGAGCCTTACATTCGTCGTAAAGCAGTTCGTCATCTAGAGAAAAAACGAGTTGTAATTTTTGCGGCAGGTACAGGTAACCCGTTCTTCTCTACTGATACAACTGCAGCATTACGAGCAGCAGAAATCGACGCAGATGCAATTTTAATGGCAAAAAATAATGTAGATGGTGTTTATTCTGCAGATCCAAAGGTAGACACGACTGCCATTAAATACGATACACTCACATATTTAGACGTTATTCAACAAGGTTTACAAGTAATGGATTCTACAGCTTCAACTTTATGTATGGATAACGATATCCCGTTAATTGTCTTCTCGATTACGGAACCAGGTAATATTAAACGTGCCGTACAAGGTGAAAAAATTGGAACTGTTGTTAGGAGGAATGCAGAATGACTAAACAAGTTTTAGAACAAACTACAGAAAAAATGAACAAAACAATCGCTGCTTTCACACGTGAACTATCTTCAATCCGTGCAGGGCGTGCAAATGCATCTCTATTAGATCGCATTTCAGTTGAATATTATGGTGCACCAACACCAATTAATCAGCTTGCAGGTGTTTCGGTACCAGAAGCGCGTTTATTAGTTATTGCACCTTACGATAAAACGATTTTAGGTGAAATTGAAAAAGCAATCATGAAATCAGATATTGGTATTACACCAACAAACGATGGTTCTGTCATTCGTTTAATGATTCCAGCTTTAACAGAAGAGCGTCGTAAAGATCTTGTGAAGCAAGTGAAAAAAGAAGCAGAAGATGCAAAAATCGCTGTACGTAACGTACGTCGCGATGCCAATGATGATCTAAAAAAACTTGAAAAAGCTGGCGAAATCACAGAAGATGATCTACGTGGCTACGGTGAAGACATTCAAAAACTAACGGATGATTTCATTGTAAAGGTAGACCAAGTAACGAAAGACAAAGAAAAAGAAATTCTAGAAGTGTAAAAAACTCAATTTGCATGTCTATGATGGAACTTTTTAATGAGATGAAGGCGTCCTATAAATAACAGGACGTCTTTTCTCTTTACTGTTAAATTATTATGTAACAGAATATATTTAGTTTTAATGAAAATAACCTATCATCTATTTTTGCTTAGGATTTAAGAGGAACTGTTTTTTACGCGATTTGAGGGGAATGCCTCGGATTAAGTCTTCGTAGATGGTGTGATACAATTAACAGACTTCTTTACAGGCTTTTCTTTATAAAATTGTTGTTCTAAAATAAGATAGTTCATACATAGTCAATTTAGAGGGAAAAAAAAGACAAAAAGCGCTTTTGTTTGTTATGATAGGTTAGAATACGTCCGATTAGTTGTAGTGGGGGAGTTAGCATGTTTAAAAAGCTATTAGGTAAACAAATAAAAATGGATACACTATCATTGGAGGAACGTGTTGCCCATGCTAAAAACGAGCCGATTCCTGCCCATGTAGCGATTATTATGGACGGAAATGGACGTTGGGCGAAGAAACGTGCCATGCCACGTGTTGCTGGACACCATGAAGGTATGAAGACGGTACGAAAGGTAACTAGATTTGCATCAGATCTAGGTATTAAAGTTTTAACGGTATACGCGTTCTCTACGGAAAATTGGAAACGACCAAAAACAGAGGTCGATTTTCTAATGCGTTTACCTGTTGAATTTTTAGGTTCCTTTTTACCTGAAATGATGGAACGCAATGTACGTGTTGAAATGATCGGCGATTCATCTTTGTTGCCTGCACATACACAAAAAGCATTGTATGAGGCGATGGAGGAAACGAAGCATAATACAGGATTAATTTTAAATTTTGCTTTGAATTATGGAAGTCGTTCAGAAATGGTTGGCGCCATGAAAACAATGCTTCAAAAAGTGCAAGACGGTCAATTAACGATGGAAGACATAACAGAAGAATGCTTGACATCTCATTTAATGACGGCCCATCTGCCAGAGCCAGATTTGTTAATTCGTACAAGTGGTGAAGTACGATTAAGCAACTTTATGTTATGGCAGCTCGCTTATACAGAATTTTGGTTTACAAATACATTGTGGCCAGATTTTAGCGAGGAAAACTTACTGGAAGCGGTGGAAAACTATCAGAAACGTAATCGCCGTTACGGTGGGCTGAAGGGAGAAGAAACAACTTGAAACAACGAATTATCACAGCAATAATTGCAGGAGCGCTATTTATTCCATTCGTTATTTATGGAAAAGTGCCATTTACACTACTTGTGCTTGCAATGGCTGTTGTCGGCTTTTATGAAATACTAAAAATGAAAGGTATTTCACTTTTTTCAGTGCCGGGCTTTTTAGGGCTACTAACATTAATATTGCTTGTTATACCAAAGGACTGGTCTAGTGAAGTTGTAGAGGCAATTGGCTATTCGTCCACGCTAATGGTTGTTTATGGACTTATGATGTTATTGCTCATATACGTAGTCCTTGTGAAAAATAAAATAACATTTGATGAAGTTGCTTTTATTTTATTAGGTGCGTTTTATGTTGGCCTAGGCTTTCATTATTTAAATGAAACAAGAAATGTCGGTCTTGAATATGTTGTCTACTGTTTGCTAGTTGTTTGGACAACTGACTCAGGCGCATACTTTGTAGGAAGAAAGCTAGGTAAAAATAAGCTATGGCCTGAAATTTCACCTAAGAAAACCGTAGAGGGCTTTGTAGGTGGGATTGTCATTGCGGTGATCTTTGCTATCGGAATGCAAGCAATTTATCCATTTATGAATAGCTATGTTTCACTTATTTTCGTGACAATCTTTGCCTCAATTATCGGTCAAATGGGCGATTTAGTGGAATCAGCTATAAAGCGTCATTTTGACGTCAAGGATTCAGGTACTATTTTGCCTGGGCATGGTGGTATTTTAGACCGCTTTGATAGTCTATTATTCGTCGTGCCATTACTACATTTTTTACATCTTTTCGGTAACTAAGAACAATAGAAGCATTGCTTTATATCGTACATTTTTATTTGCTTAGATAGAAAAAGGGGACAATTTGTCGTGAAAAAAATAAGTTTACTTGGTGCAACTGGTTCAATCGGTTGGCAAACCTATGATATTTTAAAAGAACAACGTGAAGCCTTTCATTTAGTGGCCTTTTCTTCTGGAAAAAACATCGATAAAACTCGTGAAATGATCGAAACTTTGAAGCCTGAGCTAGTATCTGTTCAATTAGAGGAAGATGCACTTACGCTCGCTAAGGAATATCCACAAGTCCATTTTACGTTTGGAGCAAAAGGACTAGTAGAGGTTGCTACACACCCTGATTCAACAGTGCTTGTAAACGCTGTTCTCGGGAGTGTTGGACTAGAATCGACATTAGCCGCAATTCGTATGGGCAAAACCATTGCAATTGCCAATAAAGAGACACTTGTCACTGCTGGACATTTAGTAATGGCGGAGGCAAAGAAATATAATGCAGCAATTTTGCCGGTTGATAGTGAGCATTCTGCAATTTTCCAATCGATGAATGGTGAGAATCCGAAAAATATTGAACGTTTAATCATTACAGCTTCTGGTGGTAGCTTCCGTGACAAAACACGTGAGGAATTGAAGCATGTAACAGTTGCAGATGCACTAAATCACCCGAACTGGTCAATGGGTGCGAAAATAACGATAGATTCAGCTACAATGATGAATAAAGGGCTAGAAGTCATTGAAGCACATGTCTTATTCGATATGCCTTATGATAAAATTGATGTACTTTTGCATAGAGAAAGTATTATTCACTCATTAGTTGAGTATCATGATACTAGTGTCATTGCACAGCTAGGTACACCGGACATGCGTGTACCTATTCAATATGCCTTAAGCTACCCAGATCGTATGCCGCTACATAACGGACAACGACTTAATTTAGCACAAATTGGTCAGTTACATTTTAAAGAAATGGATTTTGAACGTTATCCAGCATTGCGTCTAGCTTATGAGGCTGGGCGTACAGGCGGCACAATTTTAACGGCGATGAATGCGGCGAATGAAGCGGCGGTTGCGGCATTTTTACAAGGGCAAATAACATTCCTTGAAATTGACGAAACGATTGAGCGTGTAATGCAGGCACATAGCAACATATTGGTGCCAGATTTGCAAACAATTTTACATGTAGATGGTGAAACAAGAAAAACAGTGTTAGACATGGTAAAATAACGAGAGAAGATATCGTTAACTATTCGTTTTTAAAGGTGGGGTATTATGCAAACAGCTATTGCATTTATTTTAATATTTGGCCTACTCGTATTCTTCCATGAATTTGGTCACTTCTTGTTTGCGAAACGCGCAGGAATCATGGTTCGAGAATTCGCCATTGGTATGGGACCAAAAATTTATGGGAAAACACATGGTGAAACAATCTATACGATACGCTTATTGCCGATTGGTGGATACGTTCGTATGGCTGGTGAAGACATGGATGGCGCCGAATTACAGCCGGGCTACCGCGTAGGGCTTATTGTAGATGAAGATAATGTAGTGAAGAAAATTATTTTCAATCAAAATAATAAGCAATTACCAGATTTATTATTTTTAGAAGTTGAGCGTGCCGATTTAGAAAAAGAATTGTTTGTAGAAGGCTATGATGAAGAAGAAAAATTAGTTCGTTACAATGTTGCAAGAGATTGTATGCTCGTAGAAAACGGTAGAGAAACGTTAATTGCACCATATGATCGTCAATTTAACGCTAAAACAGTTGGTCAACGTGCCATGACAATCTTTGCAGGTCCCTTGTTTAACTTTATTTTAGCTTTTGTTATTTATTTGCTAATTGGATTATTTTACGGGGTACCTACGTATGAGCCAATCATAACTGAAGTTGTAGCAAATGATCCAGCTGCACAGGCAGGAATGGTTGCCGGCGATAAAGTAACTGCTATCGACGGACAAGCGGTTGAAAAATGGCAAGATTTAGCTGGAAATGTACAAGATCGTCCAGGTGAAACAATTAATGTAACAATTGAACGAGATGGACAAACAAAAAATCTTCCAATGACGGTTAAAGAAATGACAGATGAAAATACGGGTGAGACGTTTGGTCAAATTGGTGTTAAGTACGAGAGCCCACGTGAATTTAATCCATTGAAGGCAGTTGTTTATGGCGCTCAAGAAACCTATAATATGACGGTTCGAATATTTGAGTTGCTCGGTATGTTAGTTACCGGTAAATTCACGATAGATGCTCTATCTGGTCCAGTTGGCATTTATAAAGCTACAGAAGCAGTAGCTCAATATGGATTCATGAATTTAATGAATTGGGCTGCAATGTTAAGTATTAACCTTGGAATTATGAACTTACTACCGCTTCCAGCACTTGATGGTGGTCGTCTATTATTCTTCGGCTACGAAGCATTACGTGGTAAGCCAATTGATCGTCAAAAAGAGGGTCTTGTGCATTTTGTAGGTATCGTACTATTAATGATTCTAATGGTCATAGTTACATGGAACGATATACAACGATTTTTCTTTTAACTAAATTATCAAGTAAAACATAATTTAGAAAAAGCCCTAGCGAATGTTACATGACGCCAAGGTGAAAACTGATTGAAAAGATAGCTTTGAGCGCAATTTTTTTGAAACATTGCGCTCAAAGCTAAATTTGTTTATGCTAATTAGAGTATAAAAACATATTTATTAAAAAAGGTGGAACACTTAATGAAGCAAAGTAAAACATTAATCCCAACGCTACGTGAAGTACCTGCTGATGCAGAAGTAAAATCACATAAGCAATTACTACGTGCAGGGTTTATTCGTCAAAATACAAGTGGGGTATATTCGTATTTACCGCTTGCAAAACGTGTGTTGACAAAAATAGAAAATATTGTTCGTGAAGAAATGGAAGCAATCAATTCAATTGAGCTTTTAATGCCTTCGTTACAATCTGCGGAACTTTGGCAGGAATCAGGTCGCTGGGAAAAATACGGACCAGAATTAATGCGTTTGAAAGACCGTCATGATCGCGATTTTGCATTAGGACCAACACATGAAGAAGTGATTACAACTTTAGTACGTGATGAAATTAAATCATATAAAAAGTTACCGTTAACACTTTATCAAATTCAAACTAAATTCCGTGATGAAAAACGTCCTCGCTTTGGTTTGCTACGAGGCAGAGAGTTTATTATGAAAGATGCATATTCTTTCCATGCAACACGTGAAAGCTTAGATGAAACATATGATGATATGTATCGTGCCTATTCAAATATTTTCTCTCGCCTTGGTTTAAACTACCGTGCAGTTATTGCTGATGCAGGCTCAATCGGTGGTAAAGGTACACATGAATTTATGGTGCTTTCCGAAATTGGAGAAGATACAATTGCCTATTCTGACACGTCTAATTATGCTGCGAACATCGAAATGGCAGAAGTTCTTGTAGACTATCAACCATCAGATGAAGCATTAAAAGACCTAGAAAAAGTGGCAACACCTGATCAAAAAACAATCGAAGAAGTATCGGCTTTCTTAAATGTTGAGCCTTCAACTGTCATTAAATCATTAGTGTTTGACGTTGATGGTGAATTAGTTGTGGTACTTGCTCGTGGAGATCACGAAATTAATGATATTAAACTGAAAAATGCGCTTAATGCTGATTCTGTTGAACTTGCTAGTGAAGAGGCAATCCGTAATTTATTAGGCTGCGGAGTTGGTTCAATCGGTCCTGTTAAATTACCAGTAGACATAAAAGTAGTAGCTGACAATGCTATTAAATCAATCCGTAACGGTGTAGCTGGTGCAAATGAGGATGGATTCCACTTAGTAAGCGTTAATCCAGAGCGTGATTTTGCAATAAATGAATACTTAGATATTCGTTTTATTCAAGAGGGTGATCCATCTCCAGATGGACAAGGTACTATCAAATTTGCAGAAGGTATCGAGGTTGGACATATTTTTAAATTAGGAACAACTTACTCTGCAAAAATGAATGGTACATTCTTAGACGAACAAGGGAAGACACAGCCATTTATTATGGGCTGCTACGGTATTGGTGTATCACGTATTTTAGCTGCTGTTGCAGAGCATTTCCAAGATGAAAATGGTTTTATTTGGCCAACACAATTATCGCCTTATGATATCCATGTTGTACCTGTTAATACAAAGGATGAAACACAAGTAGCCTTAGCTGATGAGCTGTATGGCTTATTGAAATCATACCGTTATGATGTGCTAATAGATGATCGTGCTGAGCGCGCTGGGGTTAAATTTGCAGATGCTGATTTAATTGGATTACCTGTCCGTGTAACAGTAGGTAAAAAAGCAACTGAAGGTATTGTTGAAGTAAAATTCCGTCAAACAGGTGAAACGTTTGAATGGAAAAAAGAAGAGGTCATTGATCGCTTAAATGAATTTTTCCGCAAAAATTAACTCCTTTCAGCTGAAGTCTCCATCTCAATGGTGGTGAGATGAATACGGGTTTTAAGCTACTTTTTAGTGGGTGTCCAAGCACAGCTGAAAGAAGTTAATGCCTCCGGCGGATGTCACGGAATCGGAGAGGAGTGCTTTGTGCAAGCACAAAGCCGATCCCAGACGCAATTATGCCAAGGCATAATTGATTTTCCTTTAAATGCTTGTCCCAAAAGGATGGAAATGGCATTAAATAGATAATAAATTCGCGCCACTTCCCAGGGACAGCGAGCCAAGCATGAATTCATAGATGTTTAGGATTTGTGAGGCTTGACGGTCACCTGCGGAAAGGGAGCGAATTTTTTCTTTGATTCGTAAACGTTGGTCAGGAAATAAAACAAGGGGCTTTAAGACTGCCTCTTTCTGAAAGTAGGTGTCAATAGATTGGAACAGCAACAAGAAGCAAGAATGAGGTTTCAAATGTTCTTGCAGCAACTAGAGTTAACAGATGATGTGTATATGTCCTTTTTTGAAGAGGGTGAATTATCACGGTTAACCGTACACAAAAAGAACAGGCTATGGAATTTTACCATTAAATTACGAGATATACTCCCTTTTCCGCTATACCAACTTTTTCGTACTCGTTTGACTGAAAAATTTTCAGCTATCGCTCAAATTCACACCACTTTTGATACGGTAGAAAAAAATGTTACGGAGGAGCTTGTTCAAGGATATTGGTTAACTGTAGTAGAGCAAATAGATGAGATGGCGCCAACTTTAAAAAATTGCCTCGTATCGCAAATGCCAATGTGGAATGGGCAAAAAATTACATTATCCTGCATGCAAGAAATGGAATTTATGATGCTGAAAACAAAGTATGCAGAAAAGCTTTCCGAGAGCTATAGTCAATTTGGCTTCCCACACATTGCAATAGATTTTGTGCTTCAAGATCAATCGGAAGAAATGATTGCGGCGCAGAAAGCTTTCAGAGAACAGAAGCAATTAGAGGAGGCGGCTTTATCTCAGCAAGCGATACAAGATTTCCAAAAGCGTGAGCAGGAGAAGAAAGAAAATCCAGCCATTGCTAACCTTGGTGACCGTCCATTCCAGCTCGGTATGTTAATTAAAGACGATGAAACTATGGAAATTAAACGCATTGTTGAAGAAGAACGCCGTGTTATTATTGAAGGATTTGTTTTTGATACAGAAGTTAAAGAACTAAAAAGCGGCCGTTCTTTATTGCAAATTAAAATTACCGACTATACGGATTCCATCGTTGTAAAAATGTTCTCGCGTGATAATGATGATGCGGAACTTATGCAATATTTGAAAAAGGGTATGTGGGTAAAAGTCCGAGGCTCCGTACAAACTGACACATTTATTCGTGATTTAATCGTCATGGCAAATGATATTAATGAAATCAAAAAAGCAACACGACAGGACAAGGCACCAGAGGGAGAGAAACGAGTAGAATTGCATTTGCATACACCAATGAGTCAAATGGATGCTGTGACACCAGTTGATCGACTTGTTGCGCAGGCTGCGAAATGGGGTCACCCGGCCGTGGCTATTACCGACCATGCTGTTGTGCAATCCTTCCCAGATGCTTATGCAGCAGGGAAAAAGCATGGAATAAAAGTTATTTACGGCTTGGAAGCTAATTTAGTAGACGATGGTGTACCGATTGCTTATGCTCCTGAGCACCAATTATTAGCTGATGCTACCTATGTCGTGTTTGACGTAGAGACGACAGGTCTATCTACTGCTTACGATACTATTATTGAGCTTGCTGCAGTTAAGATTAAAGATGGAAATGTGATCGACAAATACGAAAGCTTTGCCAATCCACATCACCCATTGTCAGCGACGACTATTGAATTGACAGGTATTACAGATGATATGGTACGAAACGCGCCTGAAGTGGAGCAAGTCATTAAGGAGTTCCATGCATTTATTGGAGATTGTATTGTCGTAGCCCATAATGCATCGTTTGATATTGGCTTTTTATACACAGGCTATAAAAAATTTGGGCTAGAGGGAACAATTCATCCAGTTATTGATACGTTGGAGCTTGCCAGATTGCTTTATCCAACGATGAAAAACCATCGTTTAAATACACTTTGTAAAAAATTCAATATTGAATTAACCCAGCATCACCGAGCTATTTATGATACAGAAGCAACGGGTTACTTGCTTTTACAGCTGTTGAAAGATGCAGATGAATTAGATATTAAATACCATGATGACTTTAATAAGCATATTGGTGGTGGAGATGCTTATAAAAAGGGACGACCAATGCACTGCACAATATTAGCAGTAGATAATGTTGGACTAAAAAATTTATTTAAAATAGTCACACACGCCCATACAAAAACTTTCTATCGTGTACCTCGTGTAACACGAGCAATCTTAGAGCAATATAGAGAAGGTTTATTAGTGGGCTCAGGTTGTAGCAACGGTGAATTATTTGAAACCATGATGAATAAATCCCCAGAGGAAGCAGAGCAAATTGCGAGGTTTTATGATTACATTGAAGTTCAACCTAAAGCAGTATACGCACCGTTAATTGAGCGCAATGTCGTACGTGATGAATGGACACTTGAAGATATTATTCGCAAGTTAGTGAAGCTCGGGAAGAAGATCGATAAACCTGTTGTAGCAACGGGTAATGTGCATTACTTAGATCCGATAGACGGGAAGTTCAGACAAATACTAATCGGCTCTCAAGGTGGTGCCAACATATTAAATAGATCGAAGCTACCTGAGGTTCATTTTAGAACGACTGATGAAATGCTTGAGGAATTTGACTTTTTAGGACCAGATCTTGCGAAAGAAGTAGTTGTGACAAACTCACAAAAAGTCGCCGATATGATTGGTGATGTTAAGCCAATTAAAGATGATTTATATACACCAAAAATTGAAGGCTCTGATGATGAGGTAACAAATTTAACGTATGAAATGGCCCACCACATATATGGAGAAGAGCTACCAGAAATCGTGAAAGCCCGAATTGAAAAGGAATTAAAGTCAATTTTAGGACATGGTTTCGGTGTAATTTACTTAATTTCTGCGAAGCTTGTGAAAAAGTCATTAGCGGATGGTTACTTAGTAGGTTCTCGTGGTTCGGTAGGATCTTCATTAGTGGCAACTTTTATGGAGATTACTGAGGTAAATCCACTTCCACCTCATTATGTTTGTCCAAATTGTAAGCATTCCGAGTTTTTTGATGATGGTTCAGTAAGCTCTGGCTTTGACTTACCAAATAAAGATTGTACAGAATGCGGTACACCTTTTAAAAAGGATGGTCAGGATATTCCATTCGAAACGTTCCTTGGCTTTAAAGGAGATAAGGTACCTGATATCGATTTGAATTTTTCCGGTGAATATCAACCACAAGCTCATAACTACACGAAGGTTTTATTCGGTGAAGATTATGTATATCGTGCTGGAACAATCGGTACAGTTGCAGAGAAAACAGCGTATGGCTACGTTAAGGGCTATGCTAATGATAACAACCTACATTTCCGTGGCGCTGAGGTAGATCGGTTAGTGCAAGGCTGTACAGGCGTAAAACGTACAAGTGGACAGCACCCTGGGGGGATTATCGTAGTACCAGACTATATGGATATTTTCGACTTCTCACCAGTGCAATTTCCTGCGGATGCACAGGATGCAGAGTGGCGTACAACCCACTTTGATTTCCATTCTATTCACGATAATATTTTAAAACTTGATATTCTAGGGCACGATGATCCAACTGTGATTCGGATGTTGCAGGATTTATCAGGAATAGATCCAAAAACCATCCCAACAGATGATCCAGTCGTTATGAAAATCTTTAGTTCCCCAGAAACTTTAGGCGTAACAGAAAAACAAATAGGCTGTAAGACAGGGACACTTGGAATTCCTGAATTTGGTACTCGTTTTGTACGCCAAATGCTTGAAGATACAAAGCCATCAACATTTTCGGAGCTTGTGCAAATTTCAGGACTTTCACACGGAACAGACGTGTGGCTTGGTAATGCACAAGAATTAATTCAAAATGGTACATGTGTACTGAAAGAAGTAATTGGCTGTCGTGACGATATTATGGTGTATTTAATTTACCAAGGGCTAGAACCGTCACTAGCGTTTAAAATTATGGAGTCTGTGCGTAAAGGGAAAGGTTTATCTGAAGAGTATGAAGCAGAGATGCTAGCGAATAAGGTGCCAGGCTGGTATATCGAATCATGTAAAAAGATTAAATATATGTTCCCGAAAGCCCACGCTGCTGCTTACGTTTTAATGGCAGTTCGTATCGCATGGTTTAAAGTGCATTTCCCGATTCTTTACTATGCGGCGTATTTCACAGTACGTGCAGATGATTTTGATTTAATTGCCATGGTACAGGGTCCCCAAATGATTCGTGCAAAAATTGATGAAATCAATGTGAAAGGCTTAGATGCTTCAACAAAAGAAAAAAACCTATTAACTGTAATGGAACTAGCACTTGAAATGTGTGAGCGCGGCATGAGCTTCCAAAAGGTGGACTTATATCGTTCGCAGGCTAGTGAATTTGTCATTGAGGGGAACTCTTTAATTCCACCATTCGATGCGATTCCTGGACTCGGTACGAACGTTGCTAAACAAATTGTGGTAGCACGTGAGGACGGCGAATTTTTATCGAAGGAAGATTTACAGCAACGTGGTCGTGTATCCAAGACATTAATAGAATACATGGATCAATTGGGCTGTTTAGAAGGGATGCCTGATGCCAATCAGCTATCACTTTTCTAATGTCCTTCAATATTGAAACGGATAGTCTAAAGACATCACCATTAATAATGAATAACTTATTTGATTTATGAACAAATTAAGCACAAATTTCAGATTCCAGACACAATTATGGCTTTGCCTAATAGATGTCTAGAAAAAGGAAATTTGCATTGTGCTGTAAACTATGCTATCCTTATGGTAATAATTTGTTGATAGTTTTCCAGCAAAAGAGTGGGGCCTTCCCGCTCTTTTCTGTTGTTATACCGTAGCAAAACAAATTTTTTACTAACAGCAGGTAAGACCGTTAAATTTCACCAAAGCTACTGGTGGAATTTCTGTTTTATTACGCCAGAATTTGATAGATGCAGGAGGAAACAATGAGCAAAGTACCATCTTTAATTGAAGAGCTCGCTAAACCGATTGTTGAAGAGTTGAATCTTGAGTTAGTGGATGTCGAGTTCGTAAAAGAAGGACGTAACTGGTTTTTACGTGTTTATGTGGATACACCTGAGGGTGGAATTGACATTGAACAATGTGCTCAAGTTAGTGAACGACTAAGTTTGCTATTGGATGAAAATGATCCAATTACACAAAACTATTATTTAGAAGTTTCTTCACCTGGAGCAGAACGTCCATTAAAAAAAGATGCTGATTTTGAAAAAGCGATTGGCAAATTTATTTATGTTAAAACCTATGAGCCCGTCAAGGACATGAAGGAATTCCAAGGCTACTTAACGTCATATGATGAACATACATTAGTGATAGAAGTACGCATTAAAACGCGTAAAATTACAGTGACAATTGAACAAGAAAAAATCGCAATGGCACGACTAGCTATCGATTTTTAAGCATAATGCATATTTAGGAGTGAAAACAAAATGAGTAGTGATTTGTTAGATGCGCTCAATGCGCTAGAACAAAAAGGAATTTCAAGAGAAGTGTTAATTGAAGCGATTGAAGCGGCATTAGTTACAGCTTACAAACGCAACTTCAATCAAGCACAAAATGTCCGTGTTGACCTAAACTTAGATAAGGGTTCTATCCGTGTCTTTTCACGTAAAGATGTTGTTGAAGAGGTAGAGGATGACCGTTTAGAAATTTCTGTTGAAGATGCAAAGGCTATCAATCCTGCATACCAGTTAGAAGATGTGGTTGAACAAGAAGTGACTCCACGAAACTTTGGTCGTATTGCCGCACAAACAGCGAAACAAGTTGTTACTCAACGTGTACGTGAGGCAGAACGCGGCCTAATTTACGAGCAATATGTGGATCGTGAAGATGATATCGTCACTGGTGTAGTTGAGCGTCTAGATGCTCGTAATATTTACGTAGGTCTAGGAAAAGTAGAGGCTGCCTTACCACAAAACGAACAAATTCAAGGTGAAACATATCGTCCACATGATCGTATCAAGGTCTATATTACAAAGGTTGAACGTACAACACGCGGACCACAAGTCATTGTTTCACGTACACATCCTGGTTTATTACGTCGCTTATTTGAGATGGAAGTACCTGAAATCTATGAAGGTATTGTAGAAATCAAATCAATTGCTCGTGAAGCAGGAGATCGTTCTAAAATTTCTGTTCATGCACATAACGAAGAGATAGATCCAGTAGGTTCATGTGTAGGAGCAAAAGGCGCTCGTGTACAAACAATTGTAAATGAATTAAACGGCGAAAAAATCGATATCGTTGAATGGTCAGAAGATCCAGTTGTTTTTGTAGCAAATGCACTTAGCCCATCGAAGGTTTTAGATGTTCAAGTAAATGAAGAAGAAAAATCTACTACGGTTGTCGTACCAGACTATCAATTATCATTAGCAATTGGTAAACGTGGTCAAAATGCACGTTTAGCTGCAAAGCTAACTGGCTGGAAAATTGATATTAAGAGTGAAACAGATGCTCGTGAGTCAGGTATTTATCCATCTGCTACAAGCACTTTCATACCTGCTGAGGATGAAGAAAGTGATTTTGCTGATGTTGCAGTTGACTTATATCAAGACGACGAAGAATAAGTAAGAAAGCCCGTGTGACTAGTTAGCTGCCATTATTCAGTGGGCGTTGGGTTGCGCCGACTGAATAATGGCAGAGCCTACAACGGAAATTGTCATGGATTTATTGATTGTAAATCTGGACTCTGACCAAGGTAGAGCATGGCTAGTCCACCTCTTACGACAAGCTTCAGAGAGGAAAGGTGATTCTTATGGTTATTAATAAAAAAGTACCTCTTCGAAAATGTGTAGCTACTGGAGAAATGCTACCTAAGAAGGAAATGATTCGTGTCGTTCGTTCGAAAGAGGGCGAGGTAAGTGTTGATGTTTCCGGAAAAAAACCCGGACGTGGTGCCTATGTGTCTAAATCGGAAAAGGCGATTGAAATTGCCCGAAAGAAAAATGTTTTAGGGCACCAACTTGATGTGAAAATCCCTGAAGAAATCTACGATGAGCTTATTTTGCTAATTCGTAGGGAGTCTATTATATGATGAATCAAGCAGTGTTTAATTTGCTTGGGATAGCGGCAAGAGCACGTAAAGTTATTTCAGGAGAAGAGTTAGTAGTAAAGGAAGTCCGCAATGGGAATGCTAAGCTAGTACTGCTTGCAAACGATGCTTCTAAAAACTCTGGCAAAAAAATTCAAGATAAATGCACGTACTATAACGTTGAGTATCATGTAATTGGTGATCGTTATGATCTAGGACATGCTACAGGTAAGGAGGCCCGAGTGGCTTTAGCTATTACCGATAAAGGTTTTGCAAGCAAATTGTCTAGTCTACTCAACGAAAAATAATCGGGGGTGAGCAGATGACCAAAATCAGAGTTCATGAATATGCGAAACAAGTGAATAAAACGAGTAAAGAGGTTATTGATGCACTAAATCAATTAAATGTGAGTGTAACCAATCATATGTCAATGTTAGAAAAAGACATGATATCAAAGTTAAACCAATCATTTAAAGCTACAAAAGAAGTGAAGAATCCTACTCAAAACGTATCGCAAAAATCACAAGCTAATGGCCAACAAAAACCACAGCAATCGGTGAAAAAGCAAGAAGGGCAAAGGCAGCAATCTGCTACTTCTAAGCCTAAAGTTAATAATCAGCAACAAACGCATCAAAACTCAAATTCGTCTAACGAAAAATCTAAGAATATAAAAGGTAACCAAAATCGAAATATGACACAAAATAATAATAACAATAATAATAATAATAATCGCAGAGGTGGCGGTGGTTACAACCAACGTCCAAAACCAGGAATTCACGGCGGAAAACGTCGCCATCCAAAAACACATCAACCAAGTCTACCAGTGAAACAAAAGGAATTACCAGAAAAAATTACTTTTGTTGAATCACTATCAGTAGCAGAATTAGCAAAAAAACTGCACCGTGAACCATCAGAAATTATTAAAAAATTATTTATGCTTGGTGTAATGGCAACAATTAACCAAGAATTAGATAAGGATGCAATTGAATTAATTTGCGCAGACTATGGTGTAGAAGTTGAAGAAGAAATTCGTGTAGATATTACGGATTTAGAAACACACTTCGAGCAAACAGAAGAAGTTAACGAGGCGGACTTATCAGAACGTCCTCCTGTAGTGACAATAATGGGGCACGTTGACCATGGTAAAACTACATTATTAGACTCTATTCGCAATACAAAAGTTACAGCTGTAGAGGCTGGAGGTATTACTCAGCATATCGGTGCTTATCAAGTAACTGAGGGCGACAAAAAAATCACGTTCCTTGATACACCAGGACACGCAGCTTTCACAACAATGCGTGCACGCGGTGCGAAAGTAACAGACTTAACAATTTTAGTGGTAGCTGCAGATGATGGTGTTATGCCACAAACAGTTGAAGCAATTAACCACGCAAAAGCAGCAGAAGTACCAATTATCGTTGCAGTCAATAAAATGGATAAACCTTCAGCTAATCCAGACCGTGTAATGCAAGAGTTAACGGAGCATGGTCTAGTTCCGGAAGCTTGGGGCGGAGAGACTATTTTCGTACCAATCTCAGCATTAAAAGGTGAAGGCATTGACACATTATTAGAAATGATTTTACTTGTCGCTGAAGTTGGAGAATTAAAAGCGAACCCAGATCGCTTAGCACTTGGTACAGTAATTGAAGCACAACTAGATAAAGGTCGAGGCTCTGTTGCAACACTTTTAGTACAAGATGGAACATTAAAAGTTGGGGATCCAATTGTTGTCGGCCATACTTATGGGCGAGTACGTGCAATGGTGAATGACAAAGGCCGTCGTGTGAAAGAAGCTGGACCATCAACGCCAGTAGAAATCACAGGCTTAAATGATGTACCACAGGCTGGTGACCGTTTCGTTGTCTTTGAAGACGAAAAAACAGCACGCCAAGTTGGGGAAACTCGTGCAATGTCAGCGATTCAAGCACAACGCTCAGAAAAACAACGCGTAACGCTTGATAACTTATTCGAACAAATGAGTCAAGGCGAAATGAAAGAGCTAAACTTAATTGTTAAAGCTGACGTTCAAGGTACTGTAGAAGCTATGGCTGCATCATTAATGAAAATTGATGTTGAAGGCGTAAACGTGAAAATTATTCACACTGGCGCTGGGGCGATTACAGAATCAGATATTTCTCTTGCTGCGGCTTCAAATGCAATTGTTATTGGTTTCAATGTTCGTCCAGATGTTAATGCAAAACGTGCAGCAGAAGAAGAGGGCGTAGATATTCGTCTACACCGCATTATCTATAAAGTAATCGAGGAAATTGAACAAGCAATGAAAGGTATGCTTGATCCAGAATTCGTAGAAAAAATTATTGGTCAAGCAGAAGTTCGACAAACAATTAAAGTATCAAAAGTTGGTACTATTGCTGGCTCATACGTAACAGAAGGTAAAGTAACTCGTGATTCTGGCGTACGTATAATCCGCGAAAATGTAGTAATTTTTGAAGGTGAATTAGATACACTAAAACGTTTCAAAGATGAAGTTAAAGAAGTTGCAAAAGGTTACGAATGTGGTATTACAATTACAAACTTCAACGATATTAAAGAAGGCGACATTATTGAAGCCTACATTATGGAAGAAGTTAAACGCGTATAATGATTGTTTATGCAGAGGTTGAATTTATTATTCAAACTGCCCATTCGTTGAAGGAAAAACGTGCTGTTCTACAGCGTATGATTACCCGCACGAAGCAAAAATTTAATGTATCCATTGCGGAAATTGACCATCAAAATGTATGGCAACGCACGAAATTAGCGCTTGTTGCTGTTTCTTCATCAAAAGAAGCAGCAGAGCGGGAAATTAATCATGCGCTCCATTACTTACAGTCAAATCCATCATGGGAACAGCTAAATGTGTGGCGAGACTATCTATAAGTAACATAAGATGTTGTGTTATGCGTGATTAAGCCTTACCTTGCGAGTAAATATTTGTGCAAGTGAAGGACACAACTATCTGTACATCGAAATTGAGGTGACAAACTATGTCTCTACGCTCAAACCGTGTCGCTGAGCAAATGAAAAAAGAGCTTGGTGAAATTATTGGACGTAAAATAAAAGATCCGCGTGTTGGTTTCGTTACTGTTACTGGTGTTGAGGTAACAGGTGATTTACAGCAAGCGACCATTTATATTACAACTCTAGGCAATGAACGTGAAAAAGAGGAAACACTAAAAGCTTTAGTAAAGGCTTCTGGTTTCATTCGCTCAGAAATCGGTACACGAATCCGTTTACGTCGTACACCAGAACTAATCTTTGAATTCGATTCATCGATTGAATATGGGAACCGTATTGATTCATTGCTACGTAATTTACACAAAGAATAAGCCTAACATAAAAAGTCTGCCAAATGCATGTTTATGCAGGCAGACTTTTTACATTCATAGAAATGCTATTGCAGATTTTTCTTAGATAAAATGAAGCAAACAATCAAATATACGAAGAATGAATTGATTTAAGGAGGAAGTTTATGAACGGTATTTTACCGCTGTGGAAGGAACGTGGCATGACGAGTCATGATTGCGTCTTTAAATTGCGAAAAATTTTACGTACTAAAAAAGTAGGACATACAGGCACGCTTGACCCAGGTGTAGAGGGTGTTCTTCCGATTTGTATAGGTCAAGCAACACGTATTGCAGAATATTTAACGGATGCAGGAAAAACCTATGAAGCCGTGATTTCAATTGGCCGTACAACGACAACTGAGGATGCAGAAGGAGAAACGGTTGAGCAAGATCATACGATTAAAAAGTTCACACGTACTCAATTGCAAGAAGTTTTAGCTTCGTTAACAGGTGTCATTACTCAAACACCACCAATGTTTTCAGCTGTCAAAGTAAATGGTAAACGTCTCTACGAATATGCTCGAAAAGGTGAAATAGTAGAAAGACCTTCACGTCAGGTTACTATTTATGCATTAGAGTTGCTAGAAGATGTAGAGATATATGAAGGTCAAGACATTATATTTCCAGTCCGAATAGCCTGTAGTAAAGGGACGTATATTCGTACACTAGCTGTGCAAATTGGAGAAGCACTTGGCTATCCTGCACATATGAAAGAGCTCATACGCACAGCTTCAGGTACATTTACGCAAGAAAATTGCTTTACATTGGCGCAAGTTGCTGAGCTGATGGAGGCTGAACAAATCGATACATGCATTTTACCAGTTGAGTATGCACTAACAGATTATCCATACATTGAGATAACTTCTGCTAATGAAAAAGAAATTTTCAATGGACAAGTGCTTCCCGCAGATGCATTATTAAAGATACATGATAAAATTGTTTTTGGAATCAATGGGAAAGCAATGGCGGTGTATCAAGCCCATCCTACAAAGGAAGGGTTTATGAAGCCACATAAGATGTTTCCGACGATAGAGTAGGAGGATTTTTGTATGGAGGTCATTCATTTAAAATACCCACATCAACTACAGCAACGAGAAAGCATGCAGCCATATTCATTGGCACTTGGCTTTTTTGATGGTGTACATAGAGGGCATCAGACAGTTATTAAAGCAGCGAAGGAAGAAGGAGACAAGCTTCAAATTCCAACAGCTGTTATGACATTCGATCCACATCCTTCTGTAGTGCTAGGCGGACGTAACGAAAAAGTTTTTTATATTACGTTACTACAGCAGAAATTACAGCTTTTTGAAGAACAAGGTGTAGATACAGTATTTGTTGTACATTTCACATCTGATTTTGCAAAGCTCTCACCTGTTGCATTTATTGATACATTTATTCGTGGGTTGAACATCCAACATGTTACAGCTGGCTTTGATTATTCTTTTGGTGCTTTTGGTAAAGGCACAATGGAAGATATGCGTACATTGAGTAATGGCGATTATGGTGTGACGGTTGTTGACAAGAAAACCGACAACATCGAAAAAATTAGCTCTACACGTATCCGTAAGCTTTTGCAAGAGGGAGATATGGAAGAAGCAAGATTGCTTTTAGGACGACCATTTGAAATTACGGGTATCGTTGTCCATGGTGATAAGCGAGGTCGTACAATAGGTTTCCCAACTGCAAATGTTCAAGCATTAGAGGGTACTTATATTCCAGCAAGCGGTGTGTATGCGGTTCGTTTACTTGTCCAAAATAATTGGTATGATGGTGTATGTAATGTAGGCTATAAACCAACATTTAAAGATCCAAACGACAAGCAATTGTCCATCGAAGTCCATATATTAAACTTCGAAAAAAACATCTACGGTGAAGAAGTGCATGTCGCTTGGTATAAACGTATAAGAAGTGAACGAAAATTCGATGGTATTGAAGCTTTGAAAGTACAAATCGAAAAAGATAAACAAGAAGCGATTGAATATTTTAAGGTTATTACCAAAAGTTAAAGCGTATACCATGAATATAAGTTGATTGGAGTGGAGGCTGGGCGACTCCTTGGGGATCAGCGAATAGAGGAACGAAGGCTAAAACCATCACGTCCTGTGATAACGCCTTCGTGACCTACATCGTGTAGGCCCAAGCGGCTCATCGGACGCCCCCAGCCGGAACGGAAACCAACCCCACTTTATGGTGATGAGTCATATTTTATTGAGTTAATGCACATTAAAACTACTTTAACATATGAATAGGATGACGTTAACGCTTGCTTGACCTATTGATTTATGGTAACATTCATAAGTGCATAATATGCTTAACCTTAGCTCGGTATATCGATGACTCCAACGTTTACTGTGCTAATGGGGATTAAAAATTATTTAGGAGGTCCATACAAATGGCTATTTCAAAACAACGTAAAAATGAACTTATTGCTGAGTTCCGTACTCACGAAAGTGACACTGGTTCTCCAGAAGTACAAGTTGCAGTATTAACAGAGGAAATTAACGCTCTAAACGCTCACTTACGTACACACAAAAAAGATTTCCACTCTGAGCGTGGTCTTCTTAAAATGGTAGGTCGTCGTCGTCACTTATTAAAATATCTTCGTGAAACTGACGTACAACGTTACCGTGAACTAATCACTCGTTTAGGCTTACGTCGCTAATTGTCATCGAAAAGCGGGATTAATCCCGCTTTTTCTTTATGTTTAATAAACTTTATTATTGAGAAAAAAAGCATATATGACATTAATTTTAAGCAAAAGAACACTGTTCCAATAAAATACAGAAATAAATCCTAAATAAATTGGCAATAACTGAATTTAAATGTATGATTATTTCATGAAATATTTAGCATAGAACAAGCATTTTTGGTACACTTACTATTAGTACATACAGACGAAGTAAGTGTTTTTATAATAGAGAGGGGTTCATTGAATGAACGAAAAGAAAGTCTATTCCTATGAATGGGCTGGCCGTCCACTTGTAATTGAAGTTGGACAGTTAGCAAAACAAGCAAATGGGGCCGTATTAGTACGCTATGGTGATACATCTGTACTTTCAACAGCAACAATGTCAAAATCACCGAAACCACTTGATTTCTTCCCATTAACAGTAAACTACGAAGAACGTTTATATGCAGCAGGTAAAATTCCTGGTGGCTTTATTAAGCGTGAAGGACGTCCATCTGAAAAAGCAATACTAGCAAGCCGTTTAATTGACCGTCCAATTCGTCCGATGTTCCCAGACGGTTTCCGTAATGAAGTACAAGTGATTTCAATGGTTATGTCTAACGATTCGGATTGCACGTCTGAAATGGCTGCAATGCTTGGTTCATCATTAGCGTTAACTATCTCGGATATTCCATTCGACGGACCGATTGCAGGTGTACAAGTTGGATATATTGACGGTAAATTTATTGTGAACCCAACAGTGGAACAATCTAATCAATCAACAGTCCATTTATCTGTAGCAGGTAACAAGGATGCTATCAACATGGTTGAAGCAGGTGCACTAGAAGTACCGGAAGAAATAATGCTAGAAGCCATTATGTTCGGTCATGAAGAAATCAAAAAAATTATTGCTTTCCAAGAGCAAATTGTTGCAGAAGTAGGGAAAGAAAAATTACCGGTAACATTATTTGAAATTGATGAAGCGATTCAATCAGATATAAAAGCAGCTTGTGAGACTGACATGCATGATGCTATTCAAACTGCTGAAAAACATGCACGTGATGAGGCTATTCAAGCGGTAAAAGACCGTGTTATTGCTTCTTATGAAGAGCAAGAAGCGGATGAAGTAACAATGAAGCAAGTTTATACAATGCTAGATAAAATGGTTAAAGACGAAGTACGTCGTCAGATTACAGAAGATAAGGTTCGTCCAGATGGTCGTAAGTTAGACGAAATCCGTCCACTTTCTTCTGAAACAGGCTTATTGCAACGTACTCACGGTTCAGCATTATTTACGCGTGGACAAACACAAGCCCTTTCTATTTGTACATTAGGTGCACTTGGTGATGTACAAATTATCGACGGTTTAGGTGTGGAAGAATCAAAACGCTTTATGCATCACTATAACTTCCCGCAATTCTCTGTAGGGGAAACTGGACCAATTCGTGGACCAGGTCGTCGTGAAATCGGTCATGGTGCACTAGGAGAACGTGCTCTTGATGCGGTTATTCCAGATGAATCTGTATTCCCATATACAATCCGTTGTGTATCAGAAGTACTTGAGTCAAACGGTTCTACATCGCAAGCTTCTATCTGTGCTTCAACGTTAGCGATGATGGATGCTGGTGTTCCATTAAAAGCACCTGTAGCAGGTATTGCAATGGGTCTTATTAAAAAAGGTGAACATTACTCTATTTTAACTGATATTCAAGGTATGGAAGACCACCTTGGAGATATGGACTTTAAAGTTGCAGGTACAGCTAAAGGTGTAACAGCACTTCAAATGGACATTAAAATTGATGGTTTATCACGCAATATTTTAGAAGAAGCATTAACACAAGCTAAAATTGGCCGTATGCATATTTTAGAATCAATGATTGCTACTCTTGCAGAACCACGTGAAAAATTATCTGCATTTGCACCGAAAATTGTAATCGTGAAAATTAATCCTGATAAAATTCGCGATGTCATCGGACCTGGTGGTAAACAAATTAACAAAATTATTGAAGAAACTGGCGTGAAAATTGATACAGAGCAAGATGGTACAATTTACATCTCTTCTGCAGATGAAGAAATGAACGCTCGTGCAAAACAAATTATCGAAGATATCGTACGTGAAGCAAAAGTTGGCGAGTATTACTTATCAACAGTTAAACGTATTGAAAAATTCGGTGCGTTCTGTGAAATATTCCCAGGTAAAGATGGCTTACTTCACATCTCTGAAATTCAAGAGGAACGTACAAAACAAGTTGAAGATGTATTGAAACTTGGCGATCAATTACTTGTAAAAGTTATTGAAATAGACAAGCAAGGTCGTGTGAATTTATCTCGTAAAGTAGTTATACAAGAGGAAAAAGAACGCGCTGAGCAAGATAAATAAAAAATTGTAGAAAAGGCTGCGTATAATGCGTAGCCTTTTTTAAATCAAGCAATGTTTATGGGGGGAGATTTTTTGGTACAAGTACATACATGTCAGAATGGTGTGCGTATTGTCTCTGAGCAAATCGATCATGTAAGGTCTGTTGCACTGGGTATTTTTGTTAATGCGGGATCTCGTTATGAGTTACCTGAGGAAAATGGCATTACACATTTTATAGAACATATGCTTTTTAAAGGGACTAAAACTAGAACAGCTCGTCAAATTGCTGAAGAATTTGACCGAATTGGTGGGGAGTTAAATGCCTTCACATCTAAGGAAAACACTTGTTATTATGCAAAGGTTTTAGACCATCATGCTGAGCTTGCAGTCACAATATTAGCAGATATGTTCTTTAATTCTACGTTTGCAGAGGAAGAGTTAGAGAAAGAACGACAAGTTGTGCTAGAAGAAATATTAATGAGTGAAGATGCACCTGATGACGATGTCCATGAAAAACTATGGGAAGTTATGTATCCAAACGATGCACTTGGTCGTCCGATATTGGGAACTGCGGCTACTTTAAAAACATTTACAGCAGATGTGATACGTAACTATATGGCTAAACATTATGGTCCAGAGTCAGTTGTTATTTCAATAGCGGGAAATATCTCTGCAAAGCTCATACAAACGATTGAAGATCTATTTGGCCATTATCAGCCATCTCCACTTGCTGTTGCACCTGTGTTAACGAATCCTCAATTTTATCCTGGAGAGATTTCAAAAACTCGCGATACAGAGCAAGCGCATTTAGCCATTTCTTATCCAGCTATGGGTGTAAAAGATCCAGATATGTATAGTTTTATTGCACTTAATAATATTATTGGTGGTAATATGAGTTCTCGTTTGTTCCAAGAAGTACGTGAAGAACGTGGTTTAGCCTATTCAATATTTTCTTACCAATCTTGTTATGCAGATGTTGGCGCATTTACGATTTATGGTAGTACAAGTCGTCAGCAATTATCACAGCTTCAGCATACAATTGATGCGACATTACTTGATATCGTAGCTGGTGGCGTAACAGAGGAAGAACTGGATAATGCGAAAGAGCAACTTAAGGGGAGTTTTGTGCTCGGTCTAGAGGGGACAGGAGCGCGTATGAATCGCAACGGTACAAGTGAATTAGTGCATCGTAAACATCGATCAGTAGACGAAGTATTAGCGTCAATCGGTGTAGTCTCAATGGAATCAGTAAATCGTTTAATAGCAAAAATCTTGAAAGCTGAGCCAGCCATTTCAATTATTGGCCCTGAAGCTTAAAAAAGGTTGCCCATGTAGGCAACCTTTTTTCGTTAAGGAAACTATAGATTTTTTGCTTGTGGATATACCAAAGGCTCCATTACGCTTTCTTATTATAGCGTGCTCTGGTATTTCGTTTAGTTCCTCATTACTTCCTTTAAATATGCCGTACTCACAAATCAGTACCATCTTTACTTTCATAATTGGGTCTAGTCCACTTGTTAGTTCATCTAAAAATAGTAGCTTTGGATGATGTGACAGTGCTAATGCAATGAACAGCTTCATCCTCATTCCTCGAGATAATTCTCTTGCCTTTTTCCTCTCTAGAATTTTAAATTGTGCTAATCGCTCAAAATAATGTCTGAATCCCTCTTTTTAAATACTTTTTTCGTAATTGTCGAGTTACGTCACATTGAGCGTTTCAAGTACATGAAAATCGTCAAAAACCACACCAATGTCGTTTTTTATCGATAATTCACGTTCGACAACATCCTTACCAATTAGCAAAATTTCGGCATTTTCTATTTTTGGTAAATTCCAGCACCATTTCATACTTTGGGTAGGGGTCACGAATTGCAAAAACTCGGCATATATTGAGGTAATGGTTCAAGGAGGGAGATGAGGCATGTTACTATCAGAGATGGTAGATAAAGAGTTAATTCAAGTTGAAGGTGGCGTACACTTTGGCATACTGGCACATACGGAATGTCTCCTAGATGTGCAAACAGGAAAGATACATGGCTTTGAGATTGTTAAAGATAAATTGCCATTCCAAAAAAAGAAAGTGAAAGTTAGTGAAATGATCCCTTGGCATGAAATTATACTAATTGGTGAAGATCGGATTTTATTTAACAAAACAACGACGGTACAGTCAGAATTTTTACAGTGAGGTGAGCTTTTGAAAAACGAAAAATGGCTTGTTATCGGTGAAGATCTTAGATTAAAGGAATTAGCTACAATGCTAAGAAGCCCATCGAGAACTGTATTTTATAAAAGAACGTCAGTTTGGAATGAGGAGTTAAATAAGCTTGTATTAGAATTCCAACCAAATAGAATTATTCTGCCTATTCTTCCACTAAAAATTGAAGTAGAGCAACTATATGGCATATCCCAAGTTAAATTTTATACAGGGCGTTTGACGATGCATTGGAAGCATTTACTTGAGAAAAATGAAACAAATTGCTATTTACAGCAAGAATCTTTTATTTGGCAAAATGCAAGATTAACAGCGGAGGGATTTATCGCCACGTTTTACGGTCTCGAGCAGAAATGTATTTACGGACAAAACTTTACTATCGCAGGGTTTGGGCGCACCGCCAAAATGCTCGCATCTTTACTCGTCAAGATGGGCGCTAATGTCCATATTGTAGCGCGTTCGGTTGTACAAGTGAGTGAAGCAAAAGCATATGGTTATAGAGCTACGAATTTAGATGATCGCGAGTGGTCAATTAGTGATGGAATTTTTATAAATACAATTCCAGCTAAGTGGATTACTGAATCATTCCAAGAGCATGTCCCGACTGTGCTATATGATTTGGCTTCGGAGCCTGGATGTTTAGATATAGACGCTGATCAACTACAAACGTACGTGCTATTGCCGTCATTACCCGGGAAATACTTTGCACATGATGCGGCTACAATACTGTGCAAGGCAATAGAGGAGGAAGAAAATTGTTAACGGGGAAACGAATTGGTTTAGGTATTACAGCCTCGCACTGTACGTATGAGGATGTAGTACCTAAAATTCAAAACTTTATAGATGCAGGGGCAACAGTTATCCCAATCATTACGCACTCCGTTTTACATGCGGCTACGCGTTTTGGTACTGGGGAAGAGTGGATCGCAAAAATAGAAGAATTGACTGGTGAAAAGGTTATTTCTTCTATTAAAGAGGCAGAACCATTCGGACCATCTAATCCACTTGATGCGATGGTTATAGCACCAATGACAGGCAATAGTATTAGTAAATTTGCTAATGCAGCAACAGATAGCCCGGTGTTAATGGCTGCTAAGGCAACGTTGCGTAATGGTTCGCCTGTTATTCTAGGCATTTCAACAAATGATGCTCTTGGCTTAAATGGCTTGAATATTATGAAACTGCTAAATACCAAAAACATTTACTTTATTCCATTTGGGCAGGACTCACCACATTCAAAACCCAATTCTTTGATTGCTGATTTTGAACAAATGGTCGGCACTGTTCACGAAGCTATTACTGAGAAAAAGCAATTACAACCCCTGTTGATACAATATTTAAAATAATTCATGAATTACACACAATTTTCAGTATTTTTATGATACAATAGCACACATTATGTAACTTGTACTCAAGGAGAGATGATAGATGACAAAGCAGTTAACAGTTGCAGTGGTTGGGGCAACAGGAGCAGTAGGAACAAAAATGATGGAGCAACTAATTAAACGTAATTTTCCAATCGGAGATATTAAGTTTTTAGCTTCTGCTCGTTCAGCAGGAAAACCAATCGAGTTTAATGGTAAGACCTATACAATAGAAGAAGCGACACCTGAAGCTTTTGAGGGCGTGAATGTCGCTTTATTCTCAGCTGGTGGTTCGGTCTCAGCCGTGCTAGCACCAGAAGCGGCAAAACGCGGTGCAGTAGTGATCGATAATACGAGCCATTTCCGCATGGATCCAGAGGTGCCACTAGTTGTACCTGAAGTAAATCGAGGTGATCTTGCTAAGCATAAAGGAATTATTGCGAATCCAAACTGCTCTACCATTCAAATGATGGCAGCACTTGAACCTATTCGTAATGCATTTGGCTTAACAAAAATTATCGTATCGACATACCAAGCAGTTTCAGGTGCAGGTGTTTCTGCTATTCAGGAATTAAAGGCACAAAGTGAAAACTGGGATGCAGGTAAGGATGTAGCAGCAAATATTTTGCCTTCTGGTAGTGACAAACGTCATTATCCAATCGCTCGTAATGTCATTCCGCAAATTGATAAATTTACAGACAATGGCTTTACATATGAAGAAATGAAGATGATTAATGAAACGAAGAAAATCTTGCATGCACCAGAACTTAAAGTAGCTGCAACTTGCGTTCGTGTGCCAGTCGTTTCAGGACATTCTGAATCTGTTTATATTGAGTTAGAAAAAGAAGCAACGGTACAAGAGATGTTTGAAGTATTACGCAGTGCACCAGGTGTGATATTACAAGATGATATTGCAACACAAACTTACCCAATGCCTATCTATGCAGAAGGGGAAGATGCTACTTTTGTAGGACGTATCCGTCAAGATTTAGACAACAAAAAAGGATTCCACCTATGGATCGTTTCCGACAATCTTTTGAAAGGCGCTGCATTGAACTCAATCCAAATTGCAGAAGCATTGCTTGAGGATAACTTACTATAAGAGGGGTGTAAGGATGAATTTAGGTCGAATTGGTACGGCGATGATTACGCCGTTCAAAGAAGATGGCACGATTAATTATCCAGAACTAGAACGTATTATTAATCATTTGATTGATAATGGTACAGATTGTATTGTTGCATGTGGCACAACCTCTGAGAATCCAACTATGTCCACAGAAGAAAAAATTGAAGTTGTACGCTTTACAGTAGAAAAAGTAGCTGGTCGTGTACCCGTTATTGCAGGTACAGGGGATAACGAAACTGCTTACTCTATTGCAATGACGCACAAGGCTGAAGAAAATGGTGCAGATGGTATTATGCTTGTAGCACCATATTATAATAAGCCAAATCAACGTGGTATTTTTGCACACTTTGAAACAATTGCTAAGGAAACAAGTTTACCTGTCATGCTGTATAATGTGCCAGGACGCACAGGCATTAATGTTGCCTATGAAACATCCGTTGCTTTAAGTAAAATTCCTAATATTGCTTGGATTAAAGAAGCGAGCGGCAATTTAGTTCAAATGGGCGATATTATTGAAAATGTTGATTCAGAAGATAATTTCTTAGTGTATAGTGGGGATGATGGTTTAACACTGCCACTACTAGCAATTGGTGGAGCAGGCATTATTTCAGTGGCTGCCCATGTTGTTGGAAATGATATGCAATTAATGATTAAAGCGTTTGAAGAAGGTAATCACGAGCTAGCAGCCAAAATTCACCGAGCATTACTACCACTTGTACGTGCGCTGTTCGCACAACCAAACCCTTCGCCTGTAAAATATGCGATGACCAAATTAGGCTTTGATACAATCAATGTTCGTCTGCCAATGATGGAAATGACGGATGAAGAAAAAGCAAACTTTGACCGAATTTGGGATACGTATCAAGAAAAGGCGAGAAGCTTTAGAAAAATAAGTAGCTTTAGCTAAATTGTAATGGGGGCTAATTCATATTAGCCCCTTTAGACTTTAGACAAACTTGAAATTTAGGTTTGTCTAAAGTCTTTTTTCTTTTTAGGAATAGGACGTGAAAATCGCTCAAGCAACGGCGGAATTTGCTTGGGTAGAAGGAGACCGGCTCAAGTAACATCAAAAACCGCTCAGGCGCTAGTACCATCTATGCAAAAGTATATGAACATCCTAGCAATGATAAATCCCGCCTGCTTTAAATGGTTTTTGCATTTAAAAGACAAAATTTAGACCCTTCACTACACTATATCCTCACATTCATTTCCACCTACTGGTAATATAAATTCACAATTATTTTCTGTTCCCATTACAAAACATGTATTTTTAATTTGTGCAAAAGCTTTGCAAATCGTATAATGAATGTTAAGTGGTTGCTGTTCGGGATATTTTTTAGGAGGAAATAAATTGACAAAAAAGAAAAATGAATTAATTCGCATCATCCCACTTGGTGGCGTGGGCGAAATTGGAAAAGCAATGTACGTAGTAGAAATTGATGAAGAGCTATTTGTAGTCGATAGCGGCTTAATGTTCCCTGAAGACGAAATGTTGGGCATTGATATCGTCATTCCAGATATTGCGTACTTGGAGGAAAATAAAGATCGTGTAAAAGGGATTTTCTTAACGCATGGTCATGAAGATGCAATTGGCTCGATTGCCTACGTATTACAAAAATTGAAAGCGCCAGTGTACGGGTCAAAATTAACAATTGCACTTGCAAAAGAACATTTAAAGGATTTACCTGCACCACATCAGGTGAAATTCTTTGAGGTTACAAACCGTAGTCGTATGAATTTTAACTCAACGTATGTGACATTCTTCCATACAACACATAGTATTCCCGATTCGTTAGGGGTAGTGTTCCATACATCTGAAGGAGCAATTGTTCATACAGGTGAGTTTAAATTCGATCAATCAGCGACAGGTAAATTTAAGCCTGATTTAGCAAAAATGGCACAGTTAGGGGAAGAGGGCGTATTTATTCTGCTATCTGAGTCGTGTGAAGCTGAGCGACCAGGTTATACGACATCTGAGATTGTGATTGAAGAGCAATTATCAAAAACATTCCATTCAGCGCCAGGTCGTATTTTAGTTGCCGTTTATGCATCGAATTTTATTCGTATTCAACAAGTATTTACACAAGCTCAAAAATCGTTCCGTAAAGTAGCCATTGTAGGAAAACCTTTAGAGAAAGCTGTGGATTTAGGTGTACAGCTAGGCTACTTAACGGTAGAGGAAGATACAATCATCCCTATCTCAGAAATGCAAAAGTATCAAGATGATGAGATTATTATTATTGCAACAGGTAATAAAGGGGAGCCACTTGATGCATTAGAAAAAATTGTCCGTAAACATCACCGAGACATTAAAATTAAGAAAAATGATACAGTATTAATTACATTTACACCATCTCCAGGTATGGAAGTTCAGATGGCTAATACGATGAACTCCATCGCAAAAGCAGGTGCTGAAATTCTGACATCTAGCAAAAATGTACATGTGTCAGGTCACGGTAGCCAAGAGGATTTAAAGTTAATGCTTAACTTAATGCAACCAAAGTACTTTATCCCTGTGCAAGGTGAATACCGCATGCTGATTGCTCACTCTAAGCTTGCTCAACAGCTAGGTATGCAAAAATCACAAATTTTTATCGCTGATAAAGGTGATATTGTAGAGTACAAAAATGGTAAAATGCGAATGAGTGGTCGTGTACAAGCTGGTAATGTTTTGATAGACGGTATTGGTGTTGGCGATGTAGGTAACATTGTACTACGCGATCGTAAGTTATTATCACAAGATGGTATTTTCATTGTTGTAGTAACATTAAATCGTGCTCAAAAGAAAATTGCATCTGGTCCAGAAATTTTATCGCGTGGTTTCGTATATGTTCGTGAATCAGAGGAATTAATGGTGGAAGCTTCTGATATTGCTAAAAATGTTATTGAAAAATACGTGGGTAAAGATACGTTTGAATGGACAAACATAAAACAAGAAATTCGAGATACACTGAATACGTATTTATTCCAAAAAACAAAACGCCGCCCAATGATTATCCCAATCATTATGGAATATTAAAAATAACTCATCGTTGAAGCTTTGAGTAAGAAATGAATGAAAAAGGATTTTCTAGCCGAATGTGAACGGTGGAAAATCCTTTTTTTGGCCCATTACTAAGTTGTGATTGTATTTGTCGTCACATAAACATCTGTTGCCCCGACGACCATAGGAAAATACCTAGCCTGAACGGAAATCAACCCCACTTTATAGTAATGAGCCTTTTTTTTGAAATAATCAAGTTCTACATGTTATTATTCGCTACATATATAGAATGGACTGCAAAAGAAGGTGGAATAGATGGCGACTAGTAAAAAGCGAAAAATCACTAAAGGAAAAGCAACAACAGAAAAAAAAGAAATGCACCCGCTTATGTATGAAATTTTAGGACTCATCTTAATTGCGATAGCGGTTATTATGATTTTTGAATATGGCATGATTGGACGTGTCCTGCAAACAATAGCAATGTTTCTTTTTGGAAATATACATTTTGCTGTGCCGTTTATGCTTATATTTATTGCACTGTTGCTTATGATTGGTCGAAAAAAAGTAAGCATGAAGGATCGTCTAATATTAGGTATGCTCCTAATCGTTATG
>Ga0213824_1000434_pt1 | contig 32837 bp, 49 predicted proteins | sample MC6MC0906MG_FD_179892 | JGI IMG/M metagenome (GOLD analysis project Ga0213824, IMG submission 179892) | Enriched soil aggregate microbial communities from Iowa State University, Ames, United States - MC6-MC0906-MG | ecosystem: Environmental > Terrestrial > Soil > Unclassified | place: USA: Iowa...
CTGCGCCGCGGTACCGCGAATCGCCTGGATGATCTGGGCATTGGTCTGGCCCTGGCCGAAGCCGAGCCGGATAGTGTTCGTGACGCGCATCGTCTCGGTCCGCGTCCAGCCGCTGACGAAGCTCTTCAACAGCTTTCCGCCATCGATGCCCTTCACCTGCAGCGGATAGGAGAACACCGCTGCACGGATAACCGTGTTTGTCGGCACCACCGCGTCTAAGGAGAGTGCATTGCTCAGGCTTTTGGCCTCAAAGCTCGACTCATACAGCGCGATGTCGACCAGATCGGCCTGCACCAGATCGCCGTAGGCCTTGTAGATCTCCAGCAGCTTGCCGTCCACCCGGGCCAGGAACTGCTCAAGGCGGTCCCGGCTATAGGTGGTCAGTTCCTTGCGGGTGAGTTGATCCCGCACCAGCTTGTCGATCTGGCGCAGGTACTTCTCGAACTTCTTGACCTCGCCGGCCTTAAGCCGCTCCAGCATTACCGAGTGGCGGGTCGTCTGCTCCAGCAGTTGGCTGTCGGCCTGCGCCAGGCTTGTCGTTGGCATCGTCGTTGTCCAGGTTGATGCCGGCCGACTCGCGCTCATCGCTGATCAGATCGGCCTCTTCGTCGTATGGGCGGTCCGGCAGTTTGCCGGTGGTGAGGTACTGCCAGTAGGTTTCGGCACTGATCGTGCCGGCCATCACGCCCTTGAGCAGTTCGGCAAGTACTTGGGCGTCGACCACCGGGGTCACGAACTCAGGGTTAACCTTGAATTTGACTTGCTTGGGGTCGTAGCCCTTCCACTCGGCGGCGTACCGCAGGCCCTGCTCCACCGCCTCGGCCACCGTGATGACGATGCTGTGCAGCGTGGCGTGCTGATCGTTCTGGCGTGTTTTACGCGCCTCACCCGACTCGGTGCCGGCCACATCCATGACCTTGGCTCCAGCCTCAAGCGCGGCGTTCTTCTGGTCATCCATGGCTTTGCGGTTGGCTTCAATGCCGGTGCCCTTGAACTCCAAGTATTCAGCCTTACCGTTCGGCCCAAGATCCCAGGCAGCGGAAGGACCGGTTACGCTCAACTCTACCGCCTCATCCAAACCCGAAACCCAAGGCTGCGGATGACTGGTCTGATGCAGAGAGCTGAAATAGTCAGCGCTGATCTGATAGGACTTCAAAGCAGCGCGCGCCATCGTCAGCAGCGGCACCTCGTCCACCTCCGGCGAGTTGTCGGTCGAGCCGCAGTAGATCACTGGTAGGTACGCCAGGCCTTTGATCAAACGATTGTCAGTGCCGGTGGTGCCCAGCGGTTTCTCGTCCTCGACCAGCTCACCGCCCTCATTCCGCACCGACGTGTAGCAGATATTGCCTTGCATGAAGAACTCGCGGAACACCGTGTCGCAGTCATGGCTGTAGCGGTCGCCGCCCTTCTTGCGAAATTCGCGGAACACCGAGAGAACCAGGTCCTGCCGACCACCCTGATCAGCCGTGTCCCAGTTGATCGCGTTGCGCGTGGCGTACGTCGAAAAGTACGGCTCGCCACTCTCATCGATGTTCACCACCAGCGGCACCCGGCCATGCGAGATAGCCTGACGCACCATGCGGAAGAACAACTGCTTCAGGCCGAAACCGTCAGCGGTGGCGTTGTCCTCCAGCCCCTTTAGCCCAGAGGGCAGTTCAATTTCCGGGATCAGCCTTGATACCAGGCCCATCATCGAACGCAACGAGTCGCGCACCCAATGCTCGTACTGAGCCCGGTTCGTGTAGTTCTCGTACAGGTACTTGTTGCCGGCGCCGTCGAGCTTTTCAGCCTCGACCATACCGCTCGGCTTTGGAAGGTTGCGCTCGTTGCGCTTCACGGCGCACTCACCCTCGAGCGCGTCGTCCATCATTTCCCATTCGGCGATGTGCGCGTCGTAGTCGGGGTTTGTCGATTGCACTGGCATCAGGCCAAGCCTCCAATTCGGCGTGTTCCGCCTGTGCGTTTGATGCACGGCCACTCAACGTCGATGCAATAGCCGATCGCTGTGGTGATGTGCTGGTAGTCGTTCTTCTGGTCTTCCTGGAAGGTCGAGCCCATTTGAAGCTGAACCGTACTCAAGCCCTTATGGCACCAGGGAGCAGTGGCCGGGTTGATGAATAAGCTGGTTTCTCCTGACGACGTCAGGATCTTCGCCCGCACAGCGTTCTGCCGGTCCTTGATGGATGGGTGAGCAGGCTTGACCTTACGGGTGTACGTCCAGCCATTGGCCTTCAACACGCCCTCGATGTCGGTGTAGTCGGACGCATGACCGTGTTTCTCACCAGCCTTGCCCGCCGGGTCGCCGTAGATCAGGACGTGCTTGTTCTTGTGATCCTTGAATTTGTCCACGAACTCAGCAGCTGACTGCTTCGATACCGCGCTGATCAGCACGATCTCATCCAGCAGATAGAGGTCTTTGCCATCGTTGCGCCGGACACCGATCGCAGATGACAGAGGCGTGAAGTTCTGATCGTGCATCCACATCAGTTGCTCATGCGGCTCAATGGCTGCATTCGTGGTGTTCGCCTTGCTGTAGTCCTCGTAGATCCGGCCAGACGCCGTTTCGAACGATGCTTCGAATTCCTGTTTGAACTGCTTGGCAGACATGGCTCGCTTCATCGCGTCCATAACGTCGGCCGGCAGGATTTCGGCCGATTTCCAATGGAACACCCGAAAGTTCGGGTCGTTGCCTGACTCGGCCTGCATGCACAGGTCGTAGTAGTGATTCAGGCCGTCCGGCACGCCCAGCAACCAGCACCAGGCCCGGTAATCCGGCATGGTGGGATTGACGGTATTCAGCGCCGGGAGAATGTTTGCCTCCCAGGCATCCGGCTTGATGTCGGCGAACTCGTCGATGCCGCCGCCAGTCCACGGAATACCCTCAATCCGCTGCGGCTTGTCCAGGCCGATGACGTGAATCTCGCTACCGTTGTCCAGGTAGATGATCAGGTCAGACTCAGAAGGCCGACGGCTGTGCATGCAACTCAGCGTGAAGGCCTTTAGGTCATCCCAGAAGATCTTCTTAGCCTGGGCGTGCGTTGGTGCCGCAGCGAAGTACATCCCGTTGTAGGCCGAGGCCTGCTTAACGAGGAAGCGCTTGAACCGCTCAGTCTTGCCACTCCGGCGACCAGCAGGCACCAGCGGGAAGCGAATGCCTTCCGACACAGCCGCAACCAAGGCGAGCTGTACAGGGTGATCCTTGAGCGGGTACCAACGCGACAGCTGTCGATCCAGCATCAGATTGCCGGTATTCGCGATCATGACGGCAGCCTCGCGATCAGATCAGCCAGCAGTTGGGCGTTGGAGTTGCCGCCGCCCTTCTCTATCAGCTTGAGCTCAGCGCGGCGCTTCTCGACCTCGAGGCGCTTCAGTTCAGCGTCGAGTTCGGCATGGCCTGGCGTAGTGAACATACCGAGGTGCCGGCCTATATCGACCAGAGCGCCCTTCTTGTCGTGCAGCTTAACTTTCAGCCCGTCGCGCCCCTGGGATACCTCAGCAATTGCAGCGGCGGTTGCGTCATCCACACTGGTAGAGTCGATGAGAGCCAGACCGTGGTACGGAACCATGTCTTCAGCCTCACCTTCATCGCCGTCAACCATGCGGACCTGCGTCTCACCCCATCGAACCACCTTGCGAATGTCGCTAAAGCCGATCTTTGCAAGCTCGCGGAGGACCATATCCTGCGTGATCTCTACCCTTCCAGAGCGTTCATTCATTCTCTGGTGGATGGCCGCGCTGACACTAACATTTGCTAACAGGCGGGAACCTTGTTCGTTCGCCGTCTTCTTGCTGTAACCCGCGCGGGTAGCGGCTTGTGTGGCATTCAGATCTATCAGGTACTCATCGACAAAGCGCTGCTGTTTTGCTGTCAGCGCCATAGGGATTCCTTGAGACGATTTTGCCTCGCTTAATAAGGCCTTGAAACAGAGAGTAAGTAACTGTAATGGTGACCTCCAACGCAATCATGGAGAGAAATTTATGAGCAAACTCAACTGCACCGACGGAGAAAGCGGAATCTATCCAAACTCTCTAAGCTCTGTTCTACCAGGCCACATCGAGGGAGACACGGAAGTAGTTATGGTCATGAGCTTGGCCATGGCCAAGCGGGTACTTGATTCCCAAATCAGAAAGGAAGGGGACCTCTGGCCGACGAGCCAGCTGCTGTTGAGACGAGCTCAAGCAAATCCCGGCTGGCGACTCGAGCTACCACGGCTCGAGATGAGACCGGACGGCTCTCTAAGATTTGAAGATGGCCGACATCGCGTTGCACACTTCTGCGAGATGGGGAATTCCGTCATACCATTTTTGACGTACGAACGCGTGGCTAAGAGTCATCCTAATTGTTGGGGAAGCATCGCATTAGCGAATTCTCTCTACGATTTTTCCGCATGCCATCCAAGACCCCTCATTGGCAGCCCCTAACCACCCCCGTAATCGTTTCTAAGGGTTGAGTTAGATCACTGTGCGCCAGCGGCTCGCCCTAGCCCAAGACAGTCTGCCCCTGTAGCTCAGAGCTCGAAGACGCCCACATGACCTGGATGTCTGCATCCAGTAGGTGGGCATGGTCTTCGTTGTGAATGCTGCCAGTGTCGGCAAGGATCTCGGCTTGGAGCCAATCCCGCACTTCAGGGGCCGGGGTTAGGCGGATGCCGAAGTCGGACAGGTCGGACAGCTCAAGCAGGAACGAAGGAGGAAGTGGTCTATGCATTAATCCTCCTCGTTGTCAGTAATTTATTATCCGGTCCAGCCAAACCTCCATAAGAGATATCCGGCAATCAAGGCTACGACCAAGGCAAGAAGTGAAGTCAAAAGGTTCTCGGCAAAGAACCGAAAGAAATTGCGTTTGGGCGGCACCGAAGGGTCTGGCCGCATCGCGAACGCAGAAGAGCCCGCAACCTCAAAACGCTTCAGCCTCTCACCACTAACCAATTTCGACGAGTCGGTATGACATTTGGTTAGCTTGATATCTTCAGAGTCATAAATCTCAAAAGCGGTATCCATACCATCCATGGAGATGTTGTCGAGCCTCACATCAACGCAATTTCTTATCAGCACGCCAGTAGCCATGGCTGGTCACCCGAGAGAAGAGGTGGCGTAACGATAGCACCAATCAACGCATCTAAGATGCTGCACCAATTAACTATGCTCCGATGATCCCAACGGGATGGTGGCGCTGGTCGGCGACGTCATGGATGGTTGCGGTCATTGCGTCACCATTTGGTGTGCCTGTGCATGTGCGTGCCCCTGCAGCAAGCCAACGATCAGACCCTGAGGCAGCCCTGCAGCCTTGGCAGCGCCCACAGCATCGGCAATAGCCTTGTCGAGAGCGACTACCGTAACGTTGATGTCTGGGCTCATTGGCAGCACGTGCCGCAGGCGGGTAACGTTGTTCATGTCTGCCCCTCTGTAATGAAACTCTGCACCAATCGGAAAGCTCACCTAACTCCGACTCATACTGGAGTGACGGTCAAGCACGTGAACTACCCCACCCTGATTGAATCCATTACAGTAATGGAGACTCGAACAATTGCAATCACGGAAGAAACGCCTTTGAAACTTCGTCTTTTAGTCCTACTTTCCAGCATCGCTCTGTGTGCTGAGGTGCAGGCTGCACCATCCCCCGAATCCGAAGCTGTCTTTGAACACGCAATGCTTTTAGCTGATGAAATACAGCAACGGGCTAATCAGCTGGTTGAAAAAGAACAGCAGGGCAAAACTGACAAGCTCACACTGAGCCAATCCATACAGGAGGCCACGAAAGGACTTGAGACCTATGAGGACGAGCTGCGTAAAGCTAGCGCCGGAGGGCACGGTGTAGCGACTTTCATGTTGGCGAATATGCAAGAGAGTAAAGCGGCAACCTTTCTAAATGGCTATAAGGCTATGCATGTAGAAGCCTGCGCGCTTTACCAGAGCGCTGCGGATCAAGGCTTGGTTGCCGGAGCGATAATGCTGTTGCGCGACTGTGACGAGGCGTTCCAGCGATTCAAGTTCGATGACCCCGAGTTTCTTCGCAAGTATAGCCAGCTAGCCAATGCTCTAGAGCGACCAGATCTGTACTCTGACCATTATCCATTGCCTGCAATACGCTCGTACTGCTTCAAAGATTCACTGAAAACGGAAGCCAACCGTCAACTACCGTTGACCACTATGAGGGACTTCTTCGAACCAGTTTCTCTGAGCTTGGAACAGTATCGCGCCGACGGGTATTACCTGTTGGCCCTTATGGGCGATTTCGCGAACCCGAAAGTTCAGGCTTATTTCAAGCAGTCGCAGACAATAGCACCTGACTGCCTAGACCCTTCCAATCTCAAGTCACTTTTCAAAAGTATAGAGAGAAAAAGCCACTGACTTCAGCCATCTTTCAACACGATTTGGCGCATTCGAAAACGTGGCGCGGATTACTTACCCCGGCGCTCGACACCACCTGGAGCCTTGTCACAGTGCAGGCAGTGCTCGCAGTTCAACGTCCGGCACAGCCAGACCTTCACCCGCTGCCAGTACGTGACCATGAAGATGTGTCGGGCGCCAGCCAGGGCCAGAGACACATGCAGCGTCAGCCCTGCACTGGTCGGGCCGAAGAAGATGTTCTGGCTGCGAGCCATGACGACGAAACCGCTGATGGCGATCGTCGAGTAGATCAGCTTCCCAAGGATGCCGTCCCTCACCTTCCCGCTCAATACGCACCAGGCTGCCCACAGCGCGATAAGGCCGCAGGCGATGGAGTTGATCAGTTCAAGATTCATGGTGGATTGCCTCCCCCGAATCGCTGGCGAATGAGCGCCCAAAGGTCGGCGGCTTTGATGGCTCGGTTGATTGCCAGCAGAAGCGAACCGCCGAAGGTGCCCAGGAGAAAACCAATCCCGGCCACGATGCTCGGCTCGGTGACATTCAGGTAGGCGCTCACCATACCGGTCAGGTAAAGGGCGCAGACAATGCCGGTGAAAAGAAACTTGCCCCAGGCGCGCCAGTCGGTCAGGTCTTCCTTGTGCCACCAACTGGCGACGATGGCCCCAATGAGGCCCGCGATGACCCACTCGATTCTGTCGAGCAAGCGATGCAATAGATCCATGCGCTCGACTCCGTGGGGCATGTTTGAAATAGGTCAGCCCCGGCGGCACTCCCTGCTTAGAGCGAAGGGTGTGGCGGGGCCGAAAACGAAAAGGCCCCGATCATGTCGAGGCCCTGAATAGGTGTGCGGGTTTTCCCACTATCCCGGTGTCGGCGCACAGGCGCTACCGAGGCTGGTAGGTGTAAGGTGGCGATACAGAGCGCTATTCAATGCAACCGTCGCCATTTGCTCTGCATTACAGGACTCTCGCACGATGGATCTCGCCAACCTCCAAACCAAAGATTTGCTAAGGCTTCAGTCTGAAGTAATAGCTGAGCTCAGAACTCGTGGAGTCCTGAGAACAATGAACAATCCAGTCGGCGACTATGCTGAGTGGCTGGTTGCTTCAGCCCTCGGATTGATGCTCGCCAACAACTCATCTGCTGGCCATGATGCAGTGTCTGATGACGGCAAAAAATTTCAGATAAAGGCGCGGCGTGCCACCCCTACTAACAAATCCAGACAGCTAGGCGTAATACGCAATTTGGATAAAGGCGATTTCGACGAACTGATCGCAGTTATTTTCAGCGAGTCCTATGAGGTGTTAGAGGCTGTATCAATCCCACACGCAGTGATATCCGACTACAGCACGCACAGATCACATGTAAATGGTCACGTTTTGAACCTCCGGGGAAAACTTCTCGCTGACGGCCGAGTTCGGGATATTCGTGCCGAACTCAACCGAGAAATTTCCCAGCAGACTCACAAAGCGGGCGAGATATCGAAGTAGTAGTCCTTCCCTTCTTCAAAACGCTCGGCGCGGTCGGCGGCCACGTTAACGGTGTATTCACCATAAGGCGTGTACTTGCCGTAGATCGCGTCTTCTTCCACTGGATTGGCTGACCACACTGCACCGAAGTGCAGGCGGGTCAATGATTCCGTCGAGCTCTGAACGGGCCCCTTAGAGCGGAGAGTCATTTTGCAGCGAGTGATATGCGACATCGGGAGATCCTCTGTATCGAATGGGCAGGAGGGTCTTTCCGGTCTATCGCCTGCGCTTGGGCAATAAAAAACCCGGCTCGATGGCCGGGTTCCTTAAGTTAGAGCTTTTTGGATAACAGGAGTGAAGAACAGCAGTTAACCCCTAGCCCAGATAAAACAAACAAACTAGACGAGATTAGACTTTTCATCATCATAATTCCTCCTGTGGTTACGGTCAGTACCGCCGTAATCGGCATTGCTATTAAGGTTGCTGAGAAGTACAAGCCAACGGTTAAAAGGAATGCTAGGAGTAACTTTCCTGCTGCAGCGGATAAATTGCTCGTCCCCTGGTCCATAACGCTAGCTCGCGTTATCCAAAAAACACTAACCATGCTGCGAAGGCGATCTATTTGAGCGCAGAGTCGACAGCATGGGTTTAATTTCGCTCATCCGCTCACTGATGTCAACTGGCAATCACGCGGCGCGCTCAATCAGCAATCCTTCCCCCTCAAGAATCTCAGCAGCGTGCGCCAGGGCTTCGTTCACCAGGTCATCAGCAGCCTTGCCAATGTCCTGGCGCCACCGGCGCCGGGTAGACTCGGGCGTAGCGTCGTTGTCCCAGGTGTTCATGTCGTAAAAGCTGTCCTTCAGCACGATCATGTCCGCAGATCGCGACTCATCCTTGCGAGCCTTCGACTTTCCGGCGGCCAGCGCTGCCTTCACTACCGCCTCGCGGCGCCAGTCGGGCGTATCCAGGGGAATATCGACCGATATCGACGTGGCGACCTTGGGCCGCGCGCCCTTCAGTTGCGGCACCGCCCAGGCCGTGGTCGCCTTGAACAGGAACAGCTTCGGCGCAGGGGTGCTAATCAGGGCCTGTAGTGCCGATATGGATTGAACCTTGCGGCCGCGATGCGTGCTGTACTTGGCCACAAGCGCGTCCCAGTGCTTTGGCTCGAGCGCACTATGCAGGCGAGCTGATACCCAGCAATCAACCTGGGTGCGGTCGATTGTGTCAGCGCCACGGGAGCGTACCAGAGTCGCCAGATCTCCACCTTCTTCCTCGTCGGCAGAGTTGTACAGCTTCTGCCATGCCTGCTTGCTGGTGTTGTCGATGGCTTCGGCGGCGAGAGCCGAAACAACTGCGTTCAATACGCCTAGATAGATCATGCTGCAGCCCTCTTGAGTTCTCTGGTCTTTGCCCGGTATTTGGCCTTGATGGCCTTGATCTCTTCCGCGGTGTACTTGCACGGCGCGTGCATGCCCTCCAGCCAGGCGACCTTCTCGGCGCCGATGCGCAGCACAAGGCGAATGCGGTACTCCACGGCGTTGCCGGAAAGGTTGCGGTTGCACTTCACACACTGCCGGTGGATGTTCAGCGGCTCGAAACGTAGCTCTGGGCATGCGCCGACGGAACGATAGTGCCCAGCGTCCCAGCGGCTGCCCGTCATCAGGTCGCTGTCGTTCGGCGTGGAGTCGCAGCTGATGCACGGCAGGTGTGCGTCACGGAGGCGCACGTACTCGTTCACGGCGCCCTGAGCTTCGCGCAGGTGGTCCGCCCTGCTCTTCAGCTTCTCCTTGCGGACCTTGATCTCGGCGCGCTCGATATCGGCCAAGGCCTTGCGAGCCTTCGGCTCATGCCGTGGCGCGTCGATCATTGCGCAGGCCGGGCTGCATACCGCCTGCCCCATGCGCGAAGGCACGAATAAGGCCCTGCACGTAGCGACTCGGCATTTCTTCGGCCTGGCCGGCTTTCGTTCGATGCTCATTGGTACACGCTCCCAGCCTGACCTGGCGCATTGCTGTTGGTGCAAGCCAAGTCATGATCACTTGCTCTCGGGCAGCGCTTGCATCCGCACACAGGGCACAGAATCATTTTCGTGGATGAGAGCGGCAACCACATGAAGCCGACCTGCTGGCCCAGCTTGTTCTCAGCGATACAGCGGTGGCATTCGCAGTTGAGTGGAGTGGTCAAAGGCACGGCTCGACCTCCTTGGCTTTCTGCTGCTCGGGGGCGAAGTCGCCGCGAAGGGGCATCAGGTTCTTCTCATGCTTGATTGCCCATTCATCGCGGAAACGGCACATCCAACCACCGATTCCCGCCGATGGCCTGAACTGGTATTTCTTACCTGACGTCGGCGAAACCACTACCTCGTTTGGCAGAACGAAGTGCATCAATTCCGCTGTCTCGCCCATGTAGCCACCAGAGATCACCAGCGCGAGTTCGCCCGGCTTGAAGTTATGGCTCATGCAGCCTCCTTGAATGCTTCAAACTCTGCCATCTCGGTCAAGCGCTCTTCGGTGAGCGTCGGCCAGTCATGCAGCACCAGGTACGCGCAGCACTGGCGCCAGAAGTCTTGGAAGACCTCTTCGCCCATCGAGTCGTAGGAAAGACTGCGGGGTGTCTTGCGGGTGAGCTGGCCCAGGCCAGGGATGTCGAACAGCTCCTCATTGCAGTACACGCCCGACTCCAGTTGCAGGGCCTTGATCGCGTCATGGGACTGCTTGTCAGAGAACCGATCGATGTTCTGGCTCAGCACCCGGCCCAGGCCGTGGACCAATCCATTGAACCGTGGGTTGCGCGGCTGCTTGAGGTCGGCGCGGATCTTGGTGTTGATGCGGAAATCCCGCTCGCGGAGGATCGACCGGTCAGCGTCGGAGGACGGCACGAACGCGGCAACCTCCTTGCCGGTGGCTGGGTCTACCAGGCGGCGCAGCACCAGGTACACGGGCATTGGGCGAGGCTTGGCAGGCTTGGTCATGCTGCAACCTCCGTCAAAGGTTCGCCGGCGCGCCGGGCCAAAAGATGTTCACGCGAGATAAAGGCGTCGACGACGAAGCCGCCAAGGTCGATCGCCAGCTGAATGCCATCGCCCTTGCCGCGAGCCACGTAGTACTTGCGATCCTTACGCCCTTGAACCGGGTCAAGGACGGAGTAGTTCTCGTCGGTGACCTCGATCAAGATCTGGTGGTTGCCGCCTTCGATGTTTAGTGAAGGTGACGTGCACAGATAAACACCCTCATCAGCAAGCGGCGGGCAGTCCAGGCTAAAGAAGGCAGTGTATTCAACGCCGAGGCGCTCCAGCATCTGCCGCAAGGTCAGACCCCCGTCGCGATAGGGCTTGTGCATCTCTTCGATGACTTCCGGTGCAGGGCGCCCAACGATCATTGCCAGGCAGGTCGACACGCAGCTGTACGGGCACGGTTGCATTTGGTGAGTGATGAGCGGGTTCATAACTGCTCTCCCTTGCCCATGGCGGCGTCGAGCAACGCGTCCAGGTCTTCACCGGTCATCCCGGTCGCGTGTGGACCAATCCACTCCACGACTTCGATATAGCCGCTGCGCGCCAGACGGAGCCATTCGTAACGGGCTGCGCCCTTGCGCAGCGACCCGATCTCAGCCTTCTGCTCAGCATTCACCCGCTCGTAGGCTTCGTATCCGGCCTTGAGGACGGAGACTTCGGCCTGGAGTGCTTCAACCTCTTGCCAGAGTCGGTCGGAAAGCGGATCGAACCAGCCAGCCATTTTTTTCAAGCTGCGTATGTGTTCGGCAAGCTCGGCGGATGTTTGTTCTCGGACGTAGGTCATAGCTCTTGCTCCAGTGACTCTCCGCCATCACCCGGCGCAGAACCGGCCTTCGCCAGCGCAATGACCTTCTCGGCCTGCTCCAGCAACTCTGGGTACTGATCATCCCAATTCTGCTTGTAGGCCTTGGCCATCATGGCTTCGAGGGTCTTCAGCAGTTCTGGAGCGGTGCGCATGAGGTAAGCATTCGCCCAGCTTTCGTCTCCGATCACGAACTTGATGCCGTTGTGGTCCATGGCACCGATGGTGGCGATCTCAAGCGGATCCCCATCTCGCATTACGCAGACGCAGTAGTCCTGCCGGTCTACGAGCCATTGCTCTTTGGTGTGGTTGCTCATGTCCGTTGCTCCATGGTCTTCTTGCCGAACCTGGCCAGCAGCAGCGCACGCGCTGATTTGCCGTCAGTCGGGATGCCCTGCTGAAGGATTCGCGCCTGGGTCTGCTGGTCGGCCAGTTCGTTGGCCAGTTCGAATTCGGTCTTCTGGCTGTCGTGGCCTATCCCGGTGAGGATCTTGCCGTCGAGTGGTTGCCCGGCCTGAGCGCGGCGAAGGATGATTTCGTAGTTGCGGTCAAACCTGGCGCGAAGTCCCTTGTCTTCCTGCTTGGCGACGCGCAGATCGAAAAGCCCGGTAGCCTCGGCGGCCAGCTTCACCGCTTCATGGCTGTACGCAGCCATCAGCGCTTCGATCCAGGCGTCAGCAGCGGCTGGCATGCCGAAGTCTTCCGGGCCAGGCACGCACATGGCGATGAACTCACCAACGCTCGGCGCGAAAGGTTTCTTGAGCTTGCGGCACTTCTGGATGCCGAACTCGATCTGCTCCAGGGTGCGGATGCCCGCCTCGGCGAACTCCTTGATCCACTCGGCCTTTGCAGCGTCCAGTGCTTCGGTGGACGGCCACGCCTGGCGCCATGCAGGGAAGATCCCACGCAGCCGGCGGAACAAGTCGTTAACCACCTCGACCGTCTGCGGCGTGATGTCGATCGGCTGGACATGGCTTTCAGCGGGCAGGTTGCCCATGGTCGCCATCAGTTGGTTGACTGGCTTCATGGGCGAGCCACAAGGCCGTCAGCCCACGCGTTGCTGTTGAAGTCTGGTTCGCCAGACTGAGGGCGCGGCGTGAACTGGTGGACGTTGCTACCGGCCGGCGACGGATCCGGTACTTCGTCTTCCCAGCGCTTGCCGTTGATCCACGTCGATGGGTGCGGGATGAACCGGCCTTCGTCCTTGAGCCAGTCTGTCGTGAGGCACTGCGCCCCCAAAGCCTGAACCAAAGAATCGAAAAGCTCGTTGGTCAGCTTGAGCTTGTCCCACGCCTTGCGTGCAGCCTCCTTGCCCACCTTGCGTGGATACAGGGCCCAGAACTGCGCGAACAACTCAGCGTGATCGACCTCATCATCGCCATAAGGCTTTTGTTCTTTATCTTCTCTTCTCTTCTCTTCTCTGGTCCGCAAACTGTCCGCATCACTAGCGGACACATTGCGGACATTCTTCGCCTTTCTGTCGTTGCGCTTGCGCTCGTTATCATTGGCGCGGCGCTTGGCGCTGGCCCCGTTATGCTCTTCAAAGCGAGGCATTACGAGGCTTCCGTCGTCTTGGATGCCCGCCCATTCCACGTCAATCATGGCCTGGGTAAAGCCTGGCCAGCCCACCACTGCATCCATCGCGTCGACGGTGTAGCCCACCAGCACGCCATCATCACAATGGGTGTCGAAGATGCTCCAAGCGATATGCAGTCCGCCGATGATCCGCAACCTGTCCGCTTTCAATGCGGACACCATTCGGAACACTTTCGGATGCGTCTGAAGGTCTATTCGCATTTTTATCCAATCTCCGGCCATTACTTGGCTCCTTTGCCGACAAGGCCGGCCAATTCAAGGAAGCGATCCACGTACCAGTGAGGCTGCGTCTCGCGGGGGCATTGAGGGCTGGTGAGGTTCTTGCCGTAGGCCAGGCCTTTCTCGGTCACGGACCAGAAATCGACCATTTCCTGCTTGGAGTTTTTGCGCTGGAGCAGCGTCAGGAAGCCGTGAGCCTTGAGTTCAAGGTTGAAAGCGCGGGCGGTGCTGGCGATGGCGTGATCTTTGATCAGGGCGGTGATTGCCTTGGTAGGCATCGAAGAGCCGCCAGCGGCGTCAGGCGCAGCGTCCACCGCATAGCCTGGAAGGAACTTGGCGTCCAGGCCGTTGTTGGCGGCGATCTTGGCCAGCATCAGCATCTTGCTGGAGTTGGCAGGCTTTAACAGGCGGTCGAAGCATTCCAAAATGGCAAGCTCGCCGACGATCTTGGAGTTGTTCGGGCCCTGGACGGAAAAGGTGCCGGTCTTGCGAATGCTCGGCAGAACCTGGCCCACCACCCACTCTTCGAACTTCTCGGCGGCCGGCAGCTTGGACTTCATCACCAGCCGGTACAGGTCGCGCTCAGGAATAATGGTCATGAAACCACCACCCTGTTTCGGGGTAGTGGTCGCGGCCTTGCAGTGACGGGACACGGCGTTCTCTGGCTTCGAGTAACCCAGTGCGTCAGCGACATCGCGGGCGATAAACCATGGATCGCCGAGCTTGTCGGTGATGACCCGGATCGCAGCGCCGTCGAAGTCAAACGGAATTACTGAGGAATTGCGCGCCACGTTTTCAGATTGCGAAAAACGTGGCGCGAGATTGGCAGAGCTATTGATATGTGGCGGGGTTTGCATATAATCGGCCTCACAAAGTGTTATCGAATTAGCCGACCTTGACCGTCGGCTTTTTTGCGCCTGAAATTCAGGCGGCCTTTACCGATGCATCCATCACGTCAAGGCTCTGGCGAACGTGGTTGATCTCTTGGCGGATAAGGTTCTTTTCGAAGGTGCTGACGTGGTTGTCGTCCAGCGCCTCATGCACGGCGATGGTCAGGTCGGCCACTTCCTTCGCGACATTGATCAGCGACTTTGTGAGCCCTTGCGGCTTGGGCGCGGCCTTCGCCACCAGCTCAAAGCCGAACTCATTTGCCAAGGCTTCAAGCGGACGCATGTCGCCGGTGTGCAGTAAGATCCCGAAAAGATGCTCCACGGTCAGGTGGTGAGCCTCGTTGTCTGGGTTTGCACGCTGAAGCAGGCCAACGTGTGGAACACCCATCTTTGCAGCCAGGGACTTGGGCTCGTTGCCCTTCACTGCTGCCTGGCATGCATCCAAAAAGTCTTCCATTCGTAAAACCTCAAATTTGTTTCCGTGGCGCCCTGCCGGTGCAGAAGCGATCATTTGCTCAATGGAACGGCGGACAGGGATGTCAGGCGGCGCCGCGCAGGACTTTATGCGCAAGGTCGAGAAGATCAGGCCGGAGACCTGCGATAGTGATCTCGCCGCCAGATGCGTCTTGAAGGCGTTCCGCCAGATCAGCCGAGGCCTTTCGGTGACCGCCTGCCAACTGCCAGAGGTGGCCTACCGTCGTCTTAGCAGCGGCAGCCACTGACTGGCGCCGTTCGTTTGAAGCGCTGGCGAGCCAGTCACGCAGATGGTCATTCATGGGATCTCTCCTTAAACATAGGAGAAATTTAGCTTATAGCTAATATCGTAGCAAGGAATATTTAGCTTTGAGCACATTTAGCATTGAGCTAAACGCTGGCATTCTTGCCCGCATGGATATTTATGCGATTCGTAAGCAGAAACTGATCAGCCTCATCGGAACCCAGCGGAAAGGCGCATGCGCCGAGCGCTGGGGGATGGCGCCTGCGCACTTGAGTCAGGTTTTGTCTGATAAGACAGCAAAGAACCTGGGTGACGATGTCGCCCGGCGGATTGAGGCAATCGAAAAGTTGCCCAGGGGCTGGTTCGATTCCATCTCAGCCGATGAGTCGGCAGCTCTAAATTTCGGCGGGCATGGAGGAGCGACGAGCGAAGAGACTGCACCGAGCGCGGTGGACCAGATAAAGCAGATGCTTTCGAAGGTAAAGGGGCTCAGCAGCACCGCTCGCGATAGGATCATCGCGGCGGCGGACGAAACGAGCAACGTCATAACCGTCGACTTCTCCCGCCCCGGTCAGGTCGGTGACGAGGTGTGGATTGCCCACTACGACGTGCGCGCAGCTATGGGGGGCGGGCAGATCCCGCACGAATACCCGGAAATGCTCCAGGACGTCAGAGTCAGCCCCAAACATCTACGCGACCTGGGCGTCACCTTCAAAGAGCACTTCCACCTCAAGATGATCACCGGCTGGGGCCAGTCGATGGCTCCCACGATCAAGGATCGCGACCCCCTGCTCGTCGACATCACTATCCGGGAGTTCACCGGCGACGGTATCTACCTGTTCTCCCACGATGACATGCTGTACGTGAAGCGCTTGCAGAAGAAAGGCAAGGATCGCTTCAAGATGATTTCGGACAACAAGCACCACGACCCCGAGGACATCCGTGTCGACGACACCCATATCCTGGCTCGGGTGCTTTACGTGTGGAACGGACAACCGGTGTGACGCCATGGCCCTCACTAAACCCAACCAGCAGCTGCGCCGCGACCTGAAAGAAGCTGCCGCCCTACTCAAGTGGTCAGGCGTGGACCTGATGAAGATGGCTGTGCGGCTGTCTGATGCAGGGTTTGAGCGTGATGCCATGGAGCTGCTCACGATCATTGGCAGCTTTCCGGATGCCGAGGACAAGCTGGCGGGTTATGCGGATGAGGTGAAGGCGGGAAGGATTGCGCGGGGTAAGGCTGATATATAGTGAGCTGCGATAGATTTTTTTTGCGTGACCCCGTGGGTGACATTAGTGTCCAATCATGAAACATGACCGGCTACCCATCAGAAATGACTAAGAAAAGGCTCTGCACATGGAAGCGCTAATCAACCCAGAGATCCTACGCTGGGCAAGGTCGCGTGCTCGCTTAAGCATCGACTCTGTCGCAAAAAGCCTCGGGACCGCTCAGGATAATATTATTGCTTGGGAGGAGGGTCAGAAGCGCCCATCTTTTAATCAGGCTATGAATTATGCAAAAGCGACGCATATTCCATTTGGATACCTTTATCTCGCGGAGGCCCCAGCGGAAGACCTCCCGCTACCAGATTTGCGTACCGTAAATGGTCGAGAGCCGTCTTATAGCTTAGCATTGAAGGATACAATTCGATGGGCGCTGGAGCGCCAAGCTTGGTATCGCGATTGGTTAATTGCGCAGGGCTATACAGAGAACGAAGTTACCGGCCGTTACAAAATTAGTGATGGAGTTGGCGTAATAGTCAATGACATTCGGGAAAAATTAGAAATTCCTGAGATTCGTAAAAAAGGAAATTTTGAAGAGTACTTCACTGATCTTGTTACGAAAATCGAGCGCACTGGCATACTAGTAATGCGCAACAGTGTGGTGAACAACAATACTTCTAGGCCACTTTCCGTAGACGAGTTCAGAGGCTTTGCTATCAGCGACAAGATCGCACCAGTAATCTTTATAAATACAGCTGATTGCCCAGAAGCTAGACTATTCACGCTAGCTCATGAAATAAGTCACATATGGCTTGGAAAGTCCGGCGTGTCTGATGCAGAACCATCTAATCATATAGCTGAAGAAGTTTTCTGCAATGCCGTAGCTGCTGAGCTACTAGCTCCAGAGAAAGAATTCCGAGCCAGATGGAACAAAGTGGACACCTGGAAGGATAATCTTCACCCTCTCGCCAAAATATTTCATGTGAGCGAGTGGGTTATTGCCCGTAGAGCTTTAACACTTGGATACATAGAGGCTCACGAATACAGCTCTTTTGTGGCGCAGAAGCTGGCTCTATACAAGCTTCTGGAGAAAAAAGGAAAGCCAACTTATAACCGCCTCCAAACCGGCAGGATTAGTAAGGTCTTAGCAAGCGCTATTGCAAGCGAAGCTTTGAGTGGTCGCATGCTATTTAGGGATGCCGCCAGACTTACTGGAATCAAGCCGCACAGGATCTCTGAATATTCGAAGAAGGACCTTGGGTTTTGAGCTATCTTTTGGATGCAAACTCTTACATACAGGCTAAAAACTCGCATTATAGAATGGGGTTTTGCCCAGGATTTTGGGAGTGGATAGATAGCTCATTTGCTGCGGGAAAGCTAGCAAGTATCTCCATGGTGTACAAAGAAATAACTGATTATGGAGACGAATTATCTAAATGGGCCAAGCAGAGACCAGAGCAATTCGTTGACGTTGACGACCTAGAAACCCAGAAAATTTTTGGCCATATTGCAGAGCATGTAATGGGACTGAAACTACCAAAGGAAAATGAGAAAATTAGATTTCTAGAAGGTGCAGATCCTTGGCTTATAGCGAAAGCCTCTTCTTCAGGTTTTACAATTGTTACTCATGAGGTTCCAGTCCCAGAAAACAGCCAAAAGATAAAAATTCCGAATATCTGTCGCGATTTCGATGTCCCCTACATAAGCTCATTTGATCTACTAGATACACTCAACGCGAAATTTGTGATGCATAGATAACGGGCTTTAGGATTGTAACGTACGCAGCCCGGCCCCGCGCCGGGCTTCTTGTTTCTGTCATCTGAGCTGATAAAATAATCGCCCCTCTCGAATGGACTCGTTTTCATGCGCCTATCCTCGATGCCACTGGCCTTCTGCGCCCTCTTCACCTGCATTTCCTTCACCGCCCAAGCAGAAACCCAAAAAGAGAGAGACCTCAACTGCGCGGCCTACTACGAAGTGCTTTCAGTAGCTGGTGACCAGCCAGACATAAGCCGCAGTCAGTCCTCAAGAGCCTCCTATGTACTATTGGTGCATGCTGGCTACACCCCGGAGGCTCAGGAAGAAGTTGCGCAAAAAATGGTGGAATTGCACAAAGAGACACCAGGGCGGATGACGCCAGCTAGCACTGCCAAGCTGCGTGAAAAATACGACGCCGAATGCAAAGTCCTTCTGAAGGCCGCCATGTGAAGATCCTGGTGCTTGTGAGAGCTGTTACCCTGGCGGTAGCAGCATAAGCAGCCATCATCGAGCTCGGCCCAGCGCCGGGCTTCTTGTTTCTGCCAAGCGCCCTGCTCTGCTATGGTGGCGCCCTCTTATCGCAATGGAAGCATCGAAGAATGGACTCATGGAAGGCTCTGGCCATCGCCCTACTGGCATCGGTCAGCACACAGGCCGTATCAGGTGATGGCGCCAACCCTATCGCTGCAGCGATATTTCTCACAATCTCCGCGCCAACTATTTTAGTTGGATTCACCACTTCTCTTACGACCGAACCGCCAAAGATTTTCAAGTCAGCCAAGACGGACGCCCTGGCGTTCATAGGTTCGGATGGCGAGATCCGCGGTGCTGAGTTTGAGCAGGCGGTGCGCTTTTATCGTACGACTTACACACCGCCACTGATGAATGATCAGCAGCTCGCGCAGGCCATCGCAACAACGTACTGAGGTGAGCGCCCGGCTCTTATGTGGGCCCTCTGCCTGAGCAGAAAAACATCCCCTATCCAAAGCAAATGCCGCATGGTATCAATTAGCTATCGCCAAGTTTTCACGGAGAAACTGCGATGAGGGTCTTTGGATTAGCACTACTCGCACCAACCTGCCTGATCAGCTTCTTCATCAGCAGCGGCGACAATGGAGTCGCTCTTGCAGCTGATCTTCTGTTCTACATCAGCGCCGTAGCACTTTACCTATTCCCCTCAATCTATACCGTCCTAGTCGAGCCGATTCCTCCCCGCCGGGTATTTGTAATAAATCTACTGGCCGGATGGACGCTGATCGGCTGGTGCGTGGCTTACTACATGGCTTTGTGCAATCCAGAGAGCCAGCAAGTCGAGGATAAGCTCCACGAGCAGTTATAGGCCTGTAGGGACTCGCTAGCCCTCCCTCCGAGCCTCATTGTTGGCTGTACGCCACGAATGCTAAAGTGCTGACTCAATTATGGGAGGGATCCGATGAAAGCAATGATCGCAGCCGTTCTTATCTCGACGGTTACGGCCTCATCTGCCATTGCGGCAGACAAAGCATACGACTGCCCTCAAATGGATAAGATGGCCGAATCTGTGATGAAGGCCCGCCAAAACGGCGTTCCCATGGCAAAAATGTACGAAGCGTCCGTGACCGATAACAGCTATACGTCCAGAGTCTTCAAAATGCTTATTGATGGTGCGTACAAAGAGAGCGCCTACTCATCTCCCAAGTACAAAGAAAAGGCAATCGTAGATTTCAGAGATACAATCTTCCAGGCCTGCCTTCAGCAACAGGAGCAAAAAGGCTAAAGATCGCAAAGCCCGCCAAGCCCGCCAAGCGCGGGCTTTTTCATACCCGTCAGAAAGGCGCCAGCTCCTCTTCCTGCTCAAACTCAAGCTCTCCCCTGCCCGCCACCTCGACTTCCTGCTGCTCCCACCTCACGGTCACGCTGCCGTCGTCATTGAGCGTCAACTCGAGTTCGTCAGTGTCGGCAATCACACTCAGCACCTCTTCCCACTCTCGATCCCCGTCCGTGTCCAGGCGATGAATCGTCACCCAGCGCTGCGCCTGCGCGACCGGGTGATTGATCATCGATGAGACGCGCAGACCCAGGCGCGCCATACCGCTCATTTCCTGTCGTGCTGCCGGTGCCGCCTGCTTCTTCGCCATAAAATCCCATCCCGGTTAAATGCTGTATATCCATACAGCTAATGGAAAAATCATAGCTCACTGCTAACTGGCGCGTAAAGCGCTTATGGACCTCATTCCTAGGCCAGGCGCGTCCTGGCGGACCGAAATAATTTCGCCCATCGCTAAATATTTAGCTTGGAGCTATTGACGACATTTTAGCTTAAGGCTAAATTAATCCCATCGCAGCGACTTACGAGGGACTGCGAAGGGCCTCCGCCCGCCGCTCTTTAACAACATGCGCCATACACGATTACCCGGCTCACGCTGGGAGGTCAGCCCCGGCTATCACCTGTGGGGCGAGAGGAAGTCAGGTGAACAAAACGCGCTGCCACTACTGGTGACCGGCGACAGACAGGCCCGAAAGCCTGCCAACGATGGGATACCCCATACGGCTGTCGAGGTGTTGACCGAACTGGCGAATGACCTGGTAAGCGGCGCGGAAAACAGAATTACCCGGGGAACACTGCACATCCCACCGGGAGGAATCCGAAAGGTAGCAGCAGCCCGCACATGCGGAACCACCCTTCCCCACCTCTATTACGTCAGCACTCCTCCCCCGCGCCCATCGGCAACCAGCGGGAGGCATGAGTGTTGACGAATACAGGTGAACCAACGAATGGAGTTGACCATGAATCAAAGTCAGCACGCTTACTGCGACGTAGCGCTCGCAATGAATCAGCGCCGCAACATGGCCTTGGCGCTTTGCCTCGGCCTGGTCGGCTCCAGCGCACCGAAGACGTCGCCGTTGTTTCGGGTTATCCCGGCCGGCAATGAGTTCTTCCACGTCGTCGACTCGTCCACTGGCAAGGTGAGAGGGTTCCGTCGCAACCACAACGAAGCCTGTGCCCTCGCCCGCAAACTCGAAAGCAAGTAACGAACCCTTCCCTACCCGTATCAAAACCAAGGCGCCCCGCAAGGATGGCGCGGGAGACAGTCATGTCTAGAAAAATCGTCGCCTTCCGCAACAAGGGTGTTATTGACCCGAAAAGCATCACCACCTTTGGCGTTTCCTCCAAGGAGGGTGAAGGCGCCATCGGGTTCTTCGGCACTGGCTTGAAGTACGCAATCTCCATCATCCTGCGCCAGGGCGGCTCGATCACCATCTACGCCGGTAAGGATAAAATGGAGTTTGGCACGCGCCAGGAAAAGATCCGTGTCGACGAGTTCACCTTCGTGACTATGAACGGCCAGGCGCTTGGGTTCACTACCGAGGTCGGCAAGACCTGGGAAACCTGGCAGGCCTTCCGCGAACTGTACTGCAATACCCTGGATGAGCAAGGCGAGTGCTTTGTGACCGATGAAGAGCCTGAGCCAGCCGAAGATGAAACGCTGATCATCGTGCGTGGCAAGGACTTCTACGATTCTTGGGTCAACCGTGACGCCATCATCCTGGGATCGGAGCCGCTTCATCAAATGCCAGGCCTGGACGTTCATGCCGGGGCCTCTGAATATGTTTTCTATCGCGGGATTCGCGCACTGAAGCTGTCGTCGCCGTCGATTTATACCTACAACATCAGTTCGTCGATGGATCTGACAGAAGACAGGACAATCAAGCATTCCTTCTACGCCGACCATTACATCCGGCAGGGGCTTAGCCAACTTACCGACAAATACGCCATCTCACGCGTAGTCGTGCCTGACGATGGGGTCTACGAGCGGTCTATCGACTTCTCCAGTACAACCCCAAGCGAAGAGTTCGCCACGGTCGTGCGCGTACTTGCGAAGTCCTTTACCAAGGGGCTGAACCATTCTGCGGTCACTGCGTGCCGCGGGAACCTGCTCGACTCGCTTGCCAACGTCGAGCACATGCCGCTGACCAGCATTGACCAGGTGCGGATGGATCGCGCTATCGCGTTCTGCAAGGGCATCGGCTTCTCGGTTGATGAGTACCCCATTGTGGTTACCGAGTTCCTGGGTGAAGGCGTTCTTGGGCGCGCCCACAACGAACACATCTTCATCAGCAAGCGGACGCTGATGATGGGCACCAAGATGCTTTGCGGGACGCTGATCGAAGAGTTCATCCATCTGCGTCACAAGCTTCGTGACGAAACCTACGAAATGCAGAATTTCCTGTTCGATGCGCTGGTTTCGATGGGCGAGCAACTTACCGGCGAGCCCTTGTAATTCCCCTCATAACGCACAACGCGTCGCTACCAGCCGCGCCGGAGGCTCTATGTCTCAAGAAAGTGAATCACCTCTCTCTGCGGCAGATCTGCGAACGATTGCCCACGCCGCGCCAACCGCCAAGATTGAGCGAGAAGAACTCGATGCTGCCCACCGCCAAGCCGAGCGAGAGCGCATCGAGCGGCTTGGTGGGTCGGCTGAGTTGGTTCTGGACCTGGAGGCCAGGCTTGCAGCCGCCGTCGATGATCGAAAGCGCGCACAGGTCGAGGCGAACTACGCCAAGAAGAAGCTGGAGCAGGTTTTCGAGTCGATCAGCGCCGCGGTGGGTCGGGATGTTCGCCAGCTCAGCGTCGTGCACCTCGGCATGGCATTGACAGCCAGCCAGTCGAAGCTGGTCACGCTGGCCGGCTACATCGACAAGGCGCGGACGCTGGATGACCTGGTAGTGGTCAAGCGCGTAGCCAGCAACCTGGGAGTCATCCAACCGCAAACCATGGCCCAAGCAGCTCAGCTTATGGGCCTGAGCCACCGGAGAGTCGTATGAGCCCTGCAATGGCCGCCCAGTTCGACTGGATGATGGTCGGCGCCTTCTCGCCTGACCGATTTACCGGCGAGCAGCGCAAAGAGTACGAAGACGAAGCCCGCCGCATCCAACGGCAGTGGGACAACCAACCAAGCTGAGGAAACTCAAATGTTCAAGAAAGCCGAACGCAAGCAGGCCAAGCTACGGCTGGCACTTGCCGGGCCGTCTGGATCAGGCAAAACCTACTCCGCACTCCTTCTCGCACAGGGGCTGGGCGGGCGAATCGCGGTGATCGATACGGAGCATGGCAGCGCCTCGCTGTACGCCGACATCGCGGACTTCGACACGCTAGAACTGCACGCTCCCTATTCCCCAGAGCGCTACGTCGACGCTATCACCGCTGCCGAGCAGGCCGGTTACAGCGTTCTCATCATCGATAGCTATTCCCATGAGTGGACAGGCTCCGGCGGATGCCTCGAATCGAACGAGAAGCTTGCCCACCAGAAATTCAAGGGCAACACCTGGGCAGCTTGGAATGAAACAACACCGCGCCACCGGCGGCTGACCGACAAGATCCTGACCAGCTCGCTGCACATCATCTGCACCATGCGGAGCAAAACGGAAACCGTGCAAGGCGAAGGGAAGAAGATTCTCAAACTGGGCATGAAATCTGAGCAGCGCGACGGCACAGATTACGAATTCACCGTGGTGCTGGACCTGACTCATGACGGGCACACCGCCATGGCGAGCAAAGATCGAACGAAGTTATTCGAAGAGCCTGAGCTGATCACCGAAGAAACCGGCCGACGGTTGCTGGCGTGGCTGAACTCGGGCGTCAGCCCTGAGGAGCGCGCCAAGGAGTTGCTGGTGGATGCACTGGCTGATATCGCCACAGCCAAGGATATGGCCTCGCTGCAGTCGGCGTTCAACGCAGCCAAAGCCATTGCTTTAGGCTTTGACGATCTCGTTCAACAGGTAGTGGCCGCCAAAGACAAGCGCAAAAACGAACTCTCCCCACAAAGGCAATTAGCATGACCGCTTATATCTTCGACAGCGAAACAACCGGTTTGAACGATCCGCACTTGGTTGAGGCTGCATGGCTGAAACTCAGCTGCGTCAGCAGTCTAGCTATAACCGATTCGTTCTTGCATCGCTACAAGCCAGGCAAGCCGATAGAACTGAGCGCGTTGGCCACCAGCCACATCCTCGACGAGGAACTGACTGATTGCCCACCTCACACCGATTTTGCTCTGCCGGAAGACGTCGTATACCTAATCGGGCACAACGTCGACTACGACTGGCGCGTAATCGGCGAGCCAAATTTGAAGCGCATCTGCACCCAGGCCTTAAGCTCGAAGCTCTGGCCGAGCGCTGGCAGCCACACCCAGTCCGAAGTAATCGAGATAACGGGAATCGGCAGGCAGACGCTGCTCGCCATGTCGAAAGAGTTCGACTTCAAGTTCAAGCGATCCGCCCACGGCGGCCATAACAGCCCAGAGCGAAAGAAGGCCCTGGCTGAGCGAGATGCAGTGCTGGTCGAGCGGATCAAGGCTTACAAGGAGCTTGGAATAAGCAGGCGCCGGGTATGCGTAAAGCTCCACATCACCAGCGGCACACTCAAGCGGATACTCGAAAAGTACTCGATCGACTATCCCATGTCTGCTGCAGGTGGTAACCGATGCGCCGCATAGCCCGCACCCAGCAACGCAAACGCCAAACCTGGCTCGCACTGCCGGCCAGCGGAATAGAAGAGGTAGGTCATGGCTGCCGAACAGAAGGAACGCACAGCCAAGCTTGCCGAGAAACGGCAGGAACTGGGCGAGCAGGAATTACGGCACACGGTCCCGTACGGCACTCGGCAGATGCTCGACGAGTTGATGTGCTGGCATGAGATCGAAGAGGTCAGCGAGGCAGTGCAACTGATGGTGATCAACGCCAAGGCCGATGATCTGCCACCGGCGCCGCCGAAGATCAAAGGCCCGACCGACATCATCCGCCATTACTTCCGCCAGGGAATGCGCGACCGGCTGGCAACGCTCACCGCCGAACTGGGCGAGACGAAGAACAGGGCGACCATCTGGCGACTGATTGCGCACGCGCATTCATTGGGCGTCAAGAAGTCTGCGCATCTCTTCGAAATTCCGCGCCACGATTTGACTGTATCTGAAAACGTGGCGCGCAGATTACAGCAAGCAGGATTCGCCGAATCGCTTCAGATGGATGCTAAGGACGATAGCGCGAGTGGTTGAAAAATCATACTGTCGATCAATCAAGGTGATAATTTTGACAAATGAGCTTCATCGCTGCCAAGCAGTTGCTCTCCAATAAATATTTAAAACATCACCACAAGCCCTTGGTCAATAATGGGCTCAGCACATATCCTGTCATAGCAGTCGCAAGAGATATGACAACGACTGCGGAGGTCATCTTCAAGACCCTAAACGACTTCTCACCTGCTTTTACTCTTTCCCATTCCCTCTTAAGCTCCTCCTGTATTCTTACAACTAACGTCTCGATCTTGTGCAGCATTTCTTCTTTCGTGCCTCCGGTAGTTTCGTCCTGAAGCCAAGCGATCGTCTCTAATATGTCTGTATGTTCATCCACATTCAGGCGAAGTCTAATTCTTGACAAAAGGTAACTTGTTTCCGCAAAATCACGAGATATCGATAGAACATAATCTTTAATTTCGTCATTAGACTTTTTATTTACTATATCTGCTGCGCCAGCTAAAGAATGAGCCGTTCCAACAAATCTCGATATATCATCTCGAAGAGCGTCTATCCAGGCTTGGCGGAATTCTGATGTTTTTTGATCCTTCGACAAAATGGCCATTACCAGAGATACGATGCCAGCTATGAGCGCAGTCAGTATTGCACCCACAAACGGTACGATTAATTCTTCCTTCATATTATAAATCCTTAAAAACTCTATCGACTAGATATCCGTGTCGATGTCTAGGCGGCACTTAATACCCCAACCGAAACCAAATTGCCACCACCGACTACCGGAGGGCGGCGCCTGACTGGAGATAATCCATGGACGACCAGTTCTATCTGCAAGACAGCCGCAGCCACGCCTACGTCGGCGACGGGTTGTCGTTCTGGGGCTTTGGCGGCTCCGGATATGTCACCGACTTGGAAAAGGCCCAGGTGTTCACTCGTGAAGGCGCTTGCGATCACCGCGACACGGACATACCGTGGCCCAAGGCCTATGTCGATGCCCGGGCGCGCGTCGGAGTTGATTGCCAGAACGTGACATTGAGCGAGGCGCTGGACCAGCACCCTGACGCAGCAGAGTTTTACATCCAAAAGCCGCAGTGCTGGAACGGCAACAACCTGATTTGGCTTTGTGATGACGGCATGTTCAATAGCGACCTGTCAAAAGCAGTGGTAGTGCCAAGGGCGCACACCATTACCTGGATCGGAAAGCTGGGCCAGACAGGCGCCGTAGTGTGGCCTAAACCATACATCGACAAGTTTGCACGCCGTTTGGTTGAACGCGACGACGTGAACATCAAGGAGGCCTTGCGAGGCACCGGCATAAGGCTGGCGAAATCGCAAAAGCCACGAATGATGATGTTCAAATGCGATGGCTGCGGCCGGTTCATCAGCGACGCGCAGCGCTATCGGGAAGACTGCCGGAACTGCGGAGCTAGGAATACGCCATAGAACAATACCTCATTGAATCATAAGTTTCTTTTCAATTTTCTTCTCAAAATTGGAAATCAAGCTATCAATAAACATATATGCCTGCTCTGGAGTCCGGCAATTATTTTTTACGAACCAAGACCAGTGCCGATTAATCGATCCATTCATTCTCTCACCAAGCTTAGTATTAGAATCATAAGCCCCCATCCAAATAAATGAATTATTAAGAATAAAAAAACATCGATCCGTGAACTTGAAAATCTCAGCAGCCTCCGACTCAAGCTCGACACGCCAGGCAGATTGGGACTGCAGCACAAGCTCCTTTAATTGCATTTGTTGCTCCCTTGTCTCTTTAATCTCTGGTGATATCTTTTTCTCATCAAACCCCATATCGCTGGCGGTTATTTCATCATCGACTTCTACCATTTGAACTGCGAAATCCGCCCAATACCACATGTTTTGCATTCGAGTTCTATACCCATGAAGGCACGCGACAAGCCTGCGCGCGAGCTCAAGATCTGCAGCGGCATTAACTTGATGCTTCCAACTATTGATATTGGCTGCGGCGACGCATACAGCGACTACTGTCGCTAACGAGCCGAGTATCTCAAATAGATCATGCACGTTGCTCACAACGAAAAAATCGCTGCGGATCGGTACCGCTGCCCATACAGCACCGCAAGCAAAAAGTAAAAACGAACAAAGCCAAACGACCCAGTCACGACTCATAACCCACTCCCCTGTAGATCCCGGAACTATACCGGCGAGGATCCTCTATGTCCGCACAACAGAAGAAACACCCCTTCGATTTCAAAACCCAATACGGACTCGGCTTCAACCCTCAGGACGATGAGATCGTTGTCGACTTCTTCTGCGGTGGTGGCGGTGCCGGGACCGGGTTGGAAATGGGCCTGGGCCGCGCGGTGAACGTTGCGAAGAACCACAGCCCGCAAGCGATCAGCATGCACACCATGAACCACCCAGGCGCCCAGCACTTCACCACCGACGTGTTCGAGGGTGATCCGGACACCGAATGCGGCGGCAAGGCGGTGGGCTGGTTCCACATGTCGCCGGACTGCACGCACCACAGCCAGGCGGCCGGCGGCCAGCCGCGCAAGCGTGAGATCCGGAACCTTTCGTGGATCGGCTTGAAGTGGGGAGGCAAGAAGCGGCCCCGGGTGATCAGCTTGGAAAACGTGAAACAAATCCTCCAGTGGGGGCCGCTGATCGCCAAGCGCGACAAGGAGACCGGGCGCGTAGTCACTTTGGACCTGGTACCGCACCCGACCAAGCCAAAGAGCAAAATCAACCGGGTCGCAGATCTGGGCGAACAGGTGCCGGTGTCGAATCAGTTTCTGGTGCCAGACCCGAAGCGCCGGGGCACCACCTGGCGCCGGTTCGTTCAACTGCTGGAGGGTCTGGGCTACGCCGTTGAGTGGCGAGTGCTCAGGGCTTGCGACTACGGCGCGCCGACCAGCCGGGAACGCCTGTTCATGATCGCCCGGTGCGATGGTCAGCCGATCGTGTGGCCTGAGCCAACCCACGCCAAGAACCCAGCCAAGGGTCAGCAGAAGTGGAAAACCGCCGCCGACTGCATCGACTTTACCGACTTGGGCAAAAGCATCTTCGGCCGCAAGAAAGACCTGGCCCCGGCCACCCTGCGCCGCGTTGCCAAGGGCATGAAGAAATTCGTCATCGACAGCGCGGCGCCGTTCATTGTGCCAATCGCCAACTGGTCCGGCGAGGCAGTGCAGTCGGCCGACGAGCCGCTGCGCACCATCACCTCCTACCCGAAGGGCGGCGCCTTCAGCGTGGTCAGCCCGATCATCGCACCGGCAACACACCAGGGCAGCGACCGCATCAACGATCCGCTCGACCCGCTGCCGACAGTGACCTGCGCGAACCGCGGTGAGCTGACACTGATCAGCCCGTTAATGGTTGGGGCCGGTGGCCCCGAGTATTCGGGCAAGCCGGTGGGCATGGACCAGCCGGTGGGCACGCTGATGACCCAGAACCACCGCTCGATCGCAGCGGCACACCTGGTGAAGTTCCGCTTCGATGACGCGGGCAAGGCGCTGGACGAGCCACTGCCGACCATCACCAGCGGCGGCAACTATCAGCGCCCGGCCGGCGCCGCTCACGCCATGGGCATATCCACGGTGTTCATGGCTCAAATGAATGGCGGTTTCAATACTACCGACGCCAAGAGCATCGAAGACCCGATGACCACGGTGACCAACACCGGCAGCCAGCAACAGCTGGTGGCGGCGAACCTGGTGCACTTGCGTGGCAACTGCGATGCACGGGACGCAAATGATCCGCTGCACACCATTAGCGCAGGCGGCCAGCACCACGGGTTGGTGAGCGCATTCATGGAGCGTGCATTCGGCGGCAGTGTTGGCCAGGGCCTGGAAGATCCGGCGCCGACCATCACGGCCGGCGGCGGTGGCAAGAGCTCACTGGTGTCGCTCACCCTCTCGCCAGAGCATGAAGCGGGCGCCCTGCGCGTTGCCGCTTTCCTGATCAGCTACTACGGCACGGAGAACATCAGCGCTTGCGACTCACCGGCGCCGACGATCACTACCAAGGATCGGCTGGCAATGGTCACCGTGATGGTGAAGGGCACGCCCTACGTGATCGTCGATATCTGCCTGCGGATGCTGAAGCCGTCCGAGCTGTACAAAGCCCAAGGCTTCCCCGCCGACTACATCATCAACCACGGAGCCGACGGCAAGCCGTTCACCAAGACTCAGCAGGTGCACATGTGCGGCAACAGCGTGAGCCCTCCGCCTATGGCAGCGCTGGCACGCGCCAACGACCCGTGGCGCGCAGAAGAACGCCAAGCACACGCCGCGTAACTCCCCAACTCCACAGCCGGGCATGCCCGGCAAGGACTCCCCATGCGCACTAAAGACAACCAAGATCCGCAATCCACCCGACTCGGCACGATGGTATTTACGATCGCCAACGAGCTCGTCAACCATTACGGCAAGAAGCTTGATCGAGAAACGATCGACGAGATCACGCGCAACCTCACTTGCGAGATGTGTCAGGGGCCTACCGCATGGGCATTCAGCAGTAAAAGTCAGCCAGGCGAGCAATTCGTAACGCTCCAGGCCAGCCGCGCCAACCGCGTCTACGTGGCTGGGCCAATGACGGGTATCGCCGACTTCAACTACCCGGCCTTCAACGCCGTAGCCGATCAGCTGCGCGCCCAGGGCTACGAAGTCGAAAACCCGGCAGACCACGGAATCGTCGAGGGCGCGCAGTGGGCCGACTACATGGCCTACGACCTGACGCGCCTGGGTCTGTGTGGCGTGATCGCACTTCTGCCCGACTGGGAGAAGTCGCAAGGCGCACGCCTGGAAGTCCTGATTGCGGAACAACTCGGCATGACGGTTGTGAATGCCCATGATCTGGTAACGAGGGAGAATGCCGCAGTACCAACATTTTTCAAGCTGATGTAAAAAGTACAGCTGCCATTTCAAACATTCACTGGATTCCGACCAACACATGCAGATCATTCGTACTGGAACAGTATTGACTGGCGAATACGCCGGTTGGACGATAGAAATTCAGGATGACCGCGCAGGTGAAACCGGAGGTTATTACCTGTTCCTGGTCCAGAACGAATCAAATGGTTTCGATTCTTGGTTTGAACTCATAGAGCAGCTGCAGCAGCAAATTTCAGAACTCGACGTTCGCTGGAATTAGCGCCTCGCTCTTTCGTTCCACCCCTCCCCATCCCCCCTTCAAAGTCAGCCGCTATAGCGGCAAGGACGAAGTCATGCCCGAAGAAAACAAACACGACTTGGCTGCAGCTGACCGCAAGCTACTCATCCAGGCCGCGCACTCCGCGCGAATCGATATAGAACGGTGCACCTGCAGCGATCCAAAGTGGCCTTTCCGGCTGGCTGGCAAGTCCGGCGTCCGTGGCCACTGGAACCCCCTCATCAACGACGGGGATGCGCTACGCCTGGCTGTGGTGATGGGGCGCATGGAGCGCCTGGGCGTGGCCATTCACATAGTCGAGCCGTTCGACGGCGACACCGGCCCATACACCTACGTGGATGCTGAGCGCTTCGGCGAGCAGACCATGTATCACCAAGATGATCCTTTCGGGACGACTCGCCGCGCAATAGTTGAGGCAGCTGCTGAAATTGGGAGGAGGTCGTGACCGCCACCCTCTGGTTCGCCTATGTGTTCATCTACAAGGGGCCAAGGCCATGAGGAAGGTAAGCCGTTTCGTAGATGATCCCAAAGCACAGTACGGCTTCCGCTCAGTGCCGGCGACCTATGAGGACGCTGAGAAAATAACCGGATTTCGCCTGGACCGTCGCATCAACTACCTGATCACACAGGAAGGAGAAGTTGAGCAGGAAAGCTGGTGCACCTTGGATTGCTCCGGATGCAGCTGCGGGTGCGAGGGTGGCTGCAGCTGTGGCCCATCCACGGGATGTAGCGAATGCGGCTACACCGGCAAAAGCCGCCATTACTTCAGCTTCCCGCCCTCACCGCCAGAACGCAAGAAGCCCTAACCCCAATCCCCCTACATGCCTGCCGGTGAGCATCAAGGCTGTTTCTTGCCCTTCGCCAAGCCACAAACCATCAAAACCAAACCGGGAATCCAAAGGGCTGGCGCAGTGATCGCGATGCCGCAGATTGCCAACGGGATCCCAGTCAAAAACAAAGGGTTTCTAAACGCCTTATCCATTTCGCGCCACCTGTAAGAATTTTTCTCATTAAAGCACAAGTGCCTGCCGCAAAGCGGTGGACCACTTTCTGCCGCCCAGCGCGGCAAGGACACCACTATGGAAATTCAAAGCGAAACCCTTGCCGAGGAAGAGATCGCGGCAATCACCGGTTACATGATCCCGTCAGGCCAGATCTCCTGGCTCAATCGAAACGGCTGGAAGTATGTGCTGACCCGCGCGCGCCGACCTGTAGTAGGCCGCTTCTACGCCCGCATGAAACTGGCAGGCGTAAAACCATCAGCAGAGAATGTCGCGGCCGAAGCCTGGTCACTGGATCTGTCAAAAGTAGGATAAATCGATGCGAGCAAAAAAGGCGGCGAACAGGGACCTGCCGCCGCGAATGATTCGGCGCGTGCGCACGCTGAAAGGCGGTAAAGAGTGGGTTGGGTACTACTACGACGGGAGGAATGAAGACGGGAAGCGGGTAGAGATCCCGCTCGGGGGTGACTTGGACATCGCCAAGGCTGAATGGGCAAAGCTAGATTGCAAGCCGGTGCCGAAGAAGAACGCTCTGCTGGGCCAAGTGTTTGACCGGTACGAACGGGAGATCGTCCCGGGCAAGGCGCCCAAAACGCAAAGCGATAACCGGCTGAGCCTGAAACAGCTGCGCAATGTGTTCAGTGACGCGCCTATCGATGCGGTTACGCCGCAGATTATTGCGCAGTACCGCGACAGCCGCACCGCCAAAGTTCGAGCCAACCGGGAGATCTCCCTGCTGTCACACATCTACAACATCGCACGCGAATGGGGATTGACTGAGGCCAACCCCGCCGCCGGTGTGCGCAAGAACAAAGAGGCGCCGCGCGACTTCTACGCCAGCGAGGAAATCTGGAGCGCCGTATACGCGGTGGCAACCTCAGAGCTGCGCGATGCAATGGATCTGGCATACCTGACTGCCCAGCGCCCGGCTGACACGCTGTCAATGCGGGAGGCCGACGCGGTTAACGAATTCCTGCAGGTATCCCAAGGCAAGACGTCCAAGAAGCTGCGGATCCGCCTGACGGCCGCCGGTGCGCTAAATGATTTGGGCATGCTGGTTGAGCGCCTGACTGCGCAGAGACGCGCGCGGGGGGTTCGAAACCCTTATCTGATCGTCACGGAGGACGGGAGGCAAGTGACCAAGCACATGCTGCGACTGCGTTTTGACGATGCGCGCGACAAGGCAATCGTCATCGCCAGGGGCGCAGGTGATGGGGTGTTGGCCGCGAGTATTCGGCAGTTCCAGTTCCGTGACATCCGCCCAAAAGCGGCCAGCGAAATCCTGGACCTGGGTGATGCCAGCCGACTGCTGGGGCACACCGACAAACGCATAACCGAGACGGTTTACAGGCGTGTCGGGGAGATCGTGAAACCGACCCGCTGACATCGAGTTGCGGAAACTGCCTGAAATGATGCGGAAACTATCAGGCTCTAAGCTGGTAGGAGCATCAAGCCCCAGAAACACAAAAGCCCCGCTAGTGCGGGGCTTTTGTTTGAATCTTGGCGGGAAACCAGGGATTCGAACCCTGGAGACGCTATTAACGTCCGCCGGTTTTCAAGACCGGTGCATTCAACCACTCTGCCAATTTCCCTTGTGCATCACAGGATTATAGTAGCCCATCCCGTCTC
>Ga0213824_1000437_pt1 | contig 32534 bp, 28 predicted proteins | sample MC6MC0906MG_FD_179892 | JGI IMG/M metagenome (GOLD analysis project Ga0213824, IMG submission 179892) | Enriched soil aggregate microbial communities from Iowa State University, Ames, United States - MC6-MC0906-MG | ecosystem: Environmental > Terrestrial > Soil > Unclassified | place: USA: Iowa...
CTCATCATAAGAGAGCTTGCATCTTTTCATAATCCCTCCATACTTACTAATTTATATTCTATTCACCTTAAAACCGCCAGCTGTCAATATAATGCTCTCATTATACAAAAATGTCAACGGTGCATCCTATTTATAATAAGCAAGTAAAAGTAGCAAAAAAGCAACCATAAGGGACTACAAAAGTACGATTCAAATATGGTAAGATAATAAAAAACACGGAGGTGGATTTCTATGATTTTTCCGGAAAAATTACAGCTTCTAAGAAAAAGTAAAGGCTTAACACAGGAGGAACTGGCTGAAAAAGTATCCGTATCCCGTCAAGCCATAACTAAATGGGAAAGCGGCCAGGCATATCCTGATATCTCCAACCTCATCAGCATATCAGAATTTTTCAAAACTACGATTGACCATTTGGTAAAGGATAATGATTCCTGCATTACTTCCATCGTCAAACAGGATTCCTGCGATAGCAAAGAATTAATTGATTTTCTTATTAAGGCAAAATGCAATACTTATGCTGCAAAAGGCAGGGAATGTGCCTCTTCAAGGCCAAACTCCCATGATTTACGATATGAAGAAGGTGTTTTCTTGTATTTAGACACGTATGTCGGCGGCGAGTGTTTTTCCGGAGAAGAGGCTGTGTGGAAAAACAACATCCCAATCTATGCAATGAATTACTCTGGGCGGGTAACAAGCAGTAATTTTAGCAGTGATTTCTTAAAGGCGGCTTTAATGGCCGTCCCCAATGATAAACCTTTCCGAGGCCCTGATTTCTATGTAGAAAATGATTATTTTTATAATTGCAAAGTATGCGGAGATTTGAAATGGCATCAGGGATACGAAGAAATATACTATAAGAATTTACAGGTTTACGAGTGTTATTTTCATGGGGGAATCGTAAAGTAAGATAAGTAAAATAATACCCATATTTACTAATTATCGGTATAACTCTCTTCATAATGATTGAACTTTTATTAAAATGAGAACCGTCTATAACTATATCCGATTTGGCGTAATCCTTATTTTCCTACCGGTTCATGTCAATTCCTTTTCCTATATCTCATATAATATAAATATCAACATTCGGAAAGGAAGTAAAATTATGCCCCCATTCCCACCTACCGATAGATCTCCAACCTCACCTATTGATAGGCCACAAAGGCCGCCTTCTCCACCTACTGGCAGGCCGCCTTCTCCGCCTACCGGAAGGCCTCCGTCTCCACCTACCGGAAGGCCTCCATCTCCGCCTACTGGCAGGCCGCCTTCTCCGCCTACTGGAAGACCGCCTTCTCCACCTACTGGAAGACCGCCTTCTCCACCTACTGGCAGGCCGCCAAGCGGAGGCGGACCGGTACCTATGGGACCTCCGCCGTCTAGCGTTCCTCGAAGGCCTGGGCAACCGCGCGGTGGAGTCACACCATTTGTCTCTCCTGGGTCCATGAGAAATTGCATTGGGCGATTTACTTATGTCTGGTTAAGCAACGGATTGGAATTTTGGTTTTTCCCTGTTCAGATCTGGGCAAATACCGTCGTAGGGTTCCGTTGGGATCGAAGATTTGGTTGGTCATATACCGGAATTTCACTGAACCGAATCGATATGTTTACCTGCACCTGACGACTATTTCCACTTAACTCAAAAAGTGATCCTTTGAGGTAGTTCTGCATAAGACAGTATAAAGACTAAACTGTTTATGGGCGGCTGCCAAGTAAGATGTCTAAAAACAAGCGTGTCGTTCAAATGAGCGATACGCTTGATTTTTGCTTTATCTGTCCCAATAAGTAGATGGTCTTTACACGTCTTAATCATTTTCTTTTAGGATTTTTGGGGAACCAGCCTTTTTCTACCCTATCTTTCTGTTCTGAAAGCTCCTTAATGCTCCATAAAAGTGAGAAGCCCAATACTGCCAAAAGTGCGGATAAAACTCCTTTTGCACATGCAAGAGAGAAGCCAATGCACAGGATTCCCCCTATCAGAAAAAATGGCCAGATTCTACTGCCAAAGTAATATTCACCCTTGATAACAACAGGATGTAATAATCCGATGATAAGAAACGTTCCGATACCAATAAGAATTCCATCATAATTCATATTTGTCACCAACCTATCCCTTTTTTGTCGTTTCCATTCTACCTTCCTGACGCGTTTTAATAACAAAAATAAAAACATAATTATGCAGAATAAAGGCTATGATAAGAAGCAAACGGATAGCCAGATTACCGGTCAATAGAAAGGAGATAAACATCATCAATCCTGCGGCAGCCTGAGTGGTAAGCTTCTGCTTTCTTGTCATTGACCGGTTGTATTCATAACCTTTCACATATTTTGTATACAAGCCTGTGCCCCTAAACCAGCAATTGAATTTTACAGATCCTTTTGTAAAACAGAGCAAGGCCAGCAATAAGAACGGTGTGGTAGGCAGGCCAGGCACCACCGTTCCAACAGCACCCAGGGCCATGGCTGCGATTCCAATACAAACATATATAACTTTTTTCAATAAACTAGCCCCCTGTTCATTCCCCGCTGATGCTTCCCATACTCCGGATATATTTCTCATGATCTATATAATAGTATTGGAGCTATGAGTTGATTATTCGGGACATTGGATTGACAAATCGCCAAAAGCATCAAAATATTCCATTCTGATGCTTTTGACGATTCATGTTATCTATACATTTTAAAGCTGGCTTATATCAAAGCCGCCGTAATTATTGACATTTTATAGACCTCATCAGCATTGCAGCCTCTTGAAAGATCGTTGATCGGAGCATTGAGGCCCTGCAGAATGGGGCCGAAAGCTTCAAAACCACCTAAACGCTGTGCAATTTTATAGCCGATATTGCCTGCATCGATATCCGGGAAAATAAATGTGTTGGCATGCCCGGCCACATGAGAGTCCGGCGCCTTTACTTTAGCTACTGTGGGAGAAAAGGCGGCATCAAACTGCAGCTCTCCGTCTACCGGAAAATCCAGATTCATGGCCTTCAACGTTTCAGCCGCATTGCGTATCTTATCAACGGATTCACCCTTACCGGAACCTAGCGTACTATAAGAAAGCAGTGCAACATTGGGATTAATAGAGAAAGTGCTGGCCGTTCTGGCTGTCTCTAATGCAATTTCCACCAACTCGTTTTCATCGGGGTCAACATTAATGGCACAATCAGCCATGGCATACATTTCATTCCCGCTATCTGTCTGCCGGTATAAAATAAAGCAGCTGGAAACAATTTTGCTGCCAGGTCTGGCCTTAATCAGCTGCAAAGCCGGTCTCACCGTATCAGCAGTAGAATAAGTAGCACCGCCTAATAAACAGTCTGCTTTTCCCATTTTGACTAACATGGTTCCGAAATAATTGGACTTTTCAAGTGCTGCCCGGCAAGCTGCATCATCCATTTTGCCTTTTCTCAATTCTACCATTTTGGCAACCATTTCTTCAAATCCATCATAATTAAGCGGATCAATCTTTTCAATGCCGTCGACGGGCCAGCCCAGTTCTTTTGCAGCGGCGTCTATTTTACCAGGATTGCCTAGAAGGACCGGCGTAAGAACACCTTCTTTGTAAAGGCGGCTGGCTGCTTCCAGAATTCTTGGATCAGTGCCTTCGGTAAATACGATTTTTCTTTTTTGTACTTTCAATGCGGCAACCATATTTTCGAACATATTCATTTCCTCCTCTGGTTAAATAATACTTCTTTATCAAGTATAAACCAAATCCAATGAAAAAATCAACAATGTTTCCATAACTGCCCAAAACTTATCAATAGGATCTTCCATACTGTAAATTTCTTTAACCTTCCTTCGGAATACTTACCGTAAAACAGCTTCCCTGCTCCTTTATGCTCTCCGCCGTCACAGTTCCACCATGAGCATTGACAATGGATTTAACAATGGCAAGACCGATTCCGGCACCTCCAGATTTCCGGTTCCTGGATTTGTCGGTTCTGTAAAAGCGTTCAAAAATTAGCGGCAGCTCTGTTTCAGGAATTCCGATTCCCGTATCCGTTACCTTAACAATTCCTAAACGGTCCGTTTCATATACTTCAATTCCTATCGCACCGCCCTCTGGCGTATATTTGACGGCATTGGACAACAGATTGGCTACGACCTGGCTGAATCTGTTTTTATCTGCTTCGGCAAAGACCGGACTTCCCTCTATGGAAAGAGTTAAATTTTTCTTGCTGATTTCTCCTTTCATCGTATCTGATACCGTATGCACAATTTCAAACAGATCTATCCTGGATTTATTTAAGACCAGATTTTCACCCTCTATCTTTGCTAACTGGCCCAGATCCTCAACCAGTGTTCCAAGACGCTTTACCTCTTCATGGCAGCTTTTCAGCCGTTCAGGTGTTGCATCCCATAAGCCTTCTATCATTGCTTCCAAATGGGAGCTCAAGGCAGTCAGTGGTGTCCGCAGCTCGTGAGCCACATCCGCAGTCATCTGTTTGCGCAGTTTTTCCTGAGATTTAAGGGCATCAGAGAGGTGATTGATTGCGTCTGCAAGATCATCAAGCTCCCGTATTCTTGTTCCCGGCTCGAACCTGATGTCATAGTTGCCCTTTGATATTTGTTTGGCAATATAGGCCGTTTTTGTAACAGGACGGGATATTCTGCGAGCAAGGAGACACCCTACCACCACCGAGCAGGCGCTGGATAAGATTCCTATAACAAGAAGGACTGTATTCATGACATTGATAAAATTAAAGTCAGCCTCGTTCATAAAAAACGGTCCGTAATACTTAATCGAGACAGCCCCTACTTTTTTCCCGTTCTGATCAATTTCATAGGTGTTGTCCACAAAGCCGCCCTCAGCGCCCCTCTCTTCCATCCGCGCCGAAATCTCATTCATAATCTGTCCGCATAGGCTCATGTCATGGTTTTCCGCATCCCATACCATGTTTCCTCCTGCATCATACAACTTCAAAATATAGCCGTCATACAAGGCATTCATACCGATGGCATGAACGTAATCAAGCTTCCAGTTCCGTTTGAACCCATCGAACTGCCTGCCTAAATCATCTACGATATTTTCCCGGCGCTCCCGTCCCAGCTCAGTGATATACTTCTCAAACTCCCGGTTTATAAACCAGTTGGAAAGAAGGCCAATCAGCCCGATGGTGATTAAAAGCGTCAACAAAATAGATAGAGACAGCTGTTTTCTTAAGCTCTTCAATCTCCATCCCCTCCGAATTTATATCCCAGTCCCGGGATTGTCCGTACATACACCGGGTTTTTGGGATCATCCTCAACCTTTTTCCTAATGTTTTTAATATGGCTGTCAATCGCCCGGTCATATCCGGCAAAGCTCTTGTCCAAAGCCGCCTCGATCAGCTCCTCCCGGGTAAAGACCTTTCCGGGGTATTTGATGAGCACCGACAGGATCTTCAGTTCGCTGGGCGTCAGAGTCAGGCTGATTCCTTTTTTACGAACTTCATTCTTCTCAAAATCAATGACCAGATCTCCGTTTCTCCAGGAATTCCTTTTTACAAGGGGTACCAGGTCGCTTTCTGTCCTGCGCAGAACTGCCTCAACTCTGGCATACAGTTCTTTTAAACCAAAAGGCTTTGTAACATAATCATCGGCCCCAAGGCCCAGCCCATCCACCACATCACCTTCATCCACCTTGGCAGTCAGCATGATAATGGGAACCCGGGATTTTTTACGGATAGCAATGCACACTTCTTCTCCGGAAATATCTGGCATCATAAGATCCAGAATAACAAGAGAAATATTTTCCGAATCAAATATCTCCAGGGCCTGACTGCCGTTTTCGGCAGGGAATGTGCGGAATCCTTTACTTTCCAAAAGCAGACAGACGACCTCCAGTATTTTAGGTTCATCATCCACAACCAATACATTTTTACTGCTTTTAAGCATTGTTGCACCTCTATCTGTCAGAAATTGAAATGCGAAAGGCGGGAACCGCATGGTTGTGCGGTTCCCGTCCTCTCTACTTATTAGTTAAATGATATCATATCCCTGATCTTCAATCTCGGCTTTGATCTTATCTACGGTTGCCTGTTCCGGGTCATGATCCACGGTTACGGTTTTTGCTGCCAGATCCACCGATACACCGGATACTCCTGATAAAGCACCTACCGCATTGGTGATTGCCTTTACACAGTGCTCACATGCCATTCCATCTACATTTATAACTGATTTTGCCATTTTAGTTACCTCCGTTTTATTTTATTATTTTAAATTAAAAGGTTTTAAAAATTTATAAACCTCTAAAGTCTTTGCACCTTCCATGACAGATACCGGTGCATATACCCAGCCTTCCACTTTCTCCGGATCAACACCGGCTGCAATGAGAGGTTCGGGATTTAATGCGAAAACAATATCCTTATCCTGATTTTGGTTTTTCACGGTATTTGTTTCCATATTTTTTGCCCATTCAAACATATTGTCATCTCCCAGCTTTACGCCGTAGTGATCCATGTCCATATGGTAGTTGATAAAGCTGCGGTGCTTATTTACGATCTGCTCATAGGCTGCAAGAGGAGTTGCCTCTCCCTCATTAACCGTTTTTTCCGTTCCAAGCTTTGTTCCAACCATCAGCATTCCATCATAGGCTGAGTAATTATCCGGCAGCTTATCCGTATCAAGCCCTGCACTCACAAACGGGGCCGCATCAAGCTCCAGCATTACGTCATGAAGAGGACTCTGGCTGTAATCTTTGGCCCAAATAAAGCTTACGCTTCCATCCGGTGCGTTTAAGGACCAGCCTCCATTGATTTCATCTTCCTTCACATTGTCGGGAATCGTGTTTAAAATTGTTTCAAAGGATGTGATAGATTGTTTTCCGACTACATCCAGATTTCCCCCCGCCGTCTGTACAACCGCTGCAATGATCGCTACCACTAATACTGCGGCGGCGGCCACTGCTGCTATTAATTTTCCATTTTTGTTCATTTCCGGATCACCTCGTTCCTGTGGTTGGTTTAAATCGTTTCAGCCGCAATGCATTCGTCAGCACGGAAACTGAGCTTAAGCTCATGGCTGCTGCCGCAAAAATCGGGTTAAGAAGCGGCCCGTTAAAGAGCAGATGTAAAAGCCCTGCAGCAATGGGGATTCCAATCACGTTATACCCGAAGGCCCAGAAAAGATTTTGTTTAATGTTTCGGATGGTCTGCTTGCTTAAGTTGATTGCTGTGGGCACATCCATTAAATCAGAACGCATGAGAACAATGTCAGCGGATTCCATGGCTACGTCTGTACCGGAACCGATCGCGATACCGATATCAGCCTGGGCAAGAGCCGGAGCGTCGTTAATTCCGTCACCAACCATGGCTACCTTGCGGCCTTCGGCCTGCAGCTTCCTGACCTCGTCGGATTTATCCTGAGGAAGCACCTCGGACAATACCCGGTCGATTCCTACCTGCTTTGCAATCGCCTCTGCAGTTCTCTTATTATCTCCGGTGATCATGGCTACTTCTATGCCCATCTTATGCAGGCGTTCAATGGCAGCCCGGCTGGATTCCTTTACAACGTCCGCAACGGCTACAATACCTGCCAGCTTGCCGTTAATAGCCACATACATCGGTGTTTTTCCTTCCCCGGCCAGCTGGTCTGATGCTTCCTCCATTCCTGTTAAAGAAATGCTGCGTTCCGTCATCAGCTTCCGGTTTCCGGCAAGGATATCTTCTCCGTTTATCTTCGCTTCTATCCCCCGTCCGGTTAAGGACTCAAAATGCTCCGTTGCAAATAAGGTAAGTCCGGCATCTTCCGCACCGTGGACAATTGCCTGCCCCAGAGGGTGCTCGGAGCCTTTTTCCGCAGAAGCTGTAAGCTGAAGCAGCAGATCCTTGGAGACCCCTTCTATGGCCAGAACATCAGTCACCGTCGGTTTTCCTTCGGTAATGGTGCCTGTTTTATCAAATACAATGGTGCTGATTTTATGAGCTGTCTCAAGAGCCTCTCCGCCCTTAATCAGGATACCGTTTTCCGCACCCTTTCCGGTTCCAACCATGATAGCAGTAGGTGTCGCAAGACCTAACGCACATGGGCAGGCAATAACCAGAACTGAAATAAATATGGTAAGGGCAAACTTTAAGTCTCCGGCGGTACCAATATACCAGGCAATACCGGAAAGCAGGGCAATCACACAAACGACCGGAACAAAATATCCGGAAACAATGTCAGCCATCTGCGCAATCGGAGCCTTTGAGCCCTGAGCGTCCTCTACCAGCTTGATGATCTGAGCAAGGGCCGTATCGCTGCCGATTTTTTCCGCTCTGAACTGAATGGTTCCTGTAGTATTTAAGGAAGCAGCATAAACCTGGTCCCCTTCTTTTTTATCCACCGGCATGCTTTCACCGGTCAGCATGGACTCATCGATTGCAGTGTGGCCGCCTAGCACAGTCCCGTCTACCGGGATCTTTTCGCCGGGCTTTACTAAAATCATATCACCGATTTCTACTTCGTCAATAGGAATCTCCTTTTCCACACCGTCTTCAAGAATGATTGCTGTCTTGGGAGCAAGCCCCATCAGCTTCTTGATCGCCTCACTGGTTCTTCCCTTTGAAACTGCCTCCAGGGATTTTCCAAGCAGGATAAGGGTGATGATAACTCCAGCTGATTCAAAATACAGAGAATCCACTGCCATAAAATGGCCTTCTGCAATCTGGAACGTGTTGTAGATGCTGTAAAGAACAGCAGCCGTAGTTCCTATAGCAATCAGGGAATCCATGTTTGGACTTCTCTGAAACAGGGCTTTAAAACCAATGGTATAGAATTTATAACCAACGCCTATGACTGGAACCACCAGCAGAAGTTCCACCAGAGCATAGATCAGGGGGTACTCCATAGGTGCAATTCCTGCAGGGAAAGGCAGAGTGACAAACTTAATCATGGGTGCCATAGCAACGTAGAGAAGAGGTACGGAAAACACCGCAGACACGATGAACTTCGTCCAAAGGGTCTTAATCTCCCGCTGCTTGCGAACTCGGTCCTCATCCGCTGCATCTGCTTTGTTTACTTCCAGGGCTTTGTAACCTGCCTTTTCAATGGCTGCCCGTATGGCCGACATTCGTACCTTTTGAGGATCGTAGGTAACCGTAGCTTTTTCTGTTGCAAAATTTACCGATGTACTTATCACACCTTCCAGCTTTCCCACAACTTTTTCTATACGCTTGGCGCAAGCTGCACAGGTCATGCCGCCGATTGGTATGGTCACATTGGCATTTTCGGATTTTTCCACCACCTCATAACCGATTTTTGATACTGCTGCTTTAATCGCAGAAAGTTCAAGTGCGCTGCTGTCATATTCCACAAACAGCTTTTCACTTGCCAGATTGACATTCGCCTGGCTGATACCGGAAAGCTTTCGCACAGTTTTTTCAATTCTCTGCGCACAGGCCGCACAGGTCATGCCTCTTATATTTAAAATTTGACTTTCCATTTAATTCACCTCACTATTTTTTACTGCCCCTTCCTTTGGGCGTCCCCTCCGGCGTTGGCAAAGATCACAATAATACTAATTTTTCCATGGTCTCCAAAAATATGCTATCCTGTTATCTTGTATTTTTCGAGTACTCATGTTATTATTATGGCACTAATTGCGAAATTTGCAAGTATGCACTTTTTTGTGTTATAGTACCCAAAATGATACTAAAGGAGGAGACTATCGATGAACAGCGACTGCACAACTTATCATTGCCCGGTGGATGCCACATTGGATATGATCGGAGGGAAATACAAAGCCCTCATCTTATGGCACTTAATAGGCAATACCCTTCGGTTTGGAGAGCTGCGTAAGCTCATCCCCCAGGCAACGCCCAAAATGCTCACCCAGCAGCTGCGGGAACTGGAGGAAGATCATTTAATCATCCGTACCGTATATCCGGTAGTGCCGCCAAAAGTGGAGTATATGCTTTCGGATCTGGGTAACAGCATCCGTCCGATACTGGAAACCATGTATAATTGGGGAGCAGATTACTTAAGGGAGAATGGCCTTACCGTAAGCTGCTCCATGAAATTCCCTACAAAAGATTCTTAATAAGAAGCTTTCCAGTTTGCAAATATCTCCTTAGATTCCTTAAGGAAATCATAAGAGATCGTGATGGACTCGTCTGTCACGGTCTTTTCCTTGTCAAAAATAGGCCAAGGATTGCATCCGCCTGCCTCCACTTCCACCCGGCTCATAGGAAAACGGTTTCCGCAGTTCTGGCACACAAGAACATCTCCTTCCTGCTTATAGTATCCTCTTCCTGAATCATAGCATACCTGGCAGGTGTTAAACGCTGTCCGGATCGTTCCATCCGGAGCCTTAACTGCAATGACCTCCATCTGGGTACCGTCTACATCAACCGGATAAAATTGGGCCGTACTTGAAATATCCTTTACTGGAATTGCAAGTGCATCTCCACTCCCTACCTTTTGAGCATTTTCTGCCGCTGCTTTGGTTGGTTCTGTTGTCTCTTCAGCCTTTTCCTTGGGAGCGCATGCGGTTAAAGCTGCGGCAGCTATCACCATAACTGCCAGCTTCATTGCAAACCTGCTGCGTTTCTTTCCGTTTCCCTTGTCATATCCGTTCTTAAATTTCTGTAACATGTAAATGTCCTCCTGAATTTATACTTTGTTAATTCTTTTTCTGTTTATCTCTCATAAAAAACATTGCTATGATAATACCAAAAATCGGGAGTATGCAGTGCCAGTGACTTAATAATAAGCTCATCAATCCGTTCTCCTTTCCTCTTTCTTGCCCATCTTTCCAGGACATTGAGGTATTCCTGGATCGATTCCCTGTTTATCCGCAGCAGGAACCGCCTGCTCCCTGGAAGGTATCTTCGGGCCAGATAAGGGTCTTAAAGCCGCTTATTTCCTTCTTGATTGCGTCCATATCTATATTATTTAAATCATCCACAACCTTGATATACCCATAAAAGGCATTGTCCCCGGTGGAAAAGTCAAAGCTTCCCGCAGGTGTGAAATAAAAGCTGTTTTCCCCCTCTTCAAGGGGAAGCTGGGTTGCAAAATCCGGAACAAGAAGCTGGGTTCCATAAGTGTCACCTGAGGTACTGTCAATGATATTCCATTCCACATCCACACCGGATTTCACCACTGCCGCTGCAGGTTTAAAACCTTCATCCGTAAGTTCCATCGTAATTCTCTGAATGCTGTTTCCATATTCATCTGTGGCGTCTTCCGCAACCGCAATCTCATCCGTTGGAATCGTATAACCGGCTGCTACCGGTTCTTGCGGCGCATATTGCTTCAATACACCCTCACCATCAGAGCCTGAATCGCCCTTTACATCTCCCTCTTCTGTCACGGAGATGGACCCGCGGATCATCCCCATCCAGCAGCTATAAGAGATCTTCCCTGTTTTTTCAGGAGTAAATTCAATGACATTTTCTCCGGTCTTAAAGGAATATTCAATGCCAAGATCCCGGATAATCATCCGGTTGTTACAGCCGTTTATGCTTCCCTGGGGTGCATCGATAATCCATTTTACCGGAATCCCCTTCTGAACATTGATGTTGGGATATTTGCCTGGAGAAAGCGTACTGTTTACGATCTGTACTCCGTCTTCTATTTTTGTATCGTTCTTTTTCTCCTGGTCACCGGCGGCATAGGCGTTATTCCCGCCATTTGGGAATAGGTCCGGTACCTGGAATCCTGACAGACTCATTCCCTGGGAAAACATGGACATACCTAATACCACAACCAGCACCGCTCCCACTGTCATGACCTTGCTCGTGAACTTTTTCCCCAGTGCTGAGGAGAGTGCTCCAAGTCCGAACATCAGAGGTACGGTACCAAGGCTGAACAGGAACATGGACAGTGCGCCGGAAAAAGGGCTGCCGGTAGACAATGCGTAAATCTGCATCGCCTGTAAGGGGCCGCATGGCATAAGACCGTTTAGCAGACCTACGATTAATGGACTGCTGCTTTTTGATTTTTCTTTATCAATTTTTCTTGCAAAAATTTGAGGCATTCTGGGATTCAGCCTGCGAAGCCACGGGAAAATACCCAGCATGTTTATGCCCATAATGACCATAAATAATCCGGCAGCCAGTTTTAATACTCCTTGAAGAGTATTAGAGAACGTAACTACGGAACCCAACGCTCCCACCAGGAAGCCTACCGCAGTGTAAGAGATCACCCGTCCCAGGTTATAAAGAAAGGTCGGCCGGAATGTGGAAAAACGGCTCTTATCTGAAGCAGCATCTCCGCTTTTCGGAATACACTGGGACAGATTGATTCCGCCGCACATCGCCACGCAATGAACGGATGTTACTAGGCCGATGACAAACAGCATTCCATAACTCATCTTTTCGTCTGCCAGCTGGCTGGGCGCAAGCAGATTTAAAAGCCCGAATTGCTGGATCAGCATATATAAGGAAACAATGATGAGCAGGATTCCTATGGCCCGATTGCCATCCGGTCCCTTCTTTTCCTGATCTGTTATTACCTCGTAATCCAGACCTTTAATAATCCCCACAATGCTTTTATACGAAATGATATCCGTATCAAAGGTAATGACAGCAGTTCCAGCGCTGTAACTCACTTCCACGTTTTCAATTCCAGCCGTGTTGCGCAATTTTTTTTCAATTTTATTTTGACAGCTGATACAGGTCATCCCGCCGATCCGTATTTTTTTAGTTCTTACAGCAGATCCCATCGTCTGTCCTCCTTTTCAATTTCTGAAAAAAGAATAGCAGGGCGATATGTAGAAGTTGTGTAGATGAGATTTTTTTTCAAAAAAATACACGTGTATACCATCCGTTCAAATAGTATACACGTGTCTATTATGTATTTAAAATTACTCTGCCTGATTAAGCCTTATATCCAGACAAACATCTCCGATGGATGTGGTCACACAACAGGCATTATGGAATGTATATTCTCCGCTCTCATCCGGCTTACGTAAAACCGGGGGAAGGATATCACAGGTCAAATCCTCACCTGCAAGCATGGTAAGAACATTTCCACTGATAATATTGGCAATCTCAGATACGGCAGAGGTAACAAACTCATCCACTGCATCAAATTCCATGCCGCTCATAATATTTACGATGCCGAGAGATGTCTCATGAGGAAGACGGTAAATCACTTCCCCCTTTAAATCTCCAATAAAGCCGATGGATACATCTAGTTCATCATCGCATGAAAAGGAATCAGCAGGGTGGTCTGAAACATCGTTAAGTTCAAGCATCAGCTTAAATACATTCCGGGTTGCTTCTAGAAAGGGTCCATAAAGATCAGTCATTCTTCGCTACCCCCTTTGAAATCGCATAAGCGGCGATGCGCTGGTCTTCTGCCGCTACATGGTTGATAAGCCATGCCATAAGCTTTCCGGCAAACTTCTGCATCAGCTGCTCGTCATAACCGCTGCTCTCATATTCTTCCGTAACTGCAAGAACATAATTTACCATATCGGTATGGATCTTCTTATGCTCCTCCCTGCCCGGATAACTGATTTTCTCCTGGTATGCTTCCTCATCGCGGAAATGCTCTACCACATATGCATTCATAAATTCCAATGTTTCGTTAACCTTTTCTACTTTCTCATCCCAGGAAGCGGAGGAACGTAACACTTTCATAAAAACCTCGACCCGCTGAAACAGTTCCATATGCTGTACATCAATCAACGGAACTCCCAACTCATACTTATCCTTCCAAAGCATTGTTTTCCTGTCCTTTCTGTTAAAATATACCGGCTCTCAAGCCGGTATATTCCTTATCATTAGTTCTGATTTAATTTTGTTTATGCCTGTATTATAACACGATTCGGTTACAAGTCAATGTTCAAATTGCAACAGAGAAAGAAACAATTCTTCACATATTTGCTGTACATTTTTATGATCCGTTTCTACAATTATATCCGCTGCTTTTTCATAAAAATCCTTACGTTTTGCCATAAGCTCTTTTATGAATTCCACGTTCATATTTCCATTTAAAATTGGACGTCCGCCATCGTCCTTTACTCTCTCCAAAATGGTTTCAGGGCTGGCAGTCAGAAGTACGATACAGCTGCTCTTTTTTAGATTTTTAACATTTTCCTCACGTATTACCGCACCGCCCCCACAGGAAATAATGGTCTGGCGGCAGCTTTGCAGATTAAGGATCGCATTGCTTTCGCAGTCCCTGAAGTAATCCTCTCCGTATTTATCAAATATATCACGGATGGGCATCTTCTGATCTTCCACGATCATGGCATCTACATCCACTTCCTTCATGGCCAGCATATCCCTTAAGTATTTGGATACCGTACTCTTACCTGTTCCCATAAACCCAATCAAAGCAATGTTATGGTCAAACAGACTTTTGCTTTGTACGCATTTGCTTTCCTCATCAATCGTTTCAAATATTCTTAATAATTCGGCGTAATAAGCATGATCTCCTATTGCGGCAAGTAAGGTTTCGTTCCTGCGTTTTTCCTCTTCCATCTGAAATATAGAAAGTCCTTGCTCCTTTTTGCATTTCATGATCTCTGCTGCGTAACTAAGACGCCGCATCAGAAGGTCTAAAATTTCCATATCACAGCGACCCAAATCTTTTTTAATATCATTCAGCTCTCTCATATGTCCCTCCATAATAATCTTTTCGTTCCTTTATATTTTTTACATTATACATAATATAGAGGTAGACTGTAAAGCAATTCCTTCGGAATTAAGTAGAACAAATTTACTCATTTTTCATATAAATTCGTTGTTTGGAGGAAATGACACGCGCAAACATCACGAATTGTATCTAAACGACCCGCGTAAAACATCTCCCGACAAACTGAAAACAATAATTCGCTATCCGATTATCAAGTAATATGAGAGAATTATTATTGAGATAGTAAATGTCTTTTCCCTGCTTGCAAGGTTTTATATAATAAGGTACAAATAACGGATGACGCGAATAATATATCGCTTCATCCGTTTTCTGAATTATGATTCATCTGCTCCGCTTTACCGGGAATACAGTACCTCTATTTTAAGAGTCTGAATCTGCCCACTTCCTGTTGAAGCATCTGCGCCTGGGCAGCCAGTTCTTCACTGGAGGAAGAACTTTCTTCTGCGGTCGCAGCATTTGTCTGGACAACTGCGGAAACCTGGTATAATCCCTGATTGATCTGCTCGATCACCTGTACCTGCTGGGAAGAGGATTCTTCGATTCCTCTGATCGCCTGTTCCACAAGCTCCGCCTGCTCTGCTACTCCCTTAAGAACTCTTGCCGTCTCATCGGCTAATTTCTCACCCTCTGCAACACTAGTCACCGAATGTCTGATCAAATCAGCCGTCTGCTTGGCTGCCTCCGCAGATTTTCCGGCAAGGCTCCTGACTTCGTCCGCGACCACTGCAAATCCTTTGCCAGCCTCTCCTGCACGAGCGGATTCCACAGCCGCATTAAGTGCAAGAATGTTCGTCTGGAATGCAATATCTTCAATCACTTTCGTTATGTTTGAAATTTTATCAGAGGCCGATCCAATTTCCTTCATCGCCTCATTCAGTTTTCTCATGTATTCGTTGCTCTCATTCATCCCGGCACCGGCCTGTCCAACATAGGCAGCAGCCCTTTGAACATTTCTCGCATTTTCTTCCGTCTGTTCTGCTACGCTGCTGACGGAAGCATTCAGTTCCTCAATCGTAGCCGCCTGCTCTGCAGTTCCGGAAGCAAGAGCTTGTGCCGCAGAGGAAACCTGTTCAGCCCCTGCATTAACCTGATCGGATGCAGAACTTATTAAAAGCAGTGTGCGGTTTAAATCTTTTCTGATTTTCTGCAATGCAAGCCCAAGGATATCCTGGTCAGAACGCAGGGGGACTTCATTGGTAAAATCGCCGTTGCTGATCCTATCGGCAGCCTCTACCTGTTTACCAATGCTGTCGATCATTTTAGTAAAGGCATTGGCAAGCTGGCCGGTCTCATCCTTTGAGTCAATGTTACCCAGCTCCACATCCACATGTCCCAGGGCAATCCGGTTGGCGGCCTCCACTACCTGCTCAATTGGCTGACTGATCATTTTCGAGATTCTTATTCCTAAAAATATTGCTACACCAGCTCCGGCTGCAACAAAAAGAACCAGAACAACGGTCAGCCAGAATGCAGTATCATGATTGGAATTATTGGTCCTTCCAGCTTCCGCCATTCGGTTATCGATTAATTTATTGAAATTATCAAACATCTTTTGAATGTTATTTGTTTCCTGAAAGAGTGCCTCCCATGCGGCAGCCCCATTACCGGCTTTAGCCTCATCCATACACTTCTCTACGGCTGGCTTAAAGGATTCATTAAATAGCGAAACAGACTCATCCAAAAGGGCAGAGGATTCCGGATTGGTTATGGTCTTGCGGTAATCCTCTATGCTGGACAAAAAATTCTCCGACCCACTGTCAAAGCTTTGCTTCAGTTCATCAAGTTTCTGGGCATCTCCCGCATAGATCACCATGGCTCTGGAGTCCACCCGGAACTGGTACAGACTTTCAAGCGCCTGAAACAGATCTTTCATTGGAGCCGTCTGCCCTTTGTACAAGTAAGTATCCATCTGGCTGATCCTGGCAAGTCCGGCAATTCCTGCACCCCCGACCAGCAACATAATAAGTGCCAGGCTTAAAAACCCCGTCAGCAGCTTTCGCGAAATACTGAAATCCTTAAAGCTTTTCATTTTATTTCCTCCCTGTTCTCTTAGGTATAATTAAAAATAGGACAATCTGCTTCCACATCTGTGAGCGCGATGCTGTCCTTACGAACGGATTCGCAGTATATTTGGTACTGCGGTTAAGAAGAAATAACATGATAGTTAAAGGGTTAAATAAGTCTATGACGGAGAATATGACGGCTTTTAATTTCTGCCTACCGGATTGATTGTAGTGTCGTCTTGTGAAACAAGGTTACATTTTCTACATGAAAAAGCGCAGACACAGTACATTTTGTTTTCACCAAATAAAAAAGTGAAAATACATAGGGCCACAAAATGACGATGTTATTGACGGCTGATATACAATTTTTCAGAAAAACATTCGCAATCTGGCACGATTATTCAAACAAAAGTTCTTTTTTATTGCCTCAATTTATTACTTTATTTGATAATTGACAAATAATATTATTCCATTGTATAATAAATGTTGTCGAAATATACATAATTTTGTAACCGCAGTACCAAATATACTGCGGCTTTTTATTTGATTTATTATGCTAATTAAATAATTTTCCCGTATATTATATAGGGCTTTTTGTATATATTTTAGCTAAATCAGCTCAGATCAAGTCATAAACATGACTCAAAAAAACCGGCCAGAGCATAAAAATCTCTGGCCGGACGGCTATACATATGGAATTTCTATTCGGAAAGCAGCCTCTTTTCCCCGGTGATCTCTTGTATTGGATTTATATCCTGAGTCACTTCCAGAACACCAAGATACTCTCCTTCATGACTTCTCACCGCATAATAGCGGATCAAAATATATTTTCCAGCCATTTTGATCCAGAAGTCTTCCTGGTCTTTTCTTCCGGCTTTGAAATCTTCAACAATCTTTTCAACAACATGAACACTGGCCGGCGGATGGCAGTTGGAAACATTTCTGCCGATAATGGCTTTTGTTCTGGGGAAAGCTCTCTCCTTTCCTTCTGAAAAATACTTTACCACATCATCCTTATTTACAAAGGTAATGTCAAAGGGGAGCGTATTTAACATAGATGTCAGTTCTTCTAACTTAAATTCTCCGGAAGGAAGTTTAATAAGACCTGTTTCTCCTTCTTCCTTTATCTCCGTCTTCTCTTTTCCCTTGTCGTCTGCGGCAGGATTCCATTTCGGTACATGGTCAATCATAAAACCTATTTCTCCGCTTTCATCAGCAATTGTTTTCCACTCTTCCTGGGTCAGTTGTTCTAAAAGCATGGGAGCCATGATATTTTCTTCTTTAAATATCATTTCAGAGATTTTATCCAGTAATTTTTCAATTTTCTGTATCAGGGTTTCATTGACTTCTGCGTTCATATCAAGTAATTCCACTGTTTCTTTCACTTGATTCCTGATTTCATCATCCACTCCCCACATAACCTTTGGAGGTGCCGTGATTCCGTACTTCTCCATATATGGAAACAGCAGATTTTCCTTCTTTCCATAATGAATGGATAAGTCTTTTAATTGATTTACACCTTCTTTAAGCTTAATAAATTCTTCCTTAACATTATCTTTTGCCAGAACCAGATATGGACGGATTCCGTTTTCAATAATATGAACAATTTTCTTATTTTCTCTGATCAGCACATTTAGCGGATGTCCAGGAATTAACGTTGGATCATTATCAGGCTGGTGGATTTCCTCTATAGAACCTTTAAAAACTGAGGCATGGACATCACAAAGCTTTTGTACCTCCTCCACCGGCAGACCATCTGCGATCAGGTCTGTTTCAGCTGCAGAAATTTCAGAGGCGGAAACTCCATGAAAAGCTTCCTCAAACAGCTGCTTGACCTCTTCTACTGATTTTCCTTCATGTAGTTTTTTAATGATCTCTTTTATCGCATTTTGTCTCATTTCGCGATTGTTAATATATTCACTCATAGAATTCCTCCTTCTCCCACGGGGCGAATCTACTTCTTAGTATAAAAAACGCCCCCGTCTGATTGGATCATTTCCCTCAGAGGGAGGCGCTCTTCCTGATTATTCTACTGTAATTACCGAAACAGGACAGCCTTCCTGCGCTTCTACTGCTGTTTGCTCCGCAGACTCCGGCACTTCATCAACATATGCTTCCGCAGGTCCGTCATCTCCCATTCGAAACACCTCAGGACAAACCGATGCACACAGCCCGCATTCAATACAACCCTCTCTATCTACCGTTGCTTTCATATCAACAACTCCTTTCCCAAAGATATCTTTATTGTTGGTAACTTCTTTACAAATTATCCATTTTTTAAAGATATGTTTTATTTTTTTCAGAATACCACTTCCATGGTTTCCTGTATGTTGTAATTACAACATTTTCCATTTTTATTAATAAAATCATCAAAATACATGGCAGAATATAAAATTGTATAGAAGTTTTGGCATAAATATGATACATTTTTTGATAACAGGCGATGTTGATAGGAAGCGAATCGATTGGGCAAAGGAGAATAATTGATGAACACATGGAGCGAGATGTATGACAGGGCAAAACAGGTTCAAAATTCAAGAACAATTTCACCGTTTATTGAAGCGGGCGGAGTTGCCGCAGCTATATTAACAGCAGATAACAACATCTATGTTGGGGTTTGCATCGATACCAGTTCTTCGCTTGGAATGTGTGCGGAACGCAATGCTATTGCAAATATGATAACCCATGGGGAAAGTAAAATAATGAAAGTACTTGCAATTATGCCTGACGGAAACGTCGGCCCGCCTTGCGGAGCCTGCAGGGAATTTATGATGCAGCTGGATAAGGATAGTAAAAACATTGATGTGCTTATGAATTATGATACTTTAGAAACAATGAAACTTGGCGACTTATGCCCGAATTGGTGGACAGACAGCCGTTTTAATCAAATCTGAAGCACCAAAAGAATGTGACTAATGATTTAAACTAACAGGAGTTTAAAATGTGGAAGAAAAAATTAGTTGAAAATTATTTTCAGGCATGGATCGAAAAAGATGCAGATATGCTAAAGACGATCTTTTCAGATGAAATTATATACAGTGAATGTTATGGTCCGGAATATCATGGAATCCAACAGGTTTTAAAATGGTTTGTTGATTGGAATAAGGCAGGAACCGTTTTAGAGTGGTCGATGAAGCGGTTTGTTTCAGAAGGAAATACAACGGTTGTAGAATGGTATTTTAAGTGCGATTATAACAATGTAATCGATGGATTTGATGGAGTTTCAATAATTGATTTTGATGGTAATAAGAAAATTAAAGTATTAAAAGAATTTCAATCGAAAGCAGAACATTATTTTCCCTACGAGGAATAAATCAGAGCAAAACAGAGAGGCCGCAAAACCAACTCACGTTAGTTATGCAGCCCCTCTTTTATTATGCCGGTAGCCGGTTATTATGCATTCATGAAGAATTCGATGTCATCTTCTACAGTACCTATTCCTGCAATACCAAATGTTTCAACAAGAACCTTGGCAACGTTTGGAGACAGGAAACCAGGTAATGTCGGTCCTAAGTGAATATTCTTCACTCCTAAGTAAAGCAGTGCAAGAAGTACGATAACGGCCTTCTGCTCATACCATGCGATGTTATAAGCGATTGGAAGTTCATTAACATCATCAAGACCAAATACTTCCTTTAATTTCAGCGCAATGACTGCCAGGGAATAGGAGTCATTACACTGTCCTGCATCCAGGACTCTTGGAATTCCGCCGATGTCGCCCAGTTCCAACTTGTTGTATCTGTATTTTGCACAGCCAGCTGTAAGAATGATGGTATCGCTCGGAAGCTGCTTTGCAAACTCTGTGTAGTACTCTCTGGATTTCATTCTACCGTCGCATCCTGCCATAACAAAGAACTTTTTAATGGCACCGGATTTCACAGCATCAACCACTTTATCTGCAAGTGCCAGTACCTGATTATGGGCAAAACCGCCTACAATACTGCCTGTTTCAATCTCATCAGGAGAAGGAAGTTTCTTTGCCATTTCAATAATAGCTGAAAAATCCTTCTTGCCGTTTTCATCTGCAGGAATGTTTGGACATCCTGGGAAGCCTGCAGCGCCTGTTGTAAAGATTCTGCCTGCAACTTCAGGAGTTTTTGGAGGAACAATACAGTTTGTGGTAAAAAGAATCGGTCCGTGGAAGGACTCAAATTCACCAACCTGCATCCACCAGGAGTTTCCGTAGTTACCTACAAAGTTGTCATATTTCTTAAATGCAGGATAATAATGAGCAGGAAGCATTTCTCCATGGGTGTAAACATCCACTCCTGTTCCCTTTGTCTGCTCTAAAAGCTGTTCCATATCAGTCAGATCATGGCCGGAAATAAGAATGGCCGGGTTCTTTCTGACACCGATATTAACGGATGTGATTTCCGGATTCCCATAGCGTGATGTATTGGCCTCATCAAGAAGAGCCATTCCTTTAACACCGTATTCACCGGTCTTTAAGGTCAGGGCAACCAGATCATCGGCTGTTAAGCTATTGTCAAGAGTTGCAGCCATTCCTTCGTATATAAAGGAATAAATGGACACATCTTCTTTTCCGATGTTGTATGCATGCTCTGTATAAGCAGCCAGACCCTTAATTCCGTAGATGATCAGCTCTCTTAAGGAGCGGATATCTTCATTTTCTGTTGCAAGAACTCCTACGGAAGAAGCCTTGGAAAGCATGGATTCTCTGGAATCTACAGTAAATACTGCTGCATCCTGATTTCCGTTGTATCCTGTATCCTTTGCAAGCTGGTCTCTTAATCCAAGAACCTTTACGATCTGTGTTTCAATTGCATCCGCATCAAAGTTTGCGTTTGTGATCGTAATAAAGAGACTTGTAAGTACCTCGTGATTGATTGTATGAAGCTCTGCAGCATCTGTTTTTGTCTTTACAACAATTTCAGAAATGCCCTTTACTGCATAAACGAGCAGGTCCTGAAGCTTTGCAACCTCCTCATTCTTACCACAGACACCTTTAATGGTACAGCCTGTGTTTTTTGCTGTCTCCTGACACTGATAGCAAAACATGCTCATATTCCATTACCTCCTATTGTATATTTTCTATGCACAGCACCTTTTTTTCAGTGCTCTTGCTTTCTTTTAAAAGGATACCACTGGAATAAAATTATGTCCGTTGTTATTACAACATACTATCATTTTTATTTTTTTACCCATAAAAAACAGCCATATCAGCAATTTGTTTTACCCAAAATGCTGATACAGCCGTTCGTATCTGAGAACAGCGCCGCTACTTGCAGCAAGCTTTGTGAACCATTTAACGTTCATCCATGCAAATCTTCACAAATTTCGCCATAATCAAAATATAGCTGAAAATGAAAACAAAACCTGCGGCCATAAGAGGCCATTTTCTCTTTTTTTCCGGAATCGATAATCCAACCATGATCCCTACTGCGCACAGGCATATCTTTAATAGTGCAAAATCTTTTATACTGCACTTTTGTACAAATGCATCTGCACACTCACAAATCTCTTTCATCTACACCGTCTCCTTTCATAAATTTTCTTCCATAGTTTTTTAGTCACGACCTGTTTGCTTGATTCATAGTTAGTATACGCCTTTGGAAAAATATTATTATAATCTAACAGAAAATCCCTGTTCTAAATTAAGCCCTGGCTTAAACAATTGTCAGCGATAATCCTGCACATCAAATTCTTTATTTTTATAATAATACTTTCTGTCTTCCTCCACAATCTGCCTTACTACTCTGCAGGGATTTCCCAGAGCTACCACACGATCCGGGATATCTTTTGTCACAACGCTTCCGGCGCCGATCACCACATCGTTACCTATGGTAACTCCCGGATTGATGACAACGTTACCTCCGACCCACACATTGTTTCCTATGGTGACAGGAATGCCGTACTCATATCCTGAATTTCTGGAATCCGGATGAATGGGGTGGCCGGCAGTATAGATCGATACATTGGGAGCAAGCATGACATTGTCTCCGATGATCACCTTACCTACATCAAGGATCGTACAGTTATAATTTGCATAGAAATAATCCCCGGCCTCAATATTAGACCCGTAATCACAGTGAAACGGCGCTTCAATATGAACATCCTTTCCCGCCTTTCCAAGAATACTCCGGATCAGCTCTTCAATCTTTTCTTCTTCATCCGGGCGCAGCTGATTATACTTGTGTATTTTAAGCTTGTTTTCCATTCGCTCCTCTCGGAGCCCATCTAACCAGGCCTTGTAAGGCAGGCCAGCCAGCATTCTTTCTTTTTGGTTCATGCTCTTTACCCTTCTTTCTTTCATCATAATCATAATGATAAATCATGAACCGCAGGATATCAACCGTTAGTCCACCATAACTTTTGTTTGGAGATATTTTTATTTCAAATCTATTGACAGATCATGAATAACCTGGTATTATGTTCAATAATTTATAAAATATTACATTTTTGAACAAAGGAGTATGCGATGCAGGCAATTATTTTGGCCGCCGGAATGGGACGGCGTTTAAAAAAGTTAACGAAAGACCAGCCCAAATGCATGATCACCGTAAATGGCATTCCTATGATCGAACGCATGATGAAACAGCTGGATCATTGCCATTTGGACCGAATCATCATTGTAACCGGACATAAGGGTGAAGAGCTGCAGTCCTTTGTATCCTCTCTCCCCCTCTCCACTCCGGTCACCTACATAGACAATCCGGTTTACAAAACAACAAACAATATCTACTCCCTTTATCTTGCAAAGGACCAGCTTCTCATGGATGATACCATTTTGCTGGAGTCTGACCTGATTTTCGAGCAGGAAGTGCTGACTCAGATCATAAACGATCCCTATCCCAATCTGGCTCTTGTGGCCCATTTTGAAAGCTGGATGGATGGGACGGTGGTTCTTCTTGATGAACAGGACAATATTATGAAATTCCTCACGCGGAAGGATTTCCGTTTTGAGGATATTCATTCCTATTACAAAACTGTCAACATCTATAAGTTCAGCCGCAGCTTTTCCACCACCCATTATGTTCCCTTCCTGGAAGCGTACAGCAAGGCCTTGGGAAACAATGAATATTATGAACAGGTATTAAAGGTCATATCACTTTTGGATGACCACGATTTAAAAGCCACCAGACTGGAAAATGGCTTCTGGTATGAAATCGACGATGAGCAGGATTTAGATATTGCGGAATCCATATTTACAGATTCCCAAAGCAGATTAACCCGGTTATCGAAACGATTCGGCGGCTACTGGCGGTATCCCGGCCTTCTGGATTTCTGTTACCTGGTCAATCCCTATTTTCCAAACAGCCGTTTCATGGGAGAAATCAAAGCCAGCTTTGAAGTCCTTACCACCAGCTATCCCTCCGGTCTTGACGTTAATAACTTACTGGCCGCAAAATCTCTGGGGCTGGACAGAAATCAGGTTCTCACCGGAAACGGGGCGGCGGAATTAATAAGGCCTTTGCTCCGCAGCTTTAATAATTCTGTCGGTGTCCTGCGCCCTTCCTTTGATGAATATGGAGCTTGTTCCCAGAATGCCATTTATTTTACCGTTACAACTCCGGATTATACGTATACCGCCCAGGATATCATGGACTTTTATAAAGATAAGGAACTGGATGCTCTGGTTTTAGTCAACCCGGATAATCCCACGGGAAATTACATTCCAAAGAATGAGGTCCTTTCTCTTGCCAAGTACTGCAAGGCAAGAAGCATCACGCTCATTCTGGATGAATCCTTTATTGACTTCTCCTCTGCGGAGGAATCGCCGTCGCTCATGTGTCAGGAAATACTTGATGAGTATACGAACCTGGTTCTTATCAAAAGCATTTCAAAGTCCTATGGGGTTCCAGGACTGCGGCTGGGGCTCCTCACCTGCAGTGACCCGGAAATCATCAGTCTTGTGCGGAACGAGCTGCCCATTTGGAACATCAACTCTCTGGCTGAGTATTTTCTGCAGATTTTTGAAAAGTATCAATCTGACTATCAGGAGGCCCTGGCGAATTTTAAAAGGACCAGGGAAAAATTATACCAGTCCCTTCATTCCATCAGGCAGTTAAAGCTTTACCCCTCTCAGGCCAACTTCATCATGTGCGAAATCACTGATGGCTGTTCCGCCACCCAGATTGCCGAGTTGCTGTTAAACCGCTATAACATTCTGGTAAAGGATCTGTCCCACAAACCGGGGATGGAAGGCAGGGAGTTTATCCGTATTGCAGTCAGGACAGAGGCAGACAACGAACGTCTGGCGGATGCGCTGAAACACATTTTACGCTAATAAAAGGAGGTAATTATTATGAATACGCAAAATGAATCAAAGGAAACCTGGAAACAGATCTGGACCCGGAAAGGCCGGGCAGATAGCTCCGTTACAGACTTACTGGCATACGATGGATATGAGGCCACCAAGGTGGATATGGAAGAAGTGGCCAGCCAGATCATCAAGCGGCTGGATATACATAAAAATGACAGGGTACTTGAAGTGGGATGCGGTGCGGGGGCCCTGGCTCAATATCTGGACTGTGATTATGTGGGCATTGACTATTCCCCTACCTTGGTCCAAAAGCACATCGAGCTTTTGCAGAATTCGGTCCTGACCGGCGAAGCTGCCGACTTACCGTTTAAGGATAAATCCTTTGATAAAGTGATCTGCTACGGCGTTTACCTTTATTTTGAAAATAAAGATTATGCTGAGAGAGCAACGAAAGAGCTGCTGCGGGTTGCCAGAAAAGGAGTGCTGATCGGAGAAATCCCCATGCGCTCTCACCGGGAGGAACACCTGCTGTTTTCCAAGGAAGAATTTCGCGGCTGGGATATCAGCGATGGTTTTTATGATCCTTATAGAAAAGACCGGTTCAATGCAGTTTATATCTTCTCCTAAGGAATGTGTTATGGCTGTTTCGGGCAGTCATCATGCATGAAGTCGAATAAAGAATCAGATTAAGGGAAAGGCAAACGCCTTTCCCTTTCTTTTCTTCCTTTTACGCCATATCATACCCTTACAGATACAGCCCGCTGCTATTCAGCAGCAGTTCTTTTTGATTGTTATACTCTCATATTCCTTTGGAGTATGGCCCGTGATCTTTTTAAATACGGTACTGAAATAGTATTGCGTATCAAAACCAAGCATATCTGATATTTCATACATCATATATTGATACGTTCCTATCAGCTCCTTTGCCTTTTCTATTTTAACCTCTGAGACATAATCTGAAAAATTTTTCCCAGTCTGTTTTTTAAAAATGCAGCTTAAATGTCCCTGGCTGATATTTAACAGGGCGGACATCTGATTTAAGGTTATCTTTTCCCGGTAATGCTCCCGGATATATTCCTGAACCAGCTCAATATACTTGTCCTTCCTGCTCTCCTTATAGGTCTCCAAAGCTTCTGCCACCTGATCACGGAACCGTTCCAGCCAGGTGATCACGGCGCTCAAATCTGACAGCCGGTTTAACTGACCTGCCACATCTAAAATATAGGGAAAGCTCTGATCCTCTCTCTCTTCCAAAAGGAATGTAATATAGTAATAAAGATTGCTGCATGCATTTACTGCCTGGGAACGGGAGGGCTTACACTGAGCAAACAGCTGAATGATCTGGTTCATGATATTGGAAAAGCCGTCTCGGTCATTTTGACGGATAACGCCTGTTAATTCCTTCTTTAAAAAATTAATATTAAAGCTGCTGCAGTGATAGAAATTTTCTTTGCAATTTTCTAAATAATATACAATCGAGCCGGAATTGTCATAATATGTTTCATTCATTGCACTCATAGCCTGGTAAAGATGATCCTGAACTCCTTCTGCTTCCCTTACCGGCCGGCTGACCGTAATGGACACAGGAATCTCGAAATAATCCCTCATCGCTTTACGGAACTTGACACTCATTGCTTCAACCGATTCTTTATAATCATCCATTCTCTCCAGGGAAAGAACAAGGATAAAACCTTTTTGCTCCTTTTTCAGAAGGCAGCATCTGTCAAAAAAACCTTTTACCATTTCATGAATCATATTTTCCGCAAAATTTATAATTCTTTTCTGATCAGCCCTGTTAAATTTCTCGGAAAACCCCTCATGCCTGTAATTAAAATGAATCAGCATCAAAAGGAGCACAGGATAACGCTCCCGGATCATTACAGACAGCCTTTCATCCGGATGGGCATCCGAATCACAAATCAAAATATGCCTGAAATAATTTTGAATCCGCTCGTCCGCAGTTACCTCTCCGCCTTCCATCAGCCCTATCCTCCGATGGGTTAGATTGCATCTGTCTTTGGCTCGTTCCAGAGCTGCAAGCAATGTCTTCTCATCAAGCTCCATCTTTACAAGATAATCAACAGCGCCCAAACGCAGCGCTTCTTTCACCAGAGAAAACTCTTCCAGGTTTGTCAAGAGAATAAAAGATGCCGCATATCCATGTTCAACTGATGCCTTCATAAAGCTTATCCCATCCATGACAGGCATCCCAATGTCCGTTATCACAATATCCGGCCGAAGGGCTTCCATTTGTGCAAGAGCCTGACGGCCATTTGAGACCTTTCCGACTATTTTACACTGATGCTCTTCCCACTTTAGAAGGGAAGATACCCCTGCCAGAATTAGCGGTTCGTCGTCTACGATCATAATCCGATACATATTTATACTCCAAAGGAATTTTTACGGTTACCTGCATTTATACCTCCGCATCGGTTTCCCTTGTGCTTATCCCATTGATTGATGGGCCGAGGTATCTTCTCTTATGGTATTCCATTTTCATTATCCCGTATCGTAATTCGTATCTCTTAATCGTTCTCTTTATATCTCGTTCTTTTATTCTGCTCTTTATATTCCGTTCTTTTATTCCGTTCTTTTATTCCGTTCTTTTATTCCGTTCTTTTACTTCGCTCTTTTACTCCGCTCTTTTTCTCCAGGCTCATGTCCCTCATAAAACAGAATTATTTAAAAGGAATAGCCATACTCTTTCATACACTGCTTTATGTATTCCTCATAGGCACTTTCCAGCCACAAATTCCTTAAAAGCGTCATAGATTCCCCATAGCCCGCCCTTCCATAGTCATGCTTATCCAGTACCTTTAAGATTCCCTGGGAGGGGCCGTAGTCCAATACGCCGCTGCTCTGCCCAGGCTCCATAGACCGGGTCTGTTCTGCCAGCCAGATTATTTCCTGATTATCTCTTAGAAGATCAGCTGTATCATATTCTGCTTCTTCGTATTCAATTTTAACTTCAGATACTTCATTGATCTCCTTGATGAGATCTGCAGGCTCTTTTTCTTCGGCAAATCCTTTCTCCACAAAGCTCCAGATTTTTTTAAGTTCCTCCGGATATTCTCCTGCCTTCATGCCGTAATACATATAGATTCCTATCCTGGCTCTGCAACCCTTATCAAACAAGGATGGATCTGCACTGGCGTAGAGCTCCTTCAGCTGATCCTCAGAAGGCTTCAGTTTTTCCTCTATGAGTTTTCCCTTCAGTTCATCTCTCACTTCCATCTGTGTTCTGGAGATATATTCCATCAACCCATACTGGCTGGGGCCATAAGAAATACCTTGGGAAGACTGCCGTTTTTTATTTTCTTCCCCCAGAGATCTTTTTATATCTTTCAAAGCGATATCCGCAGGGATCCCATATTGGGAAGCTTTTAACCGTTCTACTGTATCTCGGACAAGACGTTCCATTGCCTTTTGTTTTAATACCTCCCCAGGAACCTCGCCCTGGATATTCGTCTCCCAAAATCCGCTGTCATTAGGGTCCAGCTGATATTTATTGTAAAAATAGGACGTAACTTCGGCCCGGCAGTCATTTTCATAAAGCGCCAGATGGTCCTGAGTAATGGTGTAACTTCCAATTTTCAGCACTTTATGGGAAGGGCCTTTCAGCCACCAGATCCCTGCTATAAGTAATGCTAAGAATACAACCGTTCCCATTATCACGTTCCATCTGTGCGCTTTTTGTTTCATTGTTTCCCCCCTGCTCCTTACAGCTTTCTTCTATATTTTACCAGTTCCTGAGTCAAACGTCTCTCCATTTCATGAATCTCCTCCATTTCTGCATCCGGATCCTGGAGAATACGTTTTGCTTCTTCAAGCAGCTGTGTCAGACCTGCCTCATCCACATTGCTGTAATCTTCTGCATTGATATTGGAAGCCATATCCATAATAAAGCTTAAATTCTTTTTTATTACCTTTTCCGGCACATAATCGGATTTCCACACCAGTGACGGCTTTATGGCTCCTTCTTTGGCAGTTCTGGAGGAGTGAATGTCCAGGTAATTATTTTTTGCTGCTGTGGGTATGCTGATCTCAAAGGAGATATCAGTGTCTCCGTTCTTTTTAGCCCTGCTGACAACTTCCGTTACATCAAGCTTTTGGATCAGGCTATCCGATGTCATGGCTTTTGTAAAGAAGGCTGCCGGATTGGTGCCTATACGGGTTGGGAAAGTGTTGAAGGTTACCGTTGCGCCTTCCCAATCACTCTCCACCTGATAAATATCTGCGCTGGTAAAATCCGCACTTGGTATGCCGGACAGCTCAAAGGTCAGGTAAACTGCCTGAGCGGATTCCGGTACCTGTTCCAGGCTGAACTTCATAAGAGTTTTTCTGGTATAATTCTGTGCTCCCGCATCATTTTTTACAATCAGGGAGGAAGATCCGCTGAAATTTTTATTGCTGTCCGATCCGCCCTGTACGTATACATTATCCAATACCGGTGCGGACTCGTCACCGACTTGTACTTGAATCTGCGGGGTAAACCCAGCCGTATTGCAGAGCCCCTCAGGCAATATCAGCTGCCCGGTTAAATCATAGGTCCCAAATACGTCTTTCTGATAATCCCCTCTCTCCCACAGGATATCCAGTGTGTGGGTCCCTCCGGCGTTGTCATAGACTTCCACTGTCTTTGGAAGCGGAAGATCCGTGAACTTTGTTCCGGGATCTGCCCTCATTCGGTCAAACTCACTGGAAATGCCGATGATTTCACATGTATTAGGTTCCTGAACCTTTATTGTGATCTTGCTGGTCCGGCCTGCCCTTCCCGCTGTCCTTACAGTCAGCTTGATAAACGGAGTTTTCTGAAGCACCTCTACATTGGTATCGGATTCTATAATGTCTCTGCCTATATAAGGGAGTGAAATCTCAATGGTACCATGGTTCTCCTGAGTGGGATCCGACACCCCTACGGTTGCCTCGTCTCCATTGATCTGCATGATTACAGAAGCGGCTTTACTAGAGGTGATCCCCGCCGCAGTCGTTGCCTTGTTATTCCAGAAATTCACTGCCGTGATTCCCAGAGCCCTTTCTCTGACTGCATGAGCATCCTCGCTGCACGCAAGGACTTCAATGTCCGGATTTTCGCAGTACTGTGCCGTTTCTTCCGCATTCTTACCAGGGAGAATCACATAAGAATAGTCCGCGTTTGATGGCCTTTTCCCGTGCTCGAACCAGAATGAGGCAAACTGGTTTGTCTCCTCTCCTTCACTGGTACCCTGGGAATTCCAGTTACCGGTCCTCTTTTCTTTCAAGGCCATGACATCAGTTTTCTCAGGAAAATAGTAGCCGATATCGGAGCCTGACGCATTTCCCTCCAGATGGATCCAGGAAACGCCGGGTATATTCGTTCCTTTTGATGCACGTTCCTCACCATCGTCCCTGATATCCTTTGCTTCCCCATCGAACAGTACCTCGTTGCTTCCAGTCTCATTAAGTTTCCGGTTGTCAATAATGGTCTCCACGTAATTGCCGGTGGAAGAAGTGATCCCGCTTCCCACTGCCGCGATTTCGTCATCAAACATGAACCAGGACTTTTTAGCGTCCGTGCCTGATCTGGTACTGCCGCTATTGCCCAGGGTCTTATAATGCATTCCTGCCGCGCCGTAACTGCCAAGGCTGGAACCGCCGACCCAGCTGTAAATATTCTTTGTCCGGTCACCGGCGCCGTCGGGGCGGGTGACATATTCCGTGGTCGTTCCTGCCAGACGCTTTGGATCTACGGTAGCCCAGTAGCCTTCCCCGTACTGTTCTCTGTCACGGTTGTAGAGGTATGTCATTCCATCGGAAACATTCCAGGTGCGCTTGCCTTCATCGTTGATCAGCTCATGTCCGTACGTACGGCTGGAATGCATGGATAAAGCAAATCCGAATTCCGGCATTATATGTACCAGCTTATCCATACCTGCAAACAGTTTGTGAAGCACATACTCACTCCTCGGTTCAATGGAAGCATCGTTCATAATCTGATTAGCCTTCATTAAAGAAGCAATATGGGTACTGTGGCTGTAATAATAACCCTCATCCACCCCAATGTAATATTTCATCATGCTGTTAAAGCGGTCCTGCTGTTCTGCAGGCATGGCATCCCCCATCAGCATCATGGCATCCATGATTCCAGCGCCTCTTGTTTTGTCATTTGAGGTTTTCCTGGTAACATCTCTTCCCGATACCATATCCATGCACAGACCATTATAAATAAATGGCTCGATCCCTTCAAATACCATATCAAAGATCAGCTGTTCTGCGTGATCCTCATAGGTCAGTTCAAAATCAGTGCCGGAAAATATTGAAAATAGAATGCTCAGCTTCTCATACAGCTGGGAACCATATCCGCCCATATAGGAAAGAGCCTGGTGCTGGATAAAGGACCCGTCCTCATAGAATCCATCTCCTGTGGTCACATACTCAAATACGGTCTTATATGCCTTTTTCACATGATCCAGTTTATCCCGATTATTGGTCAAAATACCGGTTTGGACTACCACCATGCCTTTGTCGATTAGATTTGCCCCTGTCATGGCCGGGGAACCAGGATAACCGGAGGGACGGTCGCATACGCTGGTAAACCGGTTGACTGCCGCTGCATAGCGATCAATTTGATCCGGTGTCAAATCTCCATATAGAATCAGAGCCGTATCCAGAAATGCAATGGGACCTCCGATTTCCCAGTGCCACCAGTTTCCGAATACCGGATTCTTTTCATCACTGCTGTTATAATGATGTTCATTCATAAAATCCAGGGCTTTGATCAGCTCTTTTTTTACTTCCTCATTCTGGTACAGCCGGCTTCCCTTTGTTGCCCATGCGATCGCCACATCTTTTAACCGGTAGAAGGTCACAGCTACATTGCCGGAGTGGACCTTGGCTTCTGCGCCGGTTCCTTTGATGTAGCTCATATCCAGGTCGCTCCAGAGATTTGTCCTGGACTCATCATTTTCCTTTATCATGGCATTCCAGTATTCCCCGGCCTTTTCATCAAGCACCCGGATATAGGTGCGGACCGCCTCATTACCGGTATCCAGTTCACCGCCCAGCAGCGTAACCAGCCACCTTTCCCTTAGTTCCTGAAACTGGGAATCAACTGGTTGTGCATTCATCGCCACGGAAAGCTCCGACGCAAGTTCATTGATTCTTTCCCTCACCTCTCTGGTAAACAGGCTGACTTCAGGTGGAGCCACATTTTCATAGGTCAGCTTACTCTGATCGTATTCCTTCTGGAAAAGCGATTTGCCCTCTTCCATAAGCTGCACTATTTTACCATAAGACTCAGGCGTATAAGCACCGGGATTTAAGCTCTTGGCCTTTTTGTAAAGGGATGGAAGACCGGGAAGCGTCACGGTTATATCGTACTCCGGCAGCCAGGCAGAGGTTTTAAAGTTTCTTGCTTTAAATACCACACTGTCTTCATAAATCTTTACATGGTAACCTGTTCCGGCTTCTGTTACTCCGTTTTCCGTCTCATTATAAGAGGGCAGATCAATAAAGGTGCCGTATTCCCTGTCAATGGCCTCTGCCACGCCGAAACCGTTGTGAATATGACCGGACATGTAAATCACCTGGGGATATTTGGCAAATATCTCCTTTACTTTGGAATCCTGATTGCCGAAATCCAGCAGGATATTGCTTCTCCAGTGACTATCCTTTAATGCATTGTGTCCCATGACAAAAATCGGCTTATCCGGGCTGGCATTTTCAGCCAGAGTCTCTTTAAGCCAGTTTAACTGTTCCCC
>Ga0213824_1000440_pt1 | contig 32366 bp, 27 predicted proteins | sample MC6MC0906MG_FD_179892 | JGI IMG/M metagenome (GOLD analysis project Ga0213824, IMG submission 179892) | Enriched soil aggregate microbial communities from Iowa State University, Ames, United States - MC6-MC0906-MG | ecosystem: Environmental > Terrestrial > Soil > Unclassified | place: USA: Iowa...
GATCGGCAGCTGGTTCACTCGTTTCTTACGTATTGGAAATTACAGATATTGATCCGATTGAATATGACTTGCTATTTGAAAGGTTTTTAAATCCTGAACGTGTGACACTTCCAGATATTGATATTGATTTTCCAGATATAAGACGTGATGAGATGATTCGATATGTGAAAGATAAATATGGTCAGCTTTGTGTTGCTCAAATTGTAACGTTCGGAACTCTTGCAGCGAAAGCCGCAATTAGGGACATCGCTCGTGTAATGGGGCTTCCGCCACGAGATATTGACATATTTTCAAAACTTATCCCATCAAAGCTTGGTATAACGTTAAAAGATGCATATGAAGAATCTCAGTCACTCCGGGAGTTTATACAAGGGAATCTTTTGCATGAGCGTGTGTTTGAAATTGCAAAACGTGTAGAGGGATTACCGCGTCATACGTCTATTCATGCGGCCGGCGTTATTATGAGCCAAGAACCGTTAACAGGAAGTGTAGCAATTCAAGAAGGGCATAACGATGTTTATGTTACGCAATATCCAGCCGATGCATTAGAAGAGCTTGGGTTGCTCAAGATGGACTTTTTAGGATTACGTAATTTAACGTTACTTGAAAATATTATAAAGTTTATTGTGAAAAAAACGGGGAAACACATTGATATAAGAAATTTACCTCTTCAAGATGAAAAGACGTTTCAATTGTTAGGAAGAGGGGATACAACAGGTGTATTCCAGCTTGAATCAGGTGGTATGCGAAATGTACTTCGTGGGTTAAAACCGAATGAATTTGAGGATATAGTTGCTGTTAACTCGTTATACAGACCGGGACCGATGGAACAAATTCCAACCTTTATTGAATCGAAGCACGGAAAACGACGAATTGAATATTTACATCCGGACTTAAAGCCGATTTTAGAAAGAACATATGGCGTAATTGTATACCAAGAACAAATTATGCAAATCGCATCGAAGTTAGCCGGGTTTTCGCTTGGAGAAGCGGATTTACTGCGCCGTGCAGTGAGTAAAAAGAATCGTGATATTTTAGATCAAGAACGTAAGCATTTTGTTCAAGGTTGTTTGAAAAATGGATACGATGAGACAGCTTCAGAACAAATTTACGATTTGATTGTAAGATTTGCGAACTACGGTTTTAACCGAAGTCACGCTGTAGCTTACAGTATGATCGGATATCAGCTTGCCTATTTAAAAGCGAATTATACGCTGGAATTTATGACAGCATTATTATCAAGTGCAATTGGAAATGAAGATAAGATTGTGCAGTATATACGAGAAACGAAACGGAAAGGGTTTCATGTTTTGCCGCCGTCTCTTCAGAGAAGTGGTTATAACTTCCAAATAGAAGGGAATGCGATACGTTACAGTTTACTTTCAATTCGAAATATCGGGATGGCTACAGTGACGGCGTTACTTGAAGAACGTGAGGAAAAAATGTTCGAAGATTTATTTGAATTTTGTCTTCGTATGCCATCAAAGTTTGTAACGGAGCGAAATTTAGAAGCGTTTGTCTGGTCGGGATGTTTTGACGATTTTGGTGTTTCGAGAACGAATTTATGGAAAAGTCTTAAAGGAGCGCTAGAATACGCGAACCTTGCACGTGATTTAGGAGATGCTGTTCCAAAATCAAAATATGTACAAGGAGAAGAGCTATCCTTTATTGAACAGTTAAATAAAGAGAAAGAAGCCCTCGGTTTTTATTTATCTAGTTACCCGACAGCGCAGTATGCGAAGTTAGGAAAAGAATTAGAAATCCCATCTCTAGCTCAGGCGATGCGACATAAGAAAAAAGTACAAAGAGCGATCGTATATATAACAAGTGTGAGAGTGATTCGTACGAAAAAGTTTCAAAAGATGGCGTTTATTACATTTTGTGATCAAAATGATGAAATGGAAGCGGTTGTTTTCCCGGAAACGTATATACATTTCTCAGACAAGTTACAAGAAGGGGCAATTGTTTTAGTTGACGGTACGATTGAGCTAAGGAATCATAAGCTGCAATGGATTGTAAATGGACTCTATCCGTTAGAGGAAATGGATGTTTATGAAGAAAAGAAAGACGCATCTGTTTACGTGAAATTGCCATCTCAGTATGAGAAAAAGCTTTTAAATCAGGTTACAAAAATATTGTTTGACTATTCAGGTTTTGCGAAAGTACTAATTTATTATGAAAAGGAACATAAAATGGTACAATTATCTCGAAGTTTATCAATTCATCCAAGTGAAGAATGCTTAGGAACACTTCGTGAAATTGTCGGCGGCGAAAATGTCGTTGTGAAAATATAATGGACAATTTCCCTACACTTCGATTATTATAGTAGTAGTGTTCGTGGTCAGACCACTTGGAGAAATTGATATCAGCAAGAATAATTTGAGGAGAGTGGATAGTTTGTCAACACTTCGTGAAGAAGCACTTCACATGCATAAAGTGCATCAAGGAAAATTAGAAACTGTATCAAAAGTAAAAGTAGAAAATGCAAAAGATTTAAGTCTTGCATATTCTCCAGGGGTTGCAGAGCCTTGTAAAGAAATTTATGACGATAAAAGTAAGGTATATGAATATACAATGAAGGGAAATATGGTAGCAGTTGTGACAGATGGAACGGCTGTACTTGGTCTTGGTAACATTGGACCTGAGGCATCTCTTCCAGTAATGGAAGGTAAAGCTGTATTATTCAAGAGCTTTGCTGGTGTAGATGCATTCCCGATTGCCTTAAATACAAACGATGTAGATAAAATTGTTGAAACTGTAAAATTAATGGAGCCAACTTTTGGCGGTGTAAACTTAGAAGATATTGCAGCACCAAACTGCTTCGTTATTGAAGAACGTTTGAAAAAAGAAACAAATATTCCTATCTTCCATGATGATCAACACGGAACAGCTATCGTAACAGTAGCGGGCCTTGTAAACGCGCTGAAATTAGTTGGAAAGAAAATGTCTGACATTAAAGTTGTCGCAAATGGCGCAGGTGCAGCGGGTATTGCAATCATTAAACTTTTATATCGCTATGGTGTACGTGATGTTATTATGTGTGACCGTAAAGGTGCAATCTATGAAGGTCGCCCTACAGGTATGAATCCGGTGAAAGATGAAGTTGCAAAATATACAAATAAGAATCGTATTGAAGGTTCTTTAGCTGACGTTTTACAAGGTGCGGACGTATTCATTGGTGTATCTGCAGCAGGTGCATTAACTGAAGAGATGGTTCGTACTATGAATGACGATGCAATTATTTTTGCAATGGCGAATCCGGTTCCAGAAATTATGCCAGAATTGGCAAAAGCAGCGGGCGCAGCTGTTGTTGGAACAGGTCGTTCTGACTTCCCGAACCAAGTAAATAATGTACTAGCGTTCCCTGGTATTTTCCGCGGTGCACTTGATGTACATGCGACACAAATTAATGAAGAAATGAAGATGGCAGCTGTACAAGCCATTGCAGAGCTTGTATCAGAAGATGAGTTGAATGCGGACCATATCATTCCGGCACCATTTGACGCACGTGTAGCGCCTCAAGTAGCGGCTTACGTTGCGAAAGCGGCAATGGAGACAGGAGTAGCTCGCCGTCAAGTAGATCCAAATGAAGTCGCTGAGAAAACAAAACAATTAGCGCTGATTGGTAAAGAATAAGCGAGGAATTTCCATTGACATCATCAAATACAAAAGTATATCTCGAAATTGTAAAAAAAATCCGTTCCATAATGGAAGAGGATGGTTTAGTAGCGGGGGATCGTTTGCCGTCTGAGCGTGAATTAAGTTCACGCTTAAACGTTGGACGTTCCTCTGTAAGAGAAGCATTGCGTGCTTTAGAACTTGTAGGATTAATTGAAACGAGACGTGGTGAGGGGACGTTTATTCGAAACTTTTACGATAACGGTCTTGTACAATTAATTGCTCCGTTCTTGCTGCAAGATGAGAAAACAATTCGTGATTTATTACAAACAAAACGATTGCTTGAGAAAGATATGATTCGAATTGTATGTAATTTGCCGAAAGAAACATTTTCTAAAGTGCTAAGTAAATTACGCCAAGTGCTTGAAGAAAATGAAAGCTCAATTCCAATGCTTCATCAAACGTTCTTTAAAACACTTATTGAACAATTCGATAATTATTTACTTTATCGCATTTGGATGATCGTAAATGATTACGTTGCAACGCTTTCTTGTGAAATTTCAGGAGATTCTATCGAAATATATAGAAAGCTTTATGCTGCCTTGAAAGAGAAACAAGAAAATGATGCGTTAAAAATTTACGATGAATTAGTAGAGAATATACAGTTTCACTCGTAATGTATAAAATTTGTCGAAATGACCATGACACGTTATGACAAACATTCTACCGCATAGCGGTTAAAGTTAAACGTAAAGAGAGAGGTTATTAGACAGATTGAAGAAGATAAGGCTAACATCAAACTTTGGTGTTAGCCCCATTTTCTTCTTACGCTAACCTTAGCTCTCAACGAAGGGGGTCAAATTGTGCTAAGAGATTTATTCGTGAAAAAGAAAAAGTATGCTGCAATACCTTCAGAACAAGTACGAAAAGATGTACCGGATGGGGTTATGACAAAATGTCCGAAATGTAAAAAAATCATGTATACAAAAGAGCTTCTTAAAAATTTAAAAGTATGTGTGAATTGTGGCTATCATCACCCGATGAATGCATGGGAACGTCTTGATAGTATATTGGACGAAGGTTCATTTCGTGAGTATGACAAAGAGATGGTTTCATTAAACCCACTTGAGTTTCCAGACTATGAAGAGAAACTAGAGAGCGATCGTAAAAAGACTGAATTGAACGAAGCGGTTGTAACTGGTGAAGGAACGATTGATGACATGCTTGTTGTTGTTGCAGTAATGGATTCTCGTTTTCGAATGGGGAGCATGGGCTCTGTTGTGGGAGAAAAAATTGCCCGTGCGGTTGAAAAGGCATACGACTTACAAGTTCCATTTATTATCTTTACTGCTTCGGGTGGTGCCCGTATGCAAGAGGGGATATTAAGTTTAATGCAAATGGCAAAAACAAGCGTAGCTTTGAAAAAGCATAGTAATGCAGGAGGACTATTTATTTCTGTTATGACTCACCCGACGACGGGCGGGGTTTCAGCGAGTTTCGCTTCACTTGGTGATTATAATCTTGCAGAGCCAGGTGCACTTATCGGATTTGCTGGTAGACGTGTAATTGAACAAACAGTGCGTGAGAAGCTGCCAGAGGATTTCCAAACGGCAGAATTTTTACTAGAACATGGTCAATTAGATGCGGTTGTGCATCGTGATGATATGAGAGAATCGCTCCGTAAGATTTTAGAAGTTCATCAAGGAGGGGAAATGGCTGTATGGCAGAGCTAGAATTTGAGAAACCAGTTGTTGAGCTAAGAAATAAGATTCGTGAACTGAAAGACTATACGAAAAACAGCCAGATGGACTTCAGTGAGGAGATTCGTATTTTGGAAGACAAGCTAGAAAATTTAGAGGAAGATATATACGGCAATATGAAAGTATGGGACCGTGTTCAAATTGCTCGTCATGCAGAACGACCGACAACGCTCGATTATATTGAGCACTTATTTACTGATTTTTTTGAATGTCATGGAGATCGCCTATTTGGTGATGATGCAGCGATTGTCGGCGGCATTGCGAAATATAAGGGGATGCCTGTAACTGTAATTGGGCATCAACGCGGAAAAGATACGAAAGAAAATATTCGTCGTAATTTTGGGATGCCTCATCCAGAAGGATATCGAAAAGCACTGCGTCTCATGAAACAAGCGGAAAAGTTTAATCGTCCTATTATTTGTTTCATCGATACGAAGGGAGCTTATCCTGGTAAAGCAGCTGAAGAACGTGGACAAAGTGAAGCTATTGCCCGCAATCTATTTGAGATGGCAGGTTTAACGGTACCAGTTATTTGTATCGTTATCGGTGAAGGTGGTAGCGGTGGTGCGCTAGGTCTTGGAGTAGGAGATTACATTCATATGCTGGAAAATTCCACTTATTCTGTTATTACACCAGAGGGTGCAGCGGCAATTCTTTGGAAAGATGCAGGAAAAGCGAAGGAAGCTGCAGAAGCAATGAAAATTACAGCAGCGGATTTGAAAGAATTAGGTGTAATTGATGAAATTATTCCAGAGGCAAAAGGTGGAGCGCACCGTAATCTTTTGAAACAGTCAGAAAATATAGATTTAATGATTAGAAAAACTTTTGAACAATTAAACGGAATTTCGAAAGATGAATTAATCGAAAAACGTTATGAAAAATATATGAAAATTGGGCAAGTTTCGTTTTCAAACGCTTCCATTGGGATAAAATAAGAAAAGCGTGCGTTCCTCTTCGCGAATGCACGTTTTTATTATGAAAAGACACATCTTCTCCATTGTGTTTTTATATTTTTTCGTGTTATTTTATTATAAGGCAAATAATCTTTATGAGGTGAGTACAAATGAAACGTATTGGTGTATTAACAAGTGGTGGAGATTCACCTGGTATGAATGCTGCCATTCGTGCAGTTGTTCGTAAAGCGATTTTCCATGATATTGAAGTATATGGTATTTACCATGGATACGCTGGATTAATTTCTGGTCACATTGAAAAATTAGAACTTGGTTCTGTTGGCGATATTATCCACCGCGGTGGTACGAAATTATATACAGCAAGATGTCCTGAGTTTAAAGACCCAGAAGTACGACTAAAAGGTATCGAGCAATTAAAGAAACACGGTATCGAAGGACTTGTTGTTATTGGTGGAGATGGCTCTTACCAAGGTGCTAAAAAATTAACTGAACAAGGATTCCCATGTGTTGGTGTACCAGGTACAATCGACAATGATATTCCTGGAACAGACTTCACAATTGGTTTCGATACAGCTTTAAATACTGTTATTGATGCAATTGATAAAATCCGTGACACAGCTACATCTCATGAACGTACATATGTTATCGAAGTAATGGGACGTCACGCTGGAGATATCGCATTATGGGCTGGTTTAGCTGATGGTGCAGAAACGATCTTAATTCCAGAAGAAGAGTATGACATGGATGATGTTATTGCTCGTCTGAAACGCGGTAGTGAACGTGGTAAAAAGCACAGTATTATCGTTGTAGCTGAAGGTGTTGGAAGTGCGATTGACATCGGTAAGCACATTGAAGAAGCAACAAGCTTTGATACTCGTGTAACTGTATTAGGTCACGTACAACGTGGTGGATCACCAAGTGCACAAGATCGTGTATTAGCAAGTCGTCTTGGTGCAAGAGCAGTTGAATTATTAATTGCTGGTAATGGCGGACGTTGTGTTGGTATTCAAAACAATAAACTTGTTGATCATGATATTATCGAAGCGTTAGCTCAAAAGCATACAATCGATAAAGATATGTATCAATTATCTAAAGAATTATCCATCTAATAGGCTTAATGCCTTGTATTTGGGAACGGTTTCATAATTTTCGGAGGTGCAATATGCGTAAAACTAAAATTGTATGTACTATAGGTCCTGCTAGTGAAAGTATTGAGAAATTAGAACAATTAATCGAAGCAGGTATGAACGTTGCTCGTTTAAACTTCTCTCACGGTAGCCATGAAGAGCACGGCGCTCGTATTAAAAACATTCGTGAAGCTTCAAAGAAAACTGGTAAAACAGTTGGTATTTTACTTGATACAAAAGGTCCAGAAATCCGTACTCACGACTTCGTAGACGGACAAGCTGAGCTTGTAACAGGTGCAGAAGTAGTTCTTTCTACTGAGCAAGTATTAGGTACTGCAGAGAAATTCTCTGTATCTTATGCAGGTCTTTATGACGATGTAGACCCAGGTTCTCGTATTCTAATCGATGACGGTCTTATCGAACTAGAAGTAATCGAAAAAGCTGATGGAAACATCCGTACAAAAGTATTAAACAGCGGAACTGTAAAAAATAAAAAAGGTGTTAACGTACCAAACGTAAGCATTAAGCTTCCTGGTATCACTGAAAAAGACGTAAAAGATATCGTTTTCGGTATCGAGCAAAAAGTTGATTTCATCGCGGCATCTTTCGTACGTAAAGCATCTGACGTATTAGAAATTCGTGAATTATTAGAAGGACATGACGCTCAATACATCCAAATCGTACCAAAAATAGAAAACCAAGAAGGTATCGACAACATCGATGCAATCTTAGAAGTTTCTGACGGTTTAATGGTTGCTCGTGGTGATATGGGTGTAGAAATTCCACCAGAAGAAGTACCATTAGTACAAAAGCGTCTAATCAAAAAATGTAACGTATTAGGCAAACCGGTTATTACTGCAACACAAATGTTAGATTCTATGCAACGTAACCCACGTCCAACTCGTGCGGAAGCAAGTGACGTAGCAAACGCAATCTTCGATGGTACAGATGCGATCATGCTTTCAGGTGAAACTGCTGCGGGTCAATACCCTGTAGAAGCTGTAACAATGATGGCTAACATTGCAGTACGTGTTGAAAAATCATTACAATATGAAGATATGTTCAAAAAACGTATTAAAGAGTTCACTCCAACAATTACAGATGCAATTAGCCAATCTGTTGCGCATACAGCACTTGCTCTTGATGTAGCTGCAATCGTAGCTCCAACAGAAAGTGGACATACTGCGAAAATGATCTCTAAATACCGTCCGAAATCTCCAATCGTAGCTGTAACATCTGACGAGCAAGTAGGACGTCGTCTTGCACTTGTTTGGGGTGTACAAGCGTTTATGGCTGGAAAACGTGCAGCTTCTACTGACGAAATGTTAGATACTGCAATTCAAACAGGTATGGATGCAGGTCTAATCGGACTTGGAGATACTGTAGTAATTACTGCTGGTGTTCCGGTTGCTGAAACTGGTACAACAAACTTAATGAAGATCCACGTTGTTGGTGAAGAAGTTGCTAAAGGACAAGGAATCGGTCGTAAAGCTGCAAAAGGTAAAGTAGTTGTAGCGAAAACAGCTGCTGAAGCTGTAGCGAACGTAAACAAAGGTGATATCCTTGTTACAACAAGCACTGATAAAGATATGATTCCTGCAATTGAAAAAGCTGCTGCTTTAGTTGTTGAAGAAGGTGGCTTAACAAGCCATGCGGCTGTTGTAGGTGTATCAATCGGTATTCCTGTTATCGTTGGTGTAAACGGCGTAACAGCAACTTTAAAAAATGGCCAAGAAGTAACAGTTGATGCGGCACGCGGAATTGTTTATAATGGACATGCGGAAGTGCTATAAGAAGTAATACGGAGAGAAGGATCGGAGTCCTTCTCTTTTTTTTACACAAAAAAGGGTAGAGATGGCTTTAAACACCTGAAATCACTCCAGGAAACGTTTGTTATAACGTTTATTGGAAGAGGGATTGTTTGTCTTTTGTGAGGCTTATACGGGCGTTATAAGGGGCTTGTAAGGGCTTGGCAAGGTGAAGGGAAGATGCTTAAACCTTTTAAATAAAATATGAAGGAGTGCGAGCTATGAAGTGGTTACTATTCTTACTTATTTTAATACCGGCGATTGAAATTACGGTCTTAATTGGATCGAGTCATGTAATAGGTTTATGGTCTACGTTCGCTATGATTGTATTTACAGGTATTGTAGGCGTGTATTTGGCGAAACGACAAGGGTTTAAAATAGTTAGAGAAATTCAATTTAGGTTAAATAGAGGAGAAATGCCGGGTGATGCCGTCCTAGATGGTATTTTTGTCTTTATAGGAGGTATTCTTTTAGTACTTCCTGGATATGTGACGGATATAATGGGTTTTATCTTTGTTATCCCTGTGACGAGGGCTTTATTAAAGCCGATTGTTATGAAATGGATTGATTGGAAATTGAGAAAGAAAGCTACTATTATTGTTCAGAAATAACACTTAGATTATAGCGATCTAAGTGTTATTTTTTATTGTATTTTCTATTTATACCTCTGGTAGTTAATGCTAGATAGAATACAGGGATTACGGATTGGAAGTTTTACATCAGGGTAATATTTTTTGTGTTGTTAGTGTTCGATTAGTGTGAAAAAGTTAGATGAGAGAAAAAAACTACTGATTAAAGGAGTATTTTGCCCTATCTTGTATATTTATTCATTTACATAAAAAGTAATAAATGTAAGTAATAATTATAAAGTAAATAGAATAAAAATGTAAAAATACCGCGAAATATGCGTTTTTCATGAAAAAACAAGAGAATTATCCTTTTTTAGGAAATCCTCTCGTTTGAAATGTAGTTAGTATAAAAGTAAGTACAATGAATAATCAGTGGGGAATTCCCACTGATTACAGTTAAGTTTTTTGTTGTATGTGAATTAGAAAATATTATTTTGATGGTGAGCCTTTAATGAATTTCCATAAGTCATGGAAAACGTGGGCTTTGTGTAATGTGTTAAGTAGTACTAATGTGACTGGACCGATGATTAATCCTAAAAAACCAAAGAGCTTAAAGCCGACAAATAAAGCGATGAGTGTCGCTAATGGATCAAGTCCAATATTAGATGAAAGTACTTTCGGCTCCATGATTTGTCTTTGGACAATCACGACGATGTATAAGATGAGAAGACCGATGGCGAATGCGGTGTCGCCTGTGAAAAATACGTATATAACCCAAGGAACGAAGACGGCTCCAGTTCCTAAGTATGGGAGTAAATCTACAACTCCTGTAATAATCGCGATAGTAATTGCGTATGGCACGCGTAATATTAAAAGGCCGATTAGTACAATGACGGTTGTCATAGATACGAGTGTAAGTTGTGCTTTAACAAAACCAAACAAAGCTTTTCTTAAATCGACAAAAATAGTTTTTCCGTATCCGTGTACACGATTAGGTAAAAGTTTTCTTACTTTATGAGCAAGATGGTGCCAATCGTAACTAATGAAGAAAGTTGCTAATAAAATGAATACAAGGACAGTTAAAGTTGTTGGTAATGCGCTAATGAAATTTGTTAATCCGCTTATAATAGCAGTTAAAAGTTCTTTCATTTGTGTCGTTGCTTCAGTGCCTAAGTTTTGAATGTTTTGTGTAATAGTATATCGTTGTGGTTCGCCGAGATGATTAAATTTAGAGATTAAATCATCGTAGAGAGGCATAATATGATTAAGCGCAAATTGTTGAGCGAATGCAACGATATCTGGGAACTTCACTGTAACAATTTGAAGTAAGTATGTTGTGGCGGATATTGCCTCAGTTACAAGGTATGTAACAAGTCCGACGATAGCCCCGAATACGAGAATTAAGCTAACGAGTACTGCTAATGCACGAGGGAATTGTAGTTTTTGATTAAGGAAATTGACGACAGGATTAATCAAATAAGCGAATGCAAAAGCGATAATAAAAGGATAGATAAGTCCTGACATGTATAGTAATACATAGAACCCAGCTACCGTTGCTACAATGACAAATATGAGTCGCAATATCATATATAGTAAGTTTCGGTTCAAAGATGTATACCTCCCATTCCAATTTGTATTAGCCTAATTCGTTCAACTTATAACGAGTAGCATTCACTGATTAAAGTTTCACTTTTATGTTATAGTGGAATGATGGATTTTCCCTGCTTTTTCAGTACATGAACGACTGTAAAAGCTTGTTGATGATGCTTCTACTATATGGTAAAAACTTCATTTTCTCTTCTTTTTATTTTACCTGTTTCTTGTTAGAAAAGAAAGGAGAGACAATCGTTTTCAAAAATGTATACATGCTTTAATTTTTTGGTTACAGTTTCATTCTGTAAGTTAAAAATGCATGCAAAAATGAAATTGTTACCTTATTCTCATTGGCAAATAGACATCGATATGACATGTATAACGATAGGTTTAAAGGTATTTTTGTTTGGAAGCGAGTTCATTATTTTCAGAAAGGAAGTGCAAACATGATTAGTCAGTCAACGTTATTTTTATTCATACTACTTATTATAGGACTTATTGCTAAAAACCAATCGCTTACTGTAGCTATTGGAGTGTTATTCTTATTGAAGTTTACGTTTTTAGGAGATAAGGTCTTTCCTTATTTACAAACGAAAGGGATTAACCTTGGTGTAACAGTCATTACAATAGCAGTGCTCGTACCGATTGCGACAGGGGAAATAGGCTTTAAACAACTCGGAGAAGCAGCGAAATCTTATTATGCATGGATTGCTTTAGCCTCAGGTGTGGCGGTCGCTTTGTTAGCGAAAGGCGGCGTACAATTATTGACGACGGACCCACATATTACAACTGCGCTTGTTTTTGGGACAATTATAGCGGTTGCCTTATTTAATGGGGTGGCTGTAGGTCCGTTAATTGGGGCTGGAATTGCCTATGCAGTTATGAGTATTATACAAATGTTTAAATAAGGAATTTTATAGTAATATAAAATTTTTGAATTCTTTCTGTTCACAAAAGTCAGATAATTGTTTATAATAGAATTAGAAACTTTGAAAAGTTACATAACAGCAGAGACTTTACACCAGATAAAATAAAAACAACATAAAACAATTTTATAATGATATTGTTTTATGTTGTTTTTATCATAAAACTCTTCGGGATTCATTTTCCTCACTAACTTGTTGTTCTGAGCGTGAGGATTCGGGGAGACATTCACGCTCATGCTTTCCATGTAGCAATGGACAATAAGAGGGGAACATCGCAACAAATGTGCATGATCGTGCATTTTGCTTGCCTAAAGAGTGAACGAGCGTTCATAATTTATAAGGGGAGCAAATAGATATAAGGAGCAAGGTTGGGAGAATTTTCAGGAAAAGGAGAGAATGTCATGACTGTTATTCGAGGTTTAGAAGGGGTAGTAGCAACAACATCATCTGTGAGCTCTATTATTGATGATACATTAACTTATGTTGGGTATAATATTGATGATTTAGCGGAGAATGCTACATTTGAAGAAGTAGTGTACTTATTATGGCACCGCAAGCTTCCTAACGAAAAAGAACTAGCGGAATTTAGTGCAACTGTATCTGAATACTATAAAGTACCAGGTGAAATTTTAACATATTTGAAACAAGTAGATTTAAAAATCGCGCATCCGATGTCTGTTTTACGAACTGCGATTTCCATGCTATCATTATACGATGAGAGCGCTGAAATTATGGATGAGAAGTCCAATTATTTGAAAGCGGTTAAATTACAGGCTCAAGTAGGAACTTTAATTGCTGCGTATGCAAGAATCCGTAAAGGTTTAGATATTGTTGAGCCGAGAAAAGATTTATCATTAGCTGCAAACTTCTTGTACATGTTAAATGATCGTGAGCCAAATGAAGTTGAAATTGAAGCTTTTGATAAGGCGCTTGTACTTCATGCAGATCATGAGTTAAACGCTTCTACATTTACTGCACGTGTTTGCGTAGCTACACTTTCAGATGTATATTCTGGTATTACAGCAGCAATCGGTGCATTAAAAGGTCCTCTTCACGGCGGGGCAAATGAAAATGTAATGAAGATGTTAACTGAAATTGGCGAAGAAGAAAATGTAGAATCATATATTCATAATGCTCTTCAAAATAAAGTGAAAATCATGGGCTTTGGCCACCGTGTGTATGAGCATGGTGATCCACGTGCAAAACATTTACGTGAAATGTCTAAGAGATTATGCGTGCTTTTAGGAGAAGACAAATGGTATAATATGTCTATCAAAATTGAAGACATTGTAACAAAAGAAAAAGGTCTTCCACCAAATGTTGATTTCTATTCAGCTTCTGTATACCATTGTTTAGGAATTGACCATGACTTATTTACACCTATTTTTGCAATTAGCCGTATGTCAGGCTGGTTAGCTCATATTCTAGAACAATATGAAAATAACCGTTTAATCCGTCCACGTGCTGATTATAATGGACCTACGCATCAAGTGTATGTTCCAATTGCACAACGATAAGCGAAAAACACTATTTCGATAGTGAAAATACGCTTTCAAAAGTCTGATTTTTCCGGGAAGATGTAATGATTAGAATATTTAAATTTGACTAACGGTTTGAACTGAGGGGTAATTCCCTCAGTTTCATACATATGAAATTTCAAACATGGGGGTTATCACATTGACGACAGGTGAAAAAATTACTGTAACTAATGGTGTTATGAATGTACCAAACAATCCGATTATTCCATTTATCGAAGGAGATGGAATTGGTCCTGATATTTGGGCTGCAGCATCTCGCGTACTAGAAGCAGCAGTTGAAAAAGCTTATGATGGTGAGAAGAAAATCGTTTGGAAAGAAGTGCTTGCAGGGGAAAAAGCATTCAACCAAACAGGCGAGTGGTTACCAGAAGAGACTTTAAATTTAATTCGTGAATATTTAATCGCAATTAAAGGTCCACTTACAACTCCAGTTGGCGGTGGTATTCGTTCTCTAAACGTTGCGCTTCGTCAAGAATTAGATTTATATGTATGTCTACGTCCAGTTCGTTACTTTGAAGGTGTTCCTTCACCTGTAAAACGTCCGGAAGATACTGATATGGTTATTTTCCGTGAAAATACAGAAGACATTTATGCTGGAATTGAATATGCACAAGGTTCTCCAGAAGCAGAAAAAGTTCTTGCTTTCTTAAAAGAAGCAATGGGTGTTAATAAAATCCGCTTCCCAGAAACGTCTGGTATCGGTATTAAACCAATCTCAGAAGAAGGGACAAAGCGTCTTGTTCGTGCTGCAATTCAATATGCAATTAACGAAAAACGCTCTTCTGTTACATTAGTTCATAAAGGAAACATTATGAAATTTACAGAAGGTGCTTTCAAGAACTGGGGTTACGAAGTAGCGGAACAAGAATTCGGCGACAAAGTATTTACTTGGGCTGAATATGATCGTATCGTTGAAAAAGATGGAAAAGATGCAGCGAATAAAGCGATGGCAGACGCAGAAGTGGCTGGGAAAATCATCGTAAAAGATTCTATTGCAGACATCTTCTTACAACAAATTTTAACTCGTCCACGTGAGTTCGATGTTGTTGCAACAATGAACTTAAACGGAGACTACATCTCTGATGCACTTGCTGCACAAGTAGGTGGAATTGGTATTGCACCTGGTGCAAACATTAACTATGTGACTGGACATGCTATCTTTGAAGCTACACATGGTACAGCTCCAAAATATGCAGGTTTAGATAAAGTAAACCCATCTTCAGTTCTTCTTTCAGGTGTACTATTATTAGAGCACTTAGGATGGAACGAAGCTGCGAATTTAGTAACTGATTCAGTTGAGAAAACAATTGCTTCAAAAGTAGTAACATATGATTTCGCACGCTTAATGGAAGGTGCAACAGAAGTGAAATGTTCTGAGTTCGCTAATGAACTTATTAAAAACATGGATGTAGCGATAATCAAAAACGCATAATTAAAGCGGGGGGTAAATTATGACAATCAAACGCAAGAAAGTTTCAGTCATCGGTGCAGGATTTACAGGAGCAACAACAGCATTCTTATTAGCACAAAAAGAACTTGCAGATGTTGTATTAGTGGACATTCCACAGCTGGAAAATCCAACAAAAGGGAAAGCGTTAGATATGTTAGAAGCGAGCCCAGTACAAGGTTTTGATGCTAACATTATTGGTACATCTGATTACGCAGATACTTCTGATTCTGACGTTGTCGTTATTACAGCAGGTATTGCACGTAAGCCTGGTATGAGCCGTGATGACTTAGTAGCAACAAACTCTAAAATTATGAAAAGTATTACGCGCGACATTGCAAAACATTCACCAAATGCGATTATTGTTGTATTAACAAATCCAGTTGATGCAATGACATATTCTGTATTTAAAGAAGCAGGATTCCCGAAAGAGCGTGTTATCGGTCAATCGGGCGTATTAGATACAGCTCGTTTCCGTACATTCATTTCACAAGAATTAAATCTTTCTGTGAAAGACATTACAGGATTTGTTCTTGGTGGACATGGTGACGATATGGTACCTCTTGTACGTTACTCCTATGCAGGTGGCATTCCGTTAGAAACATTAATTCCAAAAGAGCGTTTAGAAGCAATCGTAGAACGTACACGTAAAGGTGGCGGTGAGATTGTAGGCTTATTAGGAAACGGTAGTGCATATTATGCGCCAGCAGCTTCTTTAGTTGAAATGACAGAAGCAATCTTGAAAGATCAACGCCGTGTATTACCTGCTATTGCATACCTTGAAGGTGAGTATGGTTATAGTGACCTTTACTTAGGGGTACCAGTAATTCTAGGTGGTAACGGAATTGAAAAAATTATTGAATTAGAACTTCTTGCAGATGAAAAAGAAGCGTTAGATCGCTCTGTAGAATCTGTACGTAACGTTATGAAAGTTCTTGTTTAATAATTAAATATAAGCGGAAAAAGATTCGGGGCCCCGAATCTTTTTCTACTATATATTGAAATGTTTTTTTGAAATAATATGAAAACGCTATCATTTGGTGTATCCTATAATGAAACTATAGACTTATACTATATATTGCCCTCATCATAGTAGATTTCGGATAAGGTATCGCTTTTAGTAGGATAATAAGGTGAAAAAATCGGAGGGGGTTGTAACATGTTAAAGAAAAAAGTTCAAATTGGTCGTAGAATGGATGAAATTACAGTAGGAGAGAAATTATCTATCACTGAAAAAATTGAGGATAAAGATTTGTTATTGTACTTAGGGTTAACGAATGATGCCAATCCATTATATATTCAGCATGATTACGCATCCCAAACTCCGTATGAAAAGCCGATTGTACCAAGCATTATGCTAACAGGGCTGATTACAACGGCGGTTACGAAATATTTACCAGGTCCAGGTAGTCATATTACTAGGAAGGACCTTACGTTTGTGAAACATGTTCACCATTATGAAACGATACAAATCCACTTTGAAGTTGTGGCAGTTTCAGAGGAGGAACATACAATTGATATGCTTGTATCAGCTTATGATGAACAAGGAGAGCATGTTGTAAAAGGTTCATTAACAGTAACGCCACCTTTTAAATCTGTTTCTATTATGGAAAAAGCATTAGATAATTTTTAAAACATGAAAATATGAATAGCGCTAGCATACCTTTAATAAGGGAGCTAGCGCTATTTTTAGTTAAAGAATCCTTCAGCGAAATCTGAACACCCCGTTTTAATCGTATCCCAGCTTGGAGTGTTGAAAGTAAGAATACATGTTACAACTAACGTTAGAATAGGTAGTACTAGTCGCATAATAGAACCTCTACATCGTTAATATTAATACATTGAGATTATCGTATATTTTAAAAACTGAAGTCAATTGAAGGAGGGATTTTTTAAGTGAGATGGAAAAGGGAAGACGTTATCTTTGAAACGATAAGAGAAGCTGAAGTGTGGGCAGACGGGGTCGCAAATGAAATGTATGGAAGAGTATTTGATGGATATGAAACGATAGATTATAAAATAGCGTATGCTCTTTCTTTTTTCTTAGCGCAGGAGAGTGTGTGGATAGTTCATACGGAAAAACACTTTGAAAAAGGTAGATTCATCTATCAAGTTTGGGTAGCCGCAAGAGAAATGGAATGAAGTTTCATTGTTTTTATTTTCGAAACATTAGTACAAACGAGCTCCATGAATAGACAATTATATTGAGGGGGACCTTGTTTTCTAGTATGATGAGAATAACGGGGAAAATACTAGGATGAAGAAGGTTTCAAGTCTATAACTTGGAGGAAAAGAATGAACAATCGTATTTTAGTAGTTGATGATGAGGAATTTATCTTAACTTTAATTGAATTTAATTTACAACAAGCTGGGTTTGAAGTGATAACAGCGATGGATGGAGAAATGGCGCTTCAAAAAGCGACAACAGAACGCCCAGATTTAATTATATTAGATTTAATGCTTCCGAAAATGGATGGTATGGAAGTTTGTAAAGAATTACGATTGCAGCGTGTTATGACGCCGATTTTAATGCTAACAGCAAAAGATGATGAATTTGATAAGGTGCTAGGTCTTGAACTTGGGGCAGATGATTATATGACGAAGCCATTTAGTCCAAGGGAAGTTGTTGCGCGTGTGAAGGCGATTTTGCGCCGTACGAAATTACAACATGAAGAACAAGCTGCAGAAGCGCCGGATGAAGATAGTATCACGATTGTAGACCTTAAAATTTTACCGGAGTTTTATGAGGCTTATTTCCAAGGAAGAAAGCTTGAATTAACCCCAAAAGAATTTGAACTACTTGTTTATCTTGCGAAAAATAAAAGTCGCGTGTTGACGCGTGATCAATTATTAAGTGCTGTATGGAATTATGACTTTGCTGGTGATACACGAATTGTTGATGTTCATATTAGCCACTTACGCGATAAAATTGAACAAAATACGAAAAAACCGACGTACATTAAAACGATACGTGGTTTAGGATATAAATTAGAGGAGCCAAAAGGGGATGAATAAATTTCGTTCCAGGCTTCTTTTTACATTTGTTTCTCTTATTGTATTTATTTTAGTCGGACTCGGTTTATTACTAGAAACTGTGTTTGAAAACTATTATATAGATCATGCGAAAGAGAGAATGGTACGAGAGACAGAGTATGTTGCGGTATTAGCAGAAGAACAAGGTTTTGATGATGTTTTAAAAAAGCCATATGTATTTGAAAAGTTAGAAGAAAAAATACCAGCTTCTATTGTATTTGTGGATGAAAAAAAGAAAGTTCAATATAGCAAAGGGCAACAATCTGCATTTAGTCAAGAGACGATTAAAGAGCTTTCTTCGGAAGCAGCAAAACAACGAAGTAAAGTGATTACGCAAGAAACAAATCAAAAAAATGAATTTTATCATGCGGTGTTCGTTCAAGATATAGCAGGAAAACAAGGATATATTTTGGTGAAAAGTACAATTGAGCCATTGAAAGACGTACATCAAAAAACGTGGGGATTATTAATTATCGGATTTGTTATCGCTTGTCTCGTAGTCGTATTTTTAGGTATGAAAATTACGGGGCAATATATTAGGCCGATTGAATCAGTTACGAAAGTTGCCATTGAATTAGCGAAGGGAAATTATAAAGCACGCGCTTATGAAAGTCATTCAGATGAAACAGGGATGCTAAGTAAAGCGATTAATATTTTAGCTCGTAATTTACAAGAGATGACACTTGAGCAGGAAATGCAACAGGATCGTCTGCATACGTTAATTGAAAATATGGGAAGTGGAATGATTTTAATTGATAGCCGCGGTTATATAAACCTTGTAAACCGTTCTTATAAGGAAACTTTCCACGTAACAGATGAAGAATATTTAGATCGCTTATATTATGAATCGTTTCATCATACAGAAATTATTGAGCTTGTGGAAGAAATCTTTATGACAGAAGTGAAAGTGCGTAAACAAATGTTATTGCCGCTTGGAATTGAGCGAAAGCATTTTGAAGTATATGGAGCGCCGATTATCGGGACGAACCATGAATGGAAAGGTATTGTTCTTGTATTCCATGACATAACAGAGTTAAAGAAATTAGAACAAATGAGAAAAGACTTTTTAGCGAATGTTTCTCATGAACTAAAGACGCCAATTACTTCTATTAAAGGTTTTTCAGAAACGCTCTTGGATGGGGCTATGGATAATAAAAAATTCTGCGAACATTTCTTACACATTATTTTAAAAGAAAGTGAACGCATGCAAGGATTAATTGAAGATTTATTAGACTTGTCAAAGATCGAGCAACAAGGGTTTAAACTAAATATGGGGACCGTTGATATGAAGGGACTTCTTGAAGATATTCATATGGTGCTGGATAATAAAGCGGGAGAAAAAGAAATCTCTTTACAAGTGAATGCATTAAAACGTGTCTCTGTCATTGGCGATCCAGGTCGCTTGAAACAAATCTTTATTAATTTAATTAATAATGCGATTGTATATACACCGGCTGGAGGCGTTGTTTCTGTTGAATTGGCAGAAGATAAATATAATGCTTATATAAAAGTATCTGATACTGGAATTGGTATTAGTAAAGAGGAAATCCCGCGTATTTTTGAACGCTTTTACCGAGTGGATAAAGCAAGAAGTAGAAATACGGGTGGAACGGGTCTTGGTTTATCAATTGTGAAGCATTTAGTTGAAGCGCATCAAGGTACGATTACGGTGGATAGTGAGGTTGGGGAAGGAACAACATTTACGGTTGTTTTGCCAAAATCAGCTACTGAAAAATAGGATGAAGGATATTTACAATATATTAACAATGGCTTAATTAAATATTAATAAAGCTCTGTTAATATAATAGATGAAAACCCCTTCATCCAAGGAGTAATTTTGGACGAGAATAGTTATGCTGTTCTCGTCACTTCCCTTTTATGTTAGTAAACGTTTGTATATATGATAGAAAATAGCCGTTATTTTTCTTCTCTCTATTAGTCATGTTAATATAGAGAGAGGATAGGAACGGTTTTTTTTCTGTGGAAAAAATCGTTTCAAATATGTATGGGGAGGTTTGTAGTTTGGAAAAAAAAGTCGTATTAGTAGATGGTAATAATATCGCGTATCGTGCTTTCTTTGCACTACCGCTTTTAAATAACGACAAAGGTATACATACGAACGCAATTTATGGTTTTACAATGATGTTAATGAGGATACTAGAGGAAGAAAAACCGACACATATGCTTGTGGCGTTTGATGCGGGGAAAACAACATTCCGTCATAAAACGTATAGTGATTACAAGGGAGGACGTCAAAAGACTCCGCCTGAGTTATCAGAGCAATTCCCATTTATTCGCGAAGTACTTGATGCATTTAATGTTCCGCGCTATGAATTAGAAAATTATGAAGCGGATGACATTATGGGAACGCTAGCGAAGGAAGCGAGTGAGCAAGGGGCTTATGTAAAAGTTATTTCAGGAGATAAAGACTTACTTCAACTTGTTTCTGATAATACACTTGTATGTATTCCGCGAAAAGGGATTACAGAAGTAGATGAATATACGAAAGAAGCTTTATTTGAGAAATATAGCTTATCACCAAAGCAAATTATCGATATGAAAGGTTTAATGGGAGACCAATCAGATAACATTCCAGGTGTACCAGGTGTTGGTGAGAAGACAGCTATTAAATTATTAACGCAATTTGAAACGGTTGAAGCAGTATATGAAAACTTAGATCAAGTGAGCGGAAAGAAATTAAAAGAAAAGTTAGAAGCAAATAAAGAACAGGCTCTTATGAGTAAAGAACTTGCGACTATTATTACAGATGCACCAATTACTGTGCATGTAGATGATATGGAATATAAAGGGTATGAACCAAGTGATGTTATTCCAATGTTTGAGAATTTAGGATTTACATCTCTTTTAAATAAGTTAGGTGTTACGCCTGAAGAAACAGCTCCAGCTGAATTAGATGATATTACATTTGATATCGTGGAAGAAGTTACAGAAGAAATGCTTCAGCAAGATAGTGCGCTTATTGTAGAAGTGCAAGAAGATAACTATCATAAAGCGGATATTCAAGGTTTTGGTATTCAAAATGAAAATGGTTGTTACTTTATTTCGGCAGACATTGCTCTTAAATCAGATGCTTTCAAAGCGTGGCTTGCAAATGGAGAAATGCGAAAGCATACATTTGATGCGAAGCGAGCTATCGTTGCTCTCAAGTGGAAGGGGGTAGATATTCAAGGAATTGATTTTGATTTATTAATTGCTGCTTATTTACTTGATCCAGCTGATACAGATAAAGATTTTCGTGCCGTGGCAAAAATGAAAGAAACACATGCCGTGAAATCTGATGAAGAAGTTTACGGAAAAGGTGCGAAGCGTGCAGTTCCAGAGTTAGATGTAGTAGCGGAGCATGTAGCTCGTAAAGTGCATGTATTATATGATGTAAAGCAAACATTTGTTGAAGAGTTAAAAAAGAATGAGCAATATGAACTGTTTACAGAGTTAGAATTACCACTTGCGCGTGTATTAGCTGATATGGAAGTGAAAGGTGTAAAAGTTGATACGGGGCGTCTTCGTAATATGGGAGAAGAACTTGCAGGTAGACTAAAGGAAATGGAACAGGAAATTTATAAGCTTGCGGGAACGGAATTTAATATTAATTCACCGAAGCAACTTGGGGTTATTCTGTTTGAGAACTTAAACTTACCAGTTATTAAAAAGACGAAAACAGGTTATTCTACGTCGGCGGATGTATTAGATAAACTTATGGATCGTCATGAAATTATTCCAAATATTTTACATTACCGTCAATTAGGAAAGCTAAATTCAACTTACATTGAAGGTTTATTGAAAGTTGTACATGAAGATACATCTAAAATCCATACTCGTTTCAATCAAGTGTTAACGCAAACAGGTCGATTAAGTTCAACAGATCCGAACTTACAAAATATCCCGATTCGATTAGAAGAAGGAAGAAAGATTCGTCAGGCATTCGTTCCATCAGAAGAAGGATGGATCATGTACGCGGCTGATTATTCACAAATCGAACTTCGTGTGCTTGCTCATATTGCAAATGATCCAGGATTAGTTGAAGCGTTCCAACATGACATGGATATTCATACGAAAACAGCTATGGATGTATTTGGTGTTGGGAAAGATGAAGTAACATCTAACATGAGACGACAAGCAAAAGCTGTTAACTTCGGAATTGTGTATGGTATTAGTGATTATGGTCTTTCGCAAAACTTAGGAATTACAAGAAAAGCAGCAGCGGAATTTATTGAAAAGTATTTAGAAAGTTTCCCTGGTGTACAAGAATACATGGATGAAATCGTAAAAGATGCGAAACAAAAAGGGTATGTGGTTACATTATTAAATCGTCGCCGTTATATTCCGGAAATTACGAGTCGTAATTTCAATTTACGTAGCTTTGCTGAGCGTACAGCTATGAATACACCAATTCAAGGTAGTGCGGCTGATATTATTAAAAAAGCGATGATTATTATGGCAGATCGTCTAGAAGAAGAAGGATTACAAGCGCGTCTTCTTCTGCAAGTACACGATGAATTGATATTTGAAGCACCAAAAGAAGAAATTGAAAAATTAGAGAAGCTTGTACCTGAAGTAATGGAGCATGCAATTGAACTTGCAGTTCCGCTGAAAGTTGATTATTCTTACGGTCCAACTTGGTACGACGCAAAATAAGGAAGTGATGAAATGCCTGAATTACCAGAGGTTGAAAACGTCAGACGGACACTTGAAAATCTTGTAACAGGAAAAACAATTGAAGATGTCATTGTTACCTATCCCAAAATAGTAAAACGTCCGGATGATGCAGAAATCTTTAAAGAAATGCTAAGAGGCGAGAAGATTGAAAATATAAAGCGAAGAGGCAAGTTTTTGCTTCTATATGTAACGAATTATGTTATTGTTTCACATTTGCGTATGGAAGGTAAGTTTTTACTTCATCAAGAGGGTGAGCCAATTGATAAACATACGCACGTCCGTTTCTTATTTACAGATGGAACTGAATTACACTATAAAGATGTGAGAAAGTTTGGTACGATGCACCTCTTTAAGAAAGGTGAAGAGTTGAATCAAATGCCTCTTGCTGACTTAGGTCCAGAGCCGTTTGATGCTGAATTGACACCGCAGTATTTACAGGAAAGATTGCAAAAGACAAATCGTAAAATAAAGGTTGTATTATTAGACCAGCGTCTTTTAGTAGGGCTTGGAAATATATATGTAGATGAAGTTTTATTCCGTTCGCAAATTTATCCGGAACGAGAAGCGTCGTCCTTAACAATAGAAGAAATTGAACGAATTTACGAGGCGACTGTTACAACGTTAGGCGAAGCAGTGAAGCGTGGCGGAAGTACAATTCGAACGTATATCAACTCACAAGGGCAAATTGGTTCGTTCCAAGAACTTCTAAATGTATACGGAAAAAAAGGAGAACCATGTGTGACTTGCGGTACGATATTAGAGAAAACAGTTGTTGGCGGAAGAGGAACACATTACTGCCCGATTTGTCAGCCAAGAATATAGAAAAGAGATAACATCGGATAGGCATTTGTCATATACATACAGCAGAGCTATGTATAAGGGAGGAGCTTACCGATGTACCTTTATTTATCTCTTATTTTATTAGCTTTTACATTAAGCTTAGATAGCTGTAGTGTAGGGCTAACATATGGTTTAAGAAGCGTAAGAATTCCACTAAGATCAATTATAATTATCGGAATGTGTTCAGCGGCTGTTATGCTTGTTTCAATGGGAATAGGACATATGATCGCGAAAATATTTTCACCTGTTATCGCAACGCGTATCGGTGGGCTTGTTCTTATTGGAATAGGAATTTGGGTACTATACCAATTTTTTCGAAGTGAGAAAAAAGAAGAACCGAAGCAAGAGGAGAAGGTTTGGAAGTTAGAAATCGCTTCACTCGGGCTAGTGATTCAAATTTTACGGAAACCGACTGTTGCAGATTTTGATAAATCAGGCACTATTTCTGCAGGAGAAGCGCTACTTCTTGGTATCGCTCTTTCTATAGATTCGTTCGGTGCTGGAATTGGTGCATCTTTATTAGGGTATGCACCTGCTATGATGGCGATATTAGTCGCGGTTATGAGTTCTTTATTTTTATTTATTGGAATGAAGCTGGGTACGGTTTTGTCGAATATGAAGTGGTTACAAAAATTTACATTCCTGCCTGGGGTATTACTCATTATTATTGGAATTTGGAAAATGTAAGTATGGGCGTGGAACATTAGTTTCGCGCCTTTTATTATGAGGAGGATTATTATGACAGTAGTAATTGGATTAACGGGAGGCATTGCAAGCGGAAAAAGTACGGTATCAGAAATGTTTCGTGAACTAAATATACCAGTTGTTGATGCTGATATTATTGCACGAGAAGTTGTGGAACGAGGAAAGCCAGCATATAACAAAATTGTAGAGGTGTTTGGAACAGAAGTGTTGCAAGAAGATGGGGAGCTTGATCGACCTAAATTAGGAAGTGTCGTTTTTTATAATGAAGAAAAACGATTGCAGTTAAACAAAATTGTGCATCCTGCGGTACGTGAAGAAATGAATGCGCAAAAGGAGATGTACATAAAAGAAGGTATGCAAGCGGTTGTGTTAGATATCCCTCTTTTGTTTGAAAGTAAATTAACAAATCTAGTTGATCGTGTTTTAGTTGTAGCAGTTATGCCGAGTACGCAATTAGAACGTCTAATGAAACGGAATAATTTTTCAGAAGAAGAAGCAACGGCGCGTATTCAATCTCAAATGCCATTAGAAGAAAAAGTAAGGCGTGCAGATGAAGTGATAAATAATGATGGCACAATTATGGGAACGAAAACACAATTGCAGGTAATTTTAAAGAAGTGGAACATTATTAACTAAAAAATTGTGAAATTAATGAAAATGCTTAGTGACATATCCCCTTTTTGTGTTATACTATTATTGGGATTGGAGATAAATAGTATAACGCATTCAAGGGGGATAACATATTATGACTCGTGTGGCAATTAATGGATTTGGACGTATTGGGAGAATGGTATTTCGTCAGGCAATAAAAGAAAGCGCATTCGAAATTGTAGCAATCAATGCAAGCTATCCATCAGAAACGTTAGCACATTTAATTAAATATGATACAGTTCATGGTAAGTTTGACGGAACAGTAGAAGCATTTGAAGATCACTTATTAGTTGATGGGAAAATGATTCGCCTTTTAAACAACCGCGATCCAAAGGAATTGCCTTGGACAGATTTAGGTGTTGAAGTTGTAATTGAAGCAACTGGTAAATTTAACTCGAAAGAAAAAGCAATTCTTCACGTTGAAGCTGGAGCGAAAAAGGTTATTTTAACAGCGCCTGGTAAAAATGAAGATGTAACAATTGTAGTTGGTGTGAACGAAGACCAATTAGATATTACAAAACATACTGTTATTTCAAATGCATCTTGCACAACAAACTGTTTAGCGCCTGTTGTTAAGGTGTTAGATGAGCAGTTTGGAATTGAAAACGGTTTAATGACAACTGTTCACGCTTATACAAATGACCAAAAAAATATTGATAATCCACATAAAGATTTAAGAAGAGCACGTGCTTGCGGACAATCAATCATTCCGACAACGACAGGTGCCGCGAAAGCGCTTGCAAAAGTTCTTCCGCACTTAAACGGAAAACTTCATGGTATGGCACTTCGTGTACCAACGCCAAACGTGTCTCTTGTTGACTTAGTAGTAGATGTAAAACGTGATGTGACAGTTGAAGCTATTAATGAAGCATTCAAAACTGTTGCAAACGGTGCGTTAAAAGGAATTGTAGAATTCAGCGAAGAGCCTTTAGTATCTATTGACTTTAATACAAATACACACTCAGCTATTATCGATGGTTTATCTACAATGGTAATGGGTGATCGTAAAGTGAAAGTACTTGCTTGGTATGATAACGAGTGGGGCTACTCTCGTCGTGTTGTAGATCTTGTAACGTTAGTTGTTGACGAATTAGCGAAGCAAAAAAATGTGCAACATATTTAAATGAATAAGGGAGAGGGCAAGTGAATATTTGCCCTCTTTTTTTTATTTTTTTCTGAAAAGGAAAAAAACTATAGGAGTATATTTTCGGAAGTGGACATACCACGAAACGTTGTGATTACTGTATTTGTGAATCGTTTATTTTTTTTAGGGAAAAGTAAAGAGGAAAATATGACAGAAAATCGAAAAAACTGTTGTTGCAAAATGAAAATAAACAAAGTATACTAACACTCGTAAACTTAAGAGCTGAGGTACGTAGTCACTACTTAAAGGGTTAGGACCTCTCTGGACTAACTTTCCCCCGTGGTAGTGGAGCAAGCCAAATTGCAAATTAGTTTTCAATTCGAACAGTTAGAATAAATTTACAAGGGGGAACTGTAGAATGGATACTATGGATACGATGGGTCGTCACGTGATCGCCGAACTTTGGGATTGCGATTTCGACAAGCTTAATGACATGCCGTATATTGAACAATTATTTGTGGATGCAGCACTAAGAGCTGGTGCTGAAGTGCGTGAGGTTGCTTTCCATAAATTTGCACCACAAGGTGTAAGTGGAGTAGTAATTATCTCGGAATCACATTTAACAATTCATAGCTTTCCGGAGCACGGTTACGCAAGTATTGATGTTTATACTTGTGGGGATCGTATTGATCCAAATGTTGCTGCAGAATATATTGCAGAAGGTTTAAACGCGAAAACGCGTGAGAGCATCGAGCTTCCTCGAGGCACTGGTAGCTTCGAAATTAAGCAGAGAGAAACAAAAGCTCTTTAAAAAAGAACATAATTGATTTAAAATGTAAAGAGGTGTATAATGCACCTCTTTTTTAGTTTATATAAAATAGGATCTGATATGTAATAACTTAGAGTGGTCAGTGTATAAGAATGAGTTATATAATATTGTATATATATTTTCACATGTAGGTGAGTAGCGAAAAAATAAAGATTATATTGTAAAGGAGTGAATGAATTGCGTTGTCCATCCTGTTTTCATAATGGCACAAGAGTGTTAGATTCGCGTCCGGTAGACGAGGGGCGCTCTATTCGAAGAAGAAGAGAGTGTGAAAGTTGTTTAAGTCGCTTTACAACATTTGAAAGAGTAGAAGAATCACCTCTTATCGTTGTTAAAAAAGAAGGAACACGAGAAGAGTTTAATAAAGAGAAAATTTTACGCGGTTTAATTAAAGCGTGTGAAAAAAGACCTGTATCTTTAAGGCAATTAGAGGAAGTGACACAAAGTGTGGAGCGTGAACTTCGTAACTTAGGTATATCAGAAGTGAAAAGTGATATGATTGGTGAAATTGTTATGGAAGAACTTCGTGATATTGATGATGTTGCTTACGTACGTTTTGCTTCCGTGTATCGTCAATTTAAAGATTTAAATGTATTTATTGAAGAATTAAAAGATATACTGCAAAAAGAGAGAGAGTAGAAGGTGTAGTATATTCTCTTTATATACTGTAAGTAAATGAGATAAGAGAGCTAGAAGCGGAAGCTAATAGCTCTTTTTCGCTAAGAAATTATATAATAAAGATAGAACGAGTGAAATATAGGTTAGATTGGATCAGAGAAAGGAAAAGCAAGAATGGAAAAACAGTCATGGATGGAGCTATTGCCGATTGATCGTTATAAGGTAAGTGCGAAAGGGTTGTTACATAATTACGACCGGAAAGTTTTAACAATGTTGTATCAGCCATTAATAGGTAGTAGAGCTTTTAGCTTATACATGACGCTATGGGGAGAGTTAGAGCAAGATCGTGTATTTGGAAAAGAGAATACACATCACTCCCTTATGGTGACCATGCAAATGCAACTTCCTGAAATATATGAGGAACGAGTAAAGTTAGAGGCGATTGGGCTTTTAAATGTATATATTAAAAAAGAAAAAGATATTCGAATGTTTATATATGAGTTGCAACCACCGTTATCTCCGAAGCAGTTTTTTGATGATATTGTTTTAAGTATCTTTTTATACAATCGATTAAGTCGGACAAAATACAACCAAGTAAAGCAGTATTTCCTAGAAGAAGAATTCGATTTTGCTTCTTATGAAAATGTTACGCGCTCTTTCAATGATGTATTTGATTCATTTAACCCAGGGCAGTTTGAGCATGCGCAAGAAGAACTTCGTATCCCAAAAACGACAACTATGCCAAGTAACGAGAAGGGGGATGCTCCGAAAGTTTGGAATGATTTCTTTGATTTCTCTTTATTTGTGGAAGGATTATCAGCGCTTGTTCCTAAAAAGGCAATTACAGATCAAGTACGAGAATGTGTCATTACACTCGCTTATGTGTACGGTGTGGATGTGCTATCAATGCAAAATATCGTTCTTGGCACGGTGACAGAGGTGCAAACAATTGATATTGAAAGACTTCGAAAAGGAGCTCGTGATTGGTATCAATTTGAAAATGGTCAAGCATTACCTATATTAAGTGAAAGAGTGCAACCTCATGCTGCACGTACGATGAAAGAGAAAGAGCCATCTACGCAAGAAGAAATGCTAATGAAGCAGTTAGAGGAAATATCGCCAAAACAACTATTGAAAGAAATTTCGGGCGGTGCAGAAGCAACGAAAGCAGACTTGCAAATTGTTGAGGATGTAATGATAAGCCAAAAGCTAACACCAGGGGTTGTGAATGTACTTATTTACTATGTTATGCTACGCTCAGATATGAAACTTGCGAAAACGTATGTTGAGAAAATTGCTGGACATTGGGCACGAAAAAAGGTCGGTACAGTAGCTGAAGCGATGGCGTTAGCGAAAGAAGAAAACCGTCAATATCAAGAGTGGGCTGAGACGAAGAAAAAAGGTCGTACGGCGAAGAAAACAGTGCGAAGAGAAATGGTACCAGATTGGCTTAAAGAAGAGCCGAAAGAAGAAGTGAAAGAAACTGTGAAAACGGACGTGAGTGTTGAGGGAAATACAAGTTCGTTAGAAGATGAGCGGAAGCGATTAGAAGAAGTGTTGAAAAAATATAAGCGTGATTAATAAAAGAGAATGAACGCTCTTTGAGGTGAAGAAATGGAGCATATTCAAAATTCGTTTACGAAATTAATGGAAAATGAAAATTTTAAAAATAGATATGAAGTCTTAAAGACAGAAGTGATGGCGCATCCGCGTGTGAAAGCATTTATAGACGAACATAAAGGTGAAGTAACGACTTCTATGATTGAACGTAGCCTTGTGAAGTTGTATGAATATATTGGACAAAGTGTAGGGTGTGCGGATTGTCCGGATTTAGGGTCATGTAAAAACATGCTAGAAGGATATGAGCCGAAGCTCGTCATCCAAGGTAAGATGATTGATATTCAATACGATCGTTGCATTAGAAAAGTAGCATATGATGAGAGAAAAAAATATGAAAAACTTGTTCAAAGTGTATATATGCCAGCTGACATTTTACAGGCAACTATGGAAAATCTAGATCCTTCAGATTTAGATGCACGTATTGATGCAATAGGTGCAGCGAATGAATTTTTAAACACATTCAAACCAGGTGAAAAAGTACAAGGTTTATATTTGTACGGTAAATTTGGTGTAGGGAAAACGTATCTTTTAGGGGCAATTGCAAATGAGCTTGCTCGAAAGAAAATTAGTTCGATGCTCGTATACTTCCCTGAATTTCTACGTGAAATTAAAAGTTCGATTCAAGATAATTCGATTGGTGAAAAGATTGATGCAGTTAAACGCGTACAAGTATTAATGTTAGATGATATCGGAGCAGAAGCGATGTCAAGCTTTGTGCGTGATGATGTGCTAGGCGCAATCTTGCAGTTCCGTATGTTAGAAAACTTACCGACGTTCTTTACGTCTAACTTTGATTTCAAGGAGTTGGAACATCATTTAACGTATACACAACGCGGTGAGGCAGAACAAATGAAAGCAGCGCGTATTATGGAACGAATTAAATATTTAGCGAAGCCAATTCCAATTGGTGGGAAGAACCGTCGTCATAAGTAAAGAGCGAGCTGAGAAGCTTGCTCTTTTTTTGTTATAGTGATGATTTTTTGACGATAAGATCAAAGTATTAAAGGTGTCTAAAACTAACACTTTCTTTATAACGATGTAGTAACTCTTAAGCGGTTTACATATGACGAAGGAACCTTTCGATTTGATTTTGATAATGTATATACTCAAACATCTTAATACCGTCCGTTTATCCTAATTCGTGAGGGCTAATAATCAGTAGGGAATGGGGACGCCTTCGCAGATTAAAGTTTCACTTTATCCCGCATTAACGGGCAGTAAGACTCCCACCTCAATATTCGGCTGGAGCAAAGAAGTTAGGTGGGAGATCAACTGCCCGTAAACGCCCGATTGGTTCAACTAATAATCAGTGGGGGATGAACAAAACCCCCACTGATTAAAGTTTCACTTTATCATAATGGTCAAATTGTTGAAAATTCATATTAGCTTGTATCATTTTTTTCTCTCTCCCTTAATATATATAAAATTAGCAAGCCATATCGAGTGGATTTTCTAGCGAGGGGAGATATATTTCTACTAAGAGTGAACTTCCACAGATCGGACTCTTATAGGATTTGTAACGTATAGATGCAATCCTTTAGAGCGGGGATAAAAGGGGGGACAAAAGTGATTGAAATTTGCTTCGACGAAAAAAATGATGCTGCGCACGTATACAGACAACTAAAGAAAAGGACGGAATCTTTATACAAGGAAACAAGTGTATATTTAGATGGGAAAAAGGTTATTATTCATATACCATTATGCGAATCGAATTATATTGAAAAGATTTTATTGCCAGTACTACTATATTTCATTATGAATGTGAAACAAAATGAATGGATTCATACCATTTTAAAGGAAAAGTTTTTTTACGAAGAACAAGAAGAATGTCATCAAATCTTGCATATGGCACAGGAGATATTGAAAGAAAGAAGAAAAGGAGTGGCTCGTGATTTAACGCGTCATAAATTTGAGACCTATATTATGTCATCTTTAAATGATTGGCTTTGTGATCCGCTTTCATTCTCGTTCTCATCATATGTTCGTTTTCGCCTTCGTACATATAGGGAAATGGTAGCCAGACTTGCTGAAGTTGCAATTGAGGAGTATAAAATGGAACAAGAATACCAAATGTTCATTGAGACCCTTCGGCAACAAGTAAGTGGCCGGAAATCACGTTTGTCCTGTGTACATCTTATTTTTGATGAAAGTTTTATTTTCTATGATGATAAAGGTAGACGTTTAAAACAGGAGAGGTTGGTCCAATATATAGATGAAGAATTATTAAAGCAAAAGGATGTATATATCGATACGAAAGTAATTGCACCACTTCTTTCTATTTCGCCGAAAAAGATTTATTTATATACGAAAGAACAAGATCATAACATGATTGTTACTTTGCGAAATGTATTTCAAGAACGGGTCCAATTACATGGATTACATGAGTTTGAGCGCAATGTGAAAAATTTAAAAAATAAAGGTAACGCCCTTGATTTTCTAAGTTTTTGAGCATATAATTACCTACATAAATGAAATATATTGAAATGTCATGATGAGGACATGAGTAGTTATCTACGATTTTCAGAGAGGGAAGCCTTAGGGTGCGAGCTTCCTAGTACGGGATTATTACTTACCACCTCTAAACTTTAGCAGTGAACGTTTTTCTAGTAATTGCTAACGGACAACACCGTTATGTTGAACTTGAGCAATTAACAATAAGGTTAATTGGAACAAGGGTGGAACCACGAATTCAACACTCGTCCCTTTTTACGGGATGAGTGTTTTTTATTTTGAAAAAAAGAGGAGTGACCAGTGATGGCAGATGTAGTTAAAATTACTTTCCCTGATGGAGCTGTGAAGGAGTTTCCAAAAGGCGTAACAACTGAAGAAATCGCAGCTTCTATTAGCCCAGGCTTAAAGAAAAAAGCTGTGGCTGGAAAATTAAACGATGAGATGATCGATCTTGTTACACCAATCGAAGAAGATGGTGCAGTTTCTATTATTACATTAGATTCTGAAGATGGCTTATACATTTTACGCCATTCAACAGCCCACCTATTAGCACAAGCG
>Ga0213824_1000442_pt1 | contig 32228 bp, 19 predicted proteins | sample MC6MC0906MG_FD_179892 | JGI IMG/M metagenome (GOLD analysis project Ga0213824, IMG submission 179892) | Enriched soil aggregate microbial communities from Iowa State University, Ames, United States - MC6-MC0906-MG | ecosystem: Environmental > Terrestrial > Soil > Unclassified | place: USA: Iowa...
ACCAGACAGTCCCAGTATTCTTGTTAGTCACTTTAAATCGAGCGTTTTCCAGCACCTCTCCGGTATCAGAAGCTTTCTTTTTGATTTCCAGCTTTCCAACGGTTGGGGTATTTACAACCCGTAAAACAGGAATCTCTTCAGTTCCTACAAGGATCTTTATTGGATCTATCTTCTGCATGTAGGCCGGAGCAGTAAGCTCTGCGATATAATAGGTCCCATAAGGGGTTTTATCAATTCGGTGAGGCTTTAAATCTCCTACTGAAAATCCTTCCGGGATGTTGCCATTAAATCTGTCATTTTCCGTATATCTACCGTCCGATCCGGATATCCAGGTTTCAACCAAGTGGATTTTATCTTCCACATAGTTCCCGGCTTCATCGGCTCGGTAAAGGGCTAGTTCTGCGCCCTCTGCGGCATACTCATTTGTTCCGTCAGTTACCACCTTCAAAACATTGATGTACTTTTCCTCATTTTCAAGGCTGAACCTCTGCACATTTCCTGTCTCTGCGAGGACGATAGTCTTCGGATCGGTTGTTTCAAAACCAGCCGGTGTCTTTTCTTCCACCAGGACGTAATTTCCTACTTTCTTCCCTTCTTTCACTGCATTGAAGGGTAAATAATCAATCCGGTGCATTCCTTCTAACGAGTCATAACTCTTTACCCCATTCTCCACTTCGTAGTTGAATTGATATTCAAAGTTAAGTGGAAGCTTTCCATCAGGATCAAGGGAACCATTTTTTACATTCCGGTATATGGTGATCCGAATTGTCTTTCCGGCATCGGTGATCCAAGTCTGGATGGTCCCCTCTCCTTTTCCGGTATGGATGCTCTCGTTTCGCTCGGCCGTCCGCTCCCCGTCTTTCGTGTACCAGGTGAGGGAAGTAAGGCCTTCTCCTTTCTCCTGGTAACCTGCTTCAAAATCCGTGATAAAACTGGACTGATTTTCTGCCAGGCCAAGAAAGTTCTTTATGCGGTTTATAAAACCAGTGCTTTTCTCTGTTTTTTCTGTATACTCGGTCAAGTCATCGGTCGTCCATTTCGCTACTCTCCTTTCCTTGTCATATACTGGTTTTACTCCATCCATCAAAATGTTCCCGTCTTTGTCTGTTTTTGCTTTATAAAGAGCCAAGTCAGCCGTATGGCTGTTAGGAAGCTGCATCTTTTTCCCAGTGCTGTCCTCGTAGTATTTATAGACCTCCAGCTTGGTATGATCGTTCTTTAGATTTACAGTCTGCACATCTCCGGTAGTTTTTACTGTAAGTTCCATGGAGCTTCGGACATAGCCAACAGCTGTGTCTATCTCCTCCAGGATGTAGTCCCCTGCAGGGATTCCCTCAAAGTATTTCGGCGTTCCATCTGTGATCCAGTCAGCTACGATCCGCACCGGCATATTATCAGCGGTATTTTCTGTCGTCCATTCTGCCGGTTTACTGTCTGTCTTTATGAAATAGTATCCTTTTGAATATATTTCGCTGTCCGTGGTATAAACGCGCTTTGCTTTATAGAGCGCCAAATGCGCCCCGGATACCTGACTATAACTGTAGGTTCCCTTCGGTTCCGTGACTGTAAGATTCTCCTGATAATCACTGATTACACCAATCCGGTACTGGTTCGGTGCATCAGTCTTTACAATCTCTACCTTGATCTTCTCATCCTCCATCCCGGTCTTCTGGACTTCCCTGGTTTCTAATACGGTAACACCTTCCGGAAATCCCTTGGTATAGCCTGATGGAGCTTTGACCTCTTCTAAAATGTACGTTCCTGGGATCACCCGTTTCAGCATATCGGCCTGGCCTATAGTCATATCTGCCTTAAATGGATCATTAGGGTACTTTTCTCCGGAAATCCAGGTATTCTCCATGACCCAGGCTTCTCCCTGACGGTGATAAAGCTTCTTATCGTCTGTGAGGTCCTCTTCCTTTCCGATATCTTTCATGCCAGTCTTGTCATTGATCCTGTAAGCTGCATTGTTATAGGCCGGAAGAAGGTCATCATATTTGTAGCGGACGAAATCTCCATCAATGTCATAGACAGGAGCGCCTTTTTTATAGACTTGTCCTGATCTCTGGTAATACACAGGAAGACCATGGCTATTTAAAACCGGATTCAAGCTTTTATTAAAATCATTCCCGTCATACGTCCCTGTGACATATTCCTGATCCGTATCCGCATTGATGGAAGCAATTCTCCAAGTTTTGATTTTTTCCCTGGCAATGACTGCTCCGGTTTTTGTCCGGGATATCTTTACCGGCCATACCAGGACCTTCTGCCCTTCTTTGGCATAGGCCATACCGGTGGTCGGATTTACATATGCATCCCGATTTCCATAGCTGTCAAGGTGATAAAGAATCGTTCCAGGTCTTAAATTAAAACATTTGTCTGAAGCAGAATACTTCACCGCAGCCAAATCTCCTCCGGTTAACTCGTAGACAGGCTGGCCGGCTTTCAGAACATAGATGGATTCCCGGTTTTTCACCTGCACCCGGTCCCCTATCCTGTCATAGCCGTAAAGCTTCCCGTCTGCCCCGGTTTCCGTTACCTTAAGCTCTCCAAGGGAATAGTAAAGAATATCTGTATCCCCTCGCTCGATCATCCGGTAAGTCCAGATCCCCTCCCCCGGCTCTCCGTTTAAGCTTCCCTCTTCATCCTCCGCTCTGATAAATTCAATGGTGGTTCCAGCATGTCCCTTTAATACCTGAATGGACTGAACGTTGTTATTCCGGTCCCTTACTACCTCCACACCATCATATCCATAATCTCCGTTGTCCCCGTTTTCCTTGACCTCTATGGCGTCATAAAGAGTCATCTGCGCTCCGGCTACGTATCGATTGCTATCGTCTGCGGTATCTAAGGGTCTGGATATCAGGCCATACCCAGCAAATACACCATCAACATAAACCGGCTCTACATCTTCCCCTGCGGCCTTTCTGGATTCTAAGTACTCCAGAGTGCCTTTGTACCAGGCATAGCCTAAGTAAATTCCTGTTTTATACGCAAACTCCAGGTTTTCTGTCCCATATTTCTGTTTAAGTTCCAGTTCGGTTCCTTCTAATCTGGTGTTGGTCTTGTAAGTGACAGTTTTGTCAGTGTCCTTGATTTTGGATATTTCAAGGCGAACCGGAGTATTTCCTACGTAAATCCTTGCGATGTTTGTAATACCCTGTGCCCCTTCTCCTATCTTATCTTCATAAATAGCCGCCGCTACCCGGTGGTCTCTGTTTCCATCCAGGTAGTAGGTGGTCCGGTCGGAGTAAACTTCTATCGCAACTGGCACTGTCCTCACATATCCAGCTGGGGGCTTAATTTCACATAGGACATAGGTCCCGGCTCCAAGAGGCTGCGGAGTAATTAAATATCCGGCATTCTGATCCTGATAGGAAATTTTTGTTAGATCCTCTTCCCTGGCTTGAAGGCCGTCCCTGGTGATTGTAAAGGCTTCAAACTGTCCAGTCCTTCTTCCTTCCTGATCGGTAAGTATTACCCGCTCCGATTCCTCACATATAGGAGTTCCTACCGGAACAGTTCCTTTCCAGGCATACCCTTCCAGGGCAATATTTTGGGCTCCCATGGCTTCTAGGAATTCCTTTGATCCTTCGATCCGGGTATCCGTCCCATAAAACTTAACCAGGCCGTCCGTATTTTCCCCGTCCTCCCTGGACGCTGTATAAAGGGCAAACAAGGCTCCGTCATGGAGAAGGTTTTCCCCTGTTTCTGAATCAAGCTTTTCAATCCTCAGCTTAGTTTTATAAAAGCTATTACAAAACTTTGTATATCCAAAACCTTTGTATGTACTTTCTCCATTTGGGGTTGGCGCACTGCCTGCTGCCTCTGTAACTGCATTGTCAGCGGCTACGACCGTCCACGGTACAAGCATGGGAGCATATTTTCCATCATAAGCAATCTGTACGCCCTGCATGATCGTTACATTATCTTTGTACTGGATTCCAGTCCCATTACCCTCTGTAATAGTTCCCCCCGGCAATGGGACATCATTTGCGATACCTTTGTTTTCTGCCACGGAGCTGTAACGGTAATATTTTGATACCGCTTCCCTTCCGCTTAAGCCTTCAGACAGGTAATATGGAACATTTCCATTGGTCCTGTTGTCCTGTTCATTGTAGTAATTCTTATAAGGTTTGAATCCATTCTGGCTCAATGCAAAATAATCACCTATTCCAGTTCCCGTCACACCATTTCTGATGTTGCCAATGTCCATGCCGTATTTGTAAACTTCAAAGTCACCCTCCGCATTCATGCCCTTGATTACGTTTACACTCTCCTCATTGAAACGGATCTTGTATTTCCGCTCCATCTCAGACTGTGCCATGCCGGCAGAATAATTGTAATAGTTATTTGTCACTTCCGGCTTAGCCTGGGAGCCATCATAGTCCGCATATACAGAGGGAAGAGACACTTCCCTTGGCCTGTCAATCTGGTAATGCTTGTTTTTTAAATCCCCCAGCTTACTGAGTTTCGGCTGTTGTTCTGCCACCACATAGGTTCCGTATGGCAGATATTTCGAAGTAGCGAAATAATAACCGTCGCTGCTTACGGAAACGTCTCCGTATAGGGCATCCGCTGAAAGCGTTGTGAGATCTTTATCTGAACCACCGTCCTGTGCACTGTCCCATTCAATGGAATAAATCCAGTCAAGGTCATACATAAAAAAGGGGGTTAAATAGTTTTCTGCCTTACGGATAGCTTCTGAAAGGGCCCTGTCATAAACCTCATCGGAATAAGCGACACTCCCTTTGGCGCTGTCTGTTTCTCCAGCCTGATTTTTCTTCACCAGCTTTGCCACTTCGTCATCCAGATACCAGGTAATGGCAAATTGTCGGACGTTATCAGAACGCAGGGCATTATCTGCAGCTATATCCGATGTGTTGCTATGGTTCTTAATTTCCGGATTATTGTGGACCGCTGGATACTGCTTTTCTGCCTCGCTTGTTCCAAACAGGTGCTTCTTTATTAAAGAAAAGGGCTTAAAAGAGGTGCTTCCATTCTCTGTACGATCCCATTTATCATCATTAGCCACATTAATGGCATCAAAGAACTTGTCATAATTGTAAACAGAAACAATTCTTGCTCCAGCGCTGCTATCCGTTTTTACCGATATGGTTTCCAGTACGGAAGTATAGCCATTATTCTGGTTTTCATTTATAAAATCATTTGTATAGCTGTACAAGATATTATTGCTTATGATTGCATCCTTTGAGTCTTTGTATAAAGGAGCGGTGACATGCTGCACTTTTGTGAAAACCTTGTTTACCAGAGCCGGGAATTTCTCATTTCGGTCAATCACATTAATTTCATTCCCCAGCCTGTCCTGCCAGATTATAGTTCCATCGTTGTCACGGTAAAGCCGTTCCAGGTTTGATTTTAAGTACACCTTAAAGCGGAAGTTGTCCATCTTCCTGGCCACTTTATCCCTTCCAAGACGCCCGCCAAAGGTTCTTGTAAACCAGTCATCATGTGTTTCGGCATAGGAATTGGTGTTATCGTACGTTTTTTCATCAATGGTCTTCGTTACCTTAATCTGCTGTCCGATAATACGCTCCAGCAATGGGGTTGGTGCTTCTCTCGTATTTCCGTCCTCAAGCAGATCGTGATATCCATTGCTTATCAAATGCTGATTTTTAATGAAAGTCTTTTTCGAGTCAAATTCTGTGGAAGTAGAGACCCCTGCACCTGCTCCGGAAACTCGGATTACGTATTCTGCATTGGTAATGCTGTCTCCTGCCGTATATCCCCATACATTATTTGATCCGATCCTGCTTATATCTTCACTTGTAACAACAGTTTTTCCATTATTAAGTGCAATAGTAAAGTTTCCTGATTTCACTCCAGTAAGGTCCATATCTTTTGAGCCAACATGAATGGTGTACTGCTTTGCTACCTTGTCATAGTAATAATAGGTGCTGCCAACACGGTCCGACACTTCTTCTAAGGAGTCAACTTTCGTGATTTTAGAGGCGCTTACATTCTCCTCGTTTACAATGACATCTTTATAAATTGGCTCCCATACTTTTCTGGTAACGGGTGCGTGGCCTACATATGTACTGCCATTAAAGTACCAGTAATCGCAAAGGAGGTCTCCTGCTGCATAACGAAGATATCTCTCGCTATCCGTTGGGTACATAGTTTTATCTATAGGAATTCCATCATCTCCCACTACATAGTCCGGTAATACATTTATTATATACTTGCCTGTACTTTCCATTTCTGCAGCATTTAATTCATTCCCGGTGTATTTTCTGATGACATATCTTCCGTAAGTTGTATTCAGTTTTGTTAAGTAAGCAGCAATGATTTCACCACTGGCATTTGTTTGATATAACAAGGTCTTCCCAGGATTCATGCCAACAGCGACTGTTACAATAGCTTTTCCACCACTGAATTCTATTTTTTGAAGTCCACCATAGGTAAATACTTTTTCATTGATGTAATAGTTTAAAACTGCTTCGATAATTGACTTATTAGTCGTAACATTATCGATTTCTAGAATAACCTCCGGCTTGCCATAAACGGTCTTACCATTTACGAACCGTATCCCATCATAGACCGGAGCTATTACCGTGGAATACTCACCATCTTTGGGTGTTTCCATATGGAGAGAATTACGCATCATCTGCTCCAATTCAGCTTTTACATACTTCACGTTGCTGTCTGAATTTGTAAATATGTTGGTAAACTTTGTAGGATCACTGGCTGCAGCAGTTCCCTCAGTAGGAAGTTTATCTGCTTCAGTTCCGACAGCTTCATATGGGATTTTTATAGTTGAGGTAACCCCCGGCTTCTCAATCATGTTTCCATTGATATCTCGTTTATAAACAGAGTCAGATTCTGCAGTCAGATAAAATGGTGCTTCTTTTGCATCAACCCAGTTTCCTCCATCCGCTTGTTGGATCACTACCGGATTCAATGTAACGTTGTTTAGATAAATATCTGCTTCTTCCGGTATCCCATCAAGCGCTACATTGTAACCATTTGTGGCATCCTTTGATTTCGTTTCAAGAAGAAGTAAATTTTCTTTGTTTCCATAGGCCACATTTCCCTCAGGGAAGGTTACCGCATTATGTAGCTGCTTCGTTATCCAGGCTGATCCTACCGGGGCTGTTCTTGAATCGATGGTATTGCCATAAATTCCACGAGTAGTATCGCTTGCATTAGTAACCTCCATATCCTTTCCGGTAATGGAAAGTTCATATCCTTCAGAACGGGAAAGTTCTTTTATATAGTAGTTACCAAGAAGCAAAGGTCTCCCGATCCAGCTGTCCCCATTCATGGTTTTATTATCTTTATAAATACGGCCCTTTTCTTCCTGTGGCTGCGCCTTTCCATATCCGTCCATAACATACAGGTTTTCTGGATAAGCCTTTCCGGTATATTCAATCTTTCCTGCCTTGTAATTGTAGATACTATGTGGTCTTTCTGTTATCGTTAAGAAGGACCCATCCCCATTTTTATCCGTGGCTGCGACTGAGACAAGATCATTAGCATCAAATATCACTCCAATACCGGATGTTACATTTCCACTGTCATCTCGCCCAGTGTCTGGTCCGTAAATAGGATCTGCCGCAAACAAACCGTATACCGCACCTTCTAAGGTTGCATCTCCCTGGGAATCTCCATAGGAATCATAATTTACGGACTCCCCAGCCTTTAATTCCATATCTCTCTTATTGAAATGAACCTGTCCTGGTATACGGTGATCGTATACTTTAAAGGTATGGGCCGTATTATTACTTGGTCCTTTGTCTATTTCTGGCTGACTGTCCTTTTCGCCCTCTTCAAATCCCTTACTGGAAGCTCTGCTGAGAGAATTGAAACCAAGGATTGTTGTCATGACTGGCTCTTCGTCAGTATCTTGCACCATAAGGTTAATATGTCTTACTCCTCTTTCTTTTTTAGGAAAAGTTGCATCGGAATCCGTGGCCAGACTATATCTTAAAGAAAGATTCATAAAGTTTCTTCTAGTCTGCGATGGAGTAGATTTGTCTTCATCATCTAAATATTCCTCCAGGAATTCCTCTTCTGTATCAAACTCTTCATTATATAATTCTTTATCCTCCTTAGCGGTAAGTTTGACAGTTATCTCCTTTTCCTCTGCAAAAGCAGTGGGAAGCCCTATAAACTTTAGTAATTTGTTGATGATTCTTATACCTAATGGTAGACCATAGGTTTCTTTCAAGATTAAATCTCCGCTTTCCTCAGAAGCATTTTCTAATTCAGGGATTTCCGTGTTTGCTACGCTCTGTATTGCAAGTCCCGCATAGCTGTCTTCACTATCTGAACTACCTTTCGCCATATTTCGGACATATCCCGTAACTCTTATATCTGCATTACTGGAACTTTTCCATTTTTTAGATTTTCCGGCTTCGGAAGCTTCCGTTGTGATAATTTCAATCGGGACATCATCCGGATGTCCCGGTTCATGAATGATGTAGCCATCTCTTGGCTTGGTTTCTCTGAACGTGTAATCGTACTCAAGATTAATAAAGGTTTGATAAGCATCATCTCTAGCATCTTTACAACCTGATGCTTCAAATGCTTCTTCCTCAGTCGGCTCTTCTTCACTACCGCATTCCCAGTGATGGAATGTTCCTCCACTGGCCCCAGCACGGACTTCACATTCGTCTACTGCCGCTTGCCATTCCTCCATTAACCTTTCATACTCTTCTGCCGCTTCATCGCTTCCTTCTGCTTCCCCTTCTTCTCCACCTTCTGATGATTCATCAATTTCCGGTTCCGGAGGAATTGGATGACCATTGCAATAAGCATGACTAAAATCATAAAAACGGGTGTCTTTATGGGAGACTCGTCCACTTGCATCCGTCACTAGGTCATCGTCAAATATCAGCCAATCCTTCCAGGTTGTTGGGTCTTCTCTCATGTTATCTTCGGTGATTCCACCATCTGATTCATCATCGCTTAACTGGCTTTCATCGAAACACTCCAATACCTGCCATGTGGAGCCCTGTAAAGGATTTCCGGTTTCATAATCTCTTTTTTCCAGATCAACTTTATAATTGGACTCAAAGGTTTCACTGTGCTGATAAACTTTTAAAGATATCTCTCCGCCGCCTGATGTCGAAGTAGATGTATTTGCATTGTATTTTGTTGTGAGATAAAATTCACATGTTATTTCTTTTGCTTTTCCTTTTGCACGATATAGCTGCTGGGAACCTGGAACATTACATTGGAAAAACTCCAAGCTTCCTGTAACTTCCAATACTCTAAAAATGGCGGGATCGTAGCTAATCTTCATAACCGCTTCGGTTGGTTTCTGACCAGCCGGGGCATTAGGGAAGCTCCATGTAAGATTGTGTCCGCCTGTATTAATTACCAGCCCTGGAGTCACAGGGTCAATTTTGCAATATTTCACAAAGGTTTCCCAATCTGCAAGTCCAGTTAATTCATAAAGCCTTTTTGTATCTATTTCTCCAGGGCCATTTCTTAAATCATTGATGTACATAGCCTTTCCCCCAGAGTTATATTTACTGATTAACTCAAGGATATCCTTTGGACTTTTACAGCCTTCCGGAATGTTCTCCAATGACATAAACCCATCATTAGCTAAATTTTCTATCCAGGCTGATACATCGTTGCTTTTTCCTTTTGTCCATGCTACATCTCTTGCTTCGTCCTTAGTAATCTTGCCGAATCTATCAAGAGTTTTGTTTTCATCATAACTTCCAAATGCTAAAATATAAGCCCAAAACATTCTTTTCTGCTCAATAGTTCCTTTATCATATTCAATATCTGCATTAACTTTAGAATAGTCATAATTGCTATGAGCTGAAGCTCCCTGATTCATACACAAAAACCAACTATTTTTACTATCACCGGGTGCTTTTCCCATCAAATATGGATGGCTCGCCTCTCCAGAACTGACAAAAACTAAGCCGAATCCCCAAGAATCAAAAATGCCCGGCGGTAAATAGGTAAATATAGGTGTCAACAATAATATAACTACAAGCAACCCAGCAATTTTTTGATTTAGTTTTTTAACATTTTTCCAACTTTTGATCATCTATTCTCCTTATTTATATTTTCTCCCATGTTTTGAACAAAAAAAGCTACCGGTAATGTTTAACCGATAGCTTTTCATTATTAATATCCAATTAAATTAAATTTTATAAATGGAGCCTGTTCTCCATGAATGATCCCGTATGTGATATTAGGGAACTTTCCCTCCACACTTGTTGGGATTTCATATCCAGTTGCTTCACAAAATTCTCCTAATGGCGTTAAATGGGTTTCACCTGCTAAGTAAAATGCTGGAGCATAGACTTCCGCCAAAGTAAAATAATTATCTTTACTAGTTGGCTCATAAGACAACCATACATTATCAACTAAAAACACTGGATAAGTATGACTTACAGAGCCAAGTTCATCTATAGGTAAACCAACACATGCTGCCAGTAAGCGTGATGCGTTAGTATATCCATTGCAATTGGCTTTTCCTTCTACCAAACAACTGTAAGAATACTGAGTTCCTTCCTGATCCAAGTAATCTGCCTTAGTAATTCTGCTTGCTATCTGCACTGCCTTTTCATAATCAGAGGAACTTCTCCAGTCAAAACTGTTTAAAAAGTTCCGTATTTCTATTGTGAGGCGCTCTAACTTTTCCTGGTTCACCCCTTCTAATCCTGTGGTTGGATAGTATGTTAGTTTTGCAATAGCAGCTAATTCCGTTCCATCACTAATATAATTAAGAGAAAGTGGATCTCTGTTTCTAACTGCAAGATCAAAAGCATACTGCCTATGATTATTGGATTCATAGAAAAAGTTATCAGGGTCACTCTTCCAGGCAGTTTCACCAGTAACCGGACTAGTCACAAACCATGGTTCCATATATCCTTTTAAGGGGTATTGCGGATCATATGTATCTGCAAAGGAAGTTAATGCTGTTCCAATCACTAACATTACTGACATCACTGCCAGTAATAATTTATTTTTCATACTCATATCCTCCTTTATTGAATTTGACAACCTTGGAAATTTGTGTTATTCTAAAGGTACAAAAGGTAGCCAACTCCACAGAGTGGCTCCCAAAATATTAGTTGATTTTTTTAATAATCACCCAAGGCTTTGGACGGCTGGGTGATTATTTTTTTGTACCTTTGTCATTGCGCTTCACGTATGTAAGTATTGCAACGATTAACGCTGCAACATTTATGATTACCATAAATTCCTCATAAGTGTTCACAATCACCACCCCCTTTCGGAGATGGAAACCACCCGGCAGATTGACTACCACAATAATTATATCATTCCATGGTAATATTTTCAATTTTCTTGCAGTAAAAATAATTCTCTAAAACATCACACGGTCTGATGATTAAATCTATTTTCTAAACCTTTTCTATCGGCTAAACATATTAGGTTGTCAATGTACTATCATTATTTCATTCCTTAATTAAATGGTAAGTCTGGATCAGGTACTACATCAGAAATATCCATAAAGCTGTCCCTTACTACATTCGAGGGTTCTGACCTGGAATTGTCAGAAGATGTATTCTTGCTATCGGCAAATTCCTGTTCATCCACAATAATATCCGTTGTATATACTTTATTTCCGTCCTTATTTGTATAACTCCCAGTCTGGATTCTTCCTGAAATCAGTACTCTCATACCCTGGCGAAAATACTTTTCTGCGAACTCTCCTGCTTTGTCAAATGCTACGCAATGGATAAAATTAGCGGACTGTTCAGTGTCGTCCTGATTCCTGCGGACTCTTCGGTCAACTGCAAGGGTATACGATGCAACTGCCATAGCATGCTCTCCTTGGGAATATCTTACTTCCGGATCACGGGTTAGTCTCCCCATTAGAATTACACGATTCATATTTTCCTCCATTCCCCCCTGCCCGTACGGGCAGGGGATATGCATTTTATTATGAGTTTACTTTACCCATTGGCCTTTTTCATTTACGGTAAATCCATCTGGTGTAACAGTGCTGGTTAAGAGTTTACCTCTTGTTCCATCGGAAGCCGGGTTAAAGAAGTACCATGCTCCCACTATAACCTGACTCGATTCATCGGGTATGTACTGCCACCCAGTAAGCATTTGTCCCTGGGTTCCATCTATTGCAGTTTTTAAGTAATAGGTGTTTCCATCTGGATCTGTTTGCCAGCCTGTTACCATAAATCCATCCCTGTCAAAACGGAACCATGAGGCTTTTTCCTGCAGTCCAGTTGCGTAAGGGTTACTGATAAATGCCCATTCATCTGTATACGTCCGGTTTGACGCAAAGATCCATTTTCCATTTGCTACCTGTGTCCAGGTTCCTGTTACCGCTCCGGCCGGAGCTGCAGACCCCTGGGTGTTCCCTGCAGTCGTTACTCCAACGGAGCGAGCACCGGTTCCGCCGCCTGAAGAACCTCCGCCTCTGCCAGAACTGCTGGTGGTCGTATTGTCAATCACCTTAAAATTCAGTGTAACAGTTACCGGATCAAACATCTTTCCGTCACTGGTGGCTGCATAAATCGTAGCCATTGCAGTTCCAGTGTGTGGGGATCTTCCCATAGCTTCTTTAATCCAGCTGGTCGTGATCTCTTTTTTCTCATTGAAAATTAAAGGAGCCACGTTTCCTTCCTGATTCACTGTAAGGATACTTGCTTCGGAGGAACGCCATAGAACGTTCTTTTTCTCTTGGCTAGCGGAATATATGGAAGCATTGAATTTTTTACTCTCAAGCCCTTGCCATGTAAGAACGGGATTCGTTCGTTTCCCAGTTTTCGTGAGCACCAGGTCAATGCTTTCGCTTTCCCGATCTACTTCGATGCATTCCGCTTGAAAGGTTAATGTAACCATACAGGTAGCAGACTTCTGACCGTCTTTTGTTACGGCTGATATCTCCACGTTCTTTTCTGACCGATACGGTGCTTTTGAAAGTGCCTCCCTGATCCACGGTGCTCCATCAACCGGTTCCACATTCCCTTCCTGATCCACCTTCACCGATTCCGGATCGGAAGAGGTCCATAAAATACTGCGATCATAGGGCTTATGCTCTGTGGTATCCTCCACCTCCGGAAGAACAGCTGCGGTCAGTTTTCTCGTTTCAAAACCGGTCCTTTGGACTGTTTCAGAATGGATGTTCCCTGCCTTTTGATACCCAAGACTATAAGAGAGCATCGTCTTGTCCAGAGTGATCCCTTCTGGAATGATCTGCGTCTGATCATTTGTAACAAACTTTACTGTTACCTGGCACGTGGATGAAGCCTGATTTCCAAGCTTGTCCTTTCCGTTTACCGTAACATTCACATTCCGACTTCCTGCACCGGATATCATTGCGTACCTATCGCTCTCCCGGATTCCGTTATCCGTTGCCATGATATTTCTGATCCAAGCGGAATCCTTAAGGGCCAAAACTGATGCCTCCCGGTAAGCTTCTTGATCCTGAGATACTAGGATCACTGCCTGGTCCGAACTTGTCCAAGTCACTTCATCTCTGGAGAAAAAGTCCGGGGTAAATGTAGCTGTTAGTGACTGAGAAGCCGTTACCGTCACTGTTTCCTGCGGATTAGTCCGGTCCCCGGTTAAGGTCCTTGTAACTGTATAGGTAAGGGCCTGTTTATCAAGGACCGCTCCCTCCGTTGCCACTAAGGTATTATCCAGAATCTGAAATGTTACATTGATCCTGCTGTTTGCCATACAGGGTTTTCCCTCAAAGGAAGCAGATGGCCTAGTTTGTGCTGTCAGGACTGCAACGCCTCCGTTCTGATGCCCAGCTCCAAAAATCGTGCCAGGGATCTTGTACTGGTAATTCCCTTCCGACTGAGTCCGCTCAGCTTCTTCAATAATACTTGTAAAAAAGGAGGAGGAAAGATTTACGGAGAGGCTGGCCGATTTGGCCGTATAGCCATCAGTTCCTTCATCATCGTTTTTCGCCAGGCTTATAAGCTGGGAATCGTCAATGCTCCATTTCACACGGCCATCTTCCACATCATTATTAGTATCAATGATGGCTTTGATATTTACTGGTTGAACTTCAGTTCCTCGCTCCAACACTCCGTTGATATAACGGGCAATGAGCTTTCCTTCCTTATTCCTGATCTCTGTTGTCTTTACCGGGCTTTTCCGGTTACCTGTCCTGGTCTGTACTACTGCAAAGGAATAATCCTCCGGTTCCACCTTGATGGACACGGCCACCTTCTTGTAGATTGCTGATACGGAAATATCCTCTTGCGGCATGGAAAAGGTAAAGGCATGGCTGCTATCCGAATAGGTAGTACTCTTCTTTCCCCCTTTACTGCTGGTGTAAGTTGGAGTCCCTTCCATCTGGAACTTTTCTGTATCCGTATTCTTTGGAGCTGTCGTCACGTCTACCGTTGTCCCGGCTGCGATAGCACCCCGATGCTCTTTATCAAGAGGTCTGGAATATTGGGAACTTCCCCTTACCTCCAGGGTAGCAATATCGTAAAAGTTCCGGCCATTTGCCACCGTGTCGATCTGATTCACGTTCAGCAGATAACCTCTCACGGGGCGGCCCAGGGAATTGGGGGCATAATGGTCCAGAGTGTAATCCCCGCTTTCCTCATCCATGACGGTCAGAATACCGTTTTCTAATTCTTCGTAAAAATACCGCTCTGATATGGTCTTTTTAGACCCGCCCTGCACCAGGGCATAATGTATATCCCCAGTATGCCAGTAGCCTACATGAGCAGCATAGGTATAGTCATTATCATCACTGATCTCTGATCCGCATACATTTGCGCTGATCTTGCTTTCAGAATCTGCAAACAGATAGGCAACATCTTCTATGTAATTAAAGTTTGTAGCAGCTCCCTGTCTGGTTCCGATGAAGGTCCCCTCTCTTGCTAAGGAACCAAGCTGAGAATTTCCAATAGTCCCTTCAAACCGTGCTACTTTAAGCTTCCCGGCTGCATATCTTCCGGTGATCCCACCGATGGCTGTAGAATGGTAGCCGCCGATGGTCCCGCTTACATGCGTATTGTAGATATAGGCTGCATTCTGATATCCGACGATTCCGCCGATATACCCTGTCCCCTGGATTCTGGCCGTGGTTCCGTCCCCGGTAGAAACATCTGAGTCTATAATATAGGAATTCGAGGCAACCCCGGCTATTCCTCCGACATAAATCACATCTGTCCCGCTTGTAGCATCAATCATCACCTTTTCACAGGAAGCATTTTCAATAGCGGTGCCACTAATCTCTCCAGCGATTCCCCCGGCAATACCGGTAGAGCGAATATAGGCGTTTTTAACGATCACATTCCGAATCTGGGAATCCTCTGCGTATCCGGCCACAACTCCGGTCCTATCTTTTCCTTTAATCTCGCTGCTGTCAGGAATAATAGTCACATCATGGATTCTTGCATCCATGACTGCCCCAAACAAGCCGACATTGTTATAGCCAGCAAAAGAGGTTAGCTTTAAGTTCTTGATGGTATAGCCTTTCCCGTCAAATTCACCGCGGAAGGAGAAAGGAACCTCACCGGCATTTTCAGAAGAATCCCTATAAAAGCCGATGGGTATCCAATCCACTCCCTGTAAATCAATGTTTCCTCCAAGAGCAAAATAGCATCCGGAATAGTCACCGGCATATTTCGCTTCCCCGGATTCCGGAACCATCATTCCCATGGCCGTTAGCTCCGAGAGACCCATGAGCTGCTCCCTGTTCTTGATGAGGAAGGGCTTCTCTTTTGTACCTTCTCCCTGATTTCCGCTCAAGAATTCAAAGCTGGTCTTTCCTGCCCAGGCATCCCAGATATCACCCAGGGAGCTGAAAGCGGCGGCCGTTACCGCTATTTTAGTAGGAAGAATTGCAGGTGCGGCTTCTGATATTTCTTCCGCCTCAGAAGCAGTGGCTTTTCTTAGTTCCCCATCCCGGTCCGCCTCGGAAGAAGTAGCTGTCTGAACTGTTTTTCCTATAATCTTTCCATTTTCCGCATATACCGCCCATGGTGGCACTGTGCTCATCACCATGGCTGTACAAAGCATATAGGCGATTCCTTTCATTAACTTTTTCATATTCATTTTCCTTTCTCTTATTGTTATCCCGTAAACTTTGTTTCCTGATATTTTCTCAGCCAATCCATCTGCTCCTTATCCTCCAGTTCCTTCTGCTCCGGATTCACTGCAAGAACACGGCCAAAAAAGAAGCCGGATAATGTCAGCACAATAACTCCAAACAAAATAATAATGATTCCCATAGATCCTCCTATCCTTGGGGAATTGCCATAGCTGGCCGAATTCCAAAGCTTGTATCATTTACACTTACCGGCTGAATATTTCCATCTACCAGGCTGACCGCATAGATTCTATCACCATAAAGAAAATCATTTAGTCCAAGATCCTGTGGGGTACGTAGATAATATCCTTTGGAATAAGCAGAAATCTGTGTTCCCGGATTGTTGGTTTCACTTCCATTAAACCGCCAGAGAACATCACGGTACTTAAGTGCCTCATCCACAGACAAAATGAATACTTTATCATACATTAGCTGAAACATCTCCTTCATAGCCATCAGGCTATTATCATTGAACTGTTCATAGCTTCCCTTCCAGGTGGCACCTATATATGACCTGGTGATCCCGATATAGGTTTCATGGATAAAATCAGCCGACGCATGATTCAGAAGCCATTCCCGAATATCTGAGTATTTATAATTGTTATTAGATCCAAAAATCAGCTTATTTTCCGCCCCGTCAATAGCGTGCCCCGTTTTTTCGATTATGTCTGACCGGATCACGCAATCACATAGAAATAATGCCGTACCTTGGCTATTCCCCATAACATCCTCATAATCCTCATCAACACAGCGGAACAGATAGACCTTGTTTCCTATGGTCCGGGCCTGTATATCACCGATGTTGTAATGCACGGCTTCCGGTATCTCACTGGCTGGACTATAACATACTTCACAGATTCCATCATGATCGGAATCCACATGGCCAGTTGCTGGCAAAATTACGGTTTCTTCCTTTCCGCACTTCCGGCATCGGACCGTTTCGTGACCGTTACTTGTACATGTAGTATTGACCTTATCTGTTATCTGATAATCGTGGCTGCAGGTGCTTTCATCATAGGTTTTTTCAAACCCAACTCTTATAATCGTATATTTCTCATCAGCTAGGTTGAATTCATCCATGACAAGTACAGATAAATTCTTAATGTTATGGAATGTCTGACTTATGATCACAGTACTTGGCACATGTCCCTTCGCAATGAGATAAATTTCCTTCCGTTCCGTACCATCAGCCATTGATACCAGATTAAGAAGCCTCTCATTACTTTCTTCTATATTCTTAGTAATAAGTTGCTGGTCTGATGGCTCCTGGCCGCTAAGCCTAATATCTGCTTCCTTTGCAATACTCAGCCACTTTTCCAGCTTGTCTTTATCCCCCTGATCCGGGCCCTCTTCTTCTTGAAGGTATTCTCCTTTCACAAACTCAATATAGTATTTCTGGGTCCCATTACCGTTTACAATGACACTCCAAGGACTCGGAACAAGGGAATGATAATAATACCGATCTGCTCCTAAAATGATTTCTGGAAAGTCAACGACAAGGGGATTATCCTCTACTGTCAGACCCTGCTGGGCTTTCAATATCTCGTTGCTAAGATTCTCCTTTTCAACAAAATAGAGATTCCAGGCAACCTTTCGGGCTTCTGATGGAGTAGCCACGTTTTCTCTCTCGTAATAAACGTTTAAGATCATTTGATCACTAGTTAACATAAAGCTTTCCTTCTGCCCATTGCACAGCTGATAGCCATCGATAACCGGTTGTATTACAGCAATGGTTCCCCCTTTCACTCCCATACCAACTATTGCATGTAGTATCGTTTTATCTTTTACATCCATACACCGTACGGTATATCTGTACTGCTTTCCTTCCTCCCTTGGTTCGTTTGTTTCCTCCAATGATTCATCAGGCGCGGGAATCACTGGTATAGTTTCTGATTCTCCTACATCCGGTATCGAATCTTTAGGGCCATTGTCTGGCTTAGTGCCCTTATCCGGTTTTACACTGCTTCCCCAACTCCCTGCTCCACCGCCACCAGAGCCTCTTCCTGAAAAATTATTTTCCGAAGCTGCCTCTCTCATAGTGACTGTCTGTATCCCCATACCAGATACATATTGTAATGTTCCGAATTCATCAATCCAGGCTCCAGTAGAATCTACAGAATACCCATCCGGCGTTTTTTCATTAATGTACATGGCTCCTTTTGGATGAGTATTTTCAGATTGGCCCGACAGGTAATAGCATCGTCCATCGATCCATTGCCAACCGGTTAGCATTATTCCCTTCGTCCCATCTGAGACAGGGTTTAAAAAATACCATTTGCTGTCAATCAGCCTCCAGCCAGTAACCATATAGCCAGTATCATCAAAGTAATACCAAGCCTCATTAATCATCTTCCAGGCATTCTTTTCATAAATCTGATTATCCTCATAGACCCAATGGTTATCCTTCTGTATCCATGCTCCATAGCTTGGAATTTGTACTTGCATCACCGCTAGGGCTGCACTTAATAAAACAAAACATTTTCTTTTATTCATTGAAAACTTTCATCACTCCTTACTATTTGTTTTTTATCCTTCCAGACAGACCTTTTTAATAAATCTCTTGTATTTACTTAAGAGCTTTCAAGCATTGTAATTTTTCCATATAAAATGGGATAGTCAGGTAAACAGCAATGCATTCAGTCTGTTACTTAAGAAGGGATATATGGTTCCTGCAGGGTTTAATCCTTCAGGTTGCTCCTGATAAAAAAGTAGACCTATACAAATATGTTCTGTAGCCATTTTGTATTAAATTTATTGATGAATTGGGGAATGTAATTGAGAATTATATAAAATCCAAAAGAATAACACCTGAATTGCCGGAATAACAGATAGTCATATCACATAAGGTTCTTTTTTTAGTGACATCGCTTCGGTATTTTTATACCCACATAACATTGGTAACAACCATATTCAAATACCAGGATCAATTAATTGCATGATAAAGCCGCCAACCTATGGATAATTTATTGCTAAATAAATAAGTAGATTCACTCTAAGCAATCTCCATAAATGTAATGCACAAGCTACAAAATACGATATTAACGAAATATAAATAAGATATAAAGATATGAATAAGAACTTAGAAAGATAGACAAGATGGTAAAATATTCACCATAGGAACAGTTAAATACACTAAATAAATTCATCTCCCCCCCCCCTGTGAAAACAAAGCGAAATAAACTGAATTATACTTAAAAATGCAATTGTAAAAAATGGGATAAAACGAAATGGATTCAGATATGGAATACAGTTGCCCGCCTTTCAAGACAATTATATGAGACTAGAAACATAATAAGATAGGTTCACGTAAAAATCTAATTAAAACAAACTCATGACAATACAAATATTTAATATATCAGACAGACACACGAAAACAAAAAGTCTATTTAACGATGACGAATCATCTAATGACCAAAATAAAGCCTGATACCATATACGATTTAACAATGTATTAATCGGGAAATTTTGTCGATACCGACTTGAAAAATCATGATCGCTGCCTAACTGTTTTTAACAATCCCAACAGCATGCTTCCATAAACCAAGAATAAAAATGTAATCAACCAGGCAACGGAACACCACGAACGTAGCGTCTTGCCTATAATGACAGTATACAACAAACCGTGCAGAAAATCAACATGCTCATGTAGAATATATGAAAGCTCTTATTAATTACAAAATTGGCATAGTATTTGATTCCAAAGAGTTTGCTCCGAAGTTTCATAATGAAACTCCGGAGCAAACTTGTGAGGATTTTTTTAGCATTGAATGTCAAATCATATTATTGTCTCCGTTTGAATGTGGTATAGTCACTCCCCATTGCACACAGAGATCTCCTTATGCTATCTTTTTAATTCTAAGTTTCAGAAACCCTTAATTAACTCTCCATTCTTTGGTTCAAAGCGTCCCGTAAAGAAGCGCAGAACTTCAGGCTCATAAACCCAATTAAGACCGCTGATGTCATGTCTTACCTGATACAACTGGATTATTGCGTCAGCAACATAGTCCAGATGTGCATATGTATAAACTCTTCTCGGAATGGTCAGACGGATTGTCTCCAGCTTTGGCACATGGTTCTCTCCTGTCTTATTGTCTCTTCCTGCGGAGATAATGCCCCGCTCCATGGTTCTAACGCCAGAATACTCGTAAACAGCAGCTGCCAGTGCCTGTGCCGGGAAATCCGTTTTCTGATCCAAATGGTCTAAGAATGCACGGGCATCAACAAAGATTGCATGACCGCCGCTTGGCTTAACCATTGGAACTCCTGCTGCATCCAGCTTTTCGCCAAGGTAACGGATCTGATTTACTCGATGACTGATGTAGTTAAATTCCATTGACTCTCTAAGACCGATTGCCATAGCTTCCATATCTCTTCCTGCCATTCCGCCGTAGGTAGGCATACCTTCATACTGTACGACCATTCCTGTCGCACGGATATATAAATCTTTATCATTCATGCAAAGGAATCCGCCGATATTGGTCAGACAGTCTTTCTTTCCGGACATTGTGCAGCCATCGCCATAGGAGAACAATTCGTGAACAATTTCCTTAATGGTTTTGTCTTCATAGCCTTCTTCTCTTGTCTTAATGAAATATGCGTTCTCCACGCATCTGGTGGCATCAAACATTACCTTAATACCATACTTATGGGCCATCTCGGATACAGCCTTTATGTTAGCCATGGAAACGGGCTGCCCGCCTGCTAAATTTACTGTAACTGCAAGGCAGATATATGGAATCTTGTCTGCGCCGACTTCGTCAATGAGAGCCTGGAACTTATTTAAGTCTACATTGCCCTTGAAGTCCAGGACTGCATTTGGATCATGGGCTTCGTCAATTACCACGTCGCGGAAGGTTGCTCCATTGTGTTCCTGATGGAAGCGGGTTGTGGTGAAGTACATATTTCCCGGCACATAGTCTCCTGGCTTAATGGTAAGAGTAGACAGAATGTTCTCTGCACCGCGTCCCTGATGAGTAGGAACTACATATTTGAATCCAAATAATTCTCGCACAGTCTCTTCTAGATGATAAAAGTTCCTGGAGCCGCCGTAGGCTTCATCACCCAACATCAGTCCTGCCCACTGTCTGTCACTCATTGCATTTGTCCCTGAATCTGTCAGAAGGTCAATAAAACATTCCTCTGATTTTAGCAGGAACGTATTATATCCTGCTGTCTTGATGGCTTCTTTTCTCTCTTCTTTGTTAAGGTTGCCCATAGGCTCTACCATCTTAATTTTGAAAGGCTCTGGTGCAAATCTCATCATATCCATTACTATTCCTCCTTGAAAATGTTTATATTTTTCATTTTAATTAAAAAATCTTTCTCATAATCGTTAAGCGATGCAATGGCCTGCCCCTAACAATGGGATAATTGCATTACCCCATCCTCATTCTCTTATTAAATTTTCCCTACTCTACCTACTTTCCGTCCTATTGATGCATGATGTATGATGCATCATGCATCGTTGTGTTTATTATACATTAATATGCAAACTTGTCAATATTTATTTTATAATTTTAAACTATATTTATATTCCTAGCGTTTCGGGAAATATATGGACAAATCAGATCAACAATTACCCCTTTTGTTGCTTTTAAGAAAGATTTATAGTAAACTGTAAAAAACAAGCAATTAAGACAATCGGGAAGGAGACGATGATGAAGAATACTCTTGTGAAAATGACCCTAAGCGAACAGATATACAACATCCTAAAAAATGAAATCATGAGCGGAACAATTCCTCTGGGAAGCAAAATTACAAATAGAGAACTGCAGGAGCGTTTTTTAGTTTCCTCCACACCGGTGCGAGATACTATCAACAAGCTTTATCAGGATGGTCTCGTAAAAGAAGTTACAAAAACAGGTGCTCAGGTAATCAACTTTGACTATGGATATGCAGAAGAGATCAATGAATTCATTGCGGCTATCTCTTGTGTAGCCCTCACGATGACCGCCGCTAGGGGTGCAGACAAGGAAGTGACAAAGCATCTGAAAGAATATTTAAAAAAGCAGTCAATTGCTACGGATGATGATGCCTACTTTGAGGCAGACTTCCATTTTCATAAGTCGTTTTTTGATTTCTGCGGCAACCAATTTTTGAAAGAAACCTACAAGAGATACAATCTGATCCGTTTCCTTCTGATTAAGTTTGCTATCCGCACAGCTGAGGACCGGTCCTGCTCCACCAAACAGCACAAAGATATCGTCGATGCCTACAGCTCCGGTAACTTTGACCTTGCGTCCAAGCTCCTTGAGCAACACTATATCCACGGTCTTTCACTGATCAAGGGATACAATCCATAAAAAATCAGACTAATTCACCTTTCCCTTGTACCTTTGAACAGCGTTTCCACATATCACAATCGATAAGGAGGTAACTGACCATATCAGTTACCTCCTTCTATCTTTTTTTCCTTTCAGTTAGCATGTCCTCACATCTGTACAGTAACTATACTCCGAAAGAAAATCGACTCTACTCATTCTTCCTACACGGGCGCAATCTTCACATTATGCCAATTCAGTTAACCAGCTATCACGTGGTCCAGTATATTCCTCTATCCATGTATAACCTTAGCTCACCCACTGCAGCAATCTTATAGAAGATCACTGGCATAGAATCCAATTTGGCTCAATCTATCAGCAGTTCATCGACCGTAACAAAGGTGTACCCCTGCTTCGTCAAAGTATCAATTACCTCCAGGGCCGCTTCCACTGAAGTCGGGTACACATCATGAAGAAGGATAATATCTCCCGGTTCTACCCTCTTTACAATATAACGCACTGTCTTTTTGACGCTCTTTGTCTTCCAGTCTAGAGGGTCCAAATTCCACAGCACAACCGTCATGTCGGTTGTACACTCCAATTCGTCATTCCAGGAACCATAAGGCGGCCGCAGATACTCAGGTCTTGTACCGGTAATCTCTTCGATCTGTCGGTTATTCCTTTCTATTTGCTGGCAAGCAGTTATCACAGACTCCTTGCTCATCTGTACATGAGTAAATCCATGATTTCCGATTAAATGTCCATCCTCTTTCATCTGTTTCAAAATGGCCTCTTTCCCCTCCACATTTTCTCCAAGAATAAAAAATGTGGCATGGACCCCTCTTTTGCGAAGTCCATCAAGAAGCCTTGGCGTATAAACGGAATGAGGGCCGTCATCAAAGGTCAATGCGATCTGCTTATCTCCAGAAAACTGCCTCCTGACCTCGTCTCTTGCCTCTCCATCCGCACCCACAGGGAGAAAAAGGGTATTCTTTGTTTCTATGTATGATTGATGCATAGCCTTTATAAAAATGATATCCAATATAAAAACAACCAGTAAACAGGCCGCTTTCCATTTTATTTTCATATTCCCATAAGCCCAGCTTTCTGTCATTATTAATAAATCTATGGAGCATTACAGGAAAATAAAACCAAAACATTTCTGCCTTTTTCTATCTTTTCCCTTACATGATTTAATTGCAAGGACTTATCCGCATTGTAAAAGAGAAGCCGTTGAAAACACTACAGGCCCACAAAAAAAGGACTGTTCTCATCTTAAAATGAGAACAGCCCTTAAAGCTTACATAGAAATCGAAGCTTTACTTAAGCCATGCAAACGTTAACTGCCTGCAGACCACGGTTTCCTTCTGTTGTGTCATAAGTTACTTTCTGGCCTTCTTCAAGAGTCTTGTAACCATCAGACATGATACCAGAGAAGTGTACGAATACTTCTTCGCCTGTTGCGTCATTTACGATGAAACCATATCCCTTAGCACCATTAAACCATTTTACTGTACCGTTGTTCATAACGTGTACCTCCTATAAAATAAAAAATATTTGATATATCGCCTGAAACAAAAAATCACATATTTTTGTAAATCATCATCCGAAAATAATGACTTACAAAAATATGTGAAATCATAACTCCATTCGATAATACACGTACATTCTAACCTGAATTTACAAAATTGTCAAGACTATTCTGTTATTTTGCGTTAGAAAAGGACAGGGTTTTGTCCCTCTCAAAAAGGTACAAACCCTGTCCAAAATAATCATAAAATAAAATTACTTTAAAGTAACTTTAGCGCCTTCAGCCTCTAAAGAAGCCTTGATCTGCTCAGCCTCTTCCTTGGAAGCGCCAGCCTTTAATACCTTAGGAGCTCCATCAACTACGTCTTTAGCTTCCTTTAAGCCTAAGCCAGTAGCTTCACGAACAACCTTGATAACTTTAACCTTGTTAGGACCAACTTCTGTTAATTCTACGTCGAATTCAGTCTTCTCTTCTTCTGCTGCTGCAGGACCTGCTGCTGCAACTACTACGCCTGCTGCTGCAGATACACCAAATTCTTCCTCACATGCCTTTACTAATTCGTTTAATTCTAATACAGATAATTCTTTGATCGCTTCGATAAATTCAGCTGTTGTTAACTTTGCCATGATAATATACCTCCGTATTTAATATGTTTTTTTAAGGAAGTTCGATTCGCCTAATCGCTCATCGAACGGCTAATTTTCTAAATTCAGGTGCGTTTCGCTTACCTTTATTAAGAATTTTATGCCTCTGCTGCTTCTCCGCCCTGAGCATCTGCAATCTGCTTGAGAACGCGAGCAATGTTTGTGATAGGAGACTGGATGCTTCCAAGCAACTTTCCAAGAAGGATATCCCTGGAAGGAATGCTGGAGATCTTCTCCATACCTTTTGCATCATAGTAAGCGCCTTCTACAACGCCGCCCTTAATCTCTAAGGCCGGAGCAGTTTTAGCAAACTCAGCCAGGATTCTTGCTGGAGCTGTTGCATCTGTCTTTGACACAGCGATAGCTGTAGGTCCTTCCAGATTAGGTTCCAGAGCCTCAAATGCTGTACCCTGAGCTGCAAAACGGATCATTGTATTCTTATAAACTTTGTAGGAAATACCAGCCTCTCTTAATTTCTTACGAAGCGCTGTATCCTGAGCAACTGAGATACCACGGTAATCTACAACTACCGCTGACTCAGCGCCATCAAGTAATTCTTTGATCTCGCTTACAACTGGCTGCTTTAATTCAACTTTTGCCATTATGGTTTACCTCCTGTTTAGTCTGAGCCTCCCGGTTACCCGTAAGGCCCGCTCGTATAAACCGCAAAGAAAAACCCCTCCGCCGGATGGACGGAGAGGTCTACAATTCATTTACATAAAATGATTCTTGTACATTCCTCGGCAGGCGTTAACACCTTATGCCTTGCGGCACCTGCTGTCTTCGGCAGTCAATACTTGTATAGTATAACATTATATATAATTAATGTCAACCACAAAACAAAATTAGTTCATTAACTTTGCTACGTTCAGTTTTACGCCAGGTCCCATAGTGGAAGCCAGTGTAACACTCTTTAAGTAGGCACCCTTAACTGCACTTGGTCTTGCTTTGACGATTGCATCAACAAGCGTCTGGAAGTTGTCCGCTAACTGTTCTTCTGTAAAAGAAGCTTTTCCAACTGGCACGTGGATAATATTTGTCTTATCAAGTCTGTACTCAACCTTACCAGCTTTGATATCGTTGATTGCTTTTGTTACGTCCATGGTAACAGTACCAGCTTTTGGGTTTGGCATTAAGCCCTTAGGTCCCAGGACACGTCCCAGACGACCAACAACACCCATCATATCTGGTGTAGCAACAACTACATCAAAATCTAACCAGCCTTCGTTCTGGATCTTCGGAATCAGTTCCTCAGCTCCAACAAAGTCTGCGCCTGAAGCCAAAGCTTCATCAGCCTTAGGGCCCTTAGCGAAAACTAAAATACGAACAGTCTTACCTGTACCGTGAGGAAGTACAACTGCGCCACGGATCTGCTGGTCAGCGTGACGTCCGTCACAACCGGTTCTGATATGAGCTTCTATGGTTTCATCAAATTTAGCACTTGCATTCTGCTTAACTAAAGAGATTGCTACTGGTGCATCGTAGAGAACAGAACGATCTACTGTTTTAGCTGCCTCTGCGTATCTTTTTCCTCTTTTCATTCTAAATAACCTCCTAGTGGTATTGTCGGGGATTTTCCCTCCCACGTTCTTAAAACTTCATAAACTACAATATTATTAAGAAAATTATGCTTCAACTACTGTGATACCCATACTTCTTGCGGTACCAGCGACCATGCTCATAGCTGATTCAACAGATGCAGCATTTAAGTCAGGCATCTTCAATTCAGCGATCTTCTGTAATTCAGCCTTAGTAATTGTAGCTACCTTTGTCTTATTAGGAACCGCAGATCCGGATTTGATCTTGCAGGCTTTCTTTAATAATACAGCAGCTGGCGGAGTCTTGGTTATGAAGCTGAAGCTTCTGTCAGCATAAACAGTGATAACAACTGGGATGATTAAGTCTCCCTGATCAGCTGTTCTTGCGTTGAATTCCTTTGTAAACTGTACGATGTTTACACCATGCTGTCCAAGTGCTGGACCTACAGGAGGAGCTGGTGTAGCCTTTCCTGCTGGAATCTGCAATTTGATATATCCCGTTACTTTCTTTGCCATAATAAGGCACCTCCTAAATAAATGTGGTATTGTCGGGGATTTCCCTCCCACGAGCCTATACACCGGTATAAGCCGCTTTTACTTGTTACATCTTCTTTACTTCGCTGAAGTTTAATTCTACCGGAGTCTCCCGGCCGAACATCTCAACGCTCATGGTGATGGTTTTCTTACTTTCGTTGATGGACTTGATGGCACCAACCGTATCTTTCCATGCACCGGAAGTTACCACAACGGTATCTCCCTCTTCAAAGCCAATGATGACCTCTTCGTTCTTGAACCCAAGTTTCTCCATCTCTTCTTCTGTCAGAGGAACCGGTTTTGATCCAGGGCCTACAAAGCCTGTCACTCCACGGGTATTACGCACCACATACCATGTATCATCATTCATGACCATGTGAATCAGTACGTAGCCGGGAAACATCTTTTTATCCGCCTTCTTTTCAACGCCATTTTTTATTTCAATGACGGATTCTAACGGAACCGATACTTCCAGAATCTGATCCTGTAAGTTTCTGTTTTCGATTGTTTTTTCAATGTCAACCTTTACTTTGTTCTCATAACCTGAATAGGTATGAACTACATACCAATGTGCTTCTGACATAAACTCACCTTAACCCTTACGAATTATAAGATAAAACTGAGACCAAACTTGATGATAAGATCAAGAATTCCGATAATCAGTCCTAAAGCAATCGCTGAAGAAATAACAGCGATCGTCTGTTTCGTTACGGTTTCTTTGTCAGGCCAAACGATTTTTGAAAACTCAGATTTCAAACCCTTAAAAAAGCTTTTCTTCTGAGCACTCTCGTTGTTCACTGTATCTCCCATAATTTCACGTCCTTTACAAACTGATTACTTTGTTTCCTTGTGCATTGTATGGCTCTTACAGAATCTGCAATACTTCTTGGTTTCCATTCTGTCCGGATGAGTCTTCTTATCCTTGGTCATATTGTAATTACGCTGTTTGCATTCTGTACATGCCAGTGTGATTTTTGTGCGCACGACTTCCACCTCCACTTAAATTTTCATTGTTGTGTTTTAAGTCCCTTTGTCTGCTGCAAGCAATTTTGAGCATAAAAAAAAGACCTAAGCTCTTCCATTCGCCCAATTACTATAACATACAGACCAGGATTCGTCAATCTTTTTTTATGAAAAACTATGATATTCACGGTATTTCGCCATTATATCATGAACACAAATAAATTGCAAGTCCGGTCAGGTGAATTTAAATTTTTTTTAAATCCATCCCAACCAAACCTGCTGCCTGCTGCCCCCTAACCAGGGAAAACGATCTCCAGGTACCGTTTTAAAGCATCCTGCCAGGAAGGCAGGCAAAGAAAACCGTTTTCCTCCAGCTTATCCTTGTTCATACGGCTGTTAGCTGGCCGTTTTGCCTTTGCCGGATACTGATCCGAACCAACAGGCTCCACTTTTACATCCATGCCTGCCTGTCTAAAGATTTCACAGGCAAATTCATACCATGTGCACTCTCCTTCGTTGGTAGCATGATAACGCCCGTATTTTTCCGTTTCAATCATATCTACCAAAAGACGGGCCAGATCATAAGTATAGGTAGGAGAACCTGTCTGATCGGCAACCACCGTTAATTTATCATGAGTCTTACCAAGGTTCAGCATAGTCTTTATAAAGTTCTTTCCGTTCACACCAAACACCCAGGCGATCCTCACGATAAAATATTTTGCGAGGTTTTCTTCCACTGCCAGCTCTCCCTCATATTTGGTCTGGCCGTAAACATTTAACGGTGCCCTTTCGTCATCAGGCTCCCAGGGGCGTGTTCCCTGGCCGTTAAACACATAATCCGTACTGATATACATCATCTTGATATCCAGTTCCCGGCATACTTTGGCAATGTACTCCGTTCCCTTTGCGTTAACGTTCCGGCATAACTCCTCATTATCTTCCGCCGCATCCACAGCCGTATAAGCGGCACAATGGATGACTGCATCAGGAGCGGCTGCCTTAATGACCCGGTTCACGCTGTCCTTATCCGTGATGTCCATCTCATCGATGTCCACACCTACCGCCTCATGCCCCCGTTTTTTCAATTCGTTTACTACATCAAATCCAAGCTGGCCTTTTACGCCAGTTACAAATACTTTCATAGATGCCTCTTTTCTTTACGGAAGTTCGGTTTGCCTGACGGCTCCCAATGGGCTGGGAATTATAAACGTTCCCCGTACATGTTATCAAAATAATTCTGGTATTCCCCATTGATGATATGCTTCCACCAGTCCTCATTGTCCAGATACCACTGGATGGTCTGACGGATTCCTGTATCAAAGTTATATTTCGGTTTCCAGCCAAGCTCTGTTTCCAGCTTCTTCGGGTCAATGGCATAACGTCTGTCATGGCCAGGGCGGTCGGTAACGTACTTAATTAAGCTCTCTGGCTTGTCAAGGGCCTTAAGAATGGTCTTAACTACTTCTAAGTTGGTGCGCTCGTTATGTCCGCCTACATTATAGACCTCACCCACTCTTCCCTTATGAATAATTAAGTCGATGGCTTCGCAGTGATCGGAAACATGGAGCCAGTCTCTTACATTTTCCCCAGTTCCATATACCGGAAGCTCTTCATCTGCCAGGGCACGGCTGATGATAAGAGGAATCAGTTTTTCCGGGAAATGATACGGGCCATAGTTATTGGAGCATCTGGAAACGGTCACCGGAAGTCCAAACGTTCTCTGGTATGCCAGAACAAATAAGTCTGCGCTGGCCTTTGAGGAGGAGTAAGGGCTTGAGGTATGAAGAGGGGTTTCCTCTGTGAAGAATAAGTCTGGGCGGTCAAGTGGCAGGTCACCGTATACTTCATCTGTAGAAACCTGATGATAACGCTTAATTCCATAAGTACGGCAGGCATCAAGGAGGGTTGTGGTTCCCATCACATTCGTTCTTACAAATGACTCAGGGTCAGTAATGGAACGGTCCACATGGCTTTCTGCCGCAAAGTTTACCACCACATCTGGTTTCTCCTTCTCGAAAAGGTCGAAAACAAAGCTTCTGTCTGCAATATCCCCTTTTACAAATTTATAATTATGCTTATCCTCAACAGGCTTCAATGTCTCTAAATTTCCTGCATAAGTCAAAAGGTCCAGATTGATGATCTGATAATCCGGGTACTTATTTACCATGTGATGTACAAAATTTCCCCCGATAAAACCGGCTCCTCCGGTAACGATGATTTTCATTTATATGCTCCTCCTTTTTATTTGCTTAATCACAGCTAAAAGCCGTCGCAAAGCGAATCAAGCTTCCTTAATCGTGTAATTTATCAATATATTTTCCTGCAAGTACATCCATCAGATACTGTCCGTACTGGTTCTTTTTCAAAGGCTCAATGTTCTTCAATAGCTGATCCTTTGTGATCCAGTGGTTTAAATATGCGATTTCTTCCAGGCAGGCGATCTTCCTGTGCTGGTGTGTCTCCATAGTGCGAACAAAATCCGTTGCATCTGCCAGAGATTCATGAGTTCCTGTATCAAGCCAGGTAAAGCCCTGACCTAAAAGCTCAACATCAAGCTCTCCATCTTCCAGGTAAATGCGGTTTAAATCTGTAATCTCCAATTCGCCCCTGGCCGATGGCTTTAAGTTCTTCGCATATTCCACTACTTTATTATCATAGAAATAAAGTCCGGTCACACAATAATTGCTCTTTGGTTTTGCCGGCTTTTCCTCAATGGACACTGCTTTTCCTTCAGAATCAAATTCCACGATGCCAAAACGCTCCGGATCATCTACGTAATAGCCGAATACAGTCGCTCCATCCTTTTTGTTAGCCGCATTTAACAGACGCTTGTTAAGTCCATGACCTGCAAAAATATTATCTCCAAGGATCATGGCCACGCTGTCGTCTCCAATGAATTCCTCACCAATGATAAATGCCTGTGCAAGACCATCTGGAGAAGGCTGGACAGCATAAGATAAGCGGATACCAAACTGTCCTCCATCTCCTAAAAGCGCCTCAAAACGTGGTGTATCATCAGGGGTGGAGATGATCAGGATATCCCGGATTCCTGCGTTCATCAGAACGGACAGTGGATAATAAATCATCGGCTTATCATAAATAGGCAGTAACTGTTTAGAAGTTACCATAGTTAGCGGGTAAAGTCTGGTGCCGGAGCCTCCGGCAAGTATAATTCCTTTCATTTCTTTCTCCTCCGTATCTATTTGTGATACCATCATACAGGGTGACGTAAGGTTACTGTCAAGTCCTTTTCCATTAATTTTTCTTTACTTTCTGCAGATAAATGCCCCGGCCCGTTTTGTAATATGGATAAAACCTTTCTTTTCCATTTTCTTCTTTAAAAATTCCCGGAATTCCTCATAACGGTCACTTAAATACTCCTGTTGGTTTCCATGGCAGGAAAGTATGTACTCCATAAGCGCGCCAGGATCACTGACTTCCAGGTAATCCTTATAGTCTCTCTTCTCCACGGAACTGAAATGACCTTTTAAGATCTCCTCCCCATTCTCGAGTCCAAAGACATCATACAGATTCACTTCAGATAGAGCAATTCTGGAATCGAATTCCTTAACCAGCTGGCTGATTTCCTTCATATGATCCGAACCGTAGGTGCTGCAGTAAAAGACGCCCTCAGGTTTTAGGACTCTCTGTACCTGATCCAATGCCCCATCCAAATTCGTTAAGTAAAACAGAACATGATTGGCTGTCACAATATGAAAGCTTTCATCAGGCTTTGGGATCTGACGGCAGTCAAATACTTCAAAGGAAAAGGAGCCGGGAACGCCTTTTAAGCCTTCTTCCACATCCCGGATCATCCCTTCTGAAATGTCAGACAGGCAGATCTTCGTATCCGCCGGCAGCTTGTTCCTGTTTGCACGCCACAGTTCCCCATTGCCGCATCCCAGCTCCAGTACACTTTTTCCATCCAAAGGTTCCATAAGACCATACAGCCACTGAAACCACCCTGTAGGATTCTTTGTATACTTTTTGTGAAGCCCGATCCGAATGTTTATGTTAGCCGCATCCTTATACTGTTCCACAAGAGATCGTTCCATATTGGTAATATGGATTAAGTGAAGAATTTTATTCCAGTCCACAGACTGATTTTCCGTCACCAGCTTTGATGTTTCCGTAAGGGTCTGCTCTACAAGCTTTAAGTGCTCGATCCTCTTTCTGATCAGATTCAATTGAAGCCGAAGAGACCCTTCCACATAATCATTGTCATTGTCATTGATGGTTATGGAGCGGATTTCATCTAAGGAAAAGCCCAGATACTTTAAGGAAAGAATTTTCTGAAGCTTAGCAAAATCAGAATCCGTATAAAGCCGGTATCCTCCCTCGCTCATTCCGGAAGGTTTTAATAATCCCTGTTTATCGTAATACCGAACGGTGCGAATGGAAACGTTGGCCTTTTTCGCGAACTGGCCTGAGGTATAATATGGGTTCACCGGCATGTCACCTCCTTATTCCTACATTATTATATTTGTATTATATAGGGTGACGTATGGTCATGGTCAAGTGGATTTTTAAAGATCATATGAAAATTCATAAAAATTGTCCAATTCTTACTGCTGCAGATGATTACTTATAAATAAAGAACGTGTGCTAGTCTTTAAAATGGACCCTATAAGATAGACAGTTAAAAAAGCGAAAATTGCTTATATTTTAACTTACCCTACCTTGTAGGGTCTTTTTTTGTTATACTCATAGCATAAATAA
>Ga0213824_1000445_pt1 | contig 32117 bp, 35 predicted proteins | sample MC6MC0906MG_FD_179892 | JGI IMG/M metagenome (GOLD analysis project Ga0213824, IMG submission 179892) | Enriched soil aggregate microbial communities from Iowa State University, Ames, United States - MC6-MC0906-MG | ecosystem: Environmental > Terrestrial > Soil > Unclassified | place: USA: Iowa...
AAAAGTGGGAAAGATATTGTACTAGAGGATGGCACCATTGTTCATGCGCAAGATGTTGTTGCTCCGCCGAAAAAAGGCTTTACGCTCACTATCTTAGGAGATACAAAATATTGCGAAGAGGCAATTTTATTAGCCAATGGTGCAGATATCGTTATTCATGAAGCGACTTTTGATGGCACTACGACAGATTTAGCAGCCAGCTACGGACACTCTACAAATCTCGAGGCGGCAAAGGTGGCACAACAAGCAGGAGCAAACTATTTACTCTTAAATCATTTAAGTGCCCGCTTTCTACCTCACGATTTACCACTATTATTAGCGGATGCACAGGAGATTTTCCCACAGACCTACCTAACATCTGATCAATCAGTGTTTACGTGGCACAATAATAAATTATCTTAAAATAATAATTTTGATAAGAAAGGACCTTTTAGATGTTTCGTCATTTAAAAGGTTCTTTTATTATAAATGGTACTATAAGACTAGTGAAGTTAATTTATTTATTATTAGGTTTTTGTTTAAAATATTGTCCTTGAAGCGCAGCAATCTTTTGAAGGCATTAATAATGATGTCCAAGTAATAGCAGATCAAGTAGATTTAGTATCGAGTTCGACAGAGGAAATCGCAGCTAGCACAGAGGAAGTCACGGCTACAATGGAAGATGTATCATTATTGGCAAAACAGACTTCAGAAAGTGTTGCAGATGTCGCACAAAAGGCTAAAAATCAAGCAGTAAGTACGAATGAAATGACATCGATTATTGATAGCATAAATGCAACATCAGACAATTTACAACAATCAGCAGGCAAATATAAAGTCTAACATTATAGATAGTTTTAAAGAATATTTGGAATATTAAAGAAATATAATGCGGTTAATAGTAGATTTTCGTATAATTGAATAAAGGGGAGTGGTTTATATGAATCAGCAAAAAATGCCACCAGCACTATTACGTTTAATCGTTATTTTTCCAAATGTGCTGAGCTATTTATTACTATTTGGACTTATTGTTTTTGTTAAAACTAATTATGACACATTAAAAGCAACGGACAACTTAACGGTTTGGCTTATTTTTATCGTAGTGCTTGCACCAGCTGCTGCCTACACGACATTCAGCATTGTGAAGAAAATTCGTGCTGGCCATATGTAAGCTATATTAATACACGTGATTTCGTTAGACGATCTAATGGATACACGTGTTTTTTCTTTGGAGTCTTTATTTTCATATTGTTAAAGTTATTTCTGCTATCTGAAGTTTGGAAAAAGACTATGTGATAATTTTTTTAAATGTAAAAATCTGTGTTTATTTAACTTCTTTCAGCAAATGTTTTGTGTACCGAAAGCGTAGCGGCAGGTACAAATGTTTTAACTTTAAAACGGTTTTACAGTATCTAACACAACTAACTGGAACCCTAGTAACTAGCCGATAATTCAGACCGAATAAGCGGAGCGTCGGTCTGAATTTGGCTCCCACCCCAAGTCATCCCGTCTTTTGCCTGGGGTTTTCAGCGGTCTTTCCACGATGAAAATAGGCTGGTGACTAGGGCCTGCATCCATTTATAAAGGCGGTACCGGCCCTTGTTAAATACAATAGCAATGGGCGTTATTTGTGCGCCGATTGCTATTGACTGTTTGGAATTATATTGATAGACGGTACCCTCACAGAAGGTGCAATAGTTCGCCTTTGTTTGCTTTTACTCAGGCTGTATTTTGAAAAGTTTTTATTTAGTAGAGTTTTCTTATAAGAGTTACTGTTGTTTCAAATTTGGGTGATAAACTTATGGTTAGAATTTGCTATAAAAATGCATTTATTAACGAAGGCTCATGATGAGCTGCTTAACAAGTGGTTCCCCTAAATTCTCCAATTTAGCGTCATCTAATTGTAAACCCCAAAAATAAATGACTCCCATAAAACTTTGTACAATTACTTGGAAAAAAGCTTTTGTAGAGTCAATGTTTTGGATGGAGTTATCTTTTTTTCCTTCTTCAATAATTTGTCGAAGAATTACATACAACTTACGATTTTCATTTGTAAAAAAAGTGTGCTCATTACTAATAATTGCTGCGGAGTAGATGACACGCATCAAATCTTTCCCTAATTCTTTCTCAATACAACGAAATACAGCAAGACAAAATGCTTCCAAGCGTTCTATTGCTAAAGAATGGTGTTGTTTTAATTCCTCATAGATGTGTACATAATGTTCATCCATCTCCATAAAGCGCATCATGAAAATACTTGATTTAGAAGGAAAATGTTGATAAAAAGACCCCTTAGATGTTTTACTCTCCTTGACAATTCGATCCACAGAAACATTATCGTATCCCAGACTTTTAAATAAATCGAGTGCTACATTCATAATATGGAGTTGAGTTTTAATCCCTTTTGTTGTTTTTTTTTCTAAATTAGCCATATTTTCTCCTTTATTCAAAAAATTCTAAAAACATTTTGACTTTGATGGTAACGTCATTATATCATTAGACCACAGTCTAATCTATGGAGGTGTTTATAAATGGAAAAATTAAGAAGTTCCGAGGATTTAGAATCATTATTTAAGGATAATATGCGTTTATTAGTCGGAGGATTTGGCATTTCAGGAACGCCGTTAACATTATTAGATGCTGTAGCAAAGTTTGAGGCAGGAAATTATGAGATTGTCAGTAATAACCTAGGTGATGAAGGTAAAGGGCTTCATAAGGTGTTCGAGGCAGGTAAAATTGCTAAAGCGATTGGTTCTTTTTTTACAATTAACAAAGAAGCTGTTATGGCTTGGTCAATTGGAAAGTTGGAGATTAATTTAATGCCACAAGGAACGTTAGCAGAAGCAATTCGTTGCGGTGGTGCTGGAATAGGTGGTTTTTATACACCAACAGCTGTTGGGACACGATTAGCTGTAGGCAAAGAAGTTCGCGAAATTGATGGGGTTCGTTATTTATTTGAGAAGGCAATTAAAGGGGATATAGCACTTATTAAAGCATCGAAAGCCGATAAAGCAGGAAATTTAGTGTATCACACGACTGCAAGGAATTTTAATCCTCTAATGGCTACTGCTGCAGAGGTAGTTATTGCTGAAGTAGATGAGATTGTTGAAATTGGAGAGCTATATCCTGAAGAAATTGTGACACCACACATCTTTGTAGATTTCGTAGTTGAAAGTAAGTACATCAAACAGGGAGGTACTTATGTTGAAATTAAATAGTCGAGAAATAATCGCAAAGCGTATTGCACTTGATCTAAAAAATGGGGACGTAGTGAATTTAGGGGTAGGAATTCCAACACTTGTTTCTAAATATATTGAAGATAAAAAAGTATATTTACAAACTGAAAATGGGCTACTAGGCATGGGGCCATCAGCACTCAAGGATGAAATAGATATAGATTTAATTGATGCGGGGAAAGATCCCATAACAATTACACCAGAAGCGTCATTTTTTGACAGCGCTTTCTCATTTGCAATGATTAGAGGAAAACACATCGACGTAGCTGTTTTAGGAACACTTGAGGTAGACCGTTATGGTGAGATCGCAAACTGGTCTGTACCGAATCAACCAATTTTAGGTGTTGGAGGTGCAATGGATTTAGTCGCTGGAGCAAAGAAAGTAATTGTGGCTAGTACTCTTTTTAAAAAAGATGGATCTCCTAAGTTAGTAGAATCGTTAACACTTGATTCAAGTGGTGAACGACGTGTTAATCAATTTGTAACGGAGTATGCAAATTTTATCTTCCAAGATGGTGAGATTTTCATAGATGATATTTATGGGGATTTGACATTTGAAGAATTAAAAAGGCGAATTGGTTTACCGTTGAGACAAAAATAAACAACTAATGGGAGGGAAAAGTGGATGTGGAGTTTAATTACGATTGTGATTTCATTAATTCTTTTAATCGTATTAGCCTTAAGGGGATTTAGTATTATCATCATCGCTCCTGCTGTAAGTTTATTCGTAATGGTAACGAATGGATTTCCAATTTTAGAAACGTTCCAAGATACGTACATGACAGGATTTATAGGTTATGTTCAGAAATATTTTCTGATATTTTTATTTGCATCTATGTTTGGAAAGTTAATGGATGATAGTGGTGCAGCTCGCCAAATTGCTAATCTTTTACTGAGAATTATCGGTAAAAATAGCAAATACAAAGTGTTAGTGGCAATAATGATCATTTGTGCGTTTTTAACGTATGGTGGTATCAGCTTATTCGTAGTAATTTTTGCAGTATTACCAATCGCAAAACCATTATTCAAAGAGCTAGATATTCCGTGGCATCTATTCATGGCACCGTTCTTTACAGGGATTGGGACATTCACGATGACAATGTTGCCAGGGACACCTTCTGTACAAAACATTATCCCGACAAAGTACCTTGGGACAACAGTTACAGCAGCACCTTTACTAGGTATTATCGCAGCAGTATTCGTCATTGCGATTAACCTATGGTATATGAAGTTCGCGTTAAAACGTTCAGAACAACGTAAGGAAACTTATGCAAATATGACAAACCCAGATAAATCTGGTCAAGAAGGAATTAAGGATATCTACGAGGGGCGTACATTACCAAATATTGTTGTGAGTTTAATTCCACCAATTGCTTTACTAGTGACACTGAATGTTTTCAAAATTGACATTACCTATACATTAATGGGTGTTGTAGTATTAGCGACTATATTATTCTGGAATTATATTGAAATAAAGAAGGATACACTTAATGAAGGTGCAGTATCAGCCGTACTACCAATTGTAAATACGAGTGCAGACGTTGGTTATGGCTCTGTCATTGCGATTACAACAGGTTTCAGTCTTTTCAATGAAGCTATGACGCAAATTCCAGGTAGTCCAATAATTTCGCTTTTTTTAGCAACAACTGCACTTGCAGGAATCACGGGGTCTTCAAGTGGTGGTTTAGGGATTGCGATGGAAGCGCTATCATCCACTTATCAAAATCTAGGATTAAATCCAGATGCGATGCATAGGGTAATGACAGTTGCCTCGGGGGGGCTTGATTCACTGCCGCATAATGGTGCTGTAATTACGATATTAGTTGCTTCAAAGTTAACACATAAAGATGCTTACAAACATATCTTCGCTGTTTCGGTTATTGCACCTTTAATTGCAAGTATTCCAATGTTGATTGCAACGGTTTTATTATACTAATGCCTAAGGGGGAAGGAAGATGATTCAAAAGGTTGGAGTTATTGGAGCTGGAACAATGGGATTTGGGATAGCGTTTCAATTTATCACGAATGGAATGCCTGTTGTTTTACAAGATGTTAAGGAGGAATCTTTGCAATTAGCAAGTGAAAAATTAAAAACTTATCTAAAAGTTTTTCGTGAAGAAGGGGTATCGTTTGGCGATTCCGATGAGACGATTACAAATCGGTTAACCTTTACTACAAAAATCGAAGGTGTTGCTGGATGTGATTTGATAATTGAATCTGCAACAGAAAACCTTGCGCTCAAACAGGAAATTTTCAGGAAACTGGATGAAATTTGCGGGGAAAATGTAATTTTAACATCTAATACTTCAAGTTTAAAACTTTCAGAAATCATTCGTAATGTAGAAAAACATAAGGATAAAGTGATGTTAACACATTTTTTTAATCCTGCGCATATTGTTCCACTTGTAGAGCTTCTAAAAGGTCCTGATACGAAGCAAGAGACGTACGATGAAGTTGATGCATTTTTGAAAAAAATGGGGAAGGTTACAATTGAAGTTCGACGAGAGGTGCCAGGTCTTGTAGCCAATCGTATCCAAGTAGCATTAGCACGTGAAGCATTGTCATTGTTAGAAGATGGTGTTGTCTCAGAGCAAGATTTAGAAAGTGCTATCTTTGCAGGACCTGGATTCCGATTTTCGTCAAGTGGTTTACTGAAAATTATTGATTTTGGTGGGTTAGATATTTGGGATATTGTATTAGGACAATTACAACCAGAGATTGAAACTAATGTGCGTTCGTTTAGCGTAATTCAAGATAAAATTGATCAAGGAAATCTAGGTGTCAAATCTTCAAAAGGTTTCTTTGAATATCCAGGGCAAGGCTTAGATGAATACGTAATTGAGCGTGATCGCTCGTTAATTCAACAACTAAAAACATTCGATAAAATACAAAAGGAGATTGAGCATGCGTAATATTTTGGTGACAGGTGCAGGAGGCGGTTTAGGGTCAGCGATGGTGAAAAAGTTTGTTGAGGAAGGGGATTATGTATTTGCTGCAGATTTAAAGTTAGAAGCAGCTCAGTCAGTGGCAGATTTATATCCAGGAAAGGTCGAGGCAATTGAGTTAGATGTTTCGAATGCAGTTTCTGTCCAACATGTAATTGATATCATTTGCAGAAAGCATGAACTGCATGTTCTTGTGAATAATGCAGGTATACAATATCGTGCTAAAATTGAAGATTTTCCAGAAGATAAGTGGGACTTGCTTCAAAATGTCATGTTAAAAGGACCATTCTTAATGACTAAGTATGTGTTCCCTTATATGAAAAAGCAACAACATGGACGTATCGTTAATATTTCATCGGTTCATGGTGAAATGGCTACACCTGAAAAAGCTGCATATGTCGCAGCGAAGCATGGTGTCATTGGTTTGACACGTGTAGCAGCACTTGAAGGTGCAATGCATGGAATTACTGTGAATGCTGTTTTACCTGGTCCTGTGAAAACACCATTACTTATAAAACAATTAAAAGATCTTGAAGAAAGTAGAGGCATGTCGGAAATTGAGGCATTAAATGAAATTGTATATCCAAAGCAAGCGATGCAACGTTTTATTACAGCAGAAGAAATTGCAGATAGTGTATTCTTCATTTCTTCGAAGCAAGCAACGGGGATAACGGGCGAAGCATTAAATGTTTCAGGTGGTATGTAAAAAGGGGGATTGACTATGTCTGTATATATTGTAAATGGTAGTAGAACAGCATTTGGTAATTTTGGAGGTGCATTTGCTAACACAACAGATATTGATCTTGGCGTTGCTGTTGTAAAAGAAGCCTTGCAGCGTTCAGGGGTGAAAGCAACACAGATTGATGAGATTGTATTCGGGAATATTATCCATACTACGAATTCCTCAGCATATTTAGCTCGACATATTGGATTAAAAAGTGGATTACTGGAGGAAAGTACAGCACTTACAGTGAACCGATTATGTGGTTCGGGCTTACAAGCGATTATCTCTGCCGCGCAGGAAATTGAACTTGGGAATGGTCAAGCATCAGTTGCTGGTGGGACCGAAAACATGAGCCAAGCACCTCATGTATTACGTGGTACACGCTTTGGTTCGCCCAATAAAGCACCAATCGTAGAAGATATGTTATGGGCAACTTTATACGATGAAGTTGCAGGTTGCGGTATGGGGCTGACGGCTGAAAACTTAGCCGAGAAATATGGGATTTCACGTGAAGAACAGGATGAATTCTCCTATAATTCACATCAGCGTGCAGCTGAGGCTATGCGTTCGGGTCGTTTGGCCGAAGAGATTGTACCTGTATCGGTGAAAACACGTAAAGGCACAGTTGAAGTTAGTTTAGATGAGCACATTCGCAAAGAGATTACGATGGAAGACTTTGCAAAACTAAAGCCGGCATTTAAAGAAGATGGAACTGTATCAGCAGGAAATGCGAGTGGTATTAATGATGGCGCCGCAGCAGTTGTACTTGTATCAGAAGATTTTTTAAAGGAGCATCGGTTAAATCCATTAGCTAAGATTGTCACTTCAGCAACGGCAGGTGTAAACCCGACTATTATGGGAATTGGTCCTGCCCCAGCAATTCGTAAAGTTTTGAGAAAAGCTAATTTAACATTAGATGATATTGGTTTATTTGAACTCAATGAAGCATTCGCAGCACAGGCTTTAGCAGTTTTAAAGGAATTAGATATTGATCAAGAAAAAGTAAATGTCAATGGAGGGGCAGTGGCATTTGGACATCCAGTTGGTGCAAGTGGTGCGCGTATTACTTATTCACTTGCATTGGAGATGCAAAAACGAGGTATCAAATACGGTATAGCGAGCTTATGTATCGGTGGTGGACAAGGAATTGCTATTTTATTAGAGAATCCAACATTGTAGTACCATTAGGGAAATACGGAATTAAAATTCTTAGAGAACTCGATTACAAAAAATCATTGTCATATATAAATAGGGGTTCTAAAAATATGAACTTTTTAACTTCTTTCAGCGAATGTTTTTTGTACCGAAAGCGTAGCGGCAGGTACAGAAGTCTCCCGCCCCGCCTAGGCATAATTGATAATTTATCAGCAGAAGGTTAGTGTATTTGTACTATTTCAAAGGAAGCGTATTCAATTAAAATTTGAATACGCTTTTAACTTGAAAGAAAACAACAATACAGTTATCAAAGCCAGAGCAAGAGCCTATACATTAGTACTCTACGGCTTCTTGATTACGATTCACTTGGCGCACATCTAGTTTATATTCAATCATTTGGTTAATTTCCATGATACGCGACTTCATTCGAAATACACCAACTAGAGGTGCAATACCAATTTACTGGGGACTTTTTCGGAGACCTTTTTAAAAGAAAAAAGTATTAGATGAAACGAAGTGAAGGCGTTGAATAGTTGTGGAAATGTGCTCGATTTGCTTAATGAAAACCTATTATTGATCCAATCTACAACTTATGTAGGGTGTATGTTGATTTTAAGGCGGATAAAATAATTCCAGATAGAGAAACTAAAAATAAATATGAGTTTTTTTATCATAAATTTGAAAAGCGGGGTGTTTTCGTGGATCCAACGAATTGTGATTTTTCACCAATGAAACAAACATTAAAGGAAGAGCTTCAGCAGGTGATTAATTCATTACAACAAAGTGTAGATGCGATGGATACTGATACAAACTGTCTTCTTGGGGACTTTGAAAAAATTAAAGAGAAGTTTGTCACGATTGAAATGAAAGCTGCAACGTTTTATTTAAATTGCTATCTTTCCCCGTTTACTGAAAAATATCCTGAGCTTTCGCATAGTGTACAAAATATGTCTGCAAGAAAACATGGTGGATTAATTGTGATTGAACGAAAGGATTCTTTAAAGTCTCTTATTCAGCCTGGTATTCATATTGGCGCAGAAGTAACACATTCCTTATTAGAAACTATTTTTTTTCCTGGAAATCCGCTTCATGATGGAGCAGTTTTAGTAAGCAAAAATTTAATTCAGTCAGCAGCCAATGTACTGCCGCTTTCAGAGAGATATGTTGGAGAAAAGAAATTAGGTACAAGACATCGAGCAGCATTAGGGCTCAGTGAAGTAAGTGATGCACTCGTCATAGTGGTGTCTGAAGAAACAGGGAGAATTTCGTTTGCCTTTCAAGGAAACTTATATCCAATTACTACGCATGGCATTATATAGTGTGATCTTCACACTGAAAAAAATATCTTGAATTCGAGATGTTTTCCTTGCTTGTTTATCATTTGCGTAGTAAAGTGATAATTGAAAGGAGGATGAAGCGATGAGAAAACACACGCTTGGATCACTGACATGGATTCGGATGATGCGCTTTACAAACCAAAGTAACCAGTTATCCAATGAATTTTTAAAAAACTTTGACTTAACGACTGCACAATTTGATGTCCTTATACAAATAAAGACTTATGCACCGTTAACGCAATCACAATTAGCGGAGAAAGTGACAGTCACGCAAGGCGGTATGTCTCGAATGCTTGCTCGACTTGAAAAAGAGGGACTAATTGAGCGAAAGCAAAATTGGAAGACGAAAACAATCTCGCTCACAGCTAAAGGAGAGCAGATGATTGATGCGGCGACGCCAAGTCAGCTTCACTTTCAATCCTCATTTTTTGAAGAAGTATTAACAGAAGAAGAAATGAAATCTTTATATACACTTATGTCAAAAATAGAAAAGCATAGTCGTGAAAAAAAATTACCACCAGCGTGATTTTTTTACACTATCACTTGCTTAGTCAAGTGAAAACAAGGAGGAAACATTCATGAACAAATTAAGTGGACACCATCATATATCCATGCTAACGAAAAACGGCAAACGTAATAATGATTTTTATACAAAGATTCTTGGATTACGTCGTGTGAAAAAAACAGTCAATCAAGATTCGCCATCCATGTATCATTTATTTTATGGAGATTTAACAGGGGCGGCAGGTACAGAATTAACATTTTTTGAAATGCCCGTAGCAGGAAGAACTGTTCGAGGCACAAATGCCATTACACGTATTGGCTTACTAGTGCCAAGCTATGACAGTCTGCAATATTGGAAAAATCGTTTTCAACAGCTAGACGTTGAACATAGTGAAATTTCCACATATGCAGGTAAAGATGCATTGTTTTTTGAGGATCATGAAGGGTTACGAATGGTGCTTTTAAATTACCATGGTCACGAAAAACCGGCTCATTGGCAACCATGGGACGGCTCCGAAATCCCTGCAGAACATCGCATTTTAGGAATGGGTACAGTTGAAATTACAGTTCGTTACTTGCAACGCACAGTGAATTTATTAAAAGGGCTCTTTAATTACACAGTTGTTGCAGAAGGTGAGAAAGAAGCAGTTTTACAATCTATACCTGGTGAGGTACTTGGAGAAATCGTCGTAAAAGAATTAGAAGGACCGAGTGAGAAACCTGGGCGAGGAAGTATTCATCATCTTGCGCTACGTGTCGCAAACGTCGAGGAATTGCAGGAATGGGATACCAAAATTAAGGAGCGAGGCTTAGATAGTACTGGAGTAGTGGATCGTTATTACTTCCAAAGTCTTTATTTCAGAGATCGTAATGGTGTTTTATTTGAAATGGCAACAGATGGCCCAGGGTTTACAGTTGATGCGGCAGTAGAGGATCTTGGTAAAGAGCTTGATCTTCCTCCATTTTTAGAAGAAAAACGTGCTGAAATTGAGGCCATTCTAGAGCCACTAGATTAAGGAGAGAGCGTAAACATGGAAAAATATCGTATTGACCAATCAAAAGGGATTGAATTTGGCTTGTATTCATTAGGTGATCATATTCCAAATCCTTTAACAGGTGAACGAACCCCAGCTCAGCAACGCATTCAGGAGCTAATTGAAGTAAGTCAGCTAGCAGAGCAAGCAGGCATTGATGTATTTGGCGTAGGCGAAAGTCATCAATCGTACTTTACAACACAGGCACACACGGTTGTATTAGGAGCGATTGCTCAAGCTACTTCGACAATCAAATTAACAAGCTCGGCAACAGTACTGAGTGTTTCTGATCCAGTACGTGTATATGAAGATTTTGCGACGATTGATTTAATTTCGGATGGACGTGCAGAAATCGTTGCAGGGCGGGGGTCTCGCGTTGGTGCCTATCATTTACTTGGCGTTGATTTACAGGATTATGAAGAAATTTTTGAGGAAAAATTAGAGCTGCTGAAAAAAATTAATGAAGAAGAGCTTATCACTTGGGAAGGACAATACCGTGCATCGCTTCATAATGCGCAAATTTTGCCACAACCTAAAAATGGCTCGTTACCAATTTGGCGGGCTGTCGGCGGACCACCTGCTAGTGCCATTAAAGCAGGCTATATGGGCATCCCAATGATGTTGACGACATTAGGCGGACCAGCTGTTAATTTTAAACCTTCAGTGGATGCCTATAGAGAAGCGGCAGAGCGAAGTGGCTTTGATCCGAAAGAGTTACCGATTGCTACAACAAGCCTTTTCTATGTTGCTGATACGACGAAAGAAGCACTACAAGGGATGTATCCACATATAAATGGTGGTTTCCAAGCAATTCGTGGCGGCGGTTATCCAAAGCAACAGTTCGCACAAGCGCCAGATACACGTGATGCCTTAATGGTCGGAAGTAAGGAACAAATTATTGAAAAGCTATTGTATCAATACGAGCTATTTGGCATGCAACGATTTATGGCACAAATTGATTTTGGCGGTGTGCCATTTGAAAAATTAATGAAAAATATTGAAATTATAGGGAACGATATTCTGCCTGCTATTAAAAAATATACTGCGAAATAAGGGGGGGACAGTATGAAAATTGTTGCACTAGCTGGTTCCATTGTCGGCTCAAAAACAAAAACGGCTATTAGTAAAGTGGTTGAAATTTTACAAGAAAAATATCCAGAGCATGAAGTAACGTTACTTGATCTTGCCGAATACAACATGCAATTCAGTGATGGACGAAATTATTTTGAATATGATGGGGATACAAAATATGTGACCGAAACAATTATGTCTGCAGATGCAATTGTCATTGGAACACCAACATTTCAGGCTTCGATTCCGGCAACGTTGAAAAATATTTTTGACTTACTACCAGTCAATGCTTTTCGTGATAAAGTGGTAAGTATGGTTGTCACAGCAGGCACATCTAAACACTATCTTATGATTGAGCAGCAGTTAAAGCCAATTCTCGCTTATATGAAAGCAAATATTGTTCCAACATATGTATTTATAGAGGAGAAGGATTTTTTGCGGAAGGAAATTGTGAATGATGACGTCCTATTCCGCCTTGAGCGTTTAGCTGAGGATACAGTGATGGTAGCTGATGCGTTTGCAGAAATTCGTGCTAAAAAAGATGCGGAATATGATTTTTAGAGATTACTAATTTAATAAAATTTAGACGCTGCATGAGAGGAAAATCCCACGCAGCGTTTTTTTATGGCAATTTTTATTTTTGCTTGGACCACTTGAACCATCGAGCATGACCATCAGGGCGTTCCATGATTCGTATAGATTCTATTTCTCCTTGATCAATAAAATCTTGATGCAGTTGTGAATCAAATAAATTGTTATAACAATGATAAAGCGGTCGTTCCATGCTTATTTCTTTTAGTTGTTCGATTAATTCCAGGCGTAATTCCATTGGGACTTGATTTGCCACATGTGTATGATAAACAACTAACATCGCCTCTTGATTAATATCTCTACTAATATCATTTAGAAGTTTAATGCCATCTCCTTTTATCAGCTGTAAATCGAGCTCTTTTAAAATAGGGAGTGCTTGATTTAATAACAATCTTCGTTCTTGATGCTCAGGCCAAATTAATGCTTGGAGCCATTGAAGCTCTTTCTTATTATGGATATCAATTGGATTTAAATCGATACCAATCCTTTGACAAACTACAGGAGGGTTCGTTATAGAGGCTGGCAGTGATTCTCCACGATTTTCTGAGGATAAAACGAAAGTGTTATTACAATTCGTTATGTGAAGCTGTTCATTATAACAGTAATTGTATCGATCCATGCCGAGCTGAAGTCCTGCACTTGCTCCGATTTCTATGAAGGCTAACGGTTTTTGATGACGTTCATAAATTTCTGTCATCATCGGATAAAGGTATGAACAACGGCGAATTTCATTAGTTTGGACAAGTTTCTCTTGAAATAAAGCCTTTAATTCGTCTGAATGTGACAAAACGAATGCTTTAAAAACAGGATACACTTCATTGATTGGTTTTGGCGTTGTCGTTAAGGATGGATAAAAATGAACTAACTCGTCTTGTGATGATGACAGTAAATAATGAACCCCAGCTAATAATAAATTAGGTACAGGTTGTCCTTGAGGTACGGCATCCGCAATCTGTAATAGCTCATCATCCTCTGCAATTTTATACGCTAAATGTTCATACAGTGGACTTGAATTTTCACATTCATTTTTTGCAAAAGTACGGAATTGTTTACTTAATTTAGCTAACATTTTATTTCTCCCCTTTGTGAAAAATTAATCTATCTAATTTAGAGTTTATTATTATTGGATAATTTAGTAAATTAAATATAGTTAATGAAGTTGATTAGAAATATTAATTTCTTTCAGCTGATGTTCAAACATCCGCTGAAAGAAGTTAAAGCCTCCGGCGGATGTCAAGGAATCGGTAAGGAGTTCTTAGGGGATGTTAGCCTAAAACCATCGCATCCATGCGATAACGGCTAACTGACCTGCATCGTGCAGGCCTAAGCACAAAGCCGATTCCGGACGCAATTATGCCGAGGCATAATTGATCGAAAGAGGTGGGAGTTTGGATTATAAATGGATGCAGTCTTTTATAGTAGCAGCTAAATATTGTAATTTTCGAGTGGCCGCAGAAGAATTACATTTATCGCAGCCAAGTATCACAGTTCATATTCATCAGTTAGAACGATCTAACTTCTTTCAGCAGAAGTCTCCCACCTCTATAGGTGGTGAGATGAATGCGGGTTAAAGTTATTTTTCAGTGGTGTCCAAACATCCGCTGAAAGAAGTTAAAGCCTCCGGCGGATGTCACGGAATCCGAAAGGAGTCCTTTGTGCAAGCACAAAGCCGATTCCGGACGCAATTATGCCGAGGCATAATTGATTTGAATGTAAAATTATTTAAACGTGAAAAAAATCGTGTGCAATTAACGGAGGCAGGACAGCTCTTTCTAATAGAAGCTCAGCAAATCATCCATCAATGGGAAAAAAGTATTGAACGTTTTCAGTTAGCAACGAAAGGAATTAAAGAAAAGCTAGTTATTGCCATGACCCCTTTAATGGTGGAAACAATATTGCCTCATGTTATTTATCAGTTTATCAATGAAAATCCTTCTATCGAAATATCTATACTAGTGGAGGATTCAGCAAAAATTGAGGATTTAATAAATAGTGACAAGGCACAAATTGGTATTTCTTTATTGCCAACTCATTATCGACATTGGCGCCAAGAGCTTGTTGTAGAGAGTCCTTTAGAATTGGTTATTCCACTGGATGCTTGTGATGATGAGACAGGGGCTTATATTGATTATGAGGAATTATTTCAAACCTACACCTTATTTACGCACCATCATCCGACTATTTGGGGGGATTTATTACATAAAATACAAGAAAAATATGTAGTGACGAAGCAAGTTTCCATATCTCAATCTTATGTCGTCAAGCGCTTAATAAAAGATGGGCTTGGTATATCATTTTTGCCACGGATGATTGTTAGAAGGGAGCGTATGGAAGGGCGGTTTAATATCGTTCCTTTCGATGAGATAGATTTGCCTAGCGTTCCTGTTTATCTTTTTTATAAGGATTCTGTACAAGTTCCAGAAGAGTTATTAAGTTTATTTCAAACGAGGGATTATTTGTGAAATAATCGTCAACCCATTTTGACAATTACTTATTGAACTCATAACTTTATTAAGCTATGTAAGTTAGCCAAGAAGCTTATCGCATCTTGGCTATAACAATATATAAAACGTTTACAGCGAAAAGCTGGAAAAATGTTATAACTTTTGTGGAAATATAAAACTATTTATGGTAATTATAGTATGTGGAGTGATAATTACATATGGCGATTTCACAACTTTACGTATACCTAAAACATTTTGGATTGGACTTGCATTAGGAGAAAAGGAAATCTTAATTGATTGATGGGTAGAATTTTAACTGTCTCTAGTTTGATCCATGCGAAGATGAAAAATATAACTTTAATGTGGCAGGGATGGATTGAATCATATTTTAGATAAGATTCTAAGAAATTGATAACACACATATCGAAGATTGATAGAGTAGTCTGACTTACTAAAAATAAGAATGGGTGAGTTATGTTAAAAAGATTTAGCTGGACGAAAAATGATATACATTCAATTCAATTAAAAGATAATTTATATATCATTGCTCAATTATTAGAAAGTCCATATGTTGCATTTTTTAATATCTCGAGTGAAAGTAATAATTTTAACGAGAAGTCACTTGACTTAAATGATTTAAAACCTTTTGGAGTATGTATGGTTTTAAACGCGTTTTTTAAAAAGTGTTCTGTCGGAAAGGTGAAAAATGTAAAACCTAACATGAATATCCCTATACCAGAGATTTTTATTAGTAGTGACAGAGGACAGTGGGGAAAGCGATCGGAATTTAGTGATGATGAACTTATATATAATTTGGTGAGAATCGATCCCACAGTCGGTGATAAGGGTCTTATGGGTAATGAAATTATCCAATATAATATCGATAGAAATGACCTGGGAATTTTAGATAACTATGAAATTGTTGGATACAACACTGGTTATGAATTTGTACGTCGCTTAATTTTATCTTTTGAGAATAGCCGTTGGATCGATCCATTAAAAGAACAGCGATTGCTTGGTAAAGATAACTATCCGTTAAAAACAGTAGAAGAAATGTGGCGCTCTGGGGTTCCAAAGTATGAATAGGTGAAAATTTTTCTAAATAAAAATTGGCTTAGATTTTATTTTTTATATCAAAGGGAGGAAACATTGTGAAAAAACTTGATTCTGAATTCAAATATTTAGTAGATATGTACGAGGATACTTTTTTTCCAACATTTTTAGTGGATAAACTTAAATTGCATATTGTGAAAGTAGTTCATTTTATTGAGGAGAGCACTCATACAGTGGAAGAGATTCAGGAAAAGTTAGACGAAATGACTATAGCTATCAATGGGCTACAGAATGAGTTTTATGAAAATGGCAGTGAAATAGAAACGTTTGCACGGGATTCAATCGGATTAACAGTAGAAGAAATTTTACAATATTTTGAGATCGATATTGATATTGAAGAAGCTCTTAGAGAACGAGATTGGTGAAAAATTTGTATAGGGTCAGCTTACTTCTTGATCAGTAATCATATTGAGAGTGAGAAAGCTTCTGAAAACTGAAATTCAGTTACGCCTTTTCCAAAATTGAAAAATATAAGAAAACTTCATCTATTGTCACGATACACAAAGGGAATGGCGGAAACAATTACAACCAGTTTTCCCAATTTGCTAAACAAACAAGACTTTGGAAGGGGCCAGAAAAACGATGATGTACATTGAGCGATGGTGGGGAGAATATATTGGCGGAACCGACGATACATGCACTTTAATCGACTATTTAGTTGACAGAGAATTTGAGTCGGATATTCCAACAGAAATAAACGTTAAAAATATTTTTCAAGACTTTCAACTGAATAATGCTCGGGAAATAAAAGACATACGCCAAACGAAAGACATTTACTTTATTATAGAAAAAGAGTTTTTTCAAGATATAGGCTGTGTGATCAATTTGTTGATAGATGTTACGGCTATTATTCTGGAATGTCAAAAAAACGGTAAGGTTCATTTAACGGATTTAGCTGGTAGCATCATGGACAAAAATGCTGTTATTACTTTAAAAGTGGAAAAAGAAGAAATGGCTTTTTTGAGGGGAATATTGGAAGATTTTATTCATCACCCTTTAAATTATGATTTGGCGGAGTTTTGCCCGGAAGATGATATGCGAGAAATTGCAAACATATGCAAGGAGATTTTAACAGAACTAAACATGTAAAATCATAATTAAAAGCAACGTAGGAATGAACATAGAGAAGCGAGAACGAGCAGAATTCTAATTCCGGGAGAGGTGTCACTATGAGTATTGGATTGAATTAGATATGGGATGGAAAAATCCCTGCAGATGAAATGAATTTAGCGGAATTATCCGATAAAATATGGGGAATCGGCGAACTGGATACCATCCAAGAGAAGGTGTCGCGAGAGTTATTTCAACTTCACATCGCCATCAATATGATCGGTAACTGGCAGTGTGATGGTTGGGACAGTATCATCGCGTATCAGCCGCATCTCGTGCCGTATATTTCTGAGGTTTTGCCGAAATTTGGCTTGCAGTATTTGCAGCATGCTTTTGACGAAGTTATTGCGATTTTCCCAGATTTCATTACGTTTGAGGATGATTCGCTTTATTGTGACATGATCAACTTCCTACATAATATGCGACTTAAGGTAAGTGACGAACGTTTGAATGCGTTTACGCAAGAAGAGCGTCAAGTCATGGTGAATCAATATCAAGAAAAGCTTAATCAATTGGAACTTATGACGGAACCTCTATGGGAATATGGTAGCCCTATGGATGGTTGGGCTATCATCTTTGAATATATATATAAAATAGAAAAGGCTATATAAAAAGTGCTTCGGAGAACCAGCTGCAATAGAAAATATAGTTGACATGTTTGAATTTGACGAGGATTTGAGGTTAGTAGAAATCGAAGAACAGTTCAGTCACTATAATAATATACTGAATCTACAAAGAAATCTAAGATAGAAAATTACTTCTGAAAATAATTAAAACTAAAACATTGAGTGGTAGATTAACTTAAATGAAGGGAATGACGTTTTTAATATGGGAAATACATTTGCGATTTTTGGAAAAGAAGGTATATTCTGTCCTACTTACCTAGAAGGAATAATACATACAGAATTTTTTGAAAAAAATCCTTTTGAAGCAAGAGACTCTGATGCTGGGGAATGGAGAACCTCAAGAAATATTATGACAGAGTTACCTGAGGAAATATGGTTTGTTACAAAAGATATAAAATATGATTTTGATTTACGAAGGGGGGATGGTGGATTTTTTGCATCGTTAGATTTTCTAAACCTTTTGCAGAAATTTGGAATTAACAATTTTCAATACACTAAATTGTATATGGTGAACAAGCATAAAAAAAGCATATCGTCAAAGGATTATTTTTATGTACGATTTTTCGATAAGTTGGAAAATGTTGTAGATATGGAAAAATCAAACATTGAATTCTATAAGCAAAATGGACATCTTAAAAAAATATGGGATTTACAATTGAAAGATACAATTACTTTTCCAGAAGTGTTTCTAATTAATAATATAAAACTTTACAGCGTGATGTTTTGTTCAGAAGAATTTAAAAAAGAAGCTGAAAAACTTAAATTGAAGGGTATTACCTTTGTCCCTTCAAATGAAGCTGGTGTGTATAAACCTTAGAGTTAGTGAAAGAGCTACGTGCCGCAGCAAGTACAAAGAATACATATCTATTGAGTCAATATGATCGAATCGCCGCCGATGCGGCCTTATTAAAATGAAAAACAGCTTGATGCACAAGCTGTTTTTTTATGGTGTATAGCAAGTATACCGTTTATTTTTACCAGCCTCGTACGTATTGCATTGGAGGTTTCACTTCTTTTCCTAATTCCTTGGCAGCATGTAGTGGCCAATAGGGTTCGCGAAGAAGAACACGTGCTAAGAAAATTAAGTCAGCACGATTATTTTGTAAAATTTCCTCTGCCTGAATTGCAGTCGTAATAAGACCAACAGCACCAGTTTGAATATCTGCACCTTGCTTAATTGCTTCAGCATGTGGCACTTGGTAGCCTGGAAAAACATGAATATGTGCTTGCACGACACCACCTGTAGAAACATCCACCAAATCGACACCCTGTGATTTCATCCAACGGCTAAAGACGATAAAGTCATCCATTGTTGTACCATCTTCTGCATAGTCTTCAGCGGAAACACGCACAAGTAATGGACCCTCCCAAACACTACGAATAGCATCAATGACTTGACGAAGGAAGCGATAACGATTTTCTTGAGAGCCACCGTATTGGTCATTGCGTTTATTCGTTGCTGGTGATAAAAATTCACTAATTAAATAGCCATGTGCGCCATGTATTTCAAGTACATCAAAGCCTGCTTTCGCTGCTCGAACAGCTGCTAGCTTAAATGCTTCTACAACATATTCAATATCTTCTAAAGTCATCTCAGTTGGTGTTTTATAAGCATCGCTAAATGCTATGGCTGATGGTGCAAATATTTCTCCCTCTACAGTTGCTTTACGGCCAGCGTGTGCAAGTTGTATGCCGGTTTTTGCTCCGTACGCCTTCATGCCTTGAACTAATTGACGTAACCCTTCGATATGAGCGTCATCCCAAATCCCAAGATCGTTACTAGATATACGCCCCTCTGGAACGACACCGGTAGCTTCGACAATAATTAAACCAACTTGACCAGCCGCTCGCGTTGCATAATGTACTTGGTGGAATGGTGTGACAAACCCATCATCCTGTGCTGAGTACATACACATCGGTGCCATAACAATACGATTTTTTAAAGAAATAGTTTGTAATTGATAAGGTTCGAATAATTTAGTCAAAATAAAGCCCCCTAATTCCTAGTAATATACTTTATCCCGCATTAACGGGCAGTAATACGCCCACCTCAAAATTTTAGCAAAAGCAAAGAAATTAGATGGGGGATAAACTGCCCGTAAAAGCCCGATTCGTTCAACTAATAATCAGTGGGGGATGAAGAAAACCCCCACTGATTAAAGTTTCACTTTATTTTGCACACATTACTTACTATTTGCAAGTGAACGAGATCGTGCCTCAGCTTCTTTAATACATGCTTCAATGGCCTCATTAAATTGATATTGTTCAAGAGCCTTAATTCCAGCTTCCGTTGTGCCACCTGGACTTGTTACTTTTCGACGCAATACATCAGGCTCGTCAACAGATTGCTTCAACATTTCAGCAGTGCCAGCAAGCGTTTGTGTCATTAATAGTCGTACTATATCCTTGGAGAGCCCAACCTTTGTACCGACTCTTTCAAAAGCCTCCATTAAATAATAAATATAAGCTGGACCACTACCTGAAAGGGCCGTTACTGCATGTAATTGATCCTCATCCACCTCAATGACTGAACCAACCGCCTCTAATAGCTGTAAGAAAATCGAGCGCTGTGCTGCTGTAACTTTGTCATTAAAGGCAATCCCACTTGCAGACATCCCAATCGTGGCAGAAGTGTTAGGCATAACGCGTGCGACTGGACGGGCACCTAAATGTTCTGTAATAGTAGTAATAGCAATACCTGCTAAAATGGAAAGAACGGCTGATTGCTCTGTGATTTTAGGTTTTAACATATGCATCGCTGCCACGGCATCCTTAGGTTTCATGGCTAAAATGATTAAATCAGCCTGTTGATAAATATCATGGCTAAAATTGCAATTCACACCATATGTGTCGTGTAAAAAATGTAAACGTTCTTTGTCTGAGCGATTGGTGACGTAAATTTCTTGTGCTGTAAATACCTTTTGTTTAATCCAGCCCTGAATTAATGCCTCTGCCATAGAGCCTGCACCAATAAATAGTATTTTTTTCATGATTAAAACCTCCAGTTCTCAAAATCAATTTTGCCTTGGCGTAATTGTAGCTGCCGCTTCGCTTTGGCTACCAAAACATATGTAGCTGACGCTTCGCTTTCGCACAGAAAAGATTTGCTGAATGAAGAAAAAAAAGCGCTCCCGTCCTTATATAGAAGGACGAAAACGCTATTGTTTCCGCGGTACCACCTTTGTTTGCCAATTGGCACAACTCACAGCCCTTTTATCGCAAGGGAAACGGTTATGTTTTCATAACTGCTCAGAAGTAGGTTCGGTAATGGGAGCGGGTGATGTTACTTTCAGCAAATGTAACATTCTCTAAACACCTTCACCAAATACGTACTTGGCTTCATCAACGCACGAAAATAATTTAATTATTCAAAATTATATTGATAATACGTCAACCTGTCAACAGAAGGGTGACGAAAAGAAGAAAAACTTGTAAAATAGAATGAATCAGTATTCACTAGTTGCATTAAAGGGGGAAACAGCTTTTGTCTATATACAAAATAGAAATACCAACACCCTATGAAGTAGGAGATGTCAATGCTTTTGTTGTAAAAGGTGATGCATTGACAATTTTTGATGTAGGTCCAAAAACGATGGATGCCTATGATGCGCTAAAATGGGGTATTCGCGCAGCGGGCTTTGATATGCGAGATATTGAACAGGTTGTGTTAACCCACCATCATCCAGATCATGCAGGTTGGGTGGATGCCTTTCCACATGCAGAAATATTAGGGCATGCCTATAATGATAAGTGGCTTCGTCATGATGAGGAATTTTTACGTTACCATGAGCAGTTTTATAGTGAACGCTTGTTTGAGCACGGTGTTCCTCGACAATATATCCAAACAAATGTACATGTCCGTCGTGAATTAGAGCTTGTAGGGGAACGCCCATTAACACAAATTCTATATGATGGTGATGAAGTGCCAGGACATCCGGGATTAAAGGCAATTGAAACATTAGGTCACGCACAAAGCCACCTCATCTTCTGGGATGAAAAATCTCATCATGTCATTGGTGGAGATTTATTGCTTGAAAAAATAACGCCAAATCCATTAATTGAACCACCATTGGATCGGACAATCGGGCGTACTAAATCGATACTACAATATAATGATTCGCTTGAAATTTTACGTAAATTACCAGTAAAAACGATGTATACAGGACATGGTGCGGAGTTAGAGGATATTCCTCATTTAATTGATAAACGACTAGAACGCCAACATCAGCAATCTCTGAAAGTTTGCGAATTATTTGAGGACGAACCATTAACTGTCGTGCAAGTAACGAAACGCTTATATCCGGCAATTTTTCAGCGTCAATTTGGATTGACACTGTCCAAAACGCTTGGCCATATAGATTACTTAGAAGCAAACAATTATATTACATCGACGAAAACGGAAGAAGGTATCTATTTATATAAAAGGAAGTAGGTTTATACAAGAAAATGAATAAAAAGACGATCTTCGTTACAGGTGCAACAAGTGGTGTAGGATTGAAAATTACAGAATTATTAGTCGCACAAGGTCATACGGTTTATGCAACAGGACGCAATACAGTGGCATTGAAAGCATTAGAACGCTTAGGCGCCAACGTGATCCAAGCAGATTTAACTAATTTAGCAACAATAGATGAAGTATGTGCACAGCTACCACCTCTTGATGTAGCTATTTTATCAGCCGGGGTAGGTAAATTTGGCATTGCACCTGACTTATCAGATGAAGCTATCAGACAAATGGTAGAGCTAAATGTCAGTGTACCGATGTATTTATCAAAACGTCTAGCAGCAGCAATGATACAACGTCAGCAAGGTCAGTTAATCTTCATTGGCTCACAGGCAGGAAAGGTAGCAACACCGAAGGCCAGTGTTTATGCGGCTACAAAGCATGCGATTGTCGGCTTTACGAATGGGCTTCGCATGGAACTGGCTCCTTATCATGTTAAAGTTACAGCGATACATCCAGGTCCAATCGATACACCATTTTTAGATAAAGCGAGTGATGAAAGTGGCTATCGAGAGTCTTTAGGAAGATTTTTATTAACAGCAGAAGAAGTGGCGCAGGCTACTGTAAAAACAATTGAACGCCCTGTGCGAGAGGTAAATTTACCAAAAATCATGGGGTTATCGAGCAAGCTTTATGCGATCGCTCCTGCAACAGTTGAATTTTTAGGTAAATCATTTTTCAATAAGAAATAGTAGTGTCTCTACAATTGATTATTTTGGAAACATTTGTATAATATAAAACGACTACACAGTTTAATACAGCACTTGTATCAAATTGTTGAGGAGGAAATGACAAATGGATTGGCATAAAGTAAAAGAACAGCTTGAAAATACGTTTAATGGTACAGTGTTACTTGCACAAGGAGAGACACTTTTCTTACAAGGGGCATATGGCGAAGCCTCTATTCAAACACATGCACCAATGCAACTTCATCAACGTTTTAACTTAGCTTCTGTATCAAAGCCTATTACAGCATTGGGAATTTTACTTTTAGTACAAGAAAATAAAATGACATTCGATGATCATCTTAACAGATGGTTCGATAATTTTCCTTACGCAAATATAACCGTGCGCCATTTATTACAACATACTTCAGGTTTACCTGATTATATGGAATTGTTTTCGAATCATTGGGATGATACTACAATTGCTACAAATGAAGACGTGCTAAATCTATTGACTCAATATGCGCCACCAAGCCTTTTTGAAGCAGGTGAGCGAATGGAATACAGCAATACAGGCTATGTTTTACTTGCTCTTTTAATTGAGCGTATAACAAATGAAAGTTTCTCTAAATATCTGACTGAGGCTATTTTTAAACCTTTACATATGGTGAACACAACTGTAACGTCAACTACTTTTACGGAACAATTTGCGAACGAAATTGCACAGGGCTATGTGTATGATGTGTATGCTGGAAAATATGTAGACCCTTCTCAACACGAAGAAACGAAAGGTGCTACCTGTTTAAATTATATAACTGGTGATGGTGGGATCTATTCAACGGTAGAGGACTTATGGAAATTAGGTCGTGCTGTCATTGAGGCACAACTTTGGGATGAAGCATTACTTGAGCAAGCCTTCACCCCATCAACTTTTACTGTAGAACAACCTTTTTCTTACGGTATGGGCTGGATTATTAATGAAGATGAACAACTAGGGAAATGTGTATGGCACAATGGTGGCTGGCTGGGCTATGCAACAACCTTTAAAATTTATCTACAATCTAAGACGATCTTCGTATTTTTACGTAACAAAGAGCAAGAATTGAACTATGAAATAGCTATTGGTGAAGCGATTGAAGGAGCGCTTACCACACATGAATTCCATTTACCGAAAAAGCCAGAGCAATATAAAGCTGTGCATTTACCAATTGAAACATTACAGGGTTATGAAGGTAAATATCAGCTACAAAAACATCCTGAACACACAGTTGACGTAGCCTTACAGGATGATGGTCACTTATATATTTTCTTACCAGGTTCAATGCCACTTGAATTATATGCGTTAAAGGAAGATGAGTTTTTCTTGCGCGGTATAGATTTTCTAGTAACAATCAAGCAAAATACATTAACGGTTATTAGTGAAAATCAAAAAACAATTGCTAGTAAAATAAATGTCCACACACTTAGAGAAAAATAAAATATTATTGTAGTTTTATAATTTGACTACAAACAAAAAGAATCCATTTTGCCCAATGGATTCTTTTTATTTATCGCTAGAATTTATATTGTATACATTCAGGGAGCCTGTAAAAACTTATTTTTCCGAGTAAAAATATTCACAGTCTTACAAGGTCTTAAAGTATTGGAATGACTCACATTTTTGCAATAAACATAAAAGTCTATGAATTTATAAAAATACACTTGTTTTTATTTTTATAACATGATACTATTCGTGTATAAACTTTTAAGTGAATGTATAAAAATACATATCCTATAGAGCAAATTGGAGGCGCATTTGTTATGGCAAATAAAAAAGTAGTATTAGCATACTCAGGCGGTCTTGATACTTCGGTAGCAATTCCATGGTTAAAAGAACAAGGTTGGGACGTTATTGCAGTTTGTCTTGACGTAGGTGAAGGTAAGGATCTTGAATTTGTAAAAAATAAAGCTCTTCAAGTAGGAGCTATTGAATCATATATGGTAGATGCGAAGGATGAGTTTGCTGAAGAATATGCATTAATCTCATTACAAGCTCATACTTGGTACGAACAAAAATATCCACTAGTATCGGCACTTTCTCGTCCATTAATTTCAAAAAAATTAGTGGAAATTGCAAACCAAGTAGGTGCGGACGCAGTAGCTCATGGTTGCACAGGTAAAGGTAATGACCAAGTTCGTTTCGAAGTTTCAATCAAAGCGTTAAATCCAGACTTAGAGGTATTAGCACCTGTACGTGAGTGGGGCTGGAGCCGTGATGAGGAAATCGAATATGCAATGAAACATGATGTACCGATTCCTGCAACGTTAGATTCACCATTCTCTATTGACCAAAACTTATGGGGCCGTGCAAATGAAGCGGGTGTAATGGAAGATCCATGGGTATCTCCACCAGAAGAAGCATACGGTTTAACAGTTTCTGTGGAAAACGCTCCAGACGTTGCGGAATATGTAGAACTTGAATTTGTTGCTGGTAAGCCAGTATCTTTAAACGGTAAAGAAATGAAGCTTGCTGATTTAATCCAAGAACTAAATGCAGTAGCTGGAGCACATGGTGTTGGGCGTATCGATCACGTAGAAAACCGATTAGTTGGTATTAAATCTCGTGAAGTATACGAAATTCCAGGAGCAAAAGTGCTATTAACGGCTCATAAAGAACTTGAAGACTTAACACTTGTAAAAGAGTTAGCACACTTCAAACCAGTCATTGAGAAAAAGCTATCTGAATTAATTTATGATGGTTTATGGTTCTCTCCATTACGTGATGCTTTGGAAGCATTCCTTGCTGAATCACAAAAGTTTGTGAACGGAACTGTACGCGTGAAGCTTTATAAAGGTCATGCCATTGTGGAAGGACGTAAATCTCCAAATTCACTTTATAGTGAAAAGCTAGCAACATATTCTAAAGAAGATCAATTCAACCATGCTTCAGCAGTAGGCTTTATCGAATTATGGGGTCTGCCAACAGTGGTTAACTCTTCAGTAAATAAAAAATAATCTTTTGACAGCAGGGTGTAGTGTAGCATTAAACGCTGTACTGCACCTTTTTCAAAAAGAATTTAAGGAAAAGGTGAGCTGTTATGACAAAACTTTGGGGCGGACGTTTCCAAAAATCAGCAGAAGCATGGGTGGACGAGTTCGGCGCATCAATTGGCTTTGACCAACAGCTTGTTCTAGAAGATCTAGAAGGTAGCGTAGCACATGTTACGATGCTTGGCGCAACTGAGATTTTACCAGCAGCTGATGTAGACACCATTCTTGGTGGTCTAGCACAATTACAAGAAAAGGCAATTGCAGGTGAGCTTGAATTTACAGTTGCCAATGAAGATATTCACTTAAATTTGGAAAAAATGCTTATTGATTTAATTGGTCCTGTAGGTGGTAAACTGCACACAGGTCGTAGCCGAAATGACCAAGTGGCAACGGATATGCATATTTTCTTAAAGAAGCGTGTGAAGGAAGCAATCGGTTTAATTGAAACATTCCAAAAAACATTGCTAGAAAAGGCAGAAGAGCATGTGGAAACGATTGCTCCAGGCTATACACATTTACAACGTGCACAGCCAATCTCATTTGCTCATCACTTAATGGCCTATTTCTGGATGTTAGAGCGTGATAAACAACGTTTTACGGAATCGATGAAGCGTATTGATATTCTGCCTTTAGGTGCAGGAGCAATGGCTGGTACAACTTTCCCAATCGACCGATTAAAATCAGCGGAGCTTCTAGGCTTCAGCGAGGTTTATGCCAACTCTATGGATGCAGTAAGTGACCGTGATTTTATCGTTGAATTTTTAAGTCATTCATCATTATTAATGGCGCATTTATCTCGTTTTGCAGAGGAAATTATTTTGTGGTCAACAGATGAATTCAAATTTATCGAATTGGATGATGCCTTCTCAACAGGTTCTTCCATTATGCCTCAAAAGAAAAATCCTGATATGGCCGAGTTAATTCGTGGAAAAACAGGGCGTGTTTACGGTAACTTAATGGGCTTATTAACAGTCCTTAAAGGAACACCGTTAACATACAACAAAGATATGCAAGAAGATAAAGAAGGTATGTTCGATACAGTCCATACAATTCTTGGTTCCCTAAAAATCTTTGAAGGTATGATTCGCACAATGACTGTCAATACAGAGCGTTTGCACCAGGCAGTACACTCTGACTTCTCCAATGCTACGGAGCTTGCAGATTACCTTGCAACAAAAGGTATGCCTTTCCGTGAAGCACATGAAGTGACAGGAAAACTTGTATTCACATGTATCCAAAAGGGCATCTATTTATTAGATTTACCGCTTGAAGAGATGAAACAAGAAAGTGAACTGATCGAAGCGGATATTTACGACGTACTAGCACCAGAAGCAGCGGTTCGTCGTCGACATTCTTTAGGTGGTACAGGATTTGAACAAGTGAAAATCCAAATCGAAAATGCAAAAACTTGTCTTTTTTAATAATTACCTTAGCGTGCATGTCCTCGTGACTTTTGCATAGATATTCATTAAAGCTGTCCAGTGAGGCACTATGAAAACCCATTTTCCTTTTTCGTTAGAGCCGGAGGGTGAAATGAAAAAGAGCCCCTTACATACGTGAAGGACAATCCCCAATTCTGGAGACGCGGAATTGGGGTTTTTGTGTAAAGAAATAACAATGGGAGGGATTTACAAATGAATGATCGTTTTACATTGGGGTACGAAACAATTAAACAATATGTCACGGAGGAAGAAGCAGCACGAATGATTGAGTCGGACGCACTAGCTGACGTGGCACCAGATTTACGCAAAATGATTATTGAATTTGCTTATGGCGAAGTTTATTCACGCCCAGGGTTAGATGCTAAAAGCCGTGCACTTGTTGTCATGACGGCAGTAGTAACTCAAGGTGCTGCTCCACAAACAAAAACACATATTAAACGTGGTTTACATGCAGGCTTAACACAGACAGAAATTGTGGAAGCATTATTGCAATTAGTGCCTTACATAGGCTTTCCACGTGTACAAAATGCTTTAACTTTTTTCAGCAGGTGTCTAAACTCCTGCTGAAAAAAGTTAAAGCCTCCGGCGGATGTCACGGAATCGGAAATGAGTTCTTAAAGGATGTTAGTCTAAAATCATCGCATCCATGCGATAACGACTAACTGACCTGCATCGGTAAAAACGCCACGTCCTGTGGCATTACCGAAATGACCGACATCGTGTCGGCCCTCGTGCAGGCCTAAGCACAAAGCCGATTCCGGACGCAATTATGCCGAGGCATAATAGATAAATTGCGCAACAAGTCTTTAAAGAACAAGCGTAAAGATATTACGTCTTTAAGGCAAACATTAAAAAATAAGAAAAAGCATGAATAAATACTGGTTAAACGGTTCATATTAAGTGCGGAATCACTTATTAATCTAATATGATTAGGAGGATGTAGAATGAGTAGTCTAACACCCAAAGACCAGGAATCTCAGGAAAGTCCGCCACAGTTGTATAAGGTGAGCTTCTAAAAATCTTAAGGAATTGGTGAGGCAGAGGATATTCTGTTTTGCTGTAGCTTAAGAAGAAGCAAAAACCGATACAAAAAAATCAAATAGTAATAAGTGTTCTTGGATCCAGAATTTTTCTGGGTCCTTTTTATATGAAAAAATTGTAATTAATTTGACATTAATTATAAATCTGTATTATTCTAAGTGTGACAGATTTCTGTTTGGTAATTAGCGATACAGATTGGAGGGGTAAGATGCAAATTCATTTAGATCCAAGCAGTGAATTACAGCTTTATAAACAGTTAGCGAATCAGTTAATTGAGTTAATAGCTAAGGGTGAGTTAAAAAATGGTGATACATTACCGTCAGTTCGTTCAATGGCTTCGGATTTAGGTATTAATGTCAGTACGGTAAGTAAAAGCTATCATGAACTTGAAGAAAAAGGCTTAATCGAATTAAAGCCGAAAGCAAAGGCGATCATTATCGGTGGTCAAAAAAAAGAACTGGAAGAGACAGAAATGGAAAAAGTAGAAAATGCATTAAAGCCAATTATGGCTGAAGCGTTTGCACGTGGTCTTGAAAAAGATCAGATGACGAGTTTGTTTCATCGAATTTTAAAACAATGGAAGTAGGGAAAATATGCTTTTTATATTAGGCATTTTTATCTTCGTAGGAGTATTGGAAACAATAACACCACATTTAACTAGAAAAACAATCGTGTTTGGTGTTTCAATTCCAGAGCCCTATGTGCAACATCAGCAATTGCGAATATTCAAAAAGCACTACAGCATGTTTGTTGGAAGCATAGCAGCTGCCTTTCTTTTAGGCCAAATTTTACTACTATTTACGTCCATTCAGGAAGAGAAATTTGTTTTATTATCCTTAATCTTACTATACGTCATGCTGCTCATATCAGCCGGACTTTATATGTTTTATCATTTAAAAACGAAAAAACTGAAAAAACAAGAAAATTGGGAAGCACACGTAAAAACTGTTTATGTCACGGATTTATCTATACGAGACAGAGATGAAGTACTCTCACCTACATTTTTCACATTACCAATTATTATTACTTTAGCATTGATTACCTTTACATATATGAATTACAGTTCAATCCCAGATGTATTTGCTACCCATTGGAATGCAGCGGGTGAGGTAGATGCCTGGACAGAAAAAACATGGCTATCAGTTATCGAATTGCCACTTATGTTACTAGGGCTACAAATCAGCTTTTTCATCATGAGTAAAGGTATGAAAAGTGCCAAAATACAATTGAGTGCACAAGACAAAGAAGCTTCAGCCAATAGAGAGCTTAAACAACGTAAGTATGGAAGCTGGTACTTAGTTGCAATTAATTTTAGTTTAACCATTCTTTTTGTAGTTTCACATTACACGACAGTGATTTTAGAGGGTCAAACGGTTCCTTACTTTTTCCCGCTCTTTATCGTTTTTAATGTAATCATTTTAGGTGGGCTTATCCTCTTAATTTGGAAGTTCAATAAAAGTAATGAACGTTTTGATGATTTACATACAAATGAAACAGCTGTTGCCGATGATCGATACTGGAAATGGGGTATTTTATACATTAATAAAAATGACCCTTCATTATTAGTACAAAAAAAATTCGGTGTTGGTTGGACCCTGAATCTGGCAAATAAATGGAGCTATATCATTTTATTCGTCATATTTTTACCAATCTTATTGACCATCTTTCAATAGAGGGGGAGATTTTATGAAAAAACTATTCTTTTTATGTTGCGCATTTTTTCTACTAGCAGCCTGCACTCAGAAGGAAGATAACGCAAAAGGAAAAGTGACTGAGAGGGATGAGAAAATGAATGAGCAGCTAGTAGGCAAATGGGAAGGGAATATTGAGACACCAAACGGGGCACTTCCAATTATTGTTGAGTTACAAAAGGATAGTGGGACATTATCAGTACCAGTACAAGGCTTAGCCAATTATCCATTTAACAACATTAAATATAACGGCGATCAAGTAACGGTTGCGATCAACTTAAATGGCTCTAATATTGAAATTAACGGGACATTAAAAGATCAGCAAATTGAGGCAACATTCCAACAAAATGGTGGCAAATTCCCACTAGTGTTAAAACCTTATAAAGAACAACCCGTGACTTATGAAACAGTGAAGATTCCTGTTAAAGATGGTGATTTAACAGTGGCACTTCAAAAGGCTAGCGAACAGCCATCTCCAGTTGTACTAATTTTAGCTGGCTCTGGTCCAACTGATAAGGACGGTAATTCGGCTTTAGCTGGGAAAAATGATAGTTTAAAAATGCTGGCAGAAGGCTTAGCAAATGAAGGGATAGCATCTGTTCGTTACGATAAGCGTGGAATTGGGGACAATAAATCGCTTTCAACAAAGGAAGAGGATATGTCTATTGACCATTATGTAGACGACGCAGTTCAAGTAATTAATACCCTTTTAGCTAATAAAGCTTATTCAAGTGTTCATATTATTGGACATAGCGAAGGCTCACTAATCGGTTTATTAGCAGCACAAAAAACAAATGTAGAGTCCTTTGTTTCCATAGCAGGCACTGGAAGACCAATAGATGAAGTTCTGCTAGAGCAATTAAAAGGTCAGTTATCACCACAGCTTCTAAAGGAATCAACAGATATACTGGCATCCTTGAAAAAAGGCGAGCTAGTGAAGAACGTTTCACCAGATTTACAAGCATTATTCCGTTCTTCTGTTCAACCCTATATGATGTCATGGTTAAAATATAACCCTGCAAGTGAATTAGCAAAAGTGAATAGCCGTGTTCTACTTGTCCAAGGTACGAATGATCTACAAGTAACAGCAACTGATGCGGAAGCGTTAAAGAAAAGTAAACAAGATGCCGAGCTCTTATATATGGACGGCATGAATCATGTGTTAAAGGATGCCCCAGCAGATCGTGCAGGCAATTTAGCGACGTATTCAGACCCATCATTGCCACTTCATAAGGAACTACTGCCAGCCATTCAGCAATTTATTATGAATGAAAATAGAGACTAAGCATGATGGAAGCCGTTGTTTACTTTATAATTATGATTCCATTCCTAATCTTTGCGATCGTTTTATCTCAAGGAAAAGGAGCATTTTTACTAGCAGGCTATAATACGATGTCTGACAGTGAAAAAGAGAAATATAACGAAAAAGCACTTGCTAAATTTATGGGTAAGGTGATGTATGGCTACTGTTTTTGCTTGCTATTATGGGGGTTGAATGAGCTATTCAAGACGGAATGGCTATTTATCGTAGGGCTAATTCTCTTTATAGGGCTTACAATTTTCGCACTTGTATACGCCAATACAGGCAATCGTTTTAAAAAGTAAGTTTCTATACGAGCAATTCATCTCCTGTTTATTAACAGCGGTGAACCGATCGAAATAAGTAAATACCCGCGCGAAATGGAAGAATACCCGTGAAAGAAAGATAAAGACCCGCGCGAAACACAAGAATACCCGCGAAGAAGGATAATGCTCCTACGAAACAGTATGATCATCCATTGCATAGTATCAGAAATGCTCATAATTAGTATCTAACAAAAGAGTATGCTCAAATCAGAGCATACTCTTTTGTTTACTTAGGGCTCTTTATATAAA
>Ga0213824_1000447_pt1 | contig 31952 bp, 29 predicted proteins | sample MC6MC0906MG_FD_179892 | JGI IMG/M metagenome (GOLD analysis project Ga0213824, IMG submission 179892) | Enriched soil aggregate microbial communities from Iowa State University, Ames, United States - MC6-MC0906-MG | ecosystem: Environmental > Terrestrial > Soil > Unclassified | place: USA: Iowa...
TACTACCAATACGACTCCATCACATTTACTTGCCATAATTTGCGAGTCAGTTACCACAAGTATTGGCGGTGTATCAAAAACAACATATTCATACATTAGTTTTAGTTCTTCGATTACCAGTTCCATAGCTTTTGAATCTAATAGTTCCGAAGGATTTGGTGGTATTGGTCCACTTGTTAAGATGTCTAAATTAGATAAATGTGTCTTAGATATTGCCTGTTCTAGGGTAATGTCCTTTGTAAGAACACTTGTTAGTCCGTCAATATTACTTAAGTTAAACGCATAATGAATAGAAGGTTTTCTTAAATCTGCATCCACAAGTAATACTCGCTTCCCTTGCTGTGACAGAACTAGTGCTAGATTGGCAGATGTTGTGGATTTCCCGTCTGAAGGTTCTGGTGAGGTTATAACGATTGTTTTGATGTCTTTATCTACAGAAGAAAAGTGTAAATTATTCCTAATAAGTCGATATTGTTCGGTTATAGGTGATTGGGGTTTAAATTGTGTAATCAAATTTACAATTTTTTTATTTTTCGACCGACGAGACAACTGTTTCACTCCCCAATGTTTGTTTTTCGGAATCTTTTCTCTCATTTTTGTGAACCTTTGACATTTTCTGAATAGATCCGAGGACCGGCATTCCAAGGTATGCAGCAACATCTTGGTCGTCTTTCAATGTACTATCCATGAATTCTTTAAGCAAAGCAATTCCAATTCCAATCATTCCCCCAATCACGATCGCAATGGCAATATTTAATATCGGCTTTGGTTTAACGGGAATGGGGTTCTCTTTTAATTCGGCTTTCGCAAGAATACTCACGTTATCCACATTCATAATACTTTTGATTTCCTCTTGAAACGTTTCAGACACTGTATTGGCAATGATAACTGCCTTTCTGGCATCATGGTCTTCCACTATCAAAGAAAACACCTGTGAGTTTTCTTGACTTGTCACTTGAATATTTTTATTTAGTTCCTCCCAGCTTTGTGTAAGTTCAAGTTTGTCAATGACTTTTTCTAGTATCACTGGACTTTTTAAGATGACGCTATACGTATTAATCAACTCTACATTTCTTTGTAATAGTGAGTAGTCAATCTGATTTTCTGTATTTTTTTGATTTACTAAGATTTGCGTTGATGCCTGGTATACAGGTTTCAAGATAAAATAAGAAACGGCACCACTAATCAACACTACAATCAATGTTATTATAAAAATTAACTTCCACCGTTTCTTAAACGTAATAAAAATATCAAATAAACCTACTTTATCTTCCATAATACCCTCCATGGTTTTTAGTACTCCATACTTATTAAGGCTTAAAATTATCGCTTTTGACCTTTGCTGGGTCTTATTTTGCGTTCGGGGTACTATTAGTTATAAATTTTTACAATTTACTAAAAAATTTTTTAATACATTCAATCACTCTTATTTGATCCTCCAGAGTCAAATTTGAACCTGATGGTAAACAAATTCCTGTTTGAAAAAGTTCTTCAGAAATTTTCTTTTGCTTGTTATGTGAATAGAAAGGTGACTTTTCAAAAAGCGGCTGTAAGTGGAGAGGCTTCCAAACAGGCCTTGCTTCAATATTCTCAGACTCTAATTCGGCAATTAATCGATTTATCGATCCATCCGTTTTTTCTCTATTTATCGTTAAGGTCGTTAGCCATCGTGTCGAGAAAGTATTATCTAATTCTGGCATAAAAGAAACAGAAGGAAGGGGGGCTAATTCATGTTGATAGATTTCAAAAATAGTTCTCCTATTATTGATTCTCTCTTCTAATACCTCTAACTGACTTCTTCCTATCCCAGCCAAAATGTTACTCATACGATAGTTATATCCTAGCTCGCTGTGCTGATAATGTGGCGCAGGATCTTTTGCTTGTGTTGCTAAAAATCGAGCTTTACTTAGTGCTTCAGTATTATTTGAAACGAGCATACCCCCGCCTGAAGTTGTAATAATTTTATTGCCATTAAACGAATAAATTCCAAAATCACCAAAGGTCCCGCTTGCTTTTCCTTTATACTTGGCTCCAAGGGATTCTGCTGCATCTTCAATTATAGGAACACCGTATTTTTTACAAATGGAATCGAGTTCCTCCATCTTAGCAGACTGTCCATAAAGATTTACAATGATCACAGCTTTAGGAAGTTTTAAGGCTGATGCAGCTTCAATAAAGGCCTCTTCTAGCGCTGACGGCGACATATTCCAAGTTTCTGGTTCTGAATCAATAAAAACGGGTTCTGCACCTTGATACAGAATTGGGTTGGCGGTCGCAACAAAAGTCAGACTTGAGCAAAAAACGGTATCCCCTTTTTGCACACCCAATAAAGAAAGTGCTAAATGAATCGCCGCGGTTCCTGAACTCACAGCAACAGCTCCATTGACACCAACATAGCTTGCGATTTCCCTTTCAAATGAATCTACATTCGGTCCTAATGGAGCAATCCAATTCGATTCAAACGCTTCATTAATAAATTTCATTTCAGTTCCGCTCAAATGAGGCGAGGATAGAAAGATTCTACTTTTTGTGGTTGTATTGAGCAAGATCATACACCTCCAATTTTTTTAATAGAGGAATTTTTAAGAATAATAAGCTTAAAGACTTTGAAATGCTTTAACACCAATCTAAATGGAAATGGAGAAGATAGGCCTTGGAGCCGTTTTATTATTTGCAATTATTAAAAGCTTTTCTCTAAGTTCGTTTCTTTCAAGGCTTTCAAAAGTAGCAATTAATTCTTCTATTTCTTGTACATATAGCTCAGAAGTTTTGCCAATATAAATTTTGGGGTAGATCTGCTCCTCATGTACCTCATCTTCTTTTAATAATTCTTCAAAAAGCTTCTCTCCTGGTCTTATCCCAGTAAATTTTATTCCAATCTCCTCCACAGAATTCCCAGATAATTTGATTAAATCTTTTGCAAGATCAACTATTTTCACGGGATCGCCCATATCTAGAACAAATATTTCACCACCCTTGGCAAGTGCCCCTGCTTGAATGACAAGACCTGATGCTTCAGGAATCGTCATAAAGTAGCGAACCATTTCAGGATGTGTAACCGTAACGGGTCCCCCTTTTTCTATTTGTCTTTTAAATAAAGGAATAACACTTCCACTACTTCCAAGGACGTTCCCAAAACGAACAGCCACAAATTTTGTATTACTGCCTTTATTCCTTGATTGAATGACCATTTCTGCCAGTCTTTTCGATGCTCCCATAACGCTAGTTGGATTAACGGCTTTATCAGTGGAGATCATGACAAACGTTTTAACTCCATTCCAAATGGAAGCATTCGCGACATTCATCGTGCCAATCACATTATTTTTCACTGCTTCTTCTGGGTTTCGTTCCATCAAAGGGACGTGTTTATGTGCAGCAGCATGATAAACCACATCCGGCTTATGAATTCTCATAATAGAGTCCATCTTTGCAGCATCCTGCAAATCAGCAATTTCTGTTACAAGTTCAATATCTAAATCCCCATAGCGTTCCTTTAGTTCCAACTCAATTGAATAAATACTATTTTCACCGTGACCTAATAGAACCAATTTATTCGGACAAAAATTGGCAACCTGGCGGCAAATTTCCGTGCCAATGGATCCGCCAGCGCCAGTTACCAATACATTTTTCCCCGTAATGTATTTTGATATCGATGCAATATCCAGATTTATCGGTTCCCTTCCTAAAAGATCCTCCACCTGAACATCACGAAATTGACTGACGGATACCTTACCCGTGACCAAATCTTCCAACATGGGGAGTATTTGGGTTTTGACAGAAGTTTTTGCACATTCCTGAAAGATAATATTTAACTGATTCCTACTTAATGATGGAATGGCAATAATAATATTTTCTATGTCTAGGTTTTTAACTACCTTTTCTATAGAACTCACCCCGCTAATAACTGGGAGCCCGAAAATATCTAATTTCTGCTTATGAATATCATCATCAATAAATCCCACAGGAAAAAGGTCGGCTTCATGATTTTTTAACAGCTGTCTGGCAACCATGGTGCCTGCTGATCCAGCACCAACAATAAGTGTTCGTTTTTTATTTTGGTTATTGTTTATAAAGGCATCTTGGTAAACCCGCCAACAAAATCGAGAACCACCAATTAGCAGGATATTAAGTGACCACGTAACAGCAAGAAGTCTAAAATGAATTTCATGGACGAACAACCGTTGCATAATTACAGCCACAATAATTGAAGTGGTAACAATCTTAACAATTATTAATAGTTCTCCGATACTGGCATATTCCCAGGCCTTCTTATATAGCTTAAAAATTATTGAAAAAATATGATGGCTTATCAAGATGGTCAATGAGGTGACAATCATTGGAACAGTAATGACATAGACAGTAGTATTAACCAAGAACATGCTTAAAAATATTGCTGTTAGGACTATACACGAATCCACTAAAAAAAATAGAGAAAACCTTTGTCGATAAGTCATTTTCTCGCCCCTTTTTTATTACTATTTATTGATTAAAAGCTTTGATGATAGTGACTTTTTGAGTCATTATCATCAAAACCTTTAATAGCAGGGCATCTAACCCCTCCTCACATCACACTTTTGGCGACAAGCGCCTAAGGTTATTTCAACCCACAGTATGACCGAGTGCCTTCATTGATAATGGTTAGAAGGCATCACCAGACTCATAAAAAAGAGAAAGGTTACGTGCTTATTAAAGAACATCCAAAATAAAAAAAATTCCAATTTACTTCATCTTTACTATGTCTATTAATCTAAATAATTGGTGCCGGCTGCATTCTTTAACAAATCTTCAATAAAAATTCTTCCTCAAATTATATTGAATTTGTTCCTTAAAAATAACTACTCAAATTAAAAATTATAGTTTACACCAATGATAATTCTTTATAAAGAACAAGTCAATCCTTTACCTTTATTGCATTTTAATTATTTATCACTAAATACTGTTCTTTAATAAGCTATAGTGCCGGAAATTAAAATAACCTTCATTAACTATTTTTTTATTAATCTACCTTCCAATATCAAAAATGTTCTTCAAAAAGAACATAATATGATTTATAATATCATTAATGTAAAATAGTTTTGCTTTTTTATTTGAAAACGACTAAAAAACCTCTTCTAACTGCGTATCATTTAATAAACACCCATCAGCTAAAATGCCTCCATGGAAACTTTACATTCCTTTATGCATATAAATTAAACTTGTTTTAAGGAGAATCCTATGATTGGAAACCGAATTAAGAAACTAAGGGAACAAAAAGGATATTCCCTTACGGAACTAGCTGAACTCGCAAATGTCTCTAAATCCTATTTGAGCAATATTGAGCGGAGTCTTAATAAAAATCCATCTATTCATTTCTTAATGAAAATGGCGAAACCTTTAGATGTTTCAATTGAATATTTACTTACAGGAATCGACCAAGCGGAAGATCAATGGGACAATAAAGGTAAAGAGTTTTTGGATAACGAGTGGAGGAGCATAATTGAAAGAGCTATTAAAGATGGATTGAATAAAGAGGATTTTAGAGAATATATCAACTTTATTAAATTTAAAAACTGGGAAAAAAATAATAAGAAAAATGAAAACTAATTGACACTACGCTCGCTTTGTAGTAAATTTTATAAATAATCTAAATATTGATTTCTTATCAAGAGAGGTTGAGGGAATGGCCCTGTGACGCCTCAGCAACCTTCAATGATTTCAATCATTGAAAAGGTGCTAAGTCCTGCAAATTTTTTTACTAATTTGCAAGATAAGAAGAATGACAATTTGGTCGTGCTTTTTCAAAAGTCTTCTTCTTATAGAAGACTTTTTTTATTTTTATTAGCATAACGTAAGCCGCGTTTAACGACGGATTGACTGGATGCAACTATTTTTTAAACAAGGAGTGAACATCATGTACAAAATTGAAACGAAACTTGCTCAAATTGGAAATCGAAGTGAAACAGCTACAGGAACGGTGAATCCGCCGGTTTATTTTTCAACGGCATACCGGCACGCGGGAATAGGGCAATCGACGGGGTTTGATTACTCAAGAACCGGGAACCCTACACGCCAGCTCCTTGAAAAAACGATTGCTGATTTGGAATGCGGTGACCAAGGATTTGCCTGCAGCTCAGGGATGGCAGCCATTTTCACGATCCTGTCTTTATTTCAGTCTGGTGATGAATGGCTGGTGAGTGAGGATTTATATGGCGGCACGTACCGTTTATTAGAACAAGGCTATAAAAAATGGGGATTGAAGTGTCATTATGTAAACACCTGTTATCCGGGAGAGATTGAAAAGAAGATTACACATCAAACGAAGGCCATCTTTCTCGAAACTCCAACCAATCCACTTATGCAGGAATCTGATATAGAGGCTGTTTCAGAAATCGCTAAAAGACACGGCCTTTTGCTAATTGTGGACAATACCTTTTATACTCCTCTTTTACAGCAGCCGATAGCACTTGGTGCCGATATTGTCATTCATAGTGCAACGAAATACTTAGGAGGACATAATGACGTTCTTGCCGGGCTGATTGTTGCAAAAGGGAAGGAACTTTGTGAATCATTGGCCCTTTATCATAACGGGGCTGGTGGAGTCCTTAGTCCATTTGATTCCTGGCTGTTAATGCGCGGCATGAAGACGTTGTCGATTCGGATGGAACGCCATGAAAAAAATGCGCAGGCAGTTGTTGAATTTCTTTCCAAGCATGATGCGGTAACAGATGTTCTTTATCCTGGCCGTGGCGGAATGGTTTCCTTCCGATTAAAAGAAGAATCATGGATTAATCCATTTTTACAAGGCTTAAAGCTAATTACATTTGCGGAGAGCCTTGGCGGTACTGAGAGCTTTATTACTTATCCAGCAACACAGACACATGCCGATATCCCTGAAGAAATTAGGATACAAGCAGGCGTGTGCAATCGGTTATTGCGCTTTTCCGTTGGAATTGAGGATGTACAGGATTTAATTTTTGACCTTGAGGAAGCTTTTGCTCATATCAGTGAAGGAGTGATTATTTGATGGAATACGAGGAATATTGCTTTGAAACAAGGCTTCTTCATAATCGCCATAAAATCGATGCGGCAACAGGTGCTGTAAGCGTGCCAATCCAACACGCGTCCACCTTCCATCAATTTGATGTGGACAGCTTTGGTAAATATGATTACGCCCGCAGTTTAAATCCGACAAGAGAAGCACTCGAGGATGTAATTGCGGAACTTGAGGGCGGTGTTAAGGGATTCGCCTTTTCATCAGGAATGGCTGCTATTTCTACCGCATTTCTTTTGCTCTCTAAAGGGGATCATGTTGTTATCACAGAGGATGTGTATGGCGGTACGTATCGAATGGTCACAGAAGTACTTTCACGTTTTGGAATTGAACATAGCTTTGTCGATATGACAGATCTAGAGCAGGTAAAACTGGCGATCAAGCCTAATACCAAGGCATTTTATGTGGAAACACCATCTAATCCCTTATTGAAAGTAACTGATATACATGCAATCAGCCAATTGGCGAAGGAGAAACATGCTCTTACCTTTGTCGACAATACCTTCCTCACTCCCGCACTACAGAAGCCATTAACGCTTGGCGCCGATGTCGTGCTTCATAGTGCGACCAAATTTTTATCTGGGCACAGTGATGTGGTGGCAGGACTTGCAGTCGTCAAGGATGAAAGCTTAGCAAGAAGGCTTGCCTTTTTGCAAAATTCCTTTGGTGCGATTCTTGGCGTTCAGGATGCCTGGCTTGTTTTAAGAGGGCTAAAAACCCTTTCCGTCCGACTTGAACAATCGCAAAAGTCGACAATAGAGATTGCTAGATTTTTAGAAAAACAACCGCTTGTTAAAAAAGTTTATTACCCTGCTCTTATAGATCACCCACAGCATGATTTGCAGCAGATCCAAGCGTATGGTGCCGGGGCGGTGTTATCATTTGAACTGGCTGATGAAGCTGCAGTTCGTTCGTTCGTATCCAGCGTAAAAATTCCGGTATTTGCTGTCAGCCTTGGTGCGGTCGAATCTATTTTATCCTATCCGGCAAAAATGTCGCATGCCGCCATGCCACAGTCGGAAAGAGAAAAGCGCGGCATCAAAAATAGCTTGCTTCGCTTATCTGTTGGTCTTGAAAATCCGGATGATTTAATCAAGGATTTTTCACAGGCACTCGTGTCTGTCCGCGAAGGACAATTGGTCGTACAACAAGGAGAATCGAAATGAGTTTTTTAGAGAAATTAAACAATCAAATCTTAATTGCTGATGGAGCTATGGGCACTCTTCTTTATTCGTATGGAACGGATTGCTGTTTTGAGGAGCTGAACCTTTCCCAGCCGGAGCAGATCCAAAATATCCATAAAGCCTATATTGATGCTGGTGCGGACGTTATTCAAACAAACACGTATGCAGCCAACTATTTAAAACTTCAGCGGTATGGCCTCGAAGACTCTGTCAAGGAAATTAACACTGCCGCTGTTCGGAATGCTAAAAAAGCAGCCCAAAATGATGCTTATGTGCTTGGAACGATAGGCGGTAATCGCGGGGTAAAGCCTGACTCCGTTTCGATTGAGGAGTTAAAGCGCAGCTTCCGCGAACAATTATATTGTCTATTGCTTGAAGGGGTTGATGGCCTTTTGCTGGAAACCTTTTACGACTTAGAAGAGCTGGAAACTATTCTTACTATTGCGAGGAAGGAAACGAGGCTGCCTATTATCGCACAGGTTTCCCTTCAAGAACCGGGAGTTTTGCAAAATCAAATGTCAGTTAATAAGGCATTAACGAGACTGGAAGGCCTTGGAGCAGATGTCATTGGTCTCAATTGCCGGCTCGGGCCGCATCATATGCTGCTCACACTTGAGCAAATTGAACTTCCGAAACATGCGTTTCTCTCTGCCTATCCAAACGCCAGTCTGCCAACCTATGTAGACGGGAAGTTTCATTATGAAGGGGATGCAGAATATTTTCAAAAATCTGCTCGATCATTCCGTAATCAAGGGGTTCGCCTTCTCGGCGGCTGCTGCGGCACAACGCCGGCACACATTAAGGCGTTTGCCTCTGAGCTCAAGAATAGTGTTCCCGTTACTGAAAAAGTTGTAAAATTGAAACCAAAGAAAAAAAATGTTGAAATTACGGCTGCCAAAAGGGAATATGCTCCCCTTCAGGAAATCGTGAAAGAAAGACCATCGGTGATCGTAGAATTAGACCCTCCTCGAAAGCTGGATACAACGAAGTTTTTCGAAGGGGCTAAAGCATTGAAAGAAGCAGGAATTGATTCCATCACGCTGGCAGATAATTCGCTTGCGACAGTACGGATTTCTAACGAATCCCTCGGTTATTTGGTGAAAGAGGAATTGGGCCTGAGGCCATTGATTCACATTGCCTGCCGTGACCGTAATATAATTGGCCTTCAGTCCCATTTAATGGGTCTGCACACACTTGGCTTGAATGACGTTCTTGCCATTACAGGTGATCCGGCACGAGTCGGTGATTTTCCGGGAGCATCATCCGTTTACGATGTGTCCTCATTTGAATTGATTCAAATGATTAAGCAATTAAATGAAGGTCTTTCTTTTTCAGGAAAAGACTTGGGGCAAAAAACGGCATTCAGTATTGCCGCTGCCTTTAACCCGAATGTCCGCTCAATTGAAAAAGCGGTGAAGCGGCTTGAGAAAAAAATCCACTATGGTGCCGATTACTTTATCTCTCAGCCGGTATTTTCCGAGGAAAAATTGCTGGAAATCTACGAAAATACAAAACATCTTCATTCACCTATTTATATTGGCTTAATGCCTCTGATAAGCAGTAAAAATGCCGAGTTTCTTCATAATGAAGTTCCTGGAATTAAAATTGCTGATTCGATACGGGAGCGGATGGCTAGCTTGAATGATAACCCCATTCAGGCCGCTAAAGAGGGCATTGTCATTACCAAGTCACTCATTGATACTGCATTGGATTTATTTAACGGGATTTATTTAATAACACCATTTTTACGATATGAATTAACTGTTGAACTGGCCCTTTATGCTAGAATGCGTGCCAGTGAATTGAGGGGGAACAGCTATGCCGAAAACATCAATTATTGATCAACTAAAAAAGCGCATCCTCATCATGGACGGGGCAATGGGAACAATGCTGCAACGGGCAGAGCTTTCGCCTGAAGATTTTGGCGGCGAACAGTATGATGGCTGCAACGAAAACCTAAATTTAACCGCTCCTTCAGTTATTGCAAACATTCACTGGGAATACTTAGAGGCAGGCGCCGATATTATCGAAACAAATACGTTCGGAGCAACGAGCATTGTCCTTGATGAATATGAGTTAGGATATAAAGCCTATGAAATTAATAAAATTGCCGCGATGATTGCTGTCAGAGAGGCTATGAATGCTTCAACCGATGAATGGCCCCGCTATGTAGCAGGATCGATGGGACCGACAACGAAAACATTAAGTGTCACCGGCGGAACTACCTTTGACGCCCTATCAGCTGCTTACGAAGAACAAGCAATTGGGTTGATTGACGGCGGAGTTGATTTGCTCCTCCTTGAAACGAGTCAAGATATGCTAAATGTAAAAGCCGGCTATGTCGGGATCCAAAATGCTTTTGAAAAAACAGGCAAAACACTGCCGTTGTTTATTTCGGGAACGATCGAGCCAATGGGGACAACACTTGCGGGACAAACGATTGAATCGTTTTATATTTCTATTGAGCATATGAACCCTGTAGCAGTCGGTCTGAACTGTGCAACCGGACCGGAATTTATGCAGGATCATGTCCGTTCGCTTGCAGGGCTCGCATCTACTGCGGTTAGCTGTTATCCCAATGCCGGCCTTCCAGATGAAGAAGGACACTATCATGAAACACCCGAAACACTTGCGAAAAAACTTTCTGATTTTGCCGCCCATGGCTGGCTGAATATTGTTGGCGGGTGCTGTGGTACGACACCTGAACATATTAAGGCAATTGCTGAGGCGATGAAAGAGTTTCAGCCAAGGGAAGTCAAACCAGCGTCTCTTCATATGGTTTCTGGTATTGAACCTTTCATATACGATGATCCGACTTTAAGACCTATTATGGTAGGGGAACGAACGAATGTTATTGGTTCACGGAAATTCAAACGATTAATAACAGAGGGGAAATTTGAAGAAGCCTCGGAAATTGCCCGGGCCCAAGTTAAGGGCGGTGCGCATGTAATTGATCTTTGCCTTGCGGATCCTGACCGTGAAGAGCTTGTAGATATGGAAAATTTCATCAAAGAAGTTGTCAAGAAAATCAAGGTTCCTCTTGTGATTGATTCAACAGATGAAAAAGTCATCGAAAGGGCACTGAAATATTCACAGGGAAAAGCAATTATCAATTCAATAAATCTCGAAGATGGTGAGGAACGATTTGAAGCGGTTGTGCCATTGATTCACCGCTATGGAGCTGCAGTTGTTGTTGGCACCATCGATGAGGAAGGTATGGGGGTTACGGCTGAGCGAAAACTGGCAATTGCCAGGCGGTCCTTTGACCTGTTAGTGAATAAATATAAGCTTAACCCACAGGATTTAATTTTTGACCCCTTAGTTTTTCCAGTAGGTACTGGTGATGAGCAATATATCGGCTCCGCGAAAGCGACCGTCGAAGGAATCAGGTTAATCAAGGAGCAGCTCCCAGGGGTACAAACGGTTCTTGGTATTAGTAATGTATCTTTCGGACTCCCGCCAGTTGGAAGAGAAATCTTGAATTCCGTGTTTCTCTATCATTGTACTCAGGCAGGACTTGATTATGCGATTGTCAATACCGAGAAATTGGAGCGGTTTGCGTCGATTTCAAAGGAAGAGGTTCAATTAGCGGAGTCCCTGCTTTTTGAGACAACGGATGAAACACTAGCGACCTTTACTGAATTTTATCGGGGGAAAAAGAAAGAATCGAAGGCAACCGTTCCAAATATGAGCTTGGATGAACGGCTTGCTTATTATGTGGTTGAGGGTACAAAAGAAGGCTTGCTGCCTGATTTAGATCTAGCTCTTGAAACCTATCCAGCCCCGCTTGATATTATTAACGGGCCACTTATGGATGGAATGAAGGAAGTCGGACGTCTTTTCAATGACAACCAATTAATTGTCGCTGAAGTTCTGCAAAGTGCGGAAGTGATGAAGGCTGCAGTATCTTATTTAGAACCCCATATGGAAAAAGGCGATGTTTCTGCTTCAAAAGGAAAAGTTATTTTAGCAACTGTAAAAGGCGATGTTCATGACATTGGGAAAAACTTAGTGGAAATCATCCTAAGCAATAATGGATTTCAGGTGCACGACCTTGGGATTAAAGTGACACCTACCGAACTAGTTCAGGCCATTCGTGAGGAAAAACCAGATATGGTCGGGTTATCTGGCTTACTGGTGAAATCTGCGCAGCAGATGGTGTTAACCGCTCAAGATATGAAGGAAGCAGGAATCTCCCTGCCAATCTTAGTTGGCGGTGCTGCCCTATCCCGGAAATTTACGGATACGAAAATTTCGAAGGAATACGATGGCCTTGTTCTTTATGCAAAGGATGCGATGACAGGCTTATCACTTGCCAATCAGCTGCAGTCCCCTGAGGAGCATCAAAAGCTGCTTACTGATAGAGCAGAAAAACTGGCGGCAATCGATCTTCCAAAAGAATTACCAAGCCGGTCGAGCGGGTCTGTCGCGGTGAAGGTGAAGCCAGCCATTTCCACAGAGGTGCCTGTCTTTACCCCACTGGATACGAAAAGGCATGTGCTGAAATCCTATTCCCTTTCCCATATTGAACCTTATATTAATATGCAAATGCTGCTAGGTCACCATCTTGGTGTGAAGGGCAAAATTGCGAAATTACTAGCTGAGCGGGACGAAAAGGCGGTAAAAGTAAAAGATGTCGTTGACCAATTGTTAGCGGATGCCAGTGCAAATCATTGGATTACACTAGCGGCTGCTTATCAGTTTTTCCCGGCACAATCGGATGGGAACAAGGTTTATATCTATGCCCCGGAAAATCCGGACCTTATTATTGAAACATTTGATTTTCCACGGCAAGATTCTGCTCCCTATCTTTGTTTAGCAGACTTTTTAAAGTCGGTTGATAGCGGTGTTAAAGATTATGTTGGCTTCTTCACAGTAACTGCTGGCAGAGGAATTCGCGAAAGAGCTGATCAATTGAAAGCTGAGGGACGTTTTCTTGAATGTCACGCTCTTCAGGCACTGGCATTGGAGACTGCGGAAGGTTTTGCCGAGTTGGTTCACCGGCAAATGCGTGATCGCTGGGGATTCCCAGACCCGCTTGATTTTTCGATGCAGGATCGTTTTGCCGCTCATTATCAAGGACAACGATTTTCGTTTGGTTATCCGGCCTGTCCTGATTTAGAGGACCAAAAGAAACTGTTCAAGCTGATTCAACCGGAGGAAATTGGGATTCAGTTAACAGAGGGCTGTATGATGGAGCCGGAAGCATCTGTTTCTGCAATGGTATTTGCCCATCCGGAAGCAAGGTATTTTAATGTGTTAAGATAAGGTAAGGGATAAGGTTTATTCCGCGGAATTGTGTGAGTAAAGGTTCCGCGGGATTTTTTATTTTTTCTGTGAAGTTTTGTATTTATTCCGAGTATTTCTTTGATAATTCCTCGGATGTTCCGATTAATTCCGCGAACTTCCATGAATATTCCGCGCGAGTTCCGACTAATTCCGCCAAAACTTGGTTTTTTTCCGCCAAACTTTAGTTTTATTCCGCCAAACTTAGATTGATTCCCGCCAAACCGCTACGTAATTCCGCCAATCTGATTTTATTCTGCCAAAGTGCTGTTGTATTCCGCCAAACCTTAGTTTTTTTCCGCCAAACTTAGATTGATTTCCGCCAAAACGCTACGTAATTCCGCCAATCTGATTTTATTCTGCCAAAGTGCTGTTGTATTCCGCCAAACCTTAGTTTTTTTCCGCCAAACTTAGATTGATTCCCGCCAAACCGCTACGTAATTCCGTCAAAACGCGGTGGTATTCCGCGAACGGGTCAGTCTCTTCCTATTTGTAAACACTCCTTGACATTTTTCACTATATCCCTTATAGTTACCCAGGTAACTATTTTTAATAATTGGAGTGCATTATGATAAGCCACGAATTATTCCATACTCTTCATCAGCTTTCACGCCATCTTACCAACAAACTCAATGAAGCCTTAAAGCCATTGGGGATATACAGTGCCCAGTGGGCCGTAATCTTTGTTCTCAAAAAAAGAGGGTCACTTACCCAAAAAGAACTTTGTGATAATTTATTTGTTGAAGCGCCGCCCATGACCCGAACCATTCAGCGACTCGTCAAACAAGGATATGTGAGACAGGTTCCAGGTAAGGACAAACGGGAGAAACATGTTCAATTAACAGATGAAGCATTAAAGGAATACCCCAGATGGGAAAGTGTTGTGACTGAATTGAATCAGGGGTTGCTAAAGCAATTTCCGGAGGCGTCACAAGAAGAACTTCTTAAACTACAAAACAACTGGTTACAGCAAATTTTATAACTGAGGTGCATTGCATGAACAACTCAAAACTATGGACAAAAGATTTTATCAGTATTTCCTTAAGTAACTTTTTTCTATTTTTAACTTTTTATATCCTGCTTGTGACACTTCCATCCTACGCAATGGATGAATTGCATAGCAGTTCTTCAGTAGCAGGGCTCATGACAACGGTGTTTTTGCTTTCTGCAATCGTTTCACGTCCGCTTGCCGGGCAATGGCTTGAAAGTAAAGGTCATAAAAAAGTATTGTTAACGGCGCTTTTTCTATTTGCCGGCGCGTCAATCCTATACATTTTCCCAAAAACAATCACAGGTTATCTGATTGTTCGTCTGCTGCATGGGATTGGCTTTGGTATGGCCACGACGGCTGTTGGTACAATAGTAGCTGATATCATTCCAGCCTCACGCAGAGGTGAAGGAATGGGATATTTTGTTATGTCTACTAATATGGCAATGGTAATAGGGCCATTTGTTGGCTTGTTCGCCATCCAACAGTGGGGATCCCAAATATTATTTATCCTAAGTGTCATTGTCGCTATTTGTTCTTTAATTACCGGCCTCAGTATTAAGGTGACGAAAACAGAACAGCCTAATGAGATAAAGGTTTCTTCATCTTTTTCATTCCGAAACCTTTTCGAAGCTTCTGCCGTTCCCATTGCAATTGTAGGAAGCTTCATGGCAATTGTTTATTCTGCACTTCTTTCATTTGTGTCGATCTATGCAAATGAAATTCACTTGGCAAACGTTGCGAGTCTTTTCTTTGTGGTCTATGCCATTGTTTTATTAATTTCAAGACCATTTACAGGAAAATGGCTCGATCAATATGGACCAAATGTAATCAGCTTTCCATGTATTGCTCTTTTCGCCATTGGGATGTTTGTATTAAGCCAAAGCAATGGAGCATTCACATTCCTCCTTTCAGCAGGAATGATTGGCTTAGGCTGGGGAACTCTTTTTCCTACCTTCCAAACCATTGCCATCCAAGATGCTGAACCTAGAAAAAGAGGGCTGGCAACAGCCACTTTTTTATCCATCTATGATACGGGCATTGCACTAGGTTCTTTCATTGTCGGTATCATTGCGGTAAAAATGGATTATAGCACTTTATATTTCTTTTGTTCCTTCTATATTTTAATTGGGGCAGTACTTTATTACTTCCTTCATACGAAGAAGCAAAATGCTTCAGTAAAAGTAGAAAATCAGCGGCAAACAAAAATGCAAGAGATCTAAAATTTATTAAACAAACTCCTCCAAATGTTATATAATGGAATGTAACCTAATAGAGGAGTGATTTTTTATGGCAAAATCCAAAGCCAAGAAATTGAGAGAAAAAATTGTTCGCGAGGGAAACATGAATCCGGAAGCAAAGCGATGTGAGTTTGTTTTCACCGACATGCGTACAAGAATGACCAAGACGAAAAAGGATCATTTATATCAGTTTAAACATAAGAACCATCAATCCAAGGACGGATATGATGGTTCTTTTTGCATAATAAAAACAATTACTTACTACTGAAATTTGGTTTATGTGCGAGCTCAATTTTCACCACATGGACTTCTTGAGCGAGATCCTCTTCCAACAACACAATCGACCAGTTTTTCGCAATAACTTCACGAAGTGACTGAAGATTGTTACTTGTTATTTTGACGTGGTCTAAAAACTCACCGGTATCAACGAAATCTTCGCCTTCCTTCATGGCAAATTTAATCGTCAACAATGATTTAAGGGCTCCTTTCGTCAAAAAAGACATTTCGAAGCCTTCCTTAATGGCTTGGGCAACTTTTACTTTATTCAATTGATAATAGTCCGCTAGCGTTTTCCAAGTCGGAATTCCCTCTCCAAAGCCCTCGAGTACTTCTTCATTTCCTTCATATAAAAGTGCAGCAATTGAATCGTTATCTAGACCTTTTGCTTTCATCATTTCAAGCATAAGCCCATAATTTAAGGCTAACTTTACCTTGTCCATTTCATCTCTCCCCCTAACTTTCATATAAATGGCAAGCGACCAAATGCTCTCCATCTATTTCCTTTAATTGCGGAGTTACTTCTGCACAAATTGGTTTTGCAAATGGACAACGAGACCTGAAACGACAGCCCCTGTCCATCTCTATTGGGCTAGGAAGCTCCCCAGAAATAATTTCGCGTTTACTATTTTGGGCTTTGATTGGGTCTGGAATTGGAATCGCAGACAACAAAGCTTGCGAGTATGGGTGCAGCGGTTTATCGTATAGCTCATCGCTCTTTGATATCTCAACCATTTGTCCGAGGTACATGACACCAATCCGATTAGAGATATGACGGACCATTGATAAGTCATGGGCAACGAACAAATAAGTAAGCTTCATCTCACTCTGTAAATCTTCTAACATATTAATAACTTGTGCTTGAATCGATACATCAAGGGCCGATATCGCCTCATCACAAAGCACAAAATCAGGATTGATCGATAATGCCCTGGCAATGCCAATTCTTTGTCGCTGTCCGCCGCTAAATTCATGCGGAAATTTGTCCAAGTCTTCCTTCTTCAGACCAACTTTATTCAAAATATCAATAATGACATCTTTTCGCTCATTTTTGGAGAGCTGTTTGTGGATCTCCAGTGGTTCATCAATTATTTCTTCAACGTTCATATAGGGATTAAGTGATGAATACGGATCTTGGAAAATCATTTGCATTCTTTTTCGATACGGTTGAAGTTCTTTATTATTTAGGTTGGCAATATCCTTGCCATCAAACAGAATTTCACCCGAAGTGGGTTCGTACAATCGATTCAGTGTCCTTCCTAGTGTGGATTTACCGCACCCAGATTCACCAACAAGACCAAACGTTTCCCCTTTATAAATATGAAAGGACACATCATCGACAGCCTTAACAAATGGTTTATTTTTTGTGAATATTGAAGATTTTAATGGGAAGTATTTTTTTAAATTGTTCACTTCAACAAGTTTTTGTTTTGTCATTGTCTTCTAGCCAGTCTCCTTCCCCTGCTAAAAAGCATCTACTTTTCTGCGTAGCTGAAAAGCTTTTGTATTCCGGTAACGTAGTAAAACATTTATCCATTGCAAATTCACATCGTTCGGCAAATGGACATCCTGTATTTATCTGTTGCAGCGATGGAGCGGCACCTTTTATTGGCTTTAATCTCGTTTTATCGCCGTCCGCTCTTGGAATTGAATTCAGTAATGCCTTTGTATATGGATGTTTCGGTGAATAAAAGATTTCATGTGCCAGTCCCTCTTCCATCACCCTTCCTGCGTACATCACTAAGATCCGACTGCAAATCGTCGCTACTACTCCAAGGTCATGTGTAATGAACACAACTGACATGTCGTTTTCCTGCTGCAGTTTTTTTAATAATTCTAGAATTTGCGCCTGAATCGTAACATCAAGGGCGGTTGTTGGTTCATCGGCAATTAACAACCTCGGATTGCACGCCAGCGCCATCGCAATTAATACTCTTTGTCTCATCCCACCGCTGAATTCATGAGGGTATTGCTTTACTCTTGTTTCAGGAGAAGGAATTCCCACCATTCTTAGCAGTTCGACTGCCTCTTTCGCTGCTTCCTTTTTGTTCATGCCTCTAATTCTTGTTAAAAGATCAACAAGATGTTCGCCTGCTTTTTTTAATGGATTAAGGGCCGTCATGGGATCTTGAAAAATCATCGCAATCTCCCGGCCTCTGATAGCCCGCTTTTCCTTTTTGGATAGGTTTTCGATATGCTTTCCATCCAAAACAATCTCTCCGGCTTCCACTTTTGCATTACTCGGAACAATTCCAAGAATCGATTTCACCATGACACTTTTTCCGCTTCCTGACTCACCTACAATTCCTAAAATTTCACCCTTTTGAACGGTAAAGTCAATGCCGTGGATCACTTCCGTTTTTACTTTGTCGTTATAAAAATTGGTGCGGAGGTTTTTTACTTCCAGTAACATCGTTTTGTTCTCCATTTCAAGATAACCTCCTTTTATTTCCCGCTTGTTTTTGGCTCGACCACTGCCCTCAGCAAGTCACCAAGCTTATTAAAGGAATAAACTGTAAGGACGATGAGAAGTCCAGGTAAAATCGCCATATAGGGGGCGTTCGCTAAATTTCCTTGCGCCGTCTGCAGCATACTTCCCCAGGAAGATAATGGCTGTTGAATCCCCAGACCAAGAAAACTTAAAGCTGATTCCATTAATATAGCATTGGCAATACTAACAGTTGATGCCACAATGAATGTTGGAAAAACGGCTGGAATAACATGCTTCCAGATAACTTTTTTCAGCGATTGGCCCGAGGATTTTGCATATAAAACATACTCTCTTTCTTTGATGGAAAGTGTCTCGGCCCTTACTAACCGAGCTGTACTCATCCAAGTGAAAAGACCGATAACGAGCACAATTGCCTTTAAACCAGGGGTAAGATAAATACTGACAACTGTCACAAGGATCATCCATGGGATCGAGGAAATCACATCAACTGTCCTCATTAAAAAATTATCAACCTTTCCTCCGAAATAACCGCTTATCGTTCCAACTAACACGCCAATACAAGTCGAAATAAGCATGGCTAAAATTCCTACAGCAAGGGAGATCCTCCCTCCATATATTGCTCGGGTTAGATAATCTCTTCCAAGTTCATCTGTGCCAAACCAATGCTTTGCACTTGGGCCTTGGAGACCATTCATGACATCCACCTTATCTGGCGGATACGGTGACAAAAAGGCGAAAATCGACACTAACATGATTAACATTAAAAAAATGAGAGCAATGGCCGCCGTTTTATTACGTTTAATTTCTTTTTTCAATTGCTGCATTCTTCTATTTTTTTTACCGGCCAATTTCTATTCCCCCATTCCCTTAATTCGCGGGTCAACGATGCTATATAAAAGATCAGATGCTAAATTGCCGATGATCACTAGGCTTGAAGAAAGGAGCATAATGGCCATCACAACAGGATAATCAAATCCTTGAATGGCTTTAACAAAATAAGTACCGATTCCCGGCCAGCCAAAAACAGTCTCTGTTACGACAGCTCCTGTTACCAGCATCGGCAGACTCATCCCGACAATCGTTATAATAGGCAGCAGAACATTTCTTAGGACATGCTGAAATAAAATCCAAGAAGAAGCTGCCCCGTATGCCTGTTGGACCATCACATAATCTTCAGAAAGCTGGCCAATTGTAGATGATCGTACATAGCGAACCAATTCTGGCATGAATGAAAGCATTAAGACGGTACACGGAAGGACCATATGACTAAGAAGATCGGAGAACGAGTCTTCATTTCCAATCGTATGCATGCCAAGGATTGGAAAAATATTTAAGTGATAGCCAAAAATAAACACAAGAATCATCGCCATCCAAAAGCTTGGAATGGCAATCCCAAATGAACTTAAGCCATCAATAATTTTATCTGCCCATTTTCCTTTATTCGCCCCAGCAATAAGTCCAAGAATAATCGATAAGAATAAGGCAAGCAGGTACGCCGGTAGAACCAGGAGAATTGTATTTGGTATTCTCACTGAAAGATCCTTTGTGATACTTTCATGCGTCACAATGGAATATCCCCATTCACCGCCCAAGATCCCTTTAACCCAATAAAGATATTGAATATAGGCAGGCTGATCCAATCCATTTCTTGCTTTTATTAACTCTATTGTTTCTTTTGACATATTTGGTGTTGTCATCGCATCCACCGCATCGTATGGAGCCAGTTGAATGAGTGTAAAGCAAATAATCGAAATAATAAATAGCAAAGGTATTGCCTGTAAAGCCCGTTTAAAAATATACTTTAACAAAAATGATCCCACTCCTTACGTTTCCTAAAAAAACAATCATGAGTTTTAACTCCCAACCAAAGCATGTAAATGAACAGATTATGAGCAATACACCAACATAATAAAGGTGGTGTAAGCAGAGCTAAGCTTCACTAGACCCAAAATGGCAAACTATTTTTTTACATAGACAAGATAAACTGATTCATTATTGCGGCGCTCCGCCCCTTTTCCACAAAGACGAACCCAATGGATACCGAAACTTCAACCTATTAACTCTATTATTCTATTACTTTTTTACTGAAAAAATAAAGATAAACAGCGTCCTGTTTATCTTTATTTTAACTATTCATGTAACTATTGATATTAATAAGAAAGCTTTGACATATCCTCAAACGTATAAACTGGTACTAATCCAGCTTCATCGATACCCTTGATTCTAGAATCAATCGCTAGAATACGCTTGTTTTCCATTAGTGGATAGAACGCTGCATCGTCGATAACGATCTTCTGAATTTCTTCATATATAGCTTTACGTTTTGCATCATCTTTCTCAACACGGCCTTGATTAAATAACTCATCCACTTTTGGATTACTATAATGCATGTAGTTTGCTTCACCATTGGTTACAAATAAAGAATTAAAGGTGTCTGGGTCAATTCCCATGATGTATCCCCCAAGATACATATCAAAATCAGTATGCACGCTTTGCATTTTTTGGCTTAATGCTGTTGCATCCATTCCCACTAGTTCAACCGATATGCCTGCTGCTTTTAAGTTTTGCTGAATGACAGCAGCTTGCTTTTGCTGGATTGGATTATTCGCAGTAAAGGCAAGTTTTAATTTTAAATCAGATACTCCTGCTTTAGCTAATAAGTCCTTTGCTTTTTTCGTATCAAATTTATGTTTTTCGACATTATCCGTGAAGTACGTTGCTTTTTTAGGCAAGAAAGAATAGGCAGGTTTGGAAAAATCAGTAGATACATAGCTTGCTATATTGATTTCATCACGATTTAATCCAAATGCAATGGCCTTTCTTACATCTTTTGATTGAACAGATTTTGAGCTAAGGTTAAAGGCTAAATAACCGATTCGTCCTTCTTCATATTCTTTTAAAGTGACATTAGAGGTCCCTTTAAATTTACTGGCATCTGAAGGCTGAATCACAAGTGAATTGATTTCTCCCTTTTGTAAAGCCATTGTCGCTGTATTAGCATCCATAATAATTCGGTAAACAACCTTTGAAATTTTCGGGGCACCCAGGAAATAATCATCATTTTTTTCAAATGTAACACTTTCCCCTGCCTTGTATTCTTTCAACTTGTATGGTCCAGTACCAACTGGCGCTGCATTTTTAGGGCTATTAGCAATATTGGTTTCGCCTTCGTAAACATGTTTAGGCATGATAAAGATGTTACCTAATGCTTCCATTGCCCCCATACTAACGGTTGGAAGGGTGAATTTCACGGTATAGTCATCTACTTTTTCAACTTTAACTGGCTGATTATTAAAAATAAGCTGGCTTCTTGCCCAGCCGCCATTTTCTTCTTTTAGCATTTGCTCATAGGTGAATACAACATCATCGGCAGTAAATGGCTGGCCATCATGCCATTTCACGTCTTTTCTTAATTTTGCCGTGTAGGTTAAGAAATCATCAGATGGCGTCATGCTTTCTGCTAAAAAGTACTTAATATCGTCTTTCCCATTGTACATATATAATGGAGAGTAAACGGTTTTGATTTCCATTAAACCGAAACGGTCACCAGTAGTAATTACGTTAACTGAGTTTCCAGGATCTCCGTCTATACCATAAATAAAAGTATCCGGTTTATTCGTTCCTTCAGTTTTATTTTTAGAGCTTGCTGTGTCCGTTGATTTTGAAGAACAGCCTGCAAGTACTAAAAACATACTTAAAAAAAGAGCTGCAAAAATAGTTATATTTTTTCGAATCACCTTATAAATCCCCCAATCAGATGTTTTTATGTAAAATCAAGAGAATAATAGTTACCGAAGTTATATCTTTATTTCCTACTATTCTTATATGTTTTACTGATGTTATTTTACATGATAATATAACCAGCGTAAATATAAATCTTTCGCGGTAAAAAATACAGAATATAAGGATGATTCTATTTATTAGCTGCTAGGAAGCGTGTTGGCAGGCACCTCCATTCATACTTCGCATTTCTTATATCTCGAAACAAGCAATTCATTTTACATTCATCTTTTGGTACGCTACGATGATATTGTTAATAACATATGAATCTGGAGGGATTATTGATGTTTGATGTTGTAGTTATTGGGGCTGGACCTACAGGTGCAAGTGCTGCCTTATTTACAGCGAAAGCGGGAAAGAAAACATTGGTAATTGATAATGACAAGAGCGTTACAAAAAGAGCTTGGATTGAAAATCATTATGGTGTATTAGAAATCAGCGGTCCCGACCTTATTGAAAATGGCAAAAAACAAGCTAGTAAATTTGGCGCCGAAATGGCACAAGCTACTGTTACAAATGTTAGCAAAACAGACAATGGATTTAAGGTTGAAACCGATCAATTTGAATATGAGGCAAAGCACGTCATTATGGCAACTGGCATGATGGCTGATCTTGCTGAAAAAATCGGCCTGACAACTAAGCCTGGCACAGAACCAAGAATTAAAACCATTCTTGATGTCGATGCAGCAGGAAAAACAAATATTGAAGGAATTTGGGCAGCTGGAACCATCGCTGGGGTGAGCATGCATACAATCATTACAGCCGGCGACGGTGCAAAAGTTGCCATCAATGTTATTAGTGAAATAAACGGTGAACGCTACGTTGACCACGATATTTTAAAAGCCTAAATAGAGAATTGAACATTCATTAAAACTCGGGGGGACTCTAAATTGAGTCCCTCTTTTTGAGCTTAAGATTATTAATTGACAAGGTCAAATCTTCCTTTTAAAATTGCTTTATCTCTATTTTGAAATGAATTTTTTTCCAGACATTTTGAAAAATAATTGCAAGGGGGCAAACAGAATTATCTTGAACCAGTATTACCATTCTAGGAAATATTAAGGAGACCTTTTATGATTAAAAAAGACAAAAATATTAAGTTTGTTGTTGCTGGGCTGCTATTGGCTATATTGATGTCTGCTATGGATAATACGATTGTGGCCACCGCAATGGCAACAATTGTATCTGACCTCGGAGGCCTGGATAAATTTATTTGGGTGACGTCAGCCTACATGGTAGCTGTTATGGCAGGCATGCCGATTTTTGGAAAACTGTCCGATATGTACGGGCGAAAACGCTTTTTCCTTTTTGGTTTAGTGGTCTTCCTTATGGGTTCTGCTTTATGTGGAATCTCCCAAAATATCGTGCAATTAAGTGTATATCGTGCAATTCAGGGAATTGGCGGCGGTGCACTTATGCCAATTGCTTTTACGATAGTTTTTGATATTTTCCCTCCTGAGAAACGCGGTAAAATGACGGGTTTGCTTGGCGCTGTTTTTGGAACTTCCAGCGTTTTAGGACCGCTGTTAGGTGCTTATATTACGGATTATATTAGTTGGCATTGGGTGTTTTATGTCAACATTCCTATTGGGATTGTTTCAATTATATTCATTGTCCGCTATTATCATGAATCATTGGAGCATTCAAAGCAAAAAATTGACTGGCTTGGGGCGGTTACGCTTGTGATTTCCGTTGTCAGCCTCATGTTTGCTCTCGAGTTGGGGGGCAAAGAATATGATTGGGGTTCTGCACCTATCATCAGCTTATTCGCAAGCTTCATTATTTTTTTTATTGCCTTTTTCATTGTAGAGGTCAAAGCAGCAGAACCGATCTTGCCCCTGTGGCTTTTCAAAAGGCGTTTATTTGCTGCCTCGCAAATTTTATCGTTCTTATATGGCGGCACTTTTATTATCTTAACGGTATTTATTCCGATTTTCGTCCAAGCAGTTTACGGCGGTTCTGCCAAAAATGCAGGATTGATTTTAACACCCATGATGCTGGGCTCCGTGGCGGGAAGTTCGGTTGGAGGTATTTTCTTAACAAAAACCTCGTATCGTAATTTAATGTTTGTTTCTATTATTTCCTACGTGGTTGGAATGTACTTCCTTGGTACGATGACAATTGATACGGCTCGGTCTTTACTTACCCTATATATGATACTGGTTGGCTTTGGTGTTGGTTTTTCCTTCTCCTTATTACCAACTGCATCTATTCACAACCTAGAGCCACAGTATCGCGGAACAGCCAATTCAACAAATTCCTTTTTACGGTCATTTGGAATGACACTTGGGGTAACCATTTTCGGAACGCTGCAAAACAATTTGTTTACTGATAAATTAAAAGAAGCGTTTAAAGGCATGCAGGGGGCAGGTGCAGGTAATTTCCAAATGGGAGATCCACGTCAAATTTTCCAGCCAAGCGAACGTTCAAAAATACCTGATTTTATTTTGGATAAAATTGTTCGCGCAATGTCCGATTCAATTACACATACCTTTTTACTTACACTGATTCCGATTGCTCTAGCGGCAATTACCATCTTTTTCATGGGCAAAGCCCGTGTTGAGGTAAGGAAAGATCCAGTAAAAGGTTAATGAAAATAGCACTTGGAGGATGACCCCCAAGTGCTTTTCTATTTTGCAAACATCCTGTCTAAATAAAGACGGTACGCCTGACACAAGCTCCATTTTTCCCACTTTATTATCGTAATGCTCGAGTTTGCCTACTGCAAATCCACTCATTAAACACCAAAATTCGCTCGTAGAATTACCACAGGGGAGAATAATTGCTTAAAAATGTGATAAAGGACGCCTTTATCAGGTGTCCTTTACCTATAATTTGAATATTGTATTCATTTTTGCGAAAAATCAGCAGTTATTCACAAAAAATGATCAATTTTCTATACCTCAAGTTCCTCGCCTGCTTCAACTATATGGAACAGCAGGTGGGCTAGATGATGAATCGGACCGTACTCTTCGTCCTCTTCGTCTGTTTCCTCATTAAATTCCAGATCATTTAGGAATAGAGCCATGAATTCGTAAAAATCCTTCAGTTGGAAGGAATAACAGGCAACCGGTTCTTCATTGTCTTCTTGATATTGCAAGACCATGTAGGAAATGTCCCCATCAGCATCTTCGGCATCGAAAAAGACAAAAAAGCCAATATTGGTATCAAGCTCAAATAAATGTCTTGTTCCGCCTTCCGTTGCCTTATTAAACTCCTCCTGATTGAGTTTTTGAATCTGCATGCTATCTACATTATCTTCTTGATGAAAACCTACGACAAATGATTTCATGATATCCTCCTTAAATCTCTTCCGAAATTAACAACACATGTCATTAGGATATCCATTATCATGTTGGTTTCATTCGTATTATTAAAAATTATACCTTTTAAGGAGCGAATAATTTACATTCCAAAGAACAAAAAAAACCCCTGATAAAATCAATCAGGGATTTTTTTACCATCATCCTACTGGCGGATGAATTGGATGATCATTTATTGAACCCGAATAAGCTACATCATTTGATACCTTTTGACTTTTTACAACTGTGTTTGAGGTAAAAAGAACAAGCAATGAAACTGAAAATAGTAATGCTGCAAACTTTTTCATAGTATTCCTCCTGTTATTTTATTTAAATATTTAATAGCATTATTCCCCATTCCGTTTTCATTGTAATAATCTGAAAGCATTTTATAAAAGCGTGTAAGGTCATCAATATGTTCATTTGCCTCTTCCAAATAAGGGATAACCTTTGCTTCTAAGTATTTCAACGCTTTTTGCGGTATGGCCATATGAAGTAAATAAAAATCTGCCAAAAGCCGATATTTTTTATTTCCCAGTTCTTTTGACAATGAATTCACTTCTTGAAAACATTCTCTTGCTTTATCAATTGATTTAAGCGAATAATGTATTTCTCCAATAGAATATAAAGTTACAAGATAGTGTTGATTTAAGTTAGGCTGCAGCTCCAAACTTTTTTCATAATAATAAAGTGCTTCCTTAACATTATTCATTTTATTTTGTAAAAAGCCCATGTTATGGTAAATTTGTGGAAGCATTTTCTCTTCCTTTAATAATTCTGCATTGCGAATTAGGTGTTGAAAACATCCTTGAGCTTCTTCATATATATTAGAATGGGTGTAGTTGATCCCTAACAACATTAGTGTATTGAGAATACGAATGAAGTTATGCTGGTTCATAAATATTTGCAGTGCCATGTTACCAAAATGAATAGCATGACCTGATTGCTCAAGTAAACTCTTTACAAGTGCTCGATGATAAAGGAATTCTCCACTTGTGGTTTCATGATCATTTTCTGTATACAAGGTATCAAGTATGTCATCAGCATTTTTATACTGACCTTTTAAGATTAAGAATATCGCATTATAGTAGCGAAATAAATAGTTCTCATGTTGGGAAAAATTTTTCTTTTGCTTATATAATAAATCTCTTTGAGCCTCTGCTTCTTCAAATAAACCCTTGAATAATAGGTATCTATATTTGTATAACTCGCAAATATAAAAATGCTTTGAGAAAGGGATGAGATGTTCTATATTCTTTAGTTTTTGATAGGTTCCATCTATTTCATCTTTTAAATAAAAAATGATTTTACCGCTAAGTTCTCTTACGAGGAATTTGATCTGTTCCTCCTTTTCTTCCATCTCTTCTATACTTATACTTAGCCGTTCAAGTAAAAGCGAAATCGTATCTACATTCGCTTCCTTTGAGTTATTCTCAATTTTGCTTAAATGCGGGACAGAGCATATACCTTTCGCTAGCTCCGCCTGTGTCATTCCTCTTTGCATTCGATAGAATTTAATTAAGGCCCCGAATTCCATATTGTCACCCAGCTCGCCTTTCTTTTTTTACCATTTTACTACAATAAATATTTTTTACAATATTTTCAGAATATTTTTCACACTCTTAGATACTAATCTACTCAAAAAGTTAAGTCAAAATGACAATTTATTTATATTAAAAACTTGGGAAAATTTTTATATTTATTTCAATTAGGATAGTTCACTACTCTATTTTTCCTAAAAAAATTCTAAACCCGCCCTTTTATGAAAGAGGCGGGTTTTTCTATTTATTAAGTACAAAGGATTTTTTTTAGGAATTTTTTGTATCATCAGGGAAATAAGGATTTAAATGAATTAATACTTCATGGATATTATCATATTTATCCATTAGTTTTCGTTTGATGGATTTTGCCAGATCATGCCCCTCTTTAATCGTTTTAAAATGGTCGATGGAAACACGTAAGTCAACCAATACATAATGACCATGCTCTCTTGCCCTTATCCGGTCAATCCGTTTTACATCTTTAAATTCGTTGACAACGGCAATGTATTCCTGCAGTGTATCTGTATTAATATTACGCTCAAGTAAGATGTCAAATGCCTCTGTAAGCATTTCCTTTGCTATTTTAAAAATTAAATAGGCGACAAAAATACTCGCAGCCTTATCCCCGTACAGCAAGAAATGGATATCAAATCGTTCCCCGACAATTGAAATGAGTACCCCAATGGCTGCGGCGATGGATGCGACAATATCTGCTTTATGATCGTAAGCAATCGCTTCTATCGCCTTACTTTTATTCTCTATGGCCACCCTCAGGGAACTTCGGTATAAAATAATCTTGGTAATAAACGAAAAGAGTGCGATCCACATCGCTAAGAAACTAGGTGGTTCAACCTCGTGAAAGAAACCACTAAACCCTTCGTACGCAACATAGATGGCAACAAGTAAAAGCAGAATGCCAATGATTTCTGAAACGATTACCTCTGCCTTTCCATGTCCATATGGATGTTCTTTATCAGCCGGCTTGTTCGCAATTTTAATCACCAACAAAACGATGACAGAGGCGAAAACATCGGCAGCAGAATGGATCCCGTCTGCGAATACTGCATCACTATGCCCATACCAGCCAATGATAATTTTTCCTAATGTAAGGATTATGTTACTGATTACACTAATCCAGGCTACTTTCTTAGCCAGTGTTTCTCTCATTTCCATTGTAAGCCACCTTTGAAATCCCTTTAGAGATCATAGCAAACCAGACCTAGATGGGTCTAGAGAAAAAATCTTTTCCAATCTAAGTATAGTAAACAACACACAAAAAAATTCATCATTCTTCATGCCCTGCATTGTCCCTTTTCCTCATTTCTACTTCTTCCACAACAGAAATCCTGTTAATTTGGTCATGAAGATAATGGAATGCTTGATCTAATTCTTCTCGTGTAGGAAATTCATTTTTTCGATTCATAATCATATCACCTTTCAATTTATAGGAGTAATAATTTTAAAATAAGAAAAAATACCGTTGTAGTATTTATTTTAAAAAGGAGGATTACATGATGGACAATAAGAAAGCGAATCCAAAAAAAGAAGTCGCCGGAAGTTTTTATCATCCAAGTTATTATCAAGAAAAGGACACCCTCTCCTCTGGACTTGCGACCACACATGAGCAGGTTAGTGACACGTTTACAGAAGGGGAAATAGGCGCAGTCATAGATGATGTAAACGGAAAAGATATTACGATTCCACAAAAAGACTACGAATAAGGTGAATTAATTAGGAAAACAGCTCTCAACCGAAAGCTGTTTTTTTAATTTCTTTAATCATCATGATCAACGTACGCGTCATGTTCAAAGGCGGGTAAATCCCCAAAGCTTGTCATAATTCCTTCTTCATCTAGGGCATCCTCATATTGTTCATGCTGTGGATTTGGATAAACCTTGATATTATTTCCATACATATCATTGCCAACAAAATTTTCAAAATCCTCTACGTAACCGATATTTTCATCTGCTTCAACGTACATATCTTGATAATCATCTTGCGAAAAAGCTAGATCCGATGGTGTTTCAGATGTTCCCCATGCTGCAACCGTCTGCCAAGAATCTTCGGCATCGAAACTAACGTTCTCATCCTTTTCGTCCATATCAAATTTTCCAAACGGCGGCATTAATACCCCCTCTTCAACTGGACGATTGTGTGATGTAATTTGATCAGGGCTATGTTCAATGCAATAGATCGTGTTTGGCAGAGCCTCTAAACGCTCTAACGGAATTTCCTTGCCACACACCTCACACTTTCCGTATGTTCCATTTTCCATAGCCTCTAACGCCCGGTTTATGTTACTAAGCTGCAATTCATAATGTTCATTTAAAGCTATATCCTTTTCACGTTCATATAATTCGGTGGCGTCATCAGCCGGATGGTTATCATAGCTTGATAATTCACCCATCGATTCATGTGCATGTCCTCGTTGTAACCCAAAATGGTCATTTTGTTCGAAACGTTCCTCCAATTCACACTTTTCCTGCAACAATTGTAACCGTAACTCAGCTAACTGCTGTGTCGATAACATGGTTTAAACCCCTTTCAAATAAAAAGCGCAATTGTAATCTATATCACCGTTTATGTTTTCTGTTTTTATCGTTACATATATATTTTCATTTGTTTCGGGCTTGATTATGTAATAAAAAAAATAATTCCATCAAAATCCTATCCTACACGGTCTATAGAAACTGAATAAGAATTGGTTAGGCGTGTATCTTAAGAATAATCATGATGAATAGAAATGAGGCGATGATATGGTTAATGAAAATTTTGAAAAGTTTAGAAAAGAACAGCGCGAACATCCGGCTGAATATTTAAGTAGCGGCAGGAAACAAAAGCCTGGGCTGAATGATCCTGAATATAACAACCAGGATAATACCGATAAATCTCCCGGGGCAACTGGACGTGAGTTATAACTTGGTGAAATAAAAGGGTTGGGGCCACTTTTTACCTTACCCTTTTTAAATGAGACAAGATAAAGGAGAATATAATATCTATGAGCAAAGCAAAGTCCGGTGCAGAGGAAAATAACATGAAATGGTGGCAGCTTTCTTTATTTGGCGTAGGCTGCACAATTGGCACAGGTTTTTTCCTTGGCTCAAGTTTAGCGATAAAAATGACTGGCCCAGCCATTTTAATTGCGTTTATAATCGCAGCCGTTGGAACCTATTTTGTATTCGATGCCCTTTCCAAAATGACCTCCCAGGAGCCGCTGAAAGGCGGTTTTCGATCGTATGCAAAAAAGGCTTATGGGCGTTGGGCAGGCTTCAGCAGCGGCTGGGTCTATTGGTGCTCAGAGGTTCTCATTATGGGCAGTCAGATGACGGCGCTCTCGATTTTTTCACGTTTCTGGTTCCCCAAAGTCCCTTTATGGATACTTGCCACAATCTATGGTGTTCTTGGATTAGCCGTTATTCTCATCGGGGTAAATCTTCTAAACAAGATGGAAAATATTCTCGCAATATTAAAGATCTCTGCGATATTAATGTTTATTATTATTGCTGCTTTAGCTATTTTTGGTGTCATTGATGGCGACCGGCCGATTCAATACCCTAACAGTAAAAAGGAATTAATTCCAGGAGGAATAAAAGGGTTATGGTCCGCGGTTATTTTTGCCTTCTACGCATTTGGGGGAATCGAAATATTAGGATTAATGGCAACGAAATTAAAGGATCCAAAAGAAGCACCAAAAGCAGGAAAGGTCATGCTATTTATGCTGACCTTCATTTACGTGCTTTCGATTGGTTTGGCTGTCATGATGGTGTCTTGGCATACTTTCAATGCAAAAGAAAGCCCGTTTGTGATTGCATTAGATGCCTACAATCTTTCCTTCGTGCCCCATTTTTTTAATGCTGCTTTAATCATTGCCGGTTTTTCAACTATGACTGCTTCCCTTTACGGGGTAACAAGTGTCCTTGTAACCCTAGGAGAGGAAGGGGACGCTCCAGCCAGTTTTTCAAGGAAAGGGAAATTAAAGGTTCCATTGCCGACATTAATGATTACCATACTCGGGATCACAGCCTCAATCGTGGCAGCATTGGTAATGCCTAACCGAATCTATGAGTATATCACAACTGCAGCAGGATTAATGCTGCTGTATAATTGGATCTTTATCCTTGCCTCTTCTAGAAAAATTTTAAAGTTGAAGCTGAAGGAGAAATTGATGTATTCCATCGGCGCCATTTTTATTTTAATTGCCGTAACTGGAACAATTTTTCATGACACGAGCAGGCCGGGATTCTTTATCAGTTTAGCCTTTCTTGGTATCATCGGGATTATAACCTTCATCATGAATTTTCAATGGAAAAAGAAAAAGCCTAAAGTACTCAAGCCGTGGCCGACGGCATGAAAAAATCCTGCGAATTTTCCGCTGGATTTTTTTATCCAAAAAGATTTTGAAATGCCTGCATCCCAAAGTAAATTCCAAAACCAATCAAGGAAAGTCCGGATAAGAGTGAAATCCCAACAAGCCAATGGGATGTTAAATATTTTCGAGAACTGCTTGCTACTCCTGCCATAGCAATATCCCATACCAAAAGCCCGATAAAAATTGCACTGCTATAAAGCACCAATTGACTGCTATCATAGGTCGCTGCCGTTTTGGCAAGAACTGATCCATAAATGCCTAACCAAAAAAGGATGGTAAGTGGATTAGAGATGGACATCAAAAAACCTGAAAAAAACGATTTAATTAGAGGTTCCTTGCCTCGGGAATGTTCTAAATTAATTTTTCCGGCCTTCATGAAGGTTTCAATTCCCGTATACATCAGGACAAAACAACCAAAAAACCAGAGAAAGGTTTGCATAAATGCCGTTTCGAGAAACTGCACAACCCCTATGTAAACTATAAGCATATATATCCCGTCAGCG
>Ga0213824_1000448_pt1 | contig 31909 bp, 28 predicted proteins | sample MC6MC0906MG_FD_179892 | JGI IMG/M metagenome (GOLD analysis project Ga0213824, IMG submission 179892) | Enriched soil aggregate microbial communities from Iowa State University, Ames, United States - MC6-MC0906-MG | ecosystem: Environmental > Terrestrial > Soil > Unclassified | place: USA: Iowa...
GCGGGCTCAGGGCTGAGGACCTGCCGATGGAGGTGCGCAGTTTCGAACTGCACATGGCCTGGCGCGGTGCGCAGGACAATGACCCGGCGGAGCGGTGGTTGCGGTCGCGGATTCAGATGTTTTTTGGCGATCCGGATAGCTTGTGACCGCATCTCTGCACACCCGCGAAAGCCCATGTGATATGGGCTTAAATTTGAACCGCAACTAATTCTACTGGAACGCGATACTGAGTCCGCAGCGCCTCAGAGGATGATGCCGGGCGGAGTTCCACGCCAAGGCGCTGGTGACCAAGCGCAATTCCTGCATCAAGGGACGAATAACGACATTGCTGGGAGCTAGTCGTTAAAGCTCGTAGGGCACCAGTTCGATATTCTGCCCGCAGCTGACAAAGGAAATCTGCGAGCCTATCGACCTGACCTCATGCATGATCTTCGACCTGAAACCGCACTGTTGGCAACAATTGACGACGTAGTCAAAAAAACCGGGCTACCGCTGCGTGCGAACATGATCTGGACATCATCGGCCAAGAGCCCGCAGATCTACAGACGCTTGATTGGCCCGAGGTTGGCCTTTTGATAATGCGACAGCTTGAGCCTGACATCGCCAATTGGACTGGCGGCGTTGATAGGTTGATTTCGCACCAAGCCTGGTCGCACTGGGGCTCGAGTACTACGGCGCTGGTAATGGAATGCGGGCGATTGTCAAAACGACGCTGCCGATGGTGGTGTTACGGCCAGGGCACTACGTCACCGTCTCAGGGCGTCTCAACAGGCCCGCGCTGTTAGCCCAGGCTCTTGCCCCGGTTGCTTGCGGCTATGTGAGTTCCAATCCTGGCAGCGACGCCATGATTCATTCTCAGTGCCTTGGCGCTGTTGGCATTTGGCTTGACTGTCGCGCTTTCGCAACGGATCAAACAAACGACGAGGTAGAGCAGGACCTTGCTCTGGTTCAGCTGCTTTCACCGCACGAGCAGACGACTCACCTGGACTACAAGGTGGATTGTTACGCTAGGGTGGTGTCGAACAGACACACTAACCTGATGGGCCCAGAGCATGCGCTGGTTAAGGCGGATACTGAATGCCCTCCTCTGAGGCATCTGGCTCGCTTTCCATGAGGACTTGCGCAGCTCCATCAAAATTCGGGTGGTTGTCGAATTCCTCATGCAGGGGTTGGAAACCAATCAGATCATGTGAATTTTTTCACATGCCACATGCATCCTCTGGGAATAGGCTCACAGGTCACCTCTGATTAAGCTGGCAAAATCACTTGTCAGAGAGAACCCGTCATGAGCAACACTCCACCCATTCAGGGGACACTCGCGGTGTTTCGAACAGCCTGGGTTGTCACTGCAATCTTCATTCTGTCCAATGCCGCCACGCCCCTCTACAGCATTTGGCAAAGAAGCCTGGGATTCAATTCAGGCACGCTGACGGTAATTTTTGCGTGTTACATCGCAGGCTTGCTGCTCACGTTGACGCTAGCCGGCCAACTGTCTGACCATTTTGGGCGCAAAGCGCTGTTGCTCCCGTGCATCGGTCTGGCAATCATCGCAGCCTTCCTGTTCGACCAAGCGGCAAGCATTGGGACGCTGATGCTTGCCCGTTTCTTCACCGGGATATCAGTCGGACTGGTGGTATCAGGCGGTATGGCCAACGTCATCGAACACGCCGAGCCGCACCGTAAGCATTTCGCGTCGCTGACGGCTTCGATAGCAATGGTGTTTGGCGCCGGTACCGGGCCGCTGCTGGCGGGCGTTGTCGCGCAATACCTCACAATGCCCATTCATATCGTATTCCGGTTCGAGATCGCGCTGCTCTGCCTGGCCTTGCTCGCACTGATGCTGCAGAAGAACCGCAAGCTGGGCACGGGTTCGTTCAAGCCGCGCCTGCCTAGAGTACCGAAAGAAAGCGTCGGTATCGTCCTGTTAGGCATCGCGTTCTTCTGCCCCGGTATCACATCGACTTCGTTCATCCTGGCGCTTGGCCCAAAGTTGATCGCCACGTTCCTGGGCGTGAACAGCCCACTGATAACCGGCTGCATGGCCTTCTCGATGTTCGTTGTAGCCGTAGGTGTGCAATTGGCCGCGAAGCGACTTGGCCACCGCACAATCTGCTCGCTTAGCGGAGTTGCCACTATCGCTTCGATGATCAGCGTATGGATTGCGCTGGAAGCGGGCTCGGTAATCTGCTTGATCATCTCGGCACTGCTGGCTGGTGCGGGCCAGGGCCTGGGACAACTGGGAGGTTTGACGCTCATCGGTGACAACGTTCAGAACGAACGTAGGGCTGAGGCCAATGCGCTATTCAATATGGGCGGTTACCTACCTGCCGGCGCTATTCCGGTTCTGATCGGTTATCTGATCGACTCGGTGGGCCTCCATGCGGGGATCGTTTCCCTGGCCACCATTATTGGGGGATTGGGATGTCTTGCGCTTACACAGTTGCACCGCCAGCATGTCGCTCAACAGAAAACCAAGAAGATCGCGATGGGCTAACGCCTGGATAAATTACCTCACGCGGGCAAGTGGCGGCCTGCCCGCTACACGAGCGTTAAGCCAGTGGCGCTTGGTAGGCCGCTGGGCAGTCGATCATCCGGGGGGTGCGCAGCGCAGGTCATGAAACACCTGCACGGCCACTGGTCGCGCTGACTGCACTCGGCTCCTGCTAATGGCGTCGTTCGGTGCCGACGGGTCAACCTGGCCGCCATCGCAGCGATATGTACCGGCATTGAAGCCCACGATAATCCAGGCAAGCGCTACGTGGCCGTTATCGCCTGCGCAGTGTTGCACATACTGGTGGACACGCTCCAGGCGCCCCCCGGTGGATTGCAGCGCATCCCATAGGATGACGTAGCGGCGGAGAACGCCGAGTCCCATCGCAGAGCAACGATGCGGCTTAACACAAACGAACTCTTGGTCTACCTTCCCTGTCGCAGGTATGAACGTTCGCTCCGACCTCGGTAGCCAGCAGATTCCAGGAGGACAGCTTCATGGCCATTGATCGCCGCACCTTGCTACAACTCGGCTCGTTAGCCGGCGCCAGTCTGATGCTCCCAGCTCAGGCCAGCGTCCTACCACAAGAGCGCGCTGGTCGTCTGCTGATTCGCAATGCCACTGTGATAACCATGGATCCCGCACTTGGCGACATGACAAGTGCCGACGTGCTGATCGAGCACGGCATTATCCGCCAGCTCGGCACGGGCCTGGACGCCTCTGAGGCCCAGGTAATCGACGCAACGGACATGATCGTGATACCGGGGCTCATCGATACCCACTGGCATTTGTGGAACAGCCTGCTGCGCAACAGCGCGCCCGTTCCCGGCGGGCCTGCCTTCTTTGTCAGCCAGCAAGACACCAGCAAGCGTTTTACTCCTGCCCTCACCGAACTCAGCGTCCGCCTCGGGTTGGCTGAGGCCGTTCACGCGGGCATCACCACGGTCAATAGTTGGGCGCACAACATCCGCGACCCCGACTACGCACAGGCCGAGCTGCGCGCGCTGTCTTCCAGCGGATTGCGGGCGCGGTTGTGGTACGGCTATGCGCAAGACTTGCCGGCCACCGGTGCAATGGACTTCAAGGATATCGAGCGTGTGCAGTCCCAACTGAAGACCCCCGCTCACCGGCGCATCGATCTTGGGTTGGCTATCCGTGGTCCCGAACGCACCGAAGCGCCGATCTGGGAAGCAGAATTTGCATTTGCCAAAGCCCATGGTCTGCCTGTATCCACCCATATTGCCGTCAGCCGCCAGATGCAGGAGAAAAAGGCTATCCAACAACTGGCTGGCCGTGGCCTGTTGAGCTCGTCCGTGCAACTGGTGCACGCCACCCACGCCGATGAACAAGACTTGGCCAGCATCGCGCAGGCGGGCGCCACGGTGTGCATCACACCCTTGACGGAAATGCGTGTGGGCTATGGGCTGCCGCCCGTGGCAGCGCTGCATCGCGCGAAACTATCGGTCACGCTCGGCATCGACACGTTGGTGCTAGGGGGCAATGCCAACCCGTTCATGCTCATGCAGACCTGCCTCAACCTGGCTATCGGCACTTCTGGTGATGAGCAACTGATGACCGCCAAGGATGTGCTGCATTGGGCCACACAGGGGGCTGCGCTCGCCATGGGCATCGGCCAGGAAACAGGTTCGATCACTGTGGGCAAGCGCGCCGACCTGGCGCTGATCGACACCCGCAGGCTGGGTATCTTCCCAGTCAACGATCCCGTGGCGTGCATCGTTCAGTCGGCGACTCCAGCAGACGTCGACACCGTGATAGCCGACGGCCGTATCGTCAAACGTGGGGGCCAACTCATCGGGCTCGATACAGCCACGCTCCGCAGCCAGGCCCTGGCTGCGGCACGGCACTTGTTGCAGCAAGGCTGACCCGCTTGCAAGCAGGGCAAGGCTTGTGCCTTGCCCGGCGCGCGTACCAGCACTGCTGTACTCAGAAGCTCGCTTGCACCTTCAAACCGCCTACCCAGGCATCGTCAACCTGTTTCACCCCGCCTGGGTGACGCACAAACTGCAGGTTCGGCCGCACCGTCAGCCAATCGGCTAGATGAATGCCATAGTTCAGCTCGGCGTTGTACTCGGTTTCCTGGATCGGCAAATAGTCGGGGTTGCCGTAGTCATCGATCCCGTTGACCTGATTGGTCAGGGCCGCATTCTTTCGGTAGGCCGCGTTCACATGGACTTCCGATAGTGCCAGGCCGACATCGTCCTTTGGCCGTGCATCGAATGGGCCCTTGTAGATAGCGCCCACCGACAGGTAGTGATCGACCTTGCTGGTCTTACGGTCATGAGCCGTGCCCATTGCAAAAACGGTCAGCCCGCGTGAAGCATCACCAGCGTGCTGGGTTATCTGCTGCATGGCACCCAGCCACACGCCGTGCTTGCTCGATGCGCTGCGATAGGCTGCTCCGCTTATTACAGCAGGCTGGCCACGGCTGTCCTTGAGCACGTCCTTGGCGTTGGACGTACTGTAGTAATAACCGGCACGGTATTCACCCGGTAGGCCGTCAATGCGCGGCTGCCATACCAGTTCCACCGGCAGCACCGCTCCCTCGGTGCCGCTGCCACTGAGCTTGAAGCCATTGTCGTTCTGAGTGTTCGACGGGTTCTGCTCGTACGCGCCGATTTGCGCAAACAGCTCGGGACTGAGCTGGTACTTGACCCGCAGCGCCCACTGGGTGATCGGCCAGTTGTACCAGATCCCCCCCCAGTTACCCACCTGCGAGCCGCAGAATGTCAGGTTCTGAAAGGTGCAGTCGAAGCTGTTGAAATCTTCGCCTTCGCCAAACCGGCCAGCCTTGATATCCAGGCGGCGGTCGAGAAACGCTTGCTGGTAGTACAGCTGGGTCATGCGCCAGTGCGAGCCGCGGCCCCAGACTTCCTGCGACGAGCTGAGCGTACCGGTGCGTGGGTCACCGACGCGGTCGTTGGAAATGTTGTCGCCATTGCGGTTGGCCACGGTCAGCTGGAAGCGCGCGTCGTGCCAGCCCAGCAGTTTCTCCAGGTCGAAATGGGCGCCCAGGGAGTATTGGTCGCTGTAGCGGGCAGTACGGTCGTTGTTGTACCCGCCACCAAGATTGGCACCGATTTCGCCGACATAAGCGAATTCGAAATTCACGCCCTGCTGGGCCAGGTCGCTGCGGGCGCCATTCCAGTCGCCCAGCGCCCAAGGGGAATCGCTGGCAAAAGGCTCTGCAGCGTGAACGGTCGGGGCGCAGGCCAAAGCGGCAAGCAAGACGCGCTGTTTGAAAATGAACATTGATGGTTCTCTTTGTTATTGGATGCTGCCTGTTGCGGCTCTCGCCGCCGAAGGGCCGGCGGACACAGGTGGTGCACAGGGCCAATGGCCGTGCTCCACCTGTGCCGCAGGTTCAGCCGCGGGTGATTACTGAACGCTGGCGCGCATTTGCTCAGGCAGCTCAAGCTGCTTGCGCATCTTCGTCACTTCCGCAGCCGTGACCGGCTGGGCACTGTTGCCCCAGCTGTTGCGGGCGAATGTGAGGATGTCGGCGATCTCGCTGTCACTGAGCTTCCAGTCGAACGCCGGCATGCCCGCACCGGTGGTGTAGGTGAGGGTGTGCACCGCACGCGCACCACCCAGGACCACGCTGGTGAGCGTGTCGGTGTTGTTCGCCAGGATCGCCTTGTTGCCGGCAAAGCCAGTGATCATATGGCTCACACCCTCGCCCGCAGTGCCGTGACAGGCCGAGCAATGCACCTCGTAGCCTTGACCGCCGCGTTGCATGCGCGCATCGCTTGCGGCCAGTGCTTGGGCGGCAGGTTGCGGTGTGCCAGGTAACGATTTGAGGTACACCGCAATGGCGCGCAGGTCTTGCTCGGTCAGGTGCTGTGTCGAATTCTCGATCGCTTCGCCCATGGGCCCACTGGCTACTGCCACACCGTCACTGCCGGTTTTCAGGTAGTCGACGATCTGCTCGACCGAGCTGTGCCCCAAGCCCTGGTGCGGGTCGTTGGTGATGTTAGGCGCGAACCAAGTGCCTACCAGCCCACCCTGCAGGGCCTGGCTGGCAATCGGGCCACCCAAGGCATTACGCGGGCTGTGGCAGGCTGCACAGTGCCCTGCCCCGTCCACCAGGTACCGGCCACGGTTCCACTCCACGCTTTGCGCAGGGTCGGGTGCGTATGGCTGGTTGTCGAAAAACATCCAGTTCCAACCGGCCATCAGCAAGCGCTGGTTGAATGGGAAGTTCATGCCCGCCAGCTCGTCGACTTTGTGCGCCTTCGGCTCTATCGTGCTGAAGAATGCCCACAGCGCGCGCAGGTCATCGTCGCTCATGCGCGTATAGTCGGTGTAAGGCATAGCCGGGAACAGCAGGCCATGACGGCCCTGGCCCTGGCGCACCGCATTGAAGAAGTCGCGCTGGGTGTAGTTGCCTATACCAGTTTTGCGGTCGGGGGTGATGTTCGACGACTGAATATCACCGAATGGCGTGCTGATCACATAGCCACCGGCAAAATCGCCACTCTTGGCCGTGTGGCAGGCCGCACAGTCGGCGCCACGCATTACATACTCACCCTGCTTGATCAGCGCCGCATCCGTGGACTTGAAATCGCCAAGGCGCACCGTATCGTCAGCCACCTGCGAGCGTGCAGTAGAGTTGGCCTGGATGACCAGACCGAGCATCACGGCACCAGCCAAGGCCAGCACGCCGCCGCCGATCAGGGCGGTTTTCTTGTTGAGCATCGCGGGCCTCACACCAGGGAACCGGGGTTGTGCTGATACTTTTCATGGATCGCGCGTGCCGTACGAATGGCCAAAGCGCCGACGGTGCTTGTGGGGTTGTAACCCGCGTTGGTCGGGAACGCTGATGCGCCGACCACGAACACGTTGTGTGCATCCCAGCTTTGCAGGTAGGTGTTCACCGCGCTGGTACGCGGGTCTTCGCCCATGATCATGCCGCCTTGGGTGTGGTTGGAGTTCTCGTCGTACGGGCTCCAGGACTTTGCCGCCGAATTGAACGTTTGTACGTGCTTGGCACCCATCTTCTTGCCAATGTCCACTGCGCGCTGCTCGATGAAGCGGGCCATGTTGCGGTCGTTCTGGTTCCAGTCGAAGGTCATGCGCAGCAGCGGTGTGCCCCAGCGGTCCTTGTAGTTAGGGTCCAGTGACAGGTAGGCGTCGCGGGTCGGCATCGAGGTGCCCTGGCCGAAGATGATGCCGTAGTTCTGGTAGTTGTCCTGGTAGTTCTGCTTGAAGCCTTTACCCCAGCGCGGGGTGCCAGGCGGCAGCAGGCCGGAGCGACCAATCGGCATGCCCTCGCGGGAAACAGTGAGCAAGCCGGCGCCGCCAATGAAGTCGTGCTGGCTGTGATCGAAGTTGTCACCGTTGTAGTCGTCGACCTGGATACCCAGGCCACCAGCGCCAATGAACGGGTTGAGTGTCTGGTCCTCGAACCACACGTGGGCGCCCGAGCAGGTCTGGTAGTTGTAGGCACGGCCAAGAGTGCCGGTCTGGGTCACCGGGTCGTACTGCTGACCGATCTGGCTGATCATCATCAGCCGCGCGTTATCATAGGTGAACGAGCACAGCGCGACGATATCGGCCGGCTGGATCACTTCGCGGCCCTGCTCGTCGAAGTAGCTCACGCCGGTGGCGGTCTTGCCGTCTTCAGCCTTGTGGATCTTGGTCACGTAACCCTGGGTGATCAGGGTGAAGTTCTTGCGCCGCATCAGCGCCGGGATCACGCAGGCCTGGGGCGAAGACTTGGAGTAGTTACCGCAACCATGGAACATGCAATAGCCACAGTAGGTGCAAGGCGCCATGCTTACCCCGAGCGGGTTCACATAGGCCGCGCCGACGTGGGCGACGGGGATGTAGAACGGGTGCAGGCCCATTTGCGCAGTGCTGTCGCGGTACATCTGCATCAGCTGCGATTCTTTGAGCGCTGGCGTCGGGAATTTCCGGCTGCGTGGCCCTTCGAAGGGGTTGCCACCAGGTTGCAGCTTGCCGTTGATATTGCCAGCCACACCGGAAATACCGGCGATGCGCTCGAAGCGGTCGTAGAACGGCTCGAGGTCGGCATAGGTGATGCCCCAGTCCTGCACCTGCTCCAGGCCCTTGAGCTTGCTCGCGCCGTAGCGCTCCAGCGTGGCCGAGCGCACGCGGAAGTCCCACTCGGAGAAGCGCCAGGCCATGCCAGCCCAATGGAAGCCTGCGCCACCGACTGACTTGCCCATCTGGAAGGCCTTCAGTTCACGCGTCGGCACCGCGGTCTGGCCAGACTGATTGCGGAACGTCAGGGTGTAATCACCTGGCTGCAGCAGCAGCTCGCGGCGTATGGTCCAGCGCAGTTCGTCCGGGTCGACCGCTGGCGGGGTATCGGTGGAGGTGTCGAGCCAGGGGCCGCGGTCGATGGCCACCACTTCCAGTCCGGCTCGAGTGAGCTCTTCGGCCATCAGCGAGCCGGCCCAGCCCAGGCCGACGATCACGACGTCAGCTTTCTTGCGTTGAATTGCCATGGGTATCTCCTGGGCTCAGCTCACCGGGATCAGGCTGATGGGCTCAAGGCCCAAGTCCTGACCGCGCCGGTCGATGTATTGGCGGTAGTCGTAACGGGCACCGGGGAAGCCAACCAGCTTCCAGCCGACCATCCCGCGGTTGCCGCCGTAAAGCGGGTCGGAGAAGTAGCCCTCACGCACGCTCATCAGCAGGAACTCGAACAGGCGGTTGCTGCTGCCCTTGCCTTCCCAATCGAGCTTGCCGGCCTCCAGGTCAGACAGCACAGCGTCCATCTGCTCGCCTTCGAGCTCGGCGAAGGGTTTGGAATGGCGCGCGCGGGCGTGCCGGTCAATGAACTCGAGCCCAGCCAGGGTGTAGTCGCGGCGGGTGCGCAGGCTGATGGTCAGGCCCATCAGTTGCGACTCGTCGGCGCGCAGCGGCTGGTCCAGATAGAGGTCTTTCGACTCACCATAGGGCCCATTCATCTGGGCATCGAGAAAGTCCACGCACCCCGCTTCACTGGCCGATGGGCCAAGCTGGTCTTGGGGGATCAGGCGGTCGAACACCGCCGTCAGGGTGGCGCGAGCCTGGCCTTTGAACACGTTGCCCTGGCCGCCGCTCATGACCGGTGACGGCAGCATTTCGCGGGTCAAGCCGGTTTCTGTCGGCACCGACTTGAGTTCCACCGCACCGACCTTGGCAAGGCCTGCGGCGGCGAACAGCGCACCCATAGAACGCAAGGCGTCCCTACGCTTCATGGAATTCTCCTTATCGACAATCACGGGGGACCGTGGGCAGGTAGCGGTTTTTCGGGCGCACAAAGGCACACGGCGCGCACGGATGAGCACGTCGAAGCGATGGGGATGCAGTGGGCGAACGAAAAGCGCGGGATGCTGGGAGGTGTACCTGGCGACCTGCCAATCACGGCGGGCGCCAGTGTAGGGCGCGACATTACGCCACGCCATTGAGGCTTTGACGTGTTTACGTCAAAACACCATCAGGGTCGGACAGAATCAACGGTCTCGTCGATCACTATACGCAGCTGTGGGTGCACTTGCGGGGGCGCGGCCAGGTCACCATTGGCGTAGAGCAGTTGCTGGATGGCGGCTTCTGCCTGCCCTTCAGGGTCCTGGTCGAGTACCAACGACAGCACCCCTTCGGCGAGCATCGCAGCATGCTGATGCGTCGCCTCATGGCTGATCCAGACAGGGCTTGCCTTGAAACGCTTCAGCCCGCGATGCACTCCGGTCGACCCACTGCCCGTGGTATACAACCCGGCGATTGGCGCAGCCTGGCTGGCGTATTCGCTGAGTGTCGCCGCGTTCAGGTCGTCATCATCAAAGCATTCCAACGGCCCAAGCACCGCGACGTTCGGCGCCCGTTCGCCCATGACTTCGAGAAACCCTTGAACCCGCTGCTGATGAGCGTGGTACAGCAGCGAATTGGTCACCAGCAATACCGGGCCCTGACCCGGGCGGACCCACTGGCTCATCAGCCGGCCGGCGGCACGGCCGGCCTTGTGGTTGTCGATGCCGACATAGGTTGCGCCCGTCAGCCCCGAGAGGCTGCTGGTCAGCAGCACCACCGGAACGCCGGCATCCATTTGCGCCTTCAGCGCGGCGCGTACTTCAGGGGTGTCCTGAGCCACCACGATCATGCCCTGGCGCGGCACCTTGGGCTTATTGATCAACGCCAGCAACTGCTGCGGATCTCGCTCTTGCCAGACTTGGCGCTGCAGGACCAGGCGCGAGCGGTGCATCTGCGCCTGCTGAACGAACGCTGCCGTCAGCCGCTGGAAGTGATCGGTTGCACTGTCGACCATCAGCAGGTCGAAACGCAGCAGACCGTGCACCGGCGATGGCAGTAAGCGCTTAAGCCCTAGAGCCTGCGCCGCTTGCAGCACTTTGCGGCGCTTACTGTCGGAGACACTGCCGCGTTCGTTCAACACGCGGTCCACGGTGCTCAGGCTGACCCCTGCCTGACGGGCAACATCGGCCATGCGCTGGCGACGCTCGATCTTGTCCACCTTGCAACATCCAGTTACTTAAAGCGGGCAGTCTGCCATGCCTGCCCGGTTTTAGCCTACTGCCGTCGAGCTCAGCCCTGCCCTTGCTTGTTGACCGCCAAGGGTACAAACCGCCGCGGGATAAGCCGACGATGCAACAACCAGCCGTCCAGTGAAAACTTACCGGCGCCCGTCATCATCACCCCGCCGAACACGATCATCAGCAGCATCACGTACTCCCAACCACCACCGCCTGCCGAGGCCCACGCGTAACCGCGGCTCCATTCCCCACCAAAACCGACGGTGGCCACCAGGAAGTAGATGAGGCTGACGAATGCGCCCAGCCTGGCAAACAGGCCAAGACCGACACTGACTGCACTGGCGAACTCGATCAAACCGCCCAGAATCACGAATGCCGCAGCCATTTCCCCCAGGCCGAAACCCTGGAAGCCCGCTTCGAGCTTATGAAACCAGCCCATGCCGGCAAAGATCTTTTCAGCGCTGTGGCAGAGCTCGTTCAAGCCGAAGTACATGCGCACGAGCGTCGCCTGCCACAACAAGGTGCCCAACCACGCACCTGGCTTGGAGCGGTCTCGACGCAGGTCGCTGAAGGCACAGTCCACGAACTGTAGAAAGATCGGAATGGCGGCGATACTCGCGACCCACACCATTACCTGCGCGTCATTCATGGCCGCGACGCGCCAGGCGAGCAGAAACGGCAGCAGCGACAACAGATAGCCAGGCGCGAACACCCTGGGTGTGATCATTACGGCGCTGAGCAAGGCCACACCCATCCAGAAGGTGCTGGACCAGGCTGCGAAATCTGGCAACGTATGGTTGCCCCAGCCACAGTAGACAGCGGCCAGCAGCGTAGCCGCCAGCCCCGCCACGCTGAGCGAGTGAGGCATGGTCGAAGGCTTCAGGAGGCCATAATCGCTGGCAGAAGCGCCATCGACAGGGTCAAGACGCAGGGTGGCGCTGTTCATGGATGGGTCTCCTTGAGGGGTGGCGGAGCAGGCAGCGTTTTTTCGAAGGCGCGAACGACTTCGGTGGCAAAGCGCTGCTCTTGGGCATCACTGGCACCACCCGCCACTCCCATGCCGCCGACGCGCTGGCCCTGCTGGCGTATCACCAGGCCTGCCACCGCCGGCAGGATGCCCGGGATACTGCCCAGTTGCAGGTTGTCCTTGCGCGCCATGTCGTAGAACACCACCGTGTCGACATCGTTTATTGCGGCCGAGTTGGCTTTTTTGATGGCTGCCTCGACGCACCCCGGCGCCGCGCCATCCATGCGTTTGAACGCCAGCAGGTAACCGCTGGCATCGGTGACCGCGATGCATGGGTGCACCCCTTCGCCAGTCGCCTTGGCAACTGCTCGGTCCAGCAGCGCGGAGGCTCCGGCCAGCGACAGGTTCGCCGTGCCAAGCAATGGCTCAGATGTATCGGCGGCGCTGGCCAGAGGCAAGGCTCCCGCGACAGCGGCGCATAACAGTAAACGTGACAAGCTCATGTTCGATTCCTTGCAGACAAAGTGCCGGTCAAATACGGCCCCCAGCAACACCGGAGGCCGCTGCCTCAACGGAACGTGGCCGCCACGTCTTCAGCCAGTTTCTGTTCGGTCAGGTCTGTCGCGCCGCTGATGCCCACACTGCCGATGACGTTGTTGTCATGCTTGACCACGACACCGCCCACCGCTGGCAGGATGCCCGGGATGGTGCCGATGGCCAGGTTCTCTTTACGCGCCAGGTCGTAGAACGTGATGGTATTGATGGCAAAGCGCGCTGCAGACTTGGCCTTGGCGATCGACGCTTCGACGCAACCGGCGTAAGCGCCCTGCATGCGGGTAAAGGCCAGCAGATGCCCGTCGGCGTCGGTCACGGCAATACAGATGTTCATGCTGCGGCTGCGGGCCATCTCGGTTGCGCGTTCGGCCAACTGCTGGGCCGCGGCGGTCGACAGGTTTTCCTGGGTGACCACTGAAGTACTCGGCGCATTAGCCGCCTGCACATGGGTGAAAGCGGAAGCGATGAAGGCGAAGCTCAAAGCGGCCATGCTGTTTTTTGTTTTCATGGTTACAACTCCTGGGTTTACGACCTGTGCTCCATTGCACAGGCAGGCTTGGAAAATGTACGGGGGCCTTTCGCGCAGGCGTATGCACCCTGCGGCCGCCAATGACGGCCGCTGGATCATGGGTGTAAAAGGTGCGGGGTTGGCAGGCGCCGCAACGCCTGCCCGGGGCTCAACGCGCGATGGCTAACGGTTTGCCGACCAGTCCAGGGACTTTCTCCCGATCGCCAAGATTTTTGGGCAGCTGCAGCTTGTAGATCTTGAAGGGCAACTGCAGCGCATCCTTGCCGCCCGGCCCTCGGTTAGACGCCATGCGGGCACTTTGCGGAACCGGTATATACAGCTCGCGCTGGTCGGAAATGATCATCGCGTCGGGATTGGCCAAGCGCTCGTCCTCCGCGACAACGCGCAGGGTGCCATCCGGCGAATAGACGGTGACCCGAGGCTTGTCGTACTCGCCCATGTAAATGTTGCCGGCGCTGTCGATTGCGGTGCCGGTAAGTGGATTGGTGTTGTAGACGAACTGCACTTGCTTGCCCAACTGCTCATCGCTCAGCCCCGGGTCACGCAGGCCGGCGGTTGGTACCCGCCACAATGGCCCGCTCAGCGGCTGGTAATAGAGCCACTGGCCATCGGGGCTGATCTCGATGGGGTCTGAGTGCACCTGGTGATCACTGCCGTCCGGCAGCAACAACACATGGCCGTCTTCACCGATTGGCCGTCGGGTGGGAATCATCTGCGTCGATGGGTGCCCCGCCAGCCGCCTGACAGCGTCACCGGTGCGCAAGTTGACGACGATGACCCCACCCAGGCCGGAGTCGGTCACATAGGCGTGTTCGCTGTCCAGGCGCAAATCATTGAGGTTCGCGCCAGCCGGCAGCACGCTGGCGGGTAGGCTGATGCTGCGCAACAGCTTGCCGCTGCGGGTATCGAACTGGAGGATCTTCTGCCCGGGATTGATGCCTTCAGGGCCTGCATCCTCGCCTTGATCGATCGCCCACAAGGTGTCATCGTCGAAGATGTGGATGGTGTTGATCTTTACCAGCGCGGCCGCACTTGGCTTGCCCGGCGCCCAGTCGTTCCACTGCCCGCCAGGGAAGGGCTTGAGGGTGCCATCAGGCATGACCTCAGCAATGGAGGGGGTTTTCTCGAACCCCGGCCAGCGCGGCAGGCCGACGAACAGGCGACCGTCAGAGGTCAGCGCCACCGCATTGCACAGCCAATCCAGGCGTGCCACTTCGGTGAGCGCGGGGCCCATGGCCGGCCACTGGCTGGCGTGTGCCTGCGGGGTGCCGGCCAGGCCGGTCAGGCACGTTGCCAGGCTCAAGGCGCGGAACAGCTTTCTGCTCTTGTACATTATTGTTGTCCTTGTCAGTAATGTGGCCACAGCGGGTATCAATTGGCAGCCGCAGCGTTGAGAGACGGGCCGGATCGCGCATCATCCTGGCCGTTGGCGCCCTCGTCTGGGCGGCGCAGCGGGCCGACAATCACCAGGTAGCTGACGAACGCACCGACGGCATTCAGGGCGACGTAGATCAAAGCGCCGTTGAACGAGTTCATCGACTGCACCATGTAGCCGATCACTACCGGTGTGACGATGCCAGCCAGGCTGCCGAAGGTATTGAAGATGGCGCCGTTCATGCCAATGCTGTCCTTGGGCGAGACGTCCGCGATGATTGCCCAACCCAGGGCGCCCACCCCCTTTCCGAAGAACGCCAGCGCCATGAACAGCACCACCAGCAGGTTGGTTTCCACGTAGTTGCACAAGATCATGCTCATCGACAGCGCCATGCCGATGAAGATCGGCAGCTTGCGCGCCAGGGTCAACGACATGCCTTTGCGCAACATCCAGTCGGACGCCATGCCCCCGGTGATTCCCCCCACGAAGCCGCAGATCGCCGGCACTGCGGCGAGCAACCCGGCATCGAGCAGCGACAGCCCACGCTGCTGCACCAGGTACACGGGGAACCAGGTGAGGAAGAAAAACGTCAAGGTACTGATGCAGAATTGGGCCAGGTAGATCCCCAGGTACATGCGCTGCCTGAGTAAGCCGCGGGCACGTTCCCAGGTCTGTTTCCAGCCCCCTGCCTGCGGGCGGCTGGCCGCATGCTCTCGCAGGCTAGCGCCTCCGACGCGCATGGCCTCCAGCTCCGAAGGTGTGATGGAGGGATGCTCGACCGGCGCTTTGATTCGGCGGATGAACACCAACCCCATGAGCACGCCGGCGAGGCCCATCACATAGAACACCCACGGCCAGCCCCAGCGAGTGGATATCCAGGCCAGCAGCGGTGTGAAAACTACCGCTGCGAAATACTGTGAGGAATTGAAGATCGCCGTTGCAGTACCGCGCTCGGCAGCTGGAAACCACATCGAAACGATCTTGCTGTTGGCAGGAAAGCACGGAGCCTCGGCCGCACCGACCATGAAGCGCAGGATGAACACGGCGAAAAACGCCAGCCCTACCGGCATCATCGCCACCGTGCCAATCAACCCGGTGAACACCGACCAGGCGACGATCGCCAGGCCCAGCACACGGATGCTGCCGAACCGGTCAATGGCCAGTCCACCGGGCAGTTGCAGCAGCATGTAGGCCCAGGCGAAGGCCGAGAACAGCCAGCCCATCTGGGCATGCCCCAGGCCCATCTCATCGGCCAGGCTGGCGCCGGCGATGGACAGCGTGGCGCGGTCCCCCTGGTTGATGATCATCATCACGAACAGCAGGATGATGACTTCGTAGCGGCGATGCTCGGCAAAAAAACGGCGCAGAGAATGTGTTTTTTTCATTGTATTCTCGATGGCGGATTGGCGGCGCAGGCTGGCGGCTGCGCCGCAACCACTCAGCAGTGGGTTTCTCGGATGATTGCGTCCGCACGCCGCCGGGTTTCCGGCCGCAGCGCCGTCCCCAGTCCCGGCAAAGTCGGCGCGAGCGCGAAGCCCGCTTCGATCTGCGGCAGGTGGGTCACCATTTCGCCATACCAGGTCGACAGCGAAGCGCGCACGACCTCCTGCAGCACGGCAGTGGGTGCATGCAGCCCCAGGTGCAGGCCGGCGTACAGCGCCACGGGCCCGGTGCAGTCATGCGGTGCCAGCGGCTTGTTGTAGGCCTGGGCCAACGCGGCAATCTTGCGTGCCTCGGTGAAACCACCGCACCACACCAGGTCCAGCATCAGATAATCGAGGCTGCCGGCGTTGAGCAGGTCGCGGTAGGCAGTGCTGCCGCCAAGTGTCTCGCTGGCGCAGATCGGCACCCGGGTGCGGTTACGCAGGTCGGCCAGGGCCTGGGCATCGTCCATTTTGCACAGCGGGTCTTCCACCCAGTACACATCGAAGGCCTCCAGTGCCTGGCAGATACGCAGGGCTGCGGTGCTGTCCCAAAGGCTGTGCAACTCGCACATGATTTCGATGCGATCCCCCACGGCCTGGCGGATCTGGCGGAAAGCCTCACAGCCTTTGCGCACCTCTTCAAGGCTGATGCTGTTGGCACCCTGCTGGCGGGCAAACGGGTCGAACGGCCAGATTTTCATGGCCGTGTAGCCCTCTTCCACCAGGCTGACTGCCAAAGCGCCGGCATCGCGGCTGAAGGCCAGTTGGTCGTCATAGGGGCCCTGCGCACGATCGGCCGCAGTGATCTCGCGGCGTGCGCCTTGCTGAGTATTGAAGTCATAGCCGGCGCAGGTGTTGTACACACGAATCCGCTCGCGGCAGGCACCGCCCATGGCTTCGTGAATCGGCACTCCATGGCGCTGTCCCTTGAGGTCCCACAGGGCGATGTCCACCGCGCTGGCGGCGCGGATTTCAGCGCTTGCGCTGTGGTAGCCGATGTACGGGTTTGTAAGTTCCAGGGCGATGGCCTCGATCTGCCGCGAATCCCTGCCGATCAGGCCTGGCGCAATGAGTTCGTGTATCGCAGCTTCGACAGTGGCAGCACCGCGAAAGGTTTCGCCCAGGCCGATAAGCCCTTCATCGGTTTCGATCTCCAGCCATATCAGCTTGGGGCGCTCGGGCAGGCGCAGGGTTCTAACGCAGGTAATCTTGGACATTGTTCTTATCCTGAATCCATTCCAGCCAAATGGTATCGTTACCATTTCCGCTAAAAAACCTAGCGCATTGCATCAGGATGGACAAGAGCATTTGAGTTATTAATTAAAAAAATGCCGATCTGATAACGTTACTTTTGCACCACGAAGCAGCGCTGGATCCCGCTAGACAGTGCTATCGCGCTTCACCAGCTCATAGCCGATATCGACCGTTTTCAACGACACGCCATCACCCTGCAAGCGCTCCAAAAGCATCATTGCGGCTGTCTGCCCCATGAGCGTGCCGTCGATCCTGACCGTGGACAAGGCGGGAAAGGTATGCGCCGCGAATGCCATGTCACCGAACCCCATTACCGCCAGCTGATCCGGCACGCGGATGCCACGGGCAGCGGCTTCAGTGAGCACACCCTGAGCAATGGTGTCGGAGGTGCACACCACCACAAAGGGCTCGTTGGCATCGCCAGGCAAAGCCTGTAACAAGGCGCTCAGCCCCTCGCGCCCCTGCGCCAGCGACGGCAAGCCTTGCCAAGTGCGCCGGTGCAGGTCAGTGAACCCCTCCTCGGCCAGCGCCTGGCTGAAGCTGTCAGCGCGCCGCAAACCGCGTGGGTCATCGACAGCGAATAGGGCGAAATGCCGATAGCCCTGGCCAAGCAGATGCCGAGCAACGTCGCGGCCTGCCTGCTCATGGGAAAACCCGACCAGCATGTCGATCGGTTCGGCTGACAAATCCCAGGTTTCCACCACGGGCACGCCCGCAGCCCGCAGGCGGTTGCGGCTGGTGGTGGTATGCAGGGTGCCGGTGAGGATGATGCCGTCCGGGCGACGGCTGAGGATCACCTCAAGCAACTCCTGCTCCTGCTCACTCTGGTAACCCGAGACGCCCAACAGCACCTGATACCCAGCCTTGGCCAGGCGCTCGTTGATCGCCTGGAACGCGTCGGAAAAAATCGGGTTGGTTACCATCGGCACCACGACCGCCACCAGCCGAGTCCGGCTGGACTTCAGCGAACCGGCCAGGCGGTTGTGCACATAGCCGGTTTGCTCGATGGCGCGGCGTACTTTCAGGCGGGTAGGCTCACGCACGGTTTCCGGCTGGTTGAGATAGCGCGATACCGTCATGGGCGCAACTCCGGCCAAACGAGCCACGTCGCTCAAGGTGACTGCCGCACGCCCCTGCCCTTTGCCCTCTGAAGACATACCTGCCCTACCCCGTGATCCAGCGTTCGATAAGTCGCGCAAGAGTAGCCTGCGAAAATTTTGAAGGAAACCCATCAAAAGCATCGTGGCGCGATGTTCTGTCACAGCCCTAGACTCGCCCCGCTTGGATTCGAAGCAACGTCCAGCCCCGTCGGTGACTTGCCGGGGACCTGCCTGCCCCGGCCGAACACACAGTGTGCGGCGCACGTTGCATCAAGCCGATAACAATAACTCAAGCGTCATCGCGCGGTGCCAGGCACCGATTGCGGTCGATGCACGTCCTGAGGATGATGGACATGAACAGACGTGAAGCCTTGATATCGCTTGTTCAAATCAGCGCCCTTGGCGCGATCAGCAGCGCCAGCGCCGGCGTGATACGTTCCGATAGCCACTTCCCTGTTGGCACCCAGGCTGATGCGCTGCCGTCGCCGCCAACCCCGGGTGCACTGGTGTATTTCACCGCTGCCGAAGCACATGAAGTGACAGCCATCTTCGACCGGCTCATCCCGGAAGACGAACTGGGCATAAGTGCCAGCCAGGCGGGTTGCGTGGTGTTTCTTGACCGTCAGCTGGCCGGCCCCTACGGCCAGGCGGCCAGCACCTATCGGCTTGGCCCCTACAAGCAAGGCACGCCCGAACAAGGCCCGCAGTTCCAGCTAACCCCCGCCCAGCGTTACCGTGAAGCCCTTGCACGTCTGGGCGACTACTGTCGCACCCAGTACGGCACGCTGTTCAGCGCACTCGACCCCGACCGCCAGGACGACCTGCTTCGCGCCATGGAAGCCGGCCAGGACCGCCTGCCATTACCCCTGGGTGCCGAGTTCTTCGCCCTGCTGCTGCAGAACGTGCGTGAAGGTTACCTGGCTGACCCAATGTATGGCGGCAACCGCAACATGGTGGGCTGGCGCTTGATCGGCTTTCCGGGGGCACGCTACGACTACCGGCCCTACCTTCACAAAAAGGGCCAACCACTCCACCTGGAACCAGTGAGCCTGCTCGACAAGGCAGTCTGACCGGAAACACAGCCTATCGCACACCCTTCGCGCAGGGCGGTCACGGCATCTGCTGGCGCCCGGCTGCGCGCGAACCAAGGAACACGCATGAAAACAACAAGACCTAAAGCGGACGTGGTTGTCATCGGCCTGGGCTGGTCGGGCTCGGTGATTGCAGAGGAACTGGCCAGGGCTGGGCTGCGGGTAGTCGCCATCGAACGCGGCGCCTGGCGTGACACCGCCACCGACTTTCCACCCTCGGTGGACACCGACGAGCTGCGCTGGGCAACGCGCAGGGAAATTCTTCAGGCACCGCGCCAGGAAACCTACACCGTACGCAACAACGCCCGTCAGGAGGCGCTGCCCGTTCGCGAGTGGAGCAACCTCACCCTCGGCAACAATGTGGGTGGCGCAGGCACGCACTGGGCCGCAGCCTCCTGGCGCTTCAACCCGTTCGACTTCGAGCCTTACAGCAAGACCGTGGAGCGTTACGGCAAGGGCCACTTGCTGCCTGGCCTGCAGGTGCAGGATTGGGGTGTCACCTACCAGGAACTGGAGCCTTTCTACGATCGCTTCGAGCGCATTGCCGGCACGAGTGGCAAGGCAGGTGTCATCCAAGGCGTGGTCATGCCCGGCGGCAACCCGTTCGAGGGCTCACGCAGCCGTGAATTCCCTACGCCGCCATTGGTCCCGAGCCACTGGAACGACATCTTCAGCGAGAAGACTACGCAGATGGGCTATCACCCGTTCCCTGTGCCTGCCGGAACGATATCCCAGGCCTACGTCAACCCGCTGGGTGTCCGTATGGGGCCCTGCACCTATTGCGGTTACTGCCAGCTGTTCGGCTGCGGCAACTGGTCCAAGAGCAGCCCCAACGCCTGCGTGGTGCCGGCATTGATGCGCCACTCAAGTTTCGAACTGCTGACCGAGACCGAAGTACTGCATATCAACAAGTCGCCCGATGGCAAGACCGCAACCGGCGTCAGCTACGTCGACAAGAACGGCGTGCGTGGCGAACAACCTGCCGACATCGTCATCGTCGCTGCCTATCAACTCGACAATGTGCGCCTGATGCTGCTCTCGGGCATCGGCGAGCCTTACGACCCGCGCACACGACGCGGGGTGATCGGGCGCAACTACAGCTTCCAGACCCTTTCGTATGCCTACCTGTGGTTCGAGAACGCACACCTCAATCCGTTCATGAACACTGGCTGCCTGGCGATTCAGATCGACGACTTCAATGCCGACAACTTCGACCACAGCGGGCTGGGGTTCATTGGCGGTGCGGGTATCCAGTCGTTGTCCAACAGCGGCTTGCCAATTGGCATGGCCGGCGTACTGCCGAAAGGCGCCCCGGCCTGGGGCAAGGGGTGGAAGCAGGCGTTCCGCCACAGCTACCAGAACTGGGCGATGATCCAGGGCCAAGGCACCAGCTACGCCCATGAAGACATGTACTTCGACCTGGACCCAACCTACAAGGACAACTACGGTCGACCGCTGATGCGCATGACGTTCGATTACAACCTCAACGACAAGCGCTCAGGTGAGTTCATCCGGCAAAAGTGCGAGCAGATCGCCAAGGCCGTCGGAGGCCAGCATATCGAGTCCTACAACTTCGCTGCAGACCACTACACGCCATTTCGCGCCAATGACTCGTCGCACACCAACGGCGGTGTGGTCATGGGCGCCGCCCCCACCACCAGCGCACTGAACCGCTATCAGCAATCCTGGGCCGTGCACAACGTGTTCGTGCTTGGCGCTTCATCGTTCCCCAATAACGGCGGCTATAACCCCACCGTGACCATTGGTGCGCTGGCGTTGTGGACCGCCAAGGCGATCCTCGAGCAGTACCTGAAAAACCCTGGCCCACTGGTGCACGCGTGAGGAAAGCTGGCATGAGCAAGAAAAAACTGCTGGTAGCGACTGTCGCCTCGCTGGCACTGGTGGGGCTGGGCGCCGCCCTGTACAGCAACAACAATACCGCTGCCGATGACGTCGCCGACGACCAGGTCACGGCAGCCCAAGCCAGCCCCGCCGACCCGGCCGCCATCGCCCGCGGTGCCTATGTATCGATTCAGGGTGACTGCGCCGCTTGTCACAGTGTTCCGGGCGGCAAGCCGTTCGCCGGCGGTTATGGTTTGCAGACGCCGTTCGGGGTGATCTATTCAACCAACATAACCCCTGCCCTCAACACCGGCCTGGGCCACTGGACCGAGCGCGACTTCTTCCGGGCCGTGCGCCACGGCAAGCACAAGGATGGGCAGCTGTTGTACCCGGCCATGCCCTACAACGCTTACGTGCGCTTCAACGACGATGACATGCACGACTTATGGGCCTATATACGCTCACTGCAACCTGTCGAGCAGCCGGCAAAGCAGAACACGCTGGGCTTCCCGTACAACATCCGCCTGGCGATGCACGGGTGGAACCTGCTGTTCTTCGACAACTCACCGTTCCAGGCCGACCCATCGCAGTCTGAACAATGGAACCGCGGCCGTTACCTGGTAGACGGTGCTGGCCATTGTGCCTCGTGTCACACACCGAAGAACCTGCTCGGCGGCGATACTGGCCGCTACCTGCAAGGTGCAGATGTAGCCGGCAGCCATGCACCCGAAATCACCGGGGATCGATACCACGGTCTAGGGGCCTGGAGCGCCGAGCAGATCCAGCAGTACCTCAAGACTGGCAGCAACCACCAGGCAGTGGCATCAGGCACGATGGCCGAGGTCATCGAGTTTTCGAGCCAGTATTTAAATGATCATGACCTGGCAGCGATTGCCGAATACCTGCATTCACTGCCAGGTTCGCAGGCCGCCAAGCCCAAAGCGCTTGCTCAAGCGACGCCAGTCATGCGCCGTGGTGCCGCCGTTTATGAGCACAACTGCATGGCCTGCCACAATGTCGGCGGTGAGGGCATCCCTGGCATGGTTACCGGCTTCGCCGACAATCCGGGGATTCGTGCAGCAAGCCACTCCAACCTGGTGACAACGGTACTGGCCGGCAGCAGAGCCGCGATCACCGAGGCAAATGTCACCGGTGCCGGCATGCCTTCGTTCGACTGGAAGCTCAGCAATGCCGACATTGCTGCGGTGCTGACCTACGTGCGCAACAGTTGGGGAAACGCTGCGCCAGAGATACCGGCAGCGGAGGTTGCGAGGGCCCGGGAGTACCTGGGCAAACAAGCAAACCTGCAAAACGGCTTCTAAGCCGCTGTCACGGTTGCAGTACCCCGCGCGAACGAGGGGCCATTCGGGTCACAGCACTCAGGGCTGTGATTCGAACCGTTCAGCCATCCATTTGGCCATTCGATCGTAAAGCGCCTCGACCTCGTCGTCGCCAAATGCCCTGAGGGATGAGTGGATCATCCCCCGTCCTACCACCAACTGAACGGGCACGGCACACTTGCTTAACGCGCTGGCATAGGCAACACCGTGATCGCGCAGCGGGTCAATTTCGGCGACACCGATAAACGCCGGCGCAAGTCCTTGATGGTTGTCTGCCTCAAGGGGCATGGCGCATGCATCGAACCGATTGGCGTCATCAGGTAAATAGCCGGCCAGGGATTTCTGCAAGCCTTCAACAGTCATCATCGGTGCTTGGGCATGCTCTGACATGGAAGGTAAATCAGTGCGGGTTGTGAGCACCGGGTACACGAGCACCTGCCCCAACGGTTGTGCCTCGCCGTCCCTGCGCAATGCCATGCATAACCCTGCAGCCAGCGTCCCCCCGGCACTGTCGCCCGCGACGATCAGCCGTTCCTTGCACAGATCAACGGCCAGGCGCCCTTGGCGCAAGCCTTGCCAGGCTTTCAGGCAATCGTCCAGCGGCGCCGGATACGGATGCTCTGGGGCAAGCCGATAGTCCACCGCGACGATTGCCGCTTGCAGGCGGGAAGCGAGGCCAAAGGCAAACCAGTCATGCGTATCCAGGTTACCCAGATCCCAGCCCCCGCCGTGCACGTACAGCAGTGTTGGCCATCCACCGCGTGGCGCAGCCGCCTGCGGCTTGTACAGGCGCAGGCGCACGCCTTCATGTTCACGGTCATCGATGCGCCAGTGCGCGGGTGCCGCACCGGTGCATGCACGGCAGGCGGCGAGAAACGCGTGCCTGCGCGCCTGCAGGTCCTGCCCTGCCGGCGCGAAGGCCTGGGCACGTTCAACGTAGGCTCTCATGTGTGGGCTGAGCTGTTCAGACATCGTTTCGAAGCTCCAAAAAATTGCATCCACCGTCCCCGCTAGCAGTCGGTGGTGCAGTCGGCAGGTCAGAACAGCGGCAAGGTGTAGGCGATGATGACGCGGTTTTCGTCGCGCCGCCCGGTCGCATCGCCTTGCAGCTGTACGTTCCGCCAGCGTAGGGCCACGTTTTTGAGTGGCCCGCTTTGAATCACATAGGACACATCGATGTTGCGCTCCCACTCGCTGGCGTCTTCTCCGGCCACCTTGAAGTTGTCGCCGCGTACATACCGTGCGAAGGCACTCAACCCCGGCACCCCAAGGGGGGCAAAGTCCAGGTCGTACCGCGCTTGCCAGGAGCGCTCTTGAGCACGGTCGAATCTCAGCACCTGCACGGCATTGGCGACTCCCGGCAGATCCGTGTCGTGAATGAACGGCAGCGCGCTGTCGCCCGCGTTGTACTGGTAGCCAATCCGGAACGTCTGGGCCTTGAGGTTCGCGCTGAGCATCGCAGACGTCATACGGCTGTCCAGCTTGCCCGCCCTTTCACTGCCGGACTCGCTGGAATCCAGGTAGTTGAGCGTACCTGACAGGTTCCAGTCGCCCGCCTTCACCGCATGCGTGCCGGTATAGAGCGTCTGGTCGTAGACATCCTCCAGCCGGCCCGCCCAGACGCCCAAGGAGGTCTGTGGGGTCATGCGCCAGGTGCCCCCAAGGTAGTTGAAGCGGTCGCTGGTCACGCTCAGGTAGTTGCCCACCTGTATATCGCGATTGCCGGCAAATTCTCGCTGGTTAACCTGACGCATCTGCCCCAGACCAATGTCCAGGTTCTCAATTTCGCGAATGTCCAGCATGGCACCTTCGAAAAACTGCGGCAGCAGGCGCGCATCCCCCGAACTGACCAAGGGAATCCTGGGGAACAGGCCGCCTACCTTCAGCTCACTTTTGGAATACTTCAATTTCAACGCCGCGGTGGCTTCGGAAAATTCATCCGCCGAACGTGGGTCAGCATTGCGCGGTGCCCCCGCGCGCTTGTAGGCCCCAGGCAGCAATGCAGTGCCACTGCGCGAGGGAGATGAGTCGAGCTTCAGACCAAGACCCGCATATACATCAACGCCCACACCAATCGTGGTGTCGGTGTACCCGGATTCGCCTTTGAAGATAAAACCCTGAGCCCATTCTTCGAGTTTCGACTGCGCAGGCTTCGTCGAGTCACGTAGATCATGGTTGTAATAGAAATTGCGGAACGTCAGATTAGCTTTGCCATCCTCCAGTAACGCAGCCTGCGCGCAAAAAGGACTAAAGCCGATCAGCAGCGACAACGGTTTTGCAGCGCGAGCGAAGCCCGCTCCATACAAGGAGTGTTTCATTGTTTTTATTCTCAGTGCAGTGGGGGGGGTTAAGTCAGGAGCCAGTACTCAGTGACCGTGCCACTCGAAGTCGAGGGTGGCCGTCAATCGCGCCCCGGGCTCAAGCACGTGCGTTCCAACTTCGCGCCACTCCGAGCGCTCCCGGTTGAACGCATCTGCCAAGTGCGACACCGGCTCAAGGCAAACGAACGGTGCGTTCGCCGGTGCAAAGGCGACAAAATGCGACAACGGGCTCGATGCGCTTATCGCCAGACGACCTTCGCGATACTCAAGGTTCAGCTTGCCGTCCCAGCGCGACTGGTAATGGGCCACGGCAGCCGGGTCATCGGCCTGCAGCGTGATGTCGCCGACCGCGTCGACAAACTCACCAGTGGCCAGGTACTGATCGTCGATCAGCCACTCACGCCCGCGGCTGTAGCGAGCGCGCATGCCGGGGTGGCGCTGGAAGTACGGATGCAGCCCGAAACCTGCGGGCATGTCAGTGTCACCCAGGTTTACCAGCGCCAGGGTAATGCGCAGGCAATTGCCTTCAAGCGTGAACCGTTGCTCGGCACGAAACATCCAGGGCCAGTGTGGGCCTTGATAAGTGCAAGCGATAAGCACCTGCTGCTGATCCGCGCTGACCACCTCCCAGGCTTGGTTATGGCTGATACCGTGAAGCGTATGCGGCTGTGCCGCAGGGTGGGCGGGTAGCTGGTAAGTCTGCCCGGCAAATGACAAGCGCGCGTCTTTCAGGCGGTTGCAGTATGGCATCAGTGGATACGCGCCCGCCCGGGGCCAGTCCAACGGGTTGAACACGCTACTGCTGACCGGCAGCAAGATGTCCAGCCCTTCGGCCTTGAGCGCGGCGACGCGCCCTCCCCACTCAGGGAACAATCGAAGGGCCCAGATGGCATTGCTCAGTTCAATGGCTTGCATAAAGCCTCCTCGATCAGAATTCCAGGCACAGCCAGCCCACACCGCTGGGTAGTAGCAGCTGTGCCAACGCATTAAATGAGGCGGTGAGCGATCAGCTCCGGCGGAAGCGCTCGATGACAGCAGTGTCGATGTCCACCCCCAGGCCTGCACCTTGAGGGATGTGCAACTGATTGCCCTGGCGCAGGGCCTCTATCGGGTAGAGCCAGCCGGCCGGTTCAACGAACAGGTACTCGACCTGCGGTACCGTTGGTTGAACCGCTGCTAGGTGCAGCGTGGCGATCAGGCCTGGCCCGAAATACGGGCAATGGGGTAGCACGACGGCCTTGTGCTGGCTAGCGGCCTCGGCGATGCGCAAGCATTCGGAGATACCCCCGACCTTGGTCACACTGGGTTGAATCGAGTCGACAGCACCGCTGACCAACGCCTGTTCGAATTGCAATGCCGTGCACCAGTTCTCCCCCGCCGACAGCGGCACCCCTTGGCCCCGCAGGCTCGCAAGCGTTGCGAAATCTTCCGGCGGGAAGATGGGTTCCTCCAGCCAGGCAAGCTTCATGTCGCGCAGCGCAGGCAGCCATTCGCGGGTGTTCTCCACGCTCCACGAGCAATTCACATCGGTGGCCAGCGGTACCTGGTCGCCGACCGCGCGGCGACACGAGGCGATTTCATCGAGGGTGACTTCGTGCAGCTTGATATCGCTGAACCCCATTTGCAGCGCCTTTTCACAAATGGCCGGCGCCACCTCGTTGTCCGCGTAGCGCACCATGCTGGCGTAGGCGGGAATCTGCTCTCGCGTGGCGTTGCCGAGCAAGCGATGCAACGGAACACCCTGGCGACGGGCAGCGAGGTCCCACAAACCGATATCAACCCCGGAAATGGCGAACATCGTTACGCCATAACGACCGAACAGGTGCAGGCGCAGCTGAATCTCGCGGTTCCATGCCGCGATATCGGTAATGTCGCGATTGAGCAGCAACGGTGCAATCAGACGATCGATCAACGCCTTGGTGGCATCGGCAACGAAATAGCCAAAGGCTTCGCCCCAACCGACATTGCCATGCTCATCCTCAAGGCGAATCAACACATTTTCCAGGGTGTTCCAGGTGGTGGGCGTTATGCCTTGGCCTTTGCCGCCATCGTTGAACGGGATTTCGACGATGTGGGTATCGATTCTGACGATCTTCATACGGCCTCCAGCACGCTGGCGAGGGGCACACCGGCATACGCTCCGCCCACATGGTCACGGCCCGAGCCAACCGCCGCCATCGCCTCGTACGGCAAGTAGTTCTCGGCCAGGTTGTGGTCAGCCGTATCTTGCGGCGCATAACCCAACGCGCGCGCGCGGCGGTTGTGGAACAGCGGGTTGGAGCTTTCCGAAACGCCGTAGACGATTTCTTGGCGCACATCCGGATGCTCAAGCCCGATCAGTGTTAGTTGCGCCAGGTCGCGGGCGCTCGTCCACATGCGCAGGCGGCGGGCATCCGACACCTTGGGGTCGGCATTGCCGATACGAATAATGAACGTGGCCAGCTCGCTACGCTGCGAGAACGTGGCGCACGCTGCCTCGCCAAAGACTTTGCTGAGCGCATAGTAGCTGTCAGGGGCAACCGGCATGTCGTCGAAGCTTTGTGCGACGTCACTGCGGTACTGCCCCAGCACGTGGTGGCTGCTGGCGAAGACGAAGCGCTTGACGCCATGGCGCTGCGCCGCTTCGAGCAGGTAGAGGGTAGCGTGGTAATTGGGTTCGACCGTCGCCTGGAACTGAATATCGGTACCGTGCGCGCAGGCCAGGTGCAGGATGCCGTCGACGCCTTCTACCGCGCGTTGCACGCACGCAGGGTCAGTGAGGTCGCCGACCAACGCTGTTTCACCTTCACTCAGATGTTCGACAGGCTTGCGGTCGAAGAGGCGCAGATCATAACGCTGACGGACAAAAGGCCGCAGGGCGGTTCCGACGATACCGGCGGCGCCGGTGACAAGAAGCGTAGGCATGGCAAATTCCCAAATTCGTATCGATTGCCGGCACTTGGCTGGCCGTTCAATTTACAGCCCGGCCTGAGGCCGGGTGTCGAGGTTCAAGCCGCCGCCACTGCTGCGGTCTGGTTCGCAGGCTTCTGGCCAACGAAAAATGCAACGATCACCGCGCCCAGGATGCCCAGGCCACCTGCGAGCGCAAAACCACTGGCGTAGGTACCGGTCGACTGGATGATCATGCCGGTGACCGTGGGGGCGACGATGCCGGAGAGGTTAGCCAGGCCGTGCATGAAGCCGCCTGCAGTACCCACCTGATGATCCGGTACCGCGTCCTGGATCAACGACCAGTAAGCCGGTGCCGTCAGCATCAGGAAGCCGATAGCGACCGTCATTACCACGACGGTGGTGGTCACCGATTGCACCTGGCCAGTCAGGCCAATGCACACTGCGGCAATCAACAGGCACGTCACCAGCACGACCTTTCGCGAAAACAGCTGCTTGCCTGTGCGCTTGAACACCCAGTCGATCAACAACCCACCGCATACGAAACCCACGGTGCCGACCAACCAAGGCAGTGCCGTGACGATGCTCATTTCCTTCAGGTTGATGCCCTTGGCATCGATCAAGTAAGACGGGAACCAGGTCATGAAGAAATACAAGATGTAGTTGTAACAGAACAGCGAGATGCCAGTGACCAGTACCGAGCGTTGCAGGATGATCTGCAGCACCGGTGTACGCGGTGCATCCTGAGCAGCGGTAACAGGGGTTTCGCGCCCCTCATTGATTTCGGCCAATTCTTCAGCCGAAACGCGTGGATGCTCCTTGGGGGTCGAAGTTGCCAGGCGGAACCATGCGATCGCCCACAGCACACCGACCACAGCGATTACGACAAATGCAACGCGCCAGCCCAGCCAAAGGGCCAGAAAGCCGACAATTGGCCCGGCCAACGCACCGCCGAGCGGGCCACCCGCCTGATTGATGCCAATGGCACGGGCCCGCTCTTTGATGGGGAACCAGCTATTGACTGTCTTGTTGGCAGTGGTCGACACCGGGCCCTCACCCACGCCGAACAGCGCGCGAACGATCAGCAGCGACCAAAAGTTGAAAGCCAGGGCGGTCGAGCCGCACAAAACGGACCAGAAGCTCATCGACCAGGTCAGCACCCGCTTGGGCCCGAAGCGGTCTGCCAGGTAACCGCCGACGAAGCAGAACAAGGCATAGCCAAAGAAGAAACTGCTAAAAATCATGCCTTTTTCAGAAGGCGTGAGGTGGTATTCCTGGGTGATGAAGGGCATGGCGATCGACAGGGCAGCGCGATCGACATAGTTGATGATCATGGCGAGGAACAACATCGTCAAGATCGTCCAACGGTAGTTCTTTTTCTTGTTCATGGGCATCTCCGTCCTGTGCCTATTAGCACAGGATCTTGTTGTTATGGCGCGCGAACCGATGAGGGGCGCGCGCCGCATGCACCGCTAGATGCTGTAGTCGACCGCTACCCACTCAAAGTACTGTTTCAACTCACTCACGAGCGACTGGTGTGCAGGGTGTGGCAGGTATCGCTCCACTGCAGCCGCGTCGTCGAAACTGGACTCGAGGATGTAATCCCAGCAGATCGGACGATCCAATTCGTTGGCCGCGACGTGCCAGTCACGGATAAAGTCGATTTCCTTATCCAGGTTGCGCATCCGCTCAACCAGCCGCGCTTCCACAACCGGTTCCGGGGTAACGTTGGCCAGGCGCCGGAACATCACGATATGTCGCATCATCGCCCTGCCCTCCGCTCAGCCCAGCACCCAGGCAGGTGCATCCTGCAACGCAACCGGGCGCAGGAAGCGCTCGAGCGCGGCATACCCCACCGAGGTCGTCTGCGGCGCGGTGGACGACGGCCATGGGCCACCGTGCTGCTGCGCGTGGCACACCGCTACGCCAGTTGGCACACCCGCGAACAGCACGCGCCCTGATACACGCTGCGCTGCACGCACCAGCCTGCGGTTATCCTCGCTGCCCTCGTCGGCGCCCCACAGGGTTGTCGTGAGCGTGCCGCCCACCGCATCAAGCAGCGCAACCACCTGTTCGATGGAGTCGGCGGTCACCACCAGTGCAGCAGGGCCGAACATTTCTTCACGCAGGTGCGCGTTGGCAATGAATGACGCGGCATCGGTAGCGAACAGCCGTGGCGCCGGGCCTGCGCTGTCAGGCGCGGGCTCGAACAAGGCCTGGGCATGCTCGGCGACAACGTTGGCCGCGGACTCGAACCCTTTCTGCATACCCGCCGTGAGCATGCGGTGGGTAGCGATGGGCTTGATCGCCTCGGCGAGCTGCGCGACAAACTGCTGGCTGTGCGGCGAATCCAGCAAGACGATCACGCCCGGGCTGGTGCAGAACTGGCCGCAACCCAAGGTGATCGAGCCGGCCAGGGTCTTGGCCAGGCCCTCGCTGTCTTGTGCCAGTGCTGACGGCAAGGCGATCAGCGGGTTGATCGACCCCAGCTCACCGAAGAAAGGCACCGGACGCGGGCGCTCGTTAGCGGCTTGCCACAGGGCCTTGCCACCTTGGTATGAACCGGTGAAGGCAACTGCGGCAATGCCGGGATGCTGTACCAGGTAAGTGCCGCCTGCACGGGAGGCACTTTCCACCAGCGTCAGGACGCCCTCTGGCAACCCTTGCTCACGTACAACCCGAGCGGCCAGCTCGAACACGGCAGTGGAGAGCTCCGGGTGACCCGAGTGGGCCTTGACCACCACAGGGCAGCCCGCCGCCAGTGCCGAAGCGGTATCGCCACCCAGCACCGAGAAAGCAAACGGGAAGTTGCTCGCCGAAAACATTGCAACAGGGCCCAGAGCACGCTGCACGCGAGCCAGGCGTGGGCGGCCAGCCGGAGGCGCACCGGCCACCGCATCGTCTTTTACCTGCTGGTACGGAACATGTGCTTCAACCTCAGTGGCAAAACCGCGCAGCTGGAACGCAGTACGGGCAACTTCACCGTTCAGGCGAGCTTCGCCCAAACCACTTTCACGGTCGGCGATCGTTACCAGTTCAGGTTGTTGCTGCTCCAGTGCGTCCGCCAAACCGCGCAGCAGGGCTGCCCGTACGCCTGGCGCGGATTCGGCCCAGCAGTCTGCAGCGGCGACGGCCTTGGCTACCACCTTGTCAATGTTGCCGAATGCCTGGTCTTGTTGCTTAGCCATACTGCTCTCCTTCAGCGCGCTTTGGCGGCAAGGTTGTAGCCGCGACCCTGGTAGTCGAAATCGACCAATTCGTTGATCGCCACCTCTTTGTCGGCCGGGGATGCGTAGTACGCACGGATCTCTTTGATCAGCCCACTTTGCTCATCAAAGACGTACCATTCATCGCCGCGCAGCGCGGTTCCCAGCTTGGCCTTCCAGTGCGTCCACTCGATCACGGCCTCATGGCTTTCATGGCTGACGAGTATTTTCTCGATGGTCCATTGCGAACCCAGGTTCTCGACGCACCAGACCCACTTGCGCGCAATGGTGTCGGCGCTGCGCCATGGAATTTCCGGCAAGCCGGCCGGAAAGTAGTGAACGGCGTCGGGGGTGAAGCAGGACACCAGCTTGTCGTAATCCGCTTCGTTGCAGGCATCAAAGTAGCGGCGGATGAGCTGGGCGTATTTATGGTCGGGCATGACTCAGTCCTTCTTGTCGATGATGGACGCAATTGCCGGGCGACCTGCAGCAACCCAGGCGTGATAATCGCTGACCGATGCAGGGCTTGGCGGATATACGCCCCACAGGGCTTCGCCAGAAGCGATGCGCATGGCCAGGTAGTTCTCGATGTCGTCCTGTACGCTGCACACCTCAGCCAGCTCCTCGGCCAGGTGTGCGGGCACGATGGTCAAGCCATCAGCGTCACCGACGATGATGTCGCCTGGGTAGACCGCGACACCGGCGCAGCCGATCGGCACCTGCAGGTCAGCTACGTGGTGATAGGAAATTCGGGTGGTCGCGGTGATCTCGCGAGCGTAAGCCGGCAGGCTCATGGCAGCAATTTCACTGCCGTCGCGCAGTGCGCCGTCAGTGACGATCGCCTTGGCGCCACGTGCCAGCAGGCGGGTCACCAGAATATTGCCGGCAGAGGCGGCAGCGGGGTCGTTGCGGCTATCGATAACCAGCACATCACCCGGCTTGATCTGCTCCACACCTACCCATTGCAGGTTGTCATCGTTGGGCTTGGTGGTCATGGTGGAATAAGTGT